>Ga0306925_10001668_pt1 | contig 18500 bp, 13 predicted proteins | sample flu12Cox44000176_FD_203755 | JGI IMG/M metagenome (GOLD analysis project Ga0306925, IMG submission 203755) | Lab enrichment of tropical soil microbial communities from Luquillo Experimental Forest, Puerto Rico - flux8day.12C.oxic.44.000.176 (v2)... | ecosystem: Environmental > Terrestrial >... | reverse complement strand
GGCGAATTCTCCATGATGTGGTCAAAATAGCCGACCTCCCAACCTGTGTAGCCATGACTTTCCTTCTCGGTATCGCCTGTGAAAACTATAATAAAAACGTCCGTGACTTTGAGTTTGGACTGGATTTGCTTCTTGAAATCGGAACCGGGCTGCAGAAAGCGCCGATCGATATTGACCTCGGCGAAAACGTCGCCGAGCGCAAGGCTCAAGCGATTGCGAATAGCGTCTGCGATGGCGTAATCCTCGGACGCGTAACTAATAAATACCCTGAACCGACGAGCTGTTGGTTGCACTAAAGCGCCTACAGCTGGGGCAGCTTCGCTCATAGATCTACCTCCGACCTGATTTCTTAATTCTAAAGTCAAGTAGATACTTTATTTTCGTTTCTGCATCATATAACTAACCCTGTAAGTCTTACCGCGATAAATCCAATCGCGGATTGGAAGGTGCCGTGGTTGAGATCGGCTCGACGTAGGTCTATTCCGCTAAAATCGACTCCGCTAAGGCCTGCACCTTTGACAGAGGCGTCGGGTAGAATGGCACCGTAAATCGGCGTTACGGAGGCAGGTGTGCCAGAGATTTGCGTTGTAGCCACGCCTTCAAAAGGATTGTGTTGCTGAGATCCGCTTCCCAAAGGGTGGCACTAGTGAGGTCCACATCTTGCAGGTCTTCACCGGCAAATTTTACGTGGCTGAGATTCGCATTGCGCAAGTCGATGAAAAGTCTGCCGCTAATGCTTGAGTTGTCTCTCGTTGTTCCGTTATCCATCTGTCTGTTCCAAACTGCAACCCCCTCTTAATCCGTGTTAAGACGCGGAGTTTCGTTTTCGTGACGGTTTAGCACGCCAGAGTCTTCCCAGGGTTTCTTCAGGTTCCGAGGTTGAGCAGGACTTGGCTGCAAACGACGTCCTTCGGGTCCGGCGGCGTGTTGTCCGGAAAACCGGTTGGTGGAAAAACAGCGCTCCCGCGAAGAACCGCAACGTCGAATTTGGCGACCGGAGCAGGCTTGGCCTGAATCTGATTGAAAGCCGAAGCGGCCTCGAGGAAAAGCATAGTGCCGAGAGGACGTGTGGCATCACCCCCAAAGACGGACAGCTTTGAGTTGAAAGTCGATGTTATTTTCGAGCCGAAACTGGCAAGCAGGTCAATTGCCTGGGCCGGGTTGGCATTGGCCGCGAGGCGGAACTTCGCAAGATCCAGGCCGGCGCTCTGTGCGCGCGTGATTAGTGTGGCTTCGACGAATAGCAACCCTTGGAGGAGTTCGCTGTTCTCGGCTACCGTCAATATGTTTTCTATTTTCTTGGGGTCGTAGTCGGCTGCCAATCCTTCAAGGCCAGGAGTGGTCAGAAGACGATTCGACGCATCTTGAAGCAAACGGGAAAGCGCGGCGGAAGTCTTCGAGTTATGCAGAAACGCTCCACGGAAATCTGGATGGGGCCAGTCCCAGTAAAGGTCGCGGTTGGTGTTCAGGGTGAGTATGCCGTCATTCGTTAGATTGGCAGAGGTGGAGGGTGGAATCGCCGCCCATGCGAGAAGGGTCTGCGCCGGAGCGCGATTCTTGAAATTCCCAGGATCAGCGAAGTAATAGAACGGAAGGAGTTCTTTCAGCTTCGCCTGAAGCTTGCGGGACATGTCCATATATTCCTGGAAGGCGGGATCGCTCTTGTTATCGCCGGGCGCGCTTAACCAAGAAGCCACAACCTCTTCGGGTAAGCTCAGCTCGAGAGAAAGCAGCGTGTTGCCAATGTTGCCCGTACCGTTCGGGTCTACCCCGTCGATGAATCGATCGAGGTCGTTTACCCAAGCGTCGAAGGAACCGCTTGCGGAGCCGGTCGTGTCGCCGGGGAAGAGGTTCGGCAGATAGGTGCTGACGTAGGGCTTGAGCTGATTGTGGAACTGCGAACCGCGCATGTTCTTGACCGCTTGTTTGTAAGAGTAGGAATAGGAAAGCGACTCGGTCGAATGGCGAACCACGCGGTTTGCGGGAACGTTGAGGTGCGCTCCGATGGTGAGGCTGCTCCGCCGTCGATTGCTCACACTGGCCACATCGGTGGCATCCAGGTCGTAAACGAGCAGTCGACCATCGCTTTCCTGGACGGCATTGACTTGAGCCAGGGCCTGATTGAGGTGATCGATATCCGACTTGAAATACGGAAGGGTGACCTCGATGTGACTTTGGCGCTGGACCTCGTGCGTGAGCGTGCCAAGTTTGAGATTGACGCCGGGGGCGGTCGTGATCAGAAGATCGGTGCAATTGCCGTCGAGGGCGTTCTGGAGCAAGGTAGTCAGGTTGGGATTGTCAACGCTGAAGTCGAACTCGGCATCGATCAAAGCAGTGCGTGTAGTTGACGACTGATAGGTTGCGGAGAAGTCGAAAGAGTACTCCCGGTTGAGCGCCTGGATCGCTTTGTTGTAGAAGGATTGACCCATGGTATCGAGCTTGTGAACGGCGTCCCGAATTTTGTTGAAGGACTGGAAGTCAATTTTGGAGCCGAGGAAAGCGCTTAGCTTGGCTTTGAGCCAGCCGTTGAGTTTGTCAAAGCTGGCTTGGTCGAGCGTATTCCTGATCTGGTTGATGTCGAGCTTATTGTCAATAAAGGCCTGGAGCCTTCCGAGAGCGGACTGCAGTTCGCTGCCGTCGAGAATGCTGACCGTCAGATTGGCGATTTTCTGAACTTTGGCGAAGACCGTGCTGCTGGTCAATGCATTGAGGACCCCGTCACCAGCGGCCGATTCGAGCCACTGGCCTACCGGCGTTTGGAAGAAGGAAACGTTTGAAAGCTCTTTTTCGAGAAGGGCTTGGAGCGAATCTTGGGTGGCCGTGCCAATCTGCTTGGCGATGGCGGAAATACGGTCGAGAGCCCCCGGTTGTGGGATGAGTTTCCAGATGGTTGTAGCTACCTCGTGAGGCAGTTGGTCCCATTGGTCGAGAAGATGGGTGAGAAAGCTCTTGGCCTTGTCGAACTCCGCCTGCGGATCAATCCCCGTGACGGAATGAAGCAGATCGAGGCTTTCATTCACGGCGACGTCAGCGAAAAGGCCTGAAAGAGGGTGTGTGGGATCCGTCCATTCATTGAAGAGCTCCAGATCTTTGAGGAACTGTGCAGAGTGCAGACCGAAAACGGCCCCGATGAATTCTTTGTAGTCCTGGGGCATGCCAGTGGTGCTGGGCGTGACAGCAACACCGGAGTTAAAGGCGAAGTCCCAGCCTTTCTTGGATAGTTTGAAAAGACGCAGCCGAAGAACTTGATCGGCCGCTTTGAGCGATTCCCGTGCGAGGACGACGCCATACTTCCCCTGGGTAGAGAAACCCAGGGCCACCGAAGCACCAAGTTGGATGCGCAAGGCAATATCGCCGCTGATCCCGGCCGGCAAGGCGTGGATCCAGTTAAAGTCATAACCAAACTGCGCGCCGATTTTCAGTGCCAGCGAGCCATCGATTTCGGCGAAGATCCATGTGCCGGGTTCCAACTGGCTGAATGTTTTTATCCTTGAAGGCATAATCCAGGATTGCGCAAGGCTTGTGAGTTCGGTCCGCGCCCCGACGGGCTGCGGAAAACACCTGATCGCCGCGAACAAACCTTCCTTTCGACCGTCTACGCCGAAGGTGGCGCTGCCGGCCATTCCGAGAGCGATCGAACCTTGTGCAGAAGCTTGCAAATCGAAACCCCAACGGAGGAGCAGAAAGGCCGATCCGGCAGGAGCGTTGAACTCGAAGCCAGGGGCGGTTTCATCGGGAGGGCTGATGGCCGAGAGAAGGGCTCCCGTATCCTTGTAAACGCCTAGGCCAGCGAAAGCACTGGCCGATCCGTTAAATTTGACTTGGCCACGAGAACCATCAAACAGAATGTCATGACCCCCTTCCGCTTTGACCGTGATTTTGCCGAGTTCAATCTGGCGGTCCGGAAAGGCGGTGTTTTTCAGGATGGCTTCGAGGACGTCCCGATCGGCGTCCGCGTTGACTTCAATCCCGGCCGAAGCATCGCCGTTCAAAAACTGCTTTTGCTTGTCGAATTCAATTAATCCTCCGGCGAAAGGCCCGGAGGGCAGGGGGGCTGGTGCGCTCATTGCTAACTCCTGTCAGGCGAAAACGTTGAATTGAGAAATGGACCGTCATCGACCTTCTTAGCGTAACCATTCAGATAGTGCCCGAGTCGGCGGTTTCGTTTCACCGTGCGGACTGGCGACCTTGAAGGAAACAACCAGTTGGCGATTGCTGCTAGTGAGTCTTCTGACTTGAAACTCACTCTCGCAAGCACCGTACTGCCGGATAGAGATCGCACTTACGATACCACACAGTGAAATGGTGGCGTGCAACTCATAGGTTTCCGGCGGATGTTTTTGACCGAGAAGAAGATAATGCCCGATCCGAGCGCCGATGCAGAAAGGCTTATGCGTTATGTGGCTCTACCAGATGTCCCCATACGACCCCTGATGAGTTCGCGATCGCTCCTCGCCTCTTGGTATTCCACGCCCGCTTTTTGAGCAATCTCAATTGCGCGCTCGACAAAAAACAGTGCGCCCGGCAGTTCACCTTCGAATAGTAAGATGTTGCCGAGTCCATTTAGAGCGCTGTAGTCCAGCGGGTCCACAAATAAGGTTTTATAAAGGAACCATTCCGCGCTGTTTAGTAACGGATCGCTCGGAAACCGACCCGCGCAGTATTCGTCCCAGTGTTTAAACATGTAGGCGTTTTTTCGGTGATAGCCTGCCAAGTTGAGAATGGTCGAATCGAAACGCCATCGCTTCTCGGCGGCACGCATCTCTGGATCAAGCGACTTCTGCAGCCGCAAAGCTGCCTTCGGATCCTGGGTGTTCACGATCTCCTTCTGCTTCGCATCCAGGCGGTGGATCGTTTCCAAGAGCTCGGCGCTCTGATACGGCACGGCTTCGGGGAATTCGTTCCGTTCGTCGGGCACTGTCTTCAGCTGCTCGCCTAACTTCACCAGCGCTTTGTCTCTTGCGCTCCGAAGGTCAACAAAAATCGAACGCGAGAGGAATTGGGGTAATGCGACGGCGTCCAGCACGCAGGGGACGACAAAGCGGTTGAGATGAAAGGAGGTGAGAATCTCCGAAGCGACCCAGCGCGACTTCGAGGCCGCTTTCGACCATATTAGGACCACAGCACTGCTGCCGGCGATCGCCTGCTGCAGCTCCTTGCGCAAGAGAACGCCTACATGGATATCGGAATCGTCAAGCCAAGCATCATGGCCGACATTTTGCAGCGTAGACTTTACTTTGCGTGCGACCTGAAGATTGGCGTGGGCATGACTAATGAAGATGCGTCTAGGGGTTTTTCCATGCTTCATTTAATATGACCTCACTTCTCGGCACGCGCCGGCGAGCTATTGTTTCTTTCATTCATTCCTGGTCTGGCGGTGATGGACTTTTCTGCCGGGTTACTCCCAGTGACGGGCACGGACCCGCAAAAAGTTCCCGACACCCACATGGCCCACTACATCAAGCATCGCTGGCGGGCGCGGAAGACCCGGTAGTCGGGCTGATTTGTGAGGATTGGCGCTGGGCGCGTTGTTGGTCGTCCTTGTCAGCAAGTATGGAACGCAGGCCCAGCAGCTTTTTGAGAATGTTATACCAGAACGGTGCACCGAGGCTGAGTAAGAGGATAGAAATAATCATGCCCGGATACCTGCGAGGATCGGAAAGTTGCTCGGGCCATTGCTTATTCGTCGGAAGAGTGATGAGCCCCGCGGTGTTCAGGAAGTTGTAATAGGAGCGGGTGTCAATATTATAGGACTTCGGATCGTTTGGATTTTGGGCATTCGCGTTAACGGTCTTGGCGGCTTCGGCGACGATGGTATCGCGGAACTGCTGGTCGATGGAAAGCCTGTCAACGACTGCAATGATGTCGAGCTGCACAACAAGGACAACCAGAAAAGCAACGGCAACAGTGACACGCAGGGCGTGCTGTGTAAAGGCCTGACTGACGCGATCCATGGTTTGGTCGAACCAGAAATTGACCTTGGCGACGTAGTCAGTGGCGCATTCTTTCAAAATGGCCATCTGTTCGCGGACATGAGTGGCGAGCTGCGGGTTAACGGTCTCGATCTGCAGCGCCGTCGTGCGAATGTTGCTGAGCGTTTTCGCTGGGTCCGGGACACCTTGCTTGGCGAGCATTTGCTTAAGCTCGTCTAGAGCCTTTTGTTCAAGCTGCACGAAGGATTGACCGGAGGCCACATCCATCAACAGTTTCGTGAACTCACCCCGGTGCACCACGGTGGCCAGCTTCCCCGGAACCGTGGTCAGAGCGGGATGCGTGAGCACGGCTTTGGCGATTTCTGCGGCAAGGTCCCTGGTGGAGACACCGAGTTGCTGCAGCAAACTGGTCAAGCCGTCAAGCAGGTGCTTTCCGCGTTGTTGGAACAAGCTGGTTACTGCTTGCGTGATCACCGTGACCGCCATACTGAACAGCAGTAGAACCATCACGGCGCCTATCAGAATGTCCAGGGTTTTAAGCATTCGTTTGGTGTCCTTTCCGATGGTCAATTCACGTCCGGATTCCTCACTCTCTGGAGACGCGACGCGAAGCGGTCCATCAAAGCGTTGCAAGGAACTCTTCGGTCGCAATCGGAGCGGCCCTTCGAGAGTTCAACGACTCTCGCGGTTGCTTCAAAAGACCCGCACGACACCTAATGCTGCCTATGGGCCTGAAATATTTCGTTTCATCAGACCGAATCACAGTGAAGTTCAAGGCAGAAAAAATCAAATTCCAGTGTCGAAGTGTGGCACTTCTTTCTAGATCGTTCAAGACAAAATTGAGTTGAAGAGGAAATGAAAAGATCAGAACAGAGGACCTCTGCTCGGTAGTAGGTGACACGAGCAACAGCCGTGGTTCTACGGTACAGGATCTTTCTCGAAGCACTACGCATCGAATTCGAGCAGTTAGTTTCGGACTGAGCGGACCCGAGTTGTCCGACGGGTTGCCTTAGAGGCTGTGACTCGATCTGCGACTGGCGGCGAGTAACGGGAGTACACCGGGTAGGAGCGTGGGTTGGGAACTGGCTGACAACTGACCAAGGCAAGCGACTGGTGGCTGATGTGAATTGGAATTCGTTCCGGAGTAAGGATTGGCTCAGTTTCTTGGTCTTGGCTCATCCGATGCGGAGGAAGTACACGTGGCGGACGCTGTCTCCGGAAACCATCAACTCCGGAACTTCATTCAGCATCCTTGGCTCTGCACCATCGTTCGCAAATACCAAGCCGCAACTTAACGAGACGATGCATCCGGCCGCTCGTACATACGCTCGAACGCGGCTCTCCAAACGGCGTAAGCGTCACCCCCGTCCGGCTGGTTATAGACCAGATAGTCGCCCCTCTCGTAATGAGTGCTACCTTCTTTCGTACGAACCAGCCCCGGCTCGGTTGCAACTTCAGCCCAGACAGGGGTCACTTTGACAAAGGTGCCTGGGCCGGTCTGGCGGTAGGTTTGGGCGAACGTCTCTCGATCGATCGTGTATACGTCCCCGCCGTTGTTGACGAGCCAACCACCCGGCTTGCAAGCCTGGTTAGCGCCCCATTTTTCGTATGTGAACCCGGCAGTTTGTAGGTCGACCTGTACGGCGATCACGGATTGCGAGGCCCGCTTGACGTATTCCAGGCGTGAATTCATACAGGCTTGGCTGTCTTCGTGCTCACACCACCGGACACGGGCGTATAGCTTGGCTGGTTCTTGAACCGGCGAGTTGCACCGAGGGCCGCTTCTTTCATTTGCTGCGCCACCGACAGCAAGATCTCGTTCTGCTCGGGCACGGGACGACTGTCGAGCGGTTTCTTCGTGTCGTGCGTCGCCTGAAAACGGCTCAATGGTGTTTGGTCCCATCCCGCAGCCGAGATGTACACCCAAAGCAACCGGAGACCGCCTTCGTCCGCAGCCTTGATCATCGCTGGCAACTCGTTGTCCATTACGTAAATGGAAGCGAGAAAGTTGGCACTTACCAGCGCAACGCCGACTCCAGCCTGATCCAAAGCCCGCCGGATCTCCACATCCCACTGTTGCCCAGACTTCAGTCTCGTGTCTTCCCAAAGATCGAGTTCGGTCTCCGCAGCACGAAGGTAGGGCGCAGCCATTACTTTGAGACGGTCGAGCCAATCCAGATCTCTATGGCTGTAACTCACGAAGATCCGGTTCACTCGCCGCGCGCCAGGCGTGAAGATCGCTTCCAGTTCTTCCGCCAGAGCAAGGTTGCCGAGCTTGGCTGCGATTCGTCCGGCCTGCAGTGCGGCAGACTGGTGTTTCCAACCTTCGGCCTCCAGTGTAAGAAGTCTTTGGTACTCGCCAATGGCTTCATCGGTCCGCCCAAGATACAAATACGCCTCAGCGACGGTCGCAGTCTTCCAGACGTCAGTGCCCGGGGGAGCGGCTATCTTGCGGGAATCTCGAATTTCGACTGGCGCTCGCGGCTGATCAAGCAGACGACGGACCAAACAGGAGATTATTGCGGGGCAGAAGTCGGCGTCGAGGACTCGAAGGCTGTTTCGGGATAGTTTATGCGTTGGCGAGAATCCACCGGGAACCTGTCCGATTCGAAACGACTGCCTCGTGGTCGCTCCAGGTTACGCTCACCGACAGCTTTGCTGCAGTCTGTCGCTGGCGATTCATTTTCCGAGTGTAATCTTGCCCAGGAAGAGGGGCGATCGCTCATCGCCCCTGCTCTCCCGCGGGGGCTTCAGTTGGCGTTGCAGGTACCCGGTGTTGTGGAATCGTTCTGGCTCGTACAGAGGGGGCCCAAACCGGCCTTGTCAGGAACACTGATCATGGCAAACGGTCCAGCCTTATGCTCTCCGTTGAACGGCGTGGGCTTGGTCGGGTCGAAGTGACAGCTGGGCAGAGCCGCCGCATCTTCGGGATTGTCGAACCAGAAACCCAGATGGAACGTGTTCGTCGGAACCAAGCGTACGTCGGGGTCGAAACCGAAGATATCGTCCAAAAGAATCGTTTTGATCTGGACATGGCCATCATCCGTTTCCTTGCCAATCTTGATATCGGACTGATACCAGGCCAAACCGAAGCTCCCCGTGAAATTGGGGTCCTTGGTGCCGTTGGCTTGAAAGAAGCTGTTCTGGACGGTGAACAAGTCAAAGGCGAGACCCGGCTTGATCCCATCCAGATCCAGAATTAGCGTGTCATTCTGTTTGCCGCGAATGACCGTGGCGTGGGCCCGCGGCTCCTCAAAAGGATTGGCACGAAGGCAGTCAACGACCGCCGGGTTTGGTAGCAGGTTGAAGCTGATCTCGTCCTTCTTGTCTTGGGCAGAGGTGATCCCGGAAGCGGCCAGAACTGAGAACGCCGCCAGAATGCCACGCATAATACTGTGGCCGGCTCGGCCGCACCAAAACTTCTTACTGCAATTGTAGTTCACTTCTTTCTCCTTCTTCCTTTGATCTAGATTGTGCACGCGCGCGGTATCTCGAAGGCTCCCGCCCATTAATTCACCGCTACGCTCAACCTACAGAATCGTGGTGCCGAGCGTAAGACTGGAGCGATTGGTCCCTACTTGAGATATCGGAAATGGAAGGGAAAAGACGACAACAGATAGGAAGGATTCGAGGTGGTTGAGCGGGCTCGCGGGTGAGTCACAGACTCGTCCAACTGCCGGGCAGCGCGGGGGTGGGAATGGCCCTGGCGTAGGATGCTACCACTCAGAAGTTGCCGATCAGCCACACATTCGCGTCTGAGCTCGCAGCGAGGATCGCGAGGTGGTGCCCGTCGGGGGAGGGAAATCCCCACATCAACTTCGGTTGCGGTTGCTGCAAAACAGGCTGGGCATCACCGTTAAGGCCAACATGCAACAAGTTAGCGGCTCCAGGCTCCGCAGACGAAACAAACATACTTTGAGAATCTGTTGCCCAATTCACCTCCAGGAGGTCGGCGTGGCCTTTTACTATGATCGTTCTCATCGGACCTCCACCCAGCGGCACCAGACGAATTTGATGTCCGTGTCTTTTCACGATGCCGATCCACGAACCATCGGGAGAGAGTTGCCAAGAGTAATCTAATCCAATGTCGGCGCTACTGCCGACCTCGAGGGGTATCCGCACCAGTTCCTTCCCCTGACCACTGAGTGGATCAAATGCAACAACCACCAGCTCGCTCTTGTCCGTGGACGGACGTCCAAACACGCAAAAGTTGGCGGCCTTGTTTGTGCACCAAAATTGCATGGATGCCTCGATGGAGAATAGCGGTTGAGGAGTGCCACCCCTTAGATCAGCGCGGTAGAGGGCCCGGCCGCGGGAGCCAGTTGGCGCTCCCTCCAGAAGTATCCAGGATCCATCCGGACTCAACCGAGCCAAATAGAAGTTCATGTCGACGACGGGAGTTATGAGTTGAGGGATGCTACCCTGGTCTAACGCTTGCCGATACATCAGTCGGTTTGACGCCCGTTGCGATGAAAAAATCACTTCGCGGGAATCTGGCGTCCATGCCAAAGGGATATTGTAATTGTCGTCGAGCGTCAGCCGGCGGTAGTTCACGAGGCGGCTTTCCTTGCCGGTGAGGTCTCCGACAAAAACAGAAGCGTGGTCATTGCGCCTTAGAAAAGCTAGCTGCTTTCCGTCCGCCGTCGCGCTGAAGCTATTAACAGAGAATCCCGACCAATCGGTCAGCTGGCGTGTTTTGCCCTGCGGAACTCCGCTCTTGTCGTCAACCTTCAATTCCCACAGATTGTCGGACTCAGCTGTACCGACTTCCATGTTTCGGGAGTAAAGGAAACGCCCTGAAGACATCCAAGTGAATGAGCTCAGGTGGTTTTCCTGGAGGATTGTCGTTAAATCTGTTCCACTGAGGTTACAACTCTTAACCATCACCGCTTCGCGACCACCCTGCTCCACCACATATAAGTACGCAAGCCGATTTCCTGTTGGCGACCAGGCGGCATCTCTAACTGTGGCCTGGCTTTCGGCTGTCAGTATCTTGTGAGGAGAGTCTCCGTGCGAACCCATCACCCAAATCTCGCGTGCCCCACTGCCGCTTCGCAGCCTTTCGTAGGCAATGTTGGAACCGCCGGGTGAAACCATCCCTCCTCCGAACATATCTTCAACTTCAGCAAGTTTCTCTGCCTCCCCTCCTACTATCGGAATCGACCACAAGCTAGCTGGCTTTCCGGGAACGCTGACAGAAGCGAGGAAACGCTTCGAGTCCGGGAACCAACTCCCAAAGGTCCAGAAAGCTGTCCCCGCCTGAACGCCGCTAGGCAAAGAGGCCTCTTGGGCTGCGTTCGTGGCGACGAGCTGCAAGTGAATGCCTTGCTGGTCAGAGTAGCCTAGATACTTGCCATCCGGAGAAATCGCAGCATTGAGCACGGGCAAATCTTGGGCGTTTGCCGTAAGCTTTCGCTGCTTGAACTGCGGAAGAGGTTCGGGGCGACGAGGAAAAAACCATGTAAACAGGGTTGTGCCGATCAGCGCCAGCGTGGCCACCAGTGCCGCGAGAACACTGCTCCGATGTCGGCGTACAAATTTGCCAGCGCGATATGCGACTGCGTCCGGTCGAGCACTGATGGGCTCGTGTTGCAAGTATCGTTGCAAGTCGTCGGCGAAGGTCTTGATCGATGGATAGCGTTCCTCCGGATTCTTCTTCAGCGCTTTTGCGATCATCGTATCGAGGTCGCCGAGCAACAACCGGGCCAGCTTGTCGGGCGTCGTGGCGCGGCTCCTGGCATTCGTGACTGCGTTCTCTCCATTTGCATGCGTTACAGCTACGACCTCCGAAGGACGAAGAGGCTCGGTGTCCAAGATAGCCTTGACCAGGCTTGCGGGCGTATGCGGGCCGGAGCCGGCCGGATGTTGCCCCGTCAGCAATACATACAACAGAACGCCTGAAGCATAGACATCCGTGGCAGTTGTAACGGCTTCGCCCTTCAGTTGTTCGGGAGCGGCGTATTCGGGTGTCATTGCCCTGCCACCTTCGAGCGTAAGCGGCGACCCTCCGGCCTGCCCGTCGCTTTCCAGCAGCTTGGCAATACCGAAGTCGAGCAGCTTCGCCTGGCCGTCAGCTCGCACCAGCAGGTTCGAGGGCTTGAGATCACGGTGCACGATGAGGTTGGTATGCGCATGAGTTACAGCCCGCAAAACATCAAGGAACAAACGAACACGGGCTCCGACGTCTAGCTTGTGTCGGTCGCAGTAGCGGTCTACGTGGTCGCCGTCAACGTACTCAAGCACCAAATAAGGCTGTCCAGTCTGCGTCACGCCCGCGTCGATCAGTTCCGCAATGTGCGGATGCCTCAAGCGGCCCAGTATGCTGCCCTCGCGTTTGAATCGCTCCTCGCCGCTCTTCCCCATCAGCGCGCCATTGAGAAGTTTCACTGCAACTCGGCGCTCAAATCGTCCGTCGCTTCGTTCCGCCAACCAGACCGTGCCCATACCGCCGTGGCCAATTTGGGATACTAGCGTGTACACACCAAGAGTTTGGCCCGCCATGACCGGCGCTGTCGGCAATTCAATAGCGCGGTTCTCGAGAAAACCTTCCTCGGACAACTCGCGGTGCTCCTGTAGAAGTATCTCCAATTGACGTGCCAGAGAGGGGTTCTCGGCACGCAGTGTGGAGAGCCAAGTTGAGCGCTCGTCGTCTGTCATTTCGAGCGCTTCGTCGAGCCGTGGGCTGAGGGCCTGCCATTGATCGGGACTGAACTTGGACATCCATTCCTCAGAGCGGCAAATCCGCGGGAATCCTGCGATGGAGATTGATGCGCGCCCTTTCCCAACTTCTCTGCACCGTTGTGCTACGCAAAAATTCCATCAGGGCTTCAATCTCTCGCACACGGATCATAACTCCCAACCTCTATATGTCTATATGTCGTTGCCTGGTTGTCTGACAACTGTGGGTTTACTTTCATTACGGCCCGGCAACTCGCTCACCATCCTTACAATGGCTTTGTCGGTCGGCTTCACCCACTTCGTTATCCTCGGCGGGCACGACCCAAGCTAAGGAACTTCTGACTTTTGCTCGTATAGGTCTACCCCCCTACTGAACACGTCCGCCTTCGCTGGACGCACTGCCTCGCCAAATTCTCATTCGTCCCAAAACAGTTTGATTTCGTTTTTTCCCTTCGCGCACATCTGAATACCAGGCGCGAATTGAACCAGCAAAGCCCCCGCGCGGCGCATGAGGTGACCGGTTGTTGCGGCAGGATACATACATATAAGGAACCGTGAATCCGGCCCGCCTTTGCCGGAGGTCTCGTTGAACTCGGGTCAGGCAGGCCGATCACCGGGGTCCGCCAATCTCTAATTGGAAGCTCTGCGCGAACATGTGGATGATGGAAAATTTCTGGACATCGAACCTTCGGTCGGAGCTTTTTGAGTTGGCCACCCGGATCCGATTAACTATTACATTTTTATGACGGTACCGCTTCGCGTGTGAGGGGTCATGGAAAAAGAACTGTTGGTTCAGCAACTTCCCGGCCGGCGGTTGGTAGCACATACTAAACCCATTCGGTCGCGAGCCGAATGCTCCACCCCATCGATGTAACTGATTGAGACTAAAGAATTTTGGCTCCCCGGGCTAGATTCGAACTAGCAACCCTTCGGTTAACAGCCGTTGCGATTAAAATTCTAAGTGCCGCGTCTGGTGTCGCTTACCGGCAATTCCGAGCCATTCTACCTTCTTTAGTTGCACCCGATCCTGCACCCAAGTGGATTCTCAGGCCTACGTTGGGAAATTCATGCGGCGGAGGAGATCCTGAAACCGCGGGTCGGAACGCAAGGCATCGAGACAGGGATCAATCTTGAGGAGTACCATCCACTCGGCGCGCTGTTCGTACGAAATTTCCAGCCAATGGAAGGCTTCGTCCCTTTGGCCTAGGGCGGCGTGGATGTGGGCTACGACGTAGGGCGTTACATACCGCTTTTTCGTGAGCTGATCCAATTGCTCCAGGACCTTGTGTGCTTCGCCAAAACGCCCGGCGGTTGCATAGGCCTGACCGAGCAATCCAATCGGACTCGAACCCGGCCAGAAATCACATGCTCTTCGCAAGGCAGAGATGGCCGGCTCATGAAGCGACTTGCGAGAATAGGCCCATCCCAGGAACGCGTGAGCTGGACCGTAGCTTGGGTCGAGCGCAAGAGCCTTCTGACATTGCTGGATTGCCTGATCATATCGACGCGCATAGAAATAAACGAACCCGAGAAAGGCATTGTTCAGGGTCACGAGTGGGTCTAGATGGATGGCGCGCTGAACCTCGGTATAGGCTTCCTCGTAGCGGTCCATTATGCACAGATACCAGCCAAACTGTTGGTGTACTGGCGGATATCGCGGGTTGAGCTCGATTGCACGTTGAAATTCTCTTTCCGCAGTTGCGAATTCATAATGATACAGGCTGGCCCAAGCTAATGAGGCGTGTGCTTCTGCCAAACTGTCGTCGATTTCGAGGGCCTTCAGCGCCAGCACCCTTGCCTTGTTGCAACCTTCCTTCGCCGAAACGATACCCCACGCACCAAGCGAGCAAAGGCAATCCGCCAAGCCCGCGTAGGCCGTGGCGTAAGTCGAGTCTATCGCAATCGCTTCCTCAAAGCATTTGACAGCTTCCGCCATTCTCAGAGGACGTTGGCTCCAGTAGTAGCGGCCTTTGAGATACGCATCGTATGCCTGCGGGTTAACGCGGTGGACGCGGGCGAAGTGGGCGTGGTCGTGGGGCGTCAGTTTGACCTGCACTTCCCGCGCAATGGCCTGGGCTACCTCTGAATGAAGTGCAAGAATATCGCGCAGGTCGCGGTCATAGCTCTCAGCCCAAAGTTGCGTGTCCGTCTTAGCGTCGACCAACTGCGCAGAGATGCGCACACGATCACCGGACCGCACCACGGTTCCCTCGATGATTCCATCCACGCGGAGCTCCTGGGCGATCTCGCGGAGCGGCCGATGGGCGCCCTTGTACTGCATGACTGAAGTTCTGGAAGTCACGTGCAGGGCGCCGATCTTCGCCAGGCTGGTAATCAAAGCTTCGGTCATGCCTTCGGTGAAGTACTCCTGCTCGGGATCGCCGGAGAGATTGTCTAGGGGCAGGACAGCGATCGACTCGATGTGCGGCGCGCCAGTTTCAACGCCCCCGATGAAACGGTAGCCCTTGCGGGGCAAAGTCTCGATGTACCGCGGAGTTTCGGCTGTATCGCCGAGGGCCTCACGGAGCCGCTTGACACTGTTGTAGAGCCCCTGCTCGAAGTCCACGAACGTGTCTGCAGGCCAGATTCTCTTCTGCAACTCCTCCCGGGTCACTGCTTCGCCCCGGCGTTCTAAGAGCATCTGGAGAACCTGAAAAGGCTGCTCCTGGAGTTTGACCTTCGCCCCTTGCCGGCGAAGTTCGCTAGCCTGCAGATCCACCTCAAATACACCGAAGCGAAGTGTCCCGTGCGCTTGTTGGAAGGTCCCCATAAGAGGCCAGCACCAGGTCTTGAGAGCCGAGTCTATCACTTCTAGCCGAAAGAACCTCGCAAGTCCGTCTACGGCCAGGAGCAGCCGCCGAGAAAAGACAGAAATAAGACAGAGGCCCGTTATTGAACTCACTGGCGATTAGCGCGACTCTCCGGAGCATACAGCTAAGATCAGCACAAACCACGAATGATTTGGCGTCCTTTGAGGAAAATGTGGCTGGTTCACCGGTCCTTTCTCAGCGCAAGGGACACAACAGCTTGGTGCTGAATTTGTGCAAGGTGCGCCTCTGTGAAAGGAGTTTCGCTATGCGCGCATTGAATCGCATTCTTAAAATCATCGCAGTCCTAATCTCCGTGATCAGCGTCACGAAAACCTATGGCAAGACCGAATTTGCTCCGGCGAAAGACTACCCGGTGGGCAAAAACCCGAAAGCGGTGGTCATCGCTGACTTCAATGGAGACCGTAAACTCGACATCGCAGTAGCTAACTCAGGTGATCCAGGGATTGCCGACGCCGGGAATGTGAGCATCTTACTTGGCAATGGCGATGGTACATTCCAGCCCGCACATGACATCACGGCCGGAAAAAATCCATGGTCTATCGCCGTGGGCGATTTCAACCGTGACGGCCGACTCGACTTGGTCGTAGCGAATAACGGCATCAACGTGGCTGGGGGCTGGCTGCCGGGGACTGTGAGCGTCCTGTTAGGCAATGGTGACGGCACTTTCCAGACGCATGTTGATTATGCAACCGGGGCCGGTCCCATTTCCGTCGCAGTAGGAGACTTCAACGGTGATAATAATCTCGACTTGGCAGTGGCGGCTGTAGAAGCGCATCCGCCCAGCGTTGTGAGTGTGCTCTTAGGCAAAGGCGATGGTACTTTCCAACCGCATGTTGATTATGCGGGAAACGCGGGGGATAGCGGAGCGATGGCGGTGACGGTCGCTGATTTCAACCGGGACGGCAAGGCTGACCTGGCAGTGGCTGGTAGGTTTAGCGCGGGGATTGTCGGGATTCTACAGGGTAACGGGGACGGTACTTTCCAATCCCCTGTGGGTTACGATCCCGCGGGCTTGTTCGGCAAATCCATGGCTGTCGGGGACTTAAACGGCGACGGCAAATTCGACTTGGTAGTCACCTTCGCGAACTTTGGAAATGGCACTGCCTCGGGCGTGAGTGTGCTGGCGGGCAACGGCGATGGTAGCTTTTCGGCCGGGAGCACGCTTGCCACCGGAAGTGTAGGCTGTCATGCGGGGTCGCCACTCCTGGCGGATTTCGACGGCGACGGCAGGCTTGATCTTGCGGTCATAGCCGGCGGTGGAGGGCACGAGGGTGTGTGCCTTTTCCTCGGTGCCGGCAGCGTTCTGATTTTTAAGGACAATGGGAAAGGAATCCTTCAGGAATCCGCAACCATCGCTACGGTCAGCGGCCAGGACTTGGGCGCCGCCGCCGACCTAGATGGCAACGAGCTACCGGATTTGGTCATTCTCAACAGCGACAACACGATCAGTGTTTTGATGAACTCGACTGCGTCCGACTTTTCGTTGAACCCTGAAATCGCCAGCCTAACGTTGAATCGCGGGAGCCAGGTGACCGATGTTTTGACATTCGCTGCTGAGGGACGGTTCTCTGGAAGCATCGCGCTAGCTTGTTCGGTAACGGGACCAGCACCAATGCCTTCGTGCGGAATTTCACCCAGTTCCGTGATTCCAGGAAACAGTGCGACGCTGACGATTGATGCACAAGCTTTAGCTGCGGGATTTCGACAACCGAGTGGGTTCGAGGCATGGGGTGGGATACTTGCCACATGGCTCCCACTGGGACTGCTCGGCTGCGTTCTGACGGCGGCAGTCGACCACAAGCGGCGCAGGCTGTGGGCGCTGAGCCTTCTCGTGCTAGTCGCCGCGATTCTCCCTGCAGCATGTGGGGGCGGGAGCAGCGTGACTCCTTCTCCCGTCGCACAGACCTACAACGTCACGGTAACGGCGACTTCGGGAACGATCCAGCACTTGACGGTGATTTCAGTAACGGTGCAATAGATCGAGTGAGGACTTCATCCTGCACCCAATGCACCCAATAAAGTGCGTCGCAGCGCTGATCGCGGACTCTTCGCAATCCATTCGAACAAAAGTGTACTGTTCGGAGAAGCGACCGGGCCACGAAAAAAACCACCCTTCGGCTTGCAACCGAATGTTATTTGGCAAAAATACGCGCTTTGAAAAAACGCAAGTGATTGGCAAGAAGAAAGTTGGCTCCCCGGGCTAGATTCGAACTAGCAACCCTTCGCTTAACAGCCGATTGACCAATTTAATCAAGTCTTGCCGGAGTTGGCGCTAATCGAAGGAATTCAGCAAGTTGCGATTAACCCTGACGAATCAATTTCTCTTTCGTTATTCACCTTTCGTTCGCATTTTGCCGCCGTTCATCGCAATTACTATTACACTTTTATGACAGCCGAGGCATTAGCGCCATCACCACACCTTTTGGAGATTCTTTAGCCCCTGGAGATAGTCTTCCTTTTCGAGCCTGCTTTCGACCCCGAATTCCGTAAGGATTGTCATCATCTGTCCCAAGGGAACCCCGGCCAATTCCGCAGCCCTACCGAGCGAGGCCACTCCCTTCTTATATCTCTCGACCGCGAACAAGACTCTTCCGCGCATCACCATGTCGCGAACCGCTTTGGACAGATCGCTCCCCTCCTCTTTGGTGATCTCTTGAAGGAAATCGTAGTTCTCGCTATCCATGCGAACGCTCATCGTTTTGCTCATGGTTTTGCCTCCAGTTGCCGTCTCGCGTCCTCGATAATGGAATCCTTGTACCGACCGTGTTTGGCGAGAGATGACAGCTTCTCAAGGGCCTCAGACTCTTCCACAGGACCTGAGTGCCAGTTCCTTCGTAGCAACACCTGAACTATGGACCAGTTCTGCGTGATGTGACATACCTGCATCATTGTCGGTAGTGACTTCCAAAACAAGGCAGGCTTGTAGGCATGCACAGAGTTCATATCTGGATCCCTATCCTCTCAGCCATCTGCCTGTTGGTCGTCTTCGTGTCTGTCGGGGGCACGGTTCCAGCCCAACAGTCGTGCTCGGTTATGACGGGATTGAGAATTCCAACGG
>Ga0306925_10001661_pt1 | contig 18541 bp, 16 predicted proteins | sample flu12Cox44000176_FD_203755 | JGI IMG/M metagenome (GOLD analysis project Ga0306925, IMG submission 203755) | Lab enrichment of tropical soil microbial communities from Luquillo Experimental Forest, Puerto Rico - flux8day.12C.oxic.44.000.176 (v2)... | ecosystem: Environmental > Terrestrial >... | reverse complement strand
TCGCGATCACCTTGAGGCCATAGCTGCCGGCAAGCTCGACGGCGCCGATGACTTCGTCGACCGAATAGGCATCCGCATTGTCGAGCTCGACATACGAGAAGCCCTGCCGCTTGCGGCGCTCGAACTGATCGCGCAGGTTCCTTTCCCAGCCCGGCCCGCGCGGGTCGATCTGGCCCTCGTGGTCTTCCTTCGCCCTCTCCGATGTCTTCAGATAGGGCCCGTATTTGCCAGTATTCTTCTGATCGAACAGATTGCAGTAGGCGATGCTGATGCCGCGCTTCGCCGGCTCGCGGGTATCGTAGGCCACCTCGGTCACCTCGCCGTCTCGTCCAGCCGCCGCACCCGTGGCGCCGATCAGATAGCGCAGCCGCTTGCCGGCGAGCGGGTTGCTGCCGGTTGGCAGCGCGGCCACCGGCCCAGCGGTGGGTAACGGCCCAGCAGTACCGATGTGTACGGTCTTGACGCGCAGCGGAAAATTTGCGGGAAGCTCCGGCTCCCCGGCCGGAGCCTTCTCGTCCTGCTCCGGGCCGGGGACGGCCTGCGGCATGCGCCGATAGACCAGCGTCTGCTGCTCCTGCTCCCCGGCTGGCGCCGCTGCCACCGGGTGCTCCCGCGGCAAGGAACGGGAAGCTCCGAGGTGCCAGTCGTCAGGCCAGAGCCCTGCCGTGATGGCTGCGGCTGCAAATGCGCCAACCAGAAACTTGATGGCGAGGATGCCAGTCGGCACCAGCGCAGCGGCCCGGCGTGAGGCGGCGTTCGCGCGTGCCAGCGGCAACGAAGGCCGATAGAGCCGTTTTGCGCGCTCGCGCCATTGCCGCGCAGCGGCCTGTCTCAGGCTCGCTGCGGGTGCATGAACCGCGACGGCGCATGCCGCCATGAAGAAGCCCCCTCGCGCGCCGCCCTCGCACCGCGACGGCAGCGTCCCCGCCACCCGGATCGACCCCACGCAGCCCTTCCCCAAGGGCATTTCCTGCGTTCGGCCCCGCCCGGTGAGCGAGAATGATCCCCGATGGTTTAAGGTTCAGTGTATCGGCGAATAAGGAAAAAGCTTGGCCCGCCCGAGACCATTGAAAGGCCGCCCGGCAGGGCTGTGCATTAACCGTTCCTTCATTTGCATCTAGCCGGCTGCGCCTGCGGTGTTAAGTTGCTGGCCTACGGGCGCGGCGCGGGGAGCCGGCTGCAATTCGGGAATGACCGGCAATGATCGAGCCTCTAGCGAGGCAGACTCCTGACCACGAGCAGAAGCGGGTGGCTCTTGCCTATCTCAACGAGGCATGGCTCGAAGCCCGCATTGACGGCATCGACGGCGATTGCCTGGCGCAGGCGTGCCTGTTCGCCGCGTTCGCGGAATTCGTCTCGACCTATGGCGAGGAGCCGGCCGCGCGATTCGCCGAGGGGCTTGCCTTCCGCATCCGCCAGGGCGAGTTCTCGCTCGTCCTCTCCAGGCAGTAGCATCGACTTGTGACCGCGGCGAGGGCGGCTTACGTTAGCCGGCGACCTCTGGCACATTCCAATTATGAAGGCAGCGCTGCTTCACGACCGGGGCGTCGTCAAGGTCGCCGGCGACGACGCCCGCAAGTTCCTCAACGGCCTCATCACGAGCGACACCGCCAGGATCGATCCGGCGCACGCGGCCTTCGCTGCGCTGCTCACCCCCCAAGGCAAGATCATCGCCGATTTCATCGTGGCGGAGGCCGAACCCACGGACGGCGGTGGCTTCTTCCTCGATTGCCCGCGCGCGCTCGCCCCCACGCTGGTTCAGCGGCTCAATTTCTACAAGCTGCGCGCCAAAGTCATCATTGAGGACCTGTGCGAGATACTGGGTGTCATGGCGATCTGGGAGGGGATGCCCGCGGATGGCAAACATGGCCTCTGCTACGCCGATCCTAGGCTGTCCGAGCTGGGGACCCGGTGCATGCTGCCGCCGCAGCGTGCAGCGCAAGCAGCTGCCGCGCTCGGGGCCGAGCTCAGGGACAGCCTCGCCTACGAGGCGCACCGGATCGCGCACGCGATCCCGCGTGGCGGCCTCGATTTCATCTATGGTGATGCGTTTCCGCATGAGACCGACATGGACCAGCTCGGGGGCGTCGACTTTGCCAAAGGGTGCTTCGTGGGCCAGGAGGTGGTCTCGCGCATCGAGCATCGCGGTACGGCGCGCACCCGCGTGGTCGCAGTGCGCTTCGATGGGTTCGCACCGGAACCCGGTACCCCGGTGAGCGCCGGCCAGAAGCCGGTCGGCACGCTAGGCTCGACGTCAGAACGCCGGGGCCTTGCCATGCTCCGCCTCGACCGTGTGACCGAGGCGCTCGCCGCCGGAGAGCAGCTTGCCGCCGGGCGCATCGCGTTGCGGGCGTTCAGGCCGCATTGGGCGCGCTTTGCGTTTCCCGGCGATCCAGCAGCCCGGCCATGAGCGCGCGGCTTCTGCACGCCGATGGACTTTACCGTTGCCCGTGGCCGAAGCTCGACCCGCTCTATGTCCGCTATCACGATGAGGAATGGGGCGTGCCGGAATATGACGACCGCGCGCTCTACGAGAAGCTCATCCTCGATGGCTTTCAGGCCGGTCTCTCGTGGATCACCATATTGCGCAAGCGCGAGAGCTTCCGGGACGCCTTCGACGGCTTCGATCCTGCCCGGATTGCGCGCTATACGCCACGCAAGGTCCATGCGCTGATGAACAATCCCGGCATCGTGCGCAACCGCTTGAAGATCGAAGGTACGATCCTTTCTGCTCGCGCGTATCTCGACCTGATGGAGAAGGGCGAAGGATTTTCGCAGCTGCTCTGGGGCATTGCCGGCGGCAGGCCGAAAGTGAACCGGTTTCGCTCGACCTCGCAGGTGCCGGCCGAGACCGCCGTGTCGCGGCGCCTCTCGAAGGAGCTCGCAAGCCGCGGTTTCAAATTCTGTGGCCCAACCATTGTGTATGCCTTCATGCAAGCGGTGGGGATGGTCAACGATCACGTGGTGAGATGCCATCGGCACGCCGCCCTCGCCAAGCTCGCCTGATGCCCGCCACGCGCCGCAGCGCCCGCTCTCCTGCACCCCGCGCGTGGCAGCGCATGCTCTCGGGACGACGGCTCGATCTGCTCGACCCCTCCCCGCTCGATATCGAGATCGAGGACATCGCCCACGGACTCGCCCGCGTCGCGCGCTGGAACGGCCAGACGCTAGGATCGCATATCTTCTCCGTCGCCCAGCATTCGCTCCTGGCGGAGATGATCGCGCGCCATCGCAGTTCGCTTGATCGCAACCGCCGTCTCGCCCTCCTGCTGCACGACGCCCCCGAATACGTCATCGGCGACATGATCTCCCCATTCAAAGCAGTGATCGGAGACGCCTACAAGGCGGTTGAGGCACGGCTGATGGCAGCGATCCACCTGCGCTTCGGGCTGCCGGCAAGCCTGCCGGTCGATCTCCTGAGCCTGATCAAGACCAGCGATCGCTCGGCGGCCTATCTCGAAGCGACGCGGCTTGCCGGGTTCTCCGCGAATGAGGCGCGGCGTTTCTTTGGACTGGCCCCGAAATTCTCCGCGGCGATCACGCGCGATTATCTCACGCCCTGGCCGGCAGACGTCGCGGAAGCGCGGTATCTCGAACGCTTCCACAAGCTCGAGCTACGGCCGTAGTCACGGCTTTGGCGCCTCCCGCGCTGGCCTCCGTGCGTTTTCAAGCCTCATTCCTTCGCATATATAAGTCTCCTCACTCACCGAGTCGATTTGATCGGCCGCTTGCTCACGAACGCAAATGATTCACGTCTGCTCGCTCGCCCGACTGCATGAGACGGTCCGACAGACCGGAGCCCTGCACATCGTCTCGTTGCTCAAGGATACGGATCGCGTCGAGCGACCGAACCATATCCGGGAAAGCAATCATCTCGTTCTGGGCATGGACGACATCACGAGCCCAATGGACGGCTACGTCATTCCGTGCGAGGAGCATGTAGGCAGGCTCATCAGCTTCGTGCGCGGCTGGGATCGCGCCAGGCCTCTGGTGATGCACTGCTACGCCGGCATCAGCCGCTCGACCGCGGGGGCATATGTCGCGGCCTGCGCGCTCAACGCAGAACACAGCGAGCTCAGGATAGCCCAGAAGCTTCGCACTGCATCGGCGACTGCGACGCCCAACGCGCGTATCGTTTCTCTTGCCGATCGCCTGCTCGGTCGTGAGGGCCGCATGGTGGCCGCAATCGAGTCGATCGGCCGCGGCCTCATCGCATACGAGGCGGTGCCGTTCCGGCTCGATCTGGAATAAGAGCCGCGTGCAGCGCCGAGAGATTGCTCCGCGACATCGCTCCCCGGCGCCCTCCGGCTTTCGCTCGCCTGGCACGTTGGATAGCATCGCCCCTGCCGCCTGGGGGCCTTGATGGAGCTGTTCTTCTTCCTGCTCGGGTTGTTGCTGCTGGCGTTTCCAATCATCGCCATCATTGCGCTTGTCAAATCAATAGGCCTCGCCGAGCGGCTCCGCCGTGTCGAGGCGCGACTTGCCGCAATTCAGAGCACCGCGGCCGCATCGTTGCCGGGCGGCGCGGGTGCCATCTCTCCATCGGCGGCGCCTGCTCCGCCGCCCTCCCCTGTGCTGGAGCAGCCAGCGCGCGAGCGTCCACCGGAGCCGATCGAAACACCGGCCGCAGCCGCCGCTCGGCCAGAGCCCGCCGCGGTGCCCCCGGAGGCCCCACCAGGATCATCCGCCATGAGCCTCGAGGAGCGGCTCGGCACGCGATGGGCGGTGTGGATCGGCGGCTTTGCACTTGCGCTCGGCGGCATCTTCCTCGTGCGCTATTCCATCGAGCAAGGGCTGCTCGGCCCGCGTGTGCGGGTCGCGCTCGGAGCATTGCTGGCGAGCGCGCTTATCGCCGCCGGCGAATGGGCGCGCCGGACGGAGCGCCTTGCCGGAGCTCGGGGACTGCCCAAGGCAAATATTCCGGCCATCCTGACCGCGGCTGGAACGACCGTGGCGTATGCGGACATCTACGCGGCACATGCACTCTATGGATTCCTGGCGCCGGCAACGGCGTTCATTCTGCTCGGGATCGTGGCGCTTGCGACGCTTACGGCCGCCCTGCTGCATGGACCGGCACTCGCCGGACTGGGCCTGATCGGCGCCTATGTGACGCCGCTCCTCGTCGCTTCCGCGCGCCCGGATTACTGGTCGCTCTACATCTATCTTGCGGTCGTGACCGGCGCCGCGTTTGCACTCGCACGGCTGCGCATGTGGCGGTGGCTGGCGCTGACCGCAATTGCGTTGAGCGTGCTGTGGACATGTGCCGGAGCGACGGGTGCGGGCATCGCCGCACCGGGGCCGCATAACTTTCACGTCGTGACCGGGTTTGTGCTTGCCGCGGGCTTGATCGTCGCCGGGCTCTTTCTGGGTCCGGACCCGCAGCCGGGTCGGATCGACCCTGTCTCGTCACTGGCATTGAGCGCGTACCTGCTTGCCGCAGTTTTCCTGGTGCTTGTGAGCCGGCACGATCCGCAGATGCTTGGTGTCTTCGTTGCGCTCATTGCTGCGACGGTTGCAATCGCATGGCGATCGAATGCTGCTGTCGGGGCGCTGATGGCGGCCGCCCCTTTTGCGGCGCTGGTGATCGGACGCTGGGCGCTCGATCTTGATCTCGCACACCTCGTGGCGCCATCCGGTCCGGTCGCGGGAGCAGTGCCGGAGCCTGAAAGCGCGCAATACGGATGGCATCTTTCGCTCGGCGTCGGGTTTGCGGCGCTGTTCGGTGTCACGGGATACTGCGCGCAAGGACGAGGCGAGCAGCCGCTCGTGCCAATCCTGTGGGCGGCTTCCGCGGTGTTCACGCCGATTGCCGTTTTGGTGGCGCTCTATTACCGCATCGCCGGCTTTGCGGTCTCGATCCCTTTCTCAGGGATCGCGCTCCTGCTCGCCGCGTTGTTCGCCGTTGCTACGGAAAAGTTGGGAAGGCGAGCGCCGCGTCCGGGTCTGGCCGCAGCAGGCGCGCTGTTTGCGACGGGCGCCATCGCGGCGCTGGCGCTTTCGCTCACCATGGCCCTCGAGAAAGGATGGCTGACGGTGGGTCTTGCGCTCATGGTGCCGGGCATCGCCTGGGTATCGGAGCGACACCCATTGCCGGCGTTGCGCGCGCTCGCGGCCATAACCGTCGCCCTCGTGCTGGCCCGGATTGCGTGGGAGCCGCGCATTGTCGGTCGCGACCTCGGGACTACCCCAATCTTCAATTGGCTGCTCTACGGATATGGTATTCCCGCTGCCGCTTTCTGGCTGGGTGGTTACCTGCTGCGCCGCCGCGCCGACGATGCTCCTGCGCGCGTCATCGATTCCGGTGCGATCCTGCTCACCGTGCTGCTTGCATTTCTCGAGATCCGTCATTTCATCAATGCCGGCGACCCATATCGCGCCAATTCCGGGCTTACCGAGATCGCACTGCAAGTCTCCGTCGGCCTGGCAATGGTCATCGGTCTCGAACGGCTGCGCCAGCGCACACGCAGCGTGGTGCACGATGTGGCCGCGCTTGTGATTGCGGCACTGACACTGGGGGCCATCGTGCTTGGGCTTGCGTTTGCAGAAAATCCCGTACTCACTGGAGAGCCGGTCGGCAGGCGTTACATCAATCTGATCCTGCTCGGATACGGTCTGCCGGCGATCCTGGCTGCCGTGCTGGCAATGGTCTCAAGGGGTGCCCGGCCGCAGGCATACAGTGCCCTCGCGGCGGTGACCGCTGTAGCGCTGGCGCTTGGCTACCTCTCGCTTGAGGTCAGAAGGGTCTATCGCGGCGCGGTGCTGACCCTTGGCCCCATGAGCGATGCCGAGCAGTATACCTATTCGGTGGCATGGCTCGCATTTGGCGTGGTGCTGCTCGCGGCCGGTGTGCGGTTGCGCTCGCAGGCCGTGCGATTTGCCTCCGCCGCAGTGGTGATCCTCACCGTCCTGAAAGTGTTCCTGGTGGATATGCGCGGGCTGACAGGCCTGCTTCAGGCGCTCTCGTTCATCGGGCTCGGAGTCGTTCTGCTGGGAATCGGCTGGCTTTACCAGCGTCTCCTGTTTCCCCAACAGGCCATTCGCTCGCCAACGTGATGCAGGAAGCGCACAGCACCTTTATCTTCGATCCGGGGCTGCTGATGGCGTTGCGGAGGTCGGTCCCGCCAGCAGCGGTGGCCGCGGCCCCAGGCCGGCGACGCTCATGCGGCGCGTGAAATCGCAATAGGCAACCATCCCGAGCCCCGAAACCGAGCCGCGGAAGCTGTTCTCGCCGGTGCGACTAAGATTGAAGCAGGGTTCGAACGACATGCCCTTGAGCGAGGCGCAGATTGCCTCCCCCTTCACCCGCAGCGTTCCCGGCGGCAGCCAGACAGATTTTTCCGGTCCCGACCCATTCACCTGAATGGTACCGATGACCGAACCATCGGCGTAAATGCGTCCGAGGCCGCGCGAGCCATCCACGCACCTGAAGGCAAAAAGCTTCCCCGTGACGAAGCGCTTTGCAGCTTCTACATTCAGGTTTTGAGCGAGAGCCGCGTCACCCGCGAGCAGGAGCGCAGCGAGCGCTGCGAACCGCGCAATCATACCATCCCCCTCATACGCCCCCCGGGTCAGAACGTCACATTAACCATGCGAATCGGGCGCAAGCATGCCCGAAAGTTGATCAGAAAACTCTGAACATTCCTCAACCGACCCTGATGGCGATTGTGGGCCGCGCGCCTCTTGCTTGATAATCTCGCGTCGATAGTCGGGCTCCGCTCGCCCGCCGGTCACCACTGTGACCTGAAAACCACATCGGGAAAGAATTGCATCGCAATCGATCCGACGGCCTGCTTACAGGCTCTTTGCCACCGACTGGGTCGTCTCGGGATCGCTCCACTCCGGCGCATCGCCTCCATCGCCCCAGGCGCGCGGCCGATAGAAGATATGAACGCCGAGCCGGTGCATCTTCTTCATCTCCCGTACCCAGCCCGGATGCACGTAGGTCGCGTGATAGTGCGTTGCCTTGCCCACTTCCGGCAGCCACAGCTTTCCGTCGAGCATCTCGGCTGCGATCTTCTTGGCCCTCTCCCACATATCCGGCTCGCGGATGACGTCGCGAATTCCGTCGCAGGCGAAGGTGAACTGACACGCGAGATGGCGATGCGAGTTCTGGTACACCACTCCGCACACCGTGCTCGGATACTTGCCGGAGAATGCGCGATTGAGCACCACCTGGGCGACCGCAACCTGGCCAAGCGCGGTCTCTCCGCGTGCTTCGAAATAGACCGCCTCGGCAAGACACTTCTCGGCCTTGGCGCGACCCCTCTCGTCGAGGTTCAGGCGCTCGGCAGGTGACATGGGCCGCTTGTCCTCGCCGGTCACTTCGCCCTTCGGTGCCACCGTCTCACCGCCGCGGCCGGCGTCCTCTTGGGCCGCTGGATCAAGCAGGATCGGCGGCAGCTCCGTCCGCTCGACAGGGGCATCCGGAATGCCCTCCCAGTCCTGCTCAATTGCATCGGGCGGCAGCGATGCAAGCTTGAAGGTGGACTCCGTTGGCGTACTGGCGGGCGTGCTCAAAGGATCGCCGGCAGCCGTGACGTCTATGTGCGCCACGCTCTTGAAGTCCTCGAACTGCGGCGCTTCGCCTGGCGCCCACGGCTCGAGCGCGGCCACTCTTTCTCCCATCGGATCGATTCCGAAAAACACCCGTGAGGCGCGCAGCGCCGGATCCGCATCAATCGCTGCGCGTCTCAGTGGACGAACCCCGGATTCGCTGCCCGGTGCGCTGCCCTCGTCAGGGCGAGGCGATGCGAGCACCGGATAGGCCGTGTTCGAATTCTGCGGCGCCACATGTGCAACCCGGTATTCTCCTCCGCTCGCGGGAGAATATCCTCGAATGTCCGGTGCGGGCCGTGCGGATTCGTCAGCCACCTCGGCCGGAGTTGTCCGGCTCGGCACCACGCGCGGCAACGCGCCGCCTGAGCGCGCGACCTGCGGCTGCGAAGGTGACTTGTTCTCTCCCTTCGCCACGACGAGGCGATCGCCCTTGCGGGAGACTGCGAAATCGCCTTTGCGGCTTCGATTGATCGACTCGCTGTATTGGCGGTTTGCAGGATCCAAATGCGCCTCGCCGAGGGTTGCAGCACCCAGTTCGCTGCTATTGGGATCGAAGGCGGCAAGCGTATAGCCGGAGGGCAGCGGCATCGATGGCGCCATCGGCCCAGCAGCACTGAACCTCTGCTCGTGAATGGCGCCGAACGGAGAGACCAGGGCCGCCTTTTGCGATCGCTCGGCGAACGGTCGACGTGTCATCAGATCGGACACGTGGTTGGAGCCGATCTTGCTCGGCAAGACCAGCAACAACAAGATGGTAAAGCCGAAGGGGACCCGCAGGCCACCCTTCGGCCGTCCGTGTGACGCAAGCATCAGCAGCTGACCCCCAGCCCCAAACGCACGAGCATGATCCGGTCGCGTCAAGGCGCCGTCATGGCGCAATTGCGACGAATTTTTATTGTCTGATTAACGTTGCGATAACGTTAAGTGGCGCTCACCGCCCCATTGTCGCCATAACCTTCGCAGCGAAAACTATCTTGGCCTGATTCCCGGGGTGGCTCGGAAATGGCACGTGGCGACGCCAGTTCATCTACGCTCGTGCTGTCACAACTATGGCGCTTCAATCAGTTCCGGATTGTCGGCGACTGCTCTGCTTCCTGATCGCTGCCTGCGCTGCCGACAGCCGCGCAATCGGCACCCGGAATGGCGAGCACGACACGTAGTCGAGACCAATGTCGTGGCAGAACGCAACCGAGGCAGGATCACCGCCATGCTCGCCGCAGATGCCGACCTTGAGCCTGCGACGCGCCGAGCGACCACGCTCGACGCCAATGCGCATGAGCTCGCCTACCCCTTCGCGGTCGATCGAAACGAAGGGGTCGCTGGATAGGATGCCGCGGGACACATATGTGCCGAGAAAGCTCGCGGCGTCGTCGCGGCTTATGCCGTATGTCGTTTGCGTCAGATCGTTTGTGCCGAAAGAGAAGAACTCTGCGCTTTGCGCAATCTCGGCGGCGCGCAGCGACGCGCGCGGCAGCTCGATCATGGTACCGACCTGGTAATGGACCCTGGTCTCGGTCTCGATGGCAACAGCCTCGGCCATGGCGTCGATGCGCGCCTTGATCAGATCGAGCTCCACCTTGCTGGCAACGAGTGGAACCATGATCTCCGGCACGACCGGCTTGCCTGCGCGCCTTGCGGCAGCTACCGCCGCTTCAAATATGGCGCGCGCCTGCATCTCCGCAATCTCGGGATAGGCGATCGCCAGCCGGCAACCACGGAAGCCGAGCATTGGATTGAACTCGTGCAGCTCGCGGGCACGATCCGCGAGCTTCCTGGGGTCGGCCTTCATTGCCGCAGCAACCTCCGCAATCTCCTCGTCAGTGTGCGGGAGAAACTCGTGCAGCGGAGGATCGAGGAGCCGGATCGTCACCGGCAGCCCGTGCATGATCTCGAACAGCTCGATGAAATCCGCACGCTGAATGGGTAGAAGCTTGTCAAGCGCGGAGCGGCGCGATGTCTCATCGTCGGCGAGGATCATCTCACGCACGGCGCGGATGCGGTCGCCTTCGAAGAACATGTGCTCGGTGCGACAAAGCCCTATACCTTCAGCGCCAAATTTGAGCGCCACGCGGGCATCGTTGGGCGTATCGGCGTTGGCGCGCACACCGAGCTTGCGCAGCGCATCGGCCCACCCCATGAGGATCGCAAACTCGCCGGAGAGCGCGGGCTCGGTCATCGGGACGCGGCCGGCGAGGACCTGGCCAGTCGAGCCGTCGATGGTAATGACGGCGCCCGCCCGGAAGACGCGACCACCCACGGTCACGGTCCCTGCGGCGTAGTCAACCCGCAGCGATCCCGCCCCCGAGACGCAAGGCTTGCCCATGCCGCGCGCAACCACGGCCGCATGTGACGTCATGCCCCCGCGCGTGGTCAGAATGCCCTCGGCGGCATGCATGCCATGGATGTCCTCAGGCGACGTCTCAACACGCACGAGGATGACGTTCCTGCCCTTCGCCTTGAGCGCCTCCGCCTCGTCCGCCGAGAGCACAATCTCTCCGGAAGCGGCGCCCGGCGAGGCCGGCAGCCCGGTAGCGAGGACCTCACGCTCGACACTGGGATCGATGGTGGGATGCAGAAGCTGGTCGAGCCCCATGGGATCGATGCGTGCGACCGCCTCCCGGTGCGTGATGATTCGCTCGTTGGCGAGGTCGACCGCGACCCTGAGCGCCGCCTTGGCGGTGCGCTTTCCGGAGCGCGTCTGCAGCATCCACAATTTGCCCTGCTCCACCGTGAACTCGAGGTCCTGCATGTCACGATAATGTCGCTCGAGCAGCCCGCAGATGCGGGTGAGCCCGCCGAACGCCTCCGGCAATGCCTTTTCCATCGACGGCCGGTCCGAGCCCGCCTCCCGTCGGGCGGTCTCGGTGATCTCCTGCGGCGTGCGGATACCGGCAACGACATCCTCTCCCTGGGCATTGATCAGAAACTCGCCATAGAGCTGCTTCTCGCCGGTTGAAGGATTGCGCGTGAACGCCACGCCGGTGGCCGAGGTCTCGCCCATGTTGCCGAACACCATGGCCTGAACGTTGACCGCAGTGCCCCAGCTTTCCGGAATATTGTGCAGGCGCCGATAGGTAATGGCGCGTTGGTTCATCCACGAACCGAATACGGCGCCGATGGCTCCCCAGAGCTGTATGCGCGGGTCCTGCGGGAACGGCTCGCCGTGCTCGCTCTCGACGCGCTCCTTGTAGCGACCGACCAGCTCAACCCAGTCATCCGCCGAAAGCTCAGTGTCGAGCGCATAGCCGTGATGATCCTTGTGCTCGTCGAGGAGCTCCTCGAAATGATGGTGGCCCACGCCCAGCACGACATCGGAATACATGGTGATGAAACGGCGATAGGAATCGTAAGCAAAGCGCCTGTCGCCCGATCGCCTCGACAAGGCCTCTACGGTATCGTCGTTGAGACCGAGGTTGAGCACCGTATCCATCATGCCGGGCATGGATGCGCGTGCACCCGAGCGCACTGAGACAAGCAGCGGATTGTCCGGGTCCCCGAACGACTTGCCGACGACGCGACCGAGACGGGCAAGCGCGGCGGAAACCTGCTCCTTCAGCTTGTCCGGATACTGCTTCGCGTTCGCATAATAATAGGTGCAGACCGCTGTTGTGATGGTGAATCCGGGCGGCACCGGCAAGCCGAGATTGGCCATCTCGGCCAGCCCTGCGCCCTTGCCGCCAAGCAGGTCGCGCATGTCGGCGCGACCCTCGGCGCTGCCATTGCCGAAATTGTATACCCAGTTGGTTCGGTCCCGCCTCTTGGCGCGCACACGAGCGGCCCCACGGCCCGACGATGCGCGGGCAACTTTCTTTTTCAGGGCAGCTCGGCGTGAAGACGGTTTGGCCATGGAAGCACGGATGAGGCTGCGCCCGCAGCACCTTCCCGCGGCGCTGCGAGGTTAGCTGCGCGTCAGCGGATGAAATGATGGATGCTGTTGAGCCCGAAGAGGCCGAAAAGGATGAGATAGATCGCGACGATGTAGCTCAACAACCGTGGCATGATCAGGATCAGGACACCAGCAATGAGCGCCATCAGAGGCGTGATGTGGGCGACGGTAAGCGTCATGGGAATCTCCCTGAATCGAGCAAAGCCCGGCAGTGGTGAATCCGACAATAATGACCGCGCCCACGTGCGGTTCCAAGGGGCCCCGTGCGGGAGGTCAGCAATCCCGGGGCACGAACCTCGCTCCCCATCCGCTAGCCTTCTATCCGCGAAAAGTCTGCAACCAAGAGCGTAGCTTCGCGGATCTGATTGAGCAGCCTGAGCCGGTTCTCGCGCAGATCGACATCCGCCACATTCACCGTCACCTCGTCGAAGAAGGCATCTACCGCCGGCCGCAGGGTCGAGAGCGCTTCCATGGCGGCTTCGAAATCTTCCTGGACAACCTGCGTGCTGGCCTCCGCACCCGCGCTCTGCATTATGTTCCACAGCTGCTTTTCGATCGGATCGCGCAACAGCCCAGCCGCCGGCGCTCCCGCGTATGTTCTTTTGTCCTTCTTTTCCTCGTCACGCAGAATGTTTGCAGCCCGGCGAAACCCCACCAGCAGATTCTTTCCATCCTCGGTCTCGAGAAACTTTGCCAGTGCTTCTGCCCTGCGCACAATGAGGACCAGATCGTCCTGCCCTTTGAGAGCGAATACGGCATCGACAAGGTCATGCCGCGCACCCTGCTCGCGCAACTGAACTTTCAGACGGTCAGCAAAGAACGCGAGCAGATCCAGCACCAATGCTTCGTAACCTGCAAGTCGGCGATCACCACTGGAACGGGCATGCTGGCTCCAAGCCTCGTGGAAGAGCGCCGACAATCTCAAGCGCAGACCATTGGACAAGATCAGTCTGATCGCTCCCAGGGCGGCTCGTCGAAGGGCGTAGGGGTCCTTGGATCCGGTCGGCTTCTCGTTTATTGCCCAGAAACCCACGAGCGTATCAGTCCTGTCCGCGAGCGCCACAGCAATCGAGACGGGATCCGCCGGCACAAGATCCTCCGGACCTTTCGGCCTGTAGTGATCCTCGCAGGCGTTTGCGACCGCTTCATCCTCGCCCTGCGCCCTTGCGTAATATTTGCCCATCAACCCCTGCAGCTCGGGAAATTCGCCGACCACATCAGTCAACAGATCCGCCTTGCAGAGCCTGGCCGCGCGCTCGGCCATGCCGATGTCGGCCTCGATCAGCCGGGCGAGGTAGCCAGCAAGTGATTCGATGCGCGCAATGCGGGCGGCCTGCGTGCCGAGCCGCTCGTGAAATACGATCTGCTCGAACCTGACCAACCTGTCCTCCAGCCTGGTCTTGAGATCGGTTTCATAGAAGAATTTCGCATCCGACAGCCGCGCCCGGATCACTCGCTCATTGCCGGCGGCAATGGCCTTGCCGCCGTCCTCGGCTTCCATATTGGACACAAGGATGAACCTGCTGACGAGGCTTGCACGCGTGGGATCGCGCACGACGAAGCATTTCTGGTTGTTGCGGATGGTGGCCCGGATTACCTCAGCCGGGATCGAAAGGAAGCTCTCTTCGAATGCTCCCATCAGCACGACCGGCCACTCCACCAGGCCGGCTACTTCCTCGAGCAGGTCGGCGTCCTCGATCAGCTCAAAGCCCTGCGCGAAGGCAAGATTCCTCGCGTCCACAAAAATCATGGATTTGCGACGCTCCCGATCAAGCACAACCTTGGCCTTCTCCAATCCTGACGCATAGTCCGCGAAATGGCGGACCTTGAACGCCTGCGGGCTCAGGAAACGATGGCCGCGCGTCTGGTCGCTTGCCGCAATACCATCCACGGAGAAAGCCACGAGGTCGGGCTGCTCGGTTTCCGGCCCGAACGTGGCGACAATCGAATGCAGCGGCCTTACCCAGCGCAGCGGCTGCGAATCAGCAACGGAGACATCCAAAGCTTCGGACTGGGGTGCTGCCTTGGCAGAATGCCCGCCCCACCGCATTGACTTCGGCCAGGGGAACTCGCGGATGATCCGGGGCAGAATCTCGCCGATCACCTCGATGGCCGGACGCCCGGACCGTTCGATGACCGCTATATAGAAGTCACCTTTGCGGTCGCGGACAACCTGCGCCTGGTCGATGGATGAGAGCCCGGCGGCGCGCACAAACCCCGCAACGGCTGCCTCGGGGGCGCCGACCCGCGGCCCCTTCCTCTCCTCCCGCACATCGGGTTGCCTCGTGGGGATGCCCTCGATTGCCAGCGCGAGCCGCCGGGGCGTTACAAACGCCTTGGCGCCCTCATAGAGGAGGCCCGCCTCCATCAGATGGTCAGTGACGAGCCTGCGCAGATCATCGGCGGCGCGCGCCTGCATGCGCGCGGGGATTTCCTCGGACAAGAGCTCGAGCAGAAGATCGGGCATTCACAGCTTCTTGTGACTGCCATCGCACAGCGGCCGATTTCCCGTGCGCTTGCATGCGCAGAACCAGGACTGCTCGGATCTCTCCGCCTTCCATTCTACCGGCCTGAACTCCGTCTGCTTGTGCGAGCCGTCGCAGAACGGTTGCTTTTTCGAGCGCCCGCAGGCGCACCACCAGTAGCTCTTGCCGGCTTCGACATCGATTGCAAGCGGCTGGCGTCCACCGATCTCAGGCACTGCACTCATTGCGTTGCTCCTCCGGCTGGTGTCGCGAGCCACGCCTCGCCGCACGCCTTGGCAAGCTCGCGCACCCGCAGAATATAACTCTGCCGCTCGGTGACCGAGATCACGCCGCGCGCATCAAGCAGATTGAACACGTGGCTCGCCTTGATGCACTGGTCGTAGGCCGGCAGCGCCATCAGATGGCGCCTGGCGTTGCCCGATGTAACCCAACCGGCATCGATGTATTTGCGACAGGCGTCCTCGGCCATCCTGAACTGCTCGAACAGCATCCCGGTCTCGGCATGCTCAAAATTGTGCCGCGAATATTCCTGCTCCGCCTGCAGGAAGACGTCGCCATAGGTGACGCGCTGATCGCCTTCACCCCCATTGAAGTTGAGATCGAAGACGCGGTCCACGCCCTGCACATACATTGCCAGTCGCTCAAGGCCGTAAGTCAATTCGCCGGATACCGGCGCACACTCGATCCCTGCGACCTGCTGAAAATACGTGAATTGCGAGACCTCCATGCCGTCGCACCAGCACTCCCAGCCTAGGCCCCAGGCGCCGAGGGTCGGCGATTCCCAGTCGTCCTCCACGAACCGGATGTCGTGCAGCTTGGGATCGATGCCGATCGCATAGAGCGAGCGGAGGTAGAGATCCTGAATGTCCTCGGGCGACGGTTTGAGGATCACCTGGAACTGATAATAATGCTGCAGGCGATTAGGGTTCTCGCCGTAGCGCCCATCCTTCGGACGGCGCGACGGCTGCACATAGGCCGCCTTCCACGGCTTCGGTCCGAGCGCGCGCAGCGTCGTTGCCGGATGAAACGTGCCGGCGCCGACCTCCATGTCGTACGGCTGCAGAATGACGCATCCTTGATCGGCCCAGTAGCGCTGCAGCTCCAGGACCAATCCCTGGAACGAACGCTCGGGTCGCATGTGAGCGGAAAGCTCGCATTCCATGTGCTCACTCAGCTCACGCGCCAGTCGCCACTCGCGGGGTCGCGGCGCAGGGTCGGGAACGTGTGGCGCTCGCTGGCTTCACCGTCGGGCATTCTCCTGACCCGATCGAGTTCGGCATTGATGCGGCGGACCTCATTCACGACCCAGTGCACGACTGCGCCGGCGCCGAGCGCGCCGATGGCGATCCTGGCCAGCGGAATGAGAAGGGGGGGCATGGGCGGCTCTCCTGTGACTTCGCAACCATATCACAATCCGTACCGCGCCCATATCGCCCGCTCCTCCAGCGCGGACACGAGTTCCTCCGCCACACCGCCGCTGTGCAACAGCAAATCGGCTCCGCGAACTCCGGGCTGCGCGCGTCCAAGCCAATTACGCGAGGCCGGCATGAGTGGGGTGAGCACATCGGGCCCGTAGCGCTCGCGCAGCGTCGAGCGAAGCTCCCCGAGCGTATCGGCAAGCCCCAGAGAGACGGCCTTGGCACCCGTCCAGTACTCGCCAGAGAACAGCTCCTTTTCCGGGCCCTTGAGGCGCGACCCGCGGCTTTGCTTCACCAACTCGATGAAGCCCTCATGGATCTCCCGCTGCACCGACTTGAGCCGATCCACGTCCTGCGGATTCTCCGGAAGGAACGGATCGAGCATCGCCTTGTGCTCCCCGGAAGTGTAGAGCCTGCGCTCGATCCCAAGCTTGTCGATCAACTTGGCGAAGCCGAACGACCCGCCGACGACGCCGATCGAGCCGACGATTGAGGAGGGATCGCAGATGATCTCGTCGGCGGCACAGGCGATCATGTAGCCGCCCGATGCCGCTGCGTCCTCGGCAAAGGCGATCACGGGCCGGCCATTCTCGGCGGCAAGCTGACGAATACGGCGATAAATCAGATGCGATTGAACCGGTGAGCCGCCGGGCGAGTTGATCAGCAGGGCAACCGCGCGCGCATGGCGCATGCCGAATGCGCGCTCGAGCGGACGGGCAACGTTGGCCAGGGTCAGCCCCGCCTTGAGCGGGGTCGAGAAGCCGATCACACCGGAGAGCCGGACCACCGGAACGACCGGGGCATCGCCCCGCAGTCGTCTCGGCAAGATCGGACGCAATGCCTCCCGGGCACTCGCAACGAGCGCCCGCGGGCGCTCGAAAATGCTCTGATCAGTCATGTCGTTCCACTCTTTGCCTCAGCTGCGGGCGACGGGAAGCTCTGCACTCGGCCTGCCGGCCCTGCGTCTTAGTCCGCCGGTGCCTTTGCCTCAAGTTACCTTTCATCAACCCCTCGCGCCTATTGCATGAGAATCGCACCCGGAAGGCGCAAGGGGGGAAGCCTTGAAAATCTATATGCTGATGCTCCTCATCGGCAGCATTGCTGCCATGTCGCACCTCGCTCCCGCACGCGAGTCCACAAAGCGCAAGGCTGGGGCCTGATTCCAGGCCCGAGACGAGCCCGGGCGCGAATCACCAGCGCTCACGTGAGCGCCAATGGCAGAGTCGCGCCCCCGCGCAGGACACTTTCGGCCTCCGGCGAAGGGCACCCCTTCTCGTCGTTGAGAAACAATCCCGGCAGCAGAGCGAGCGCGGCGCGGCGCCCTTTGGTCGCACGCGCAAGGATACGCACGGCCGCCTTGCCCGGCCCGGGATGGATGGGCAGCACCGTCACCGCGCCCAACAGCGGATCGAGGCATTGGAGCACGTGATCGAGCCCGTCGGCTCGCCACAACAGAGTGAGCGTACCGGACGGACGCAGAAGCCTCGCGCCCATCTCGGTCCAGCCCGCGAGCGTCCCGCGCGGGGCTGAGTGGGCAAGCCGGCGCGCCGGCTCGGGAGATGTGCGCAGCCGTTCGGGATCGTTGAACGGCGGGTTCATCAGGACGCGCGCCAATGAGCCGGGAGAGAGCCCTGCAGTCGCCTGCGCGTCCGCCGGTGCCAGGACGTCGAGATTGGCGATCGTGACCTGCGCGGAGAGCCCGTTCAAATGCGCATTCGTCTGCGCAAGGGCTGCGAGGCGCGCATCGATCTCGACCAACGTGACATGGACACCGTCGACCCGAGCAGCCAGCGCAAGCCCCGCCGCACCCACTCCCGCGCCGAGATCGGCGGCGCGTTCGCCCGGCTGGGCGGGGCAGGCGGCAGCCAACAGAATGGCATCGTGCCCGACGCGATGTCCGCGCCGCAATTGCCTGAGCCGCAACCGGCCGCCGAGCACGGCGTCTTCGGTCAGCTCCTCCTCAGCGAGCATCGCTGCGCAGCTCGTGGGCAAACCCCGCCTCTTCGAGCAGCCGCCGCGCAGCAGCCACGTGGTCCTCGTTCACCAACAGGCGGCGCGGCAGAATGCCAATCGAGCCTTCCAGCACGCTCATGTTCTGATCGAGCACGACGTGCGGGATGCGGGCGGCGTCGAGCAGGGCCTGAATGGCCGAGACCAGCACGGCATCATTAGTGCGAACAAGCTCGCGCAATGCA
>Ga0306925_10001655_pt1 | contig 18565 bp, 14 predicted proteins | sample flu12Cox44000176_FD_203755 | JGI IMG/M metagenome (GOLD analysis project Ga0306925, IMG submission 203755) | Lab enrichment of tropical soil microbial communities from Luquillo Experimental Forest, Puerto Rico - flux8day.12C.oxic.44.000.176 (v2)... | ecosystem: Environmental > Terrestrial >... | reverse complement strand
TGTTCACACCCGAGTGGTGAAGCTGTGAATTGGTGAAGTGATTTGCGGTAATGGGTCAATAACGACCCGGGCATCGATGCACAGGGAAGATTGGGCACTGTCGAGCCCTGGATTTTGCGAGTTAGTCCGTCAAACCGTTGCCCATCATCGGGTCAAGCGGCAAATCAGGTGTTGTGGAGCCACTTTACAAGGCTTTCTCGATACCCAATGCGAGAAGCGCGTTATTTGCAGTTGTGCCCTATTTCGGCGGTGTGGCGACTGATTGTCGCTGCCCGTTTCCGCCGTCTCTCGAGAAGGTGATTTGCGTCCCATGGGCGAGGGGAACCGCATAGCTGAACGGTGCGCTACCGACAGTAGGCGTGCTAGCCGCCGGAGGTTTAGTGTTGCTCCAGGTGGGGACTGCAAGTGTCGAGCCTACCGACGGCCAGTAGTACGACCCCACCGAAGGAGCGACAACCGATCCAACAGGAGTTCCGGATGTCCCATAAGTTCCGGATTGCCTGGCCGACATTCCGACTGTCCCGGCAGTTGCGGATTGCACTGTCGGCAAATGATGCCCGGTATGCTTGTACTTCTTCGCTTCAGCAGCAAAGGGCGCACCCGTCAGTCCCATGGTCAGGAGCAAGGCAATCGCCAATCTGGTCTTCATCATGGTTGATCCTTCCTCATCGTTATTTGGGGCCAATCGCTAAATATGGCCAATCGCACGGTCTGCGATTACACATCAATCCAGCTAAGCTGTCATAACTTTGGCAGAAGCCCAACATCTAGCTGCAATCTCGCGGCCTGCCTTGGGACGGTATCCGCTGTCGGTACCGTGCCTAAAGTTCTCTGAGGACTGCATCACCTAAAAAGCTACCTTACTTCGCAGGTCAGCTTGGGGGCCATTAGCTGCGGTTTCCCCGATGGCAGCAATCCTTCCATTCACGAGAGCTAAGCGGACGTTACAGAAATTTCTCCGCCAACTTGCGGGCGTTAGCGTTGGACCGCCGCCGCTCTCGAAAATTTTGCGGGCTCTACTTTTTCGACCCCCCGCCCCATGAGGGAATCCTCTCAGCAAGATCGCTCGGTCATGGCGTCTTGGCCCACGCCAGCAGATCGTCGCTAAGTCTCTCAATGCAGCTGAGCAGGACGAGGAGTTTTTGAATGGTGGGTTCATCAAGCTGCTTGTTTTGGTGGATGTCGCTTACGGCCTTGATCAGTTTGTCGATGGCCGTGGAAGATCCATTTTGTCGCTTGAGGTACTTGGCGATCTCCTCCTTGGCGCTTCGCTTGGCGTCTTTGACAACGTCGTCGAATTGTGTGGTCATTTTTCTCGCTCCTTTGTGGCCGCGCGGTGACGATTTGAACGCTCGTTGCGATCATGGTGCGGGTCGCCTCGTCTTAGGTGGCAACTCGCTCGCGCCTATTGGTGCTCTCGCGTTACTTGGCTCGCTCTAGGCTGCCGCATTCAGAGCGGCGAACAGTTGACGCATGTCAAGACTCGCCTCGTCATCTGCCGTTCGTCTGAGCCTCATAAGTTCACACAATCGAGAGGTCGAGCATGTATCGGCATATTCTCATTCCAACTGATGGGTCCGAGTTGGCGGAGCGTGCAGTGACGCATGGATTGTCGCTGGCGAAATTCGTAGGGGCCAAAGTAACAGTCATTATCGTCGAAGAACGGCCCGGCGTTTGGTTTTCATTTCCGGAAACCGGAGCAGCAAGAGCCTTCGCCGAACTTACCGAGCAAATCAAGGAATACTACGCGAGCGCGCTGGATCGCATGGCCAATGCGGCCAAGCAGGCCGGTGTGCCCTGTGAGACGATTCAGGTGCAAGACGTGCAGCCCTATGAAGCCATCATTACAACGGCCACGGACCGAGGCTGCGATCTAATCGTCATGGCATCGCACGGACGCAGCGGACTATTCGCAGTTGTGCTTGGCAGTGTGACAAACAAGGTACTGACATACACGAAAGTTCCGGTGTTAGTTGTTCAGCGAGGATCGAGCAAAAATTAGGTCGGTCGCTGACCATAGACTTACTACTCAAGCCGTCGTCTGATCTCGCGGATGTCCAAGGCCAGATTGAAAGTTCGAAGATCGACCATGTGGCGAGTCGCCTCTGTGAATGGTGGCGAGACCTTTGGGAACCGGGGAATGGGTTAAGTGGTTGCGGCGAACGACATGCGCACCCGCGCCGATCATCGAAATGCTCCTATGGGTACATGAACCTGGGGCCGAATCTATCCGGTTTCCCTCGACGGCCACTTAGCTCCGTAGGCCAATCGGCAGCTTCTAGCCAAGGCAAACGCCGAGAATCCACCGAGACGGCTGTCCCCACCTGCTCATTGATTTAAGTCAAAGGTTCGCTGAGCGAGCCATGAAAGCTTTGCAAGTTGATCGTGCGCGATCAGCTATACCTGTGAGACCCGATCTGCAGCGCTCTGCCATGCGCATTGCAGCAGGTTTCGCTTTGACTAAGCCGGCTTTTGGTACTGTCCCGAGCGATCAGATCCTGGAATGCCCGCGGCGAATTCGTCGTAACGCGCAACAAACGATTTCGGGTATTCAAATGGAGTTCATCGAAAACCGCACTTTCGACGAAATCAATGTCGGCGACACCGCCCTGCTTGAGCGTACGCTTACCGAGCAGGACATCAAGCTCTTCGCGGTTATGTCGGGCGACATCAATCCCGCGCATGTCGATCCGGAATATGCGATGAGCAGCCGTTTCCGCGAAGTGATTGGCCACGGCATGTGGAGTGGGGCACTCATCTCGACGGTCTTGGGGACCGATTTTCCAGGACCTGGCACGATCTACCTCAGCCAAACTTGCGCTTCCGCCGTCCGGTGAAGGTAGGCGACACCATCACTATCAAGGTAACGGCCAAAGAGAAGGATTCCGCAAAAGGTAAGGTGGTGCTCGACACCGAGTGCATGAACCAAGATGGGGAAGTTGTCGTTTCCGGCACCGCCGAAGTCATTGCCCCGAAAGAAAAGGTGCGGCGCGCCAAGGTCTTCCTGCCCGCGGTGCATTTCGACGACAAGGAACTGCGCTTCCGCGAGATTATGGGCCGGGTGAAGGCGCGCAACCTAACGCCGGTCGCAACAGCAATTGTCTATCCGGCCGACGCCGAGTCGCTTGCCGGTGTAGCGGCAGCGGCGGAAAACGGCACCATCGTGCCGATCCTCGTCGGGATAGAGAGCATGATCCATGAAGTCGCCGCCGCCGGCGGCGTCGATCTCGGCGCGTTTGAGATCAAACCGGCCGCAACCCACGGGAAGCGGTTGCAGTAGCTATTGATCTTGCGCGGGATCGAAGGCATCATGAAGGCAAGCCTATCGACCGAGGAACTCATCGGCCAGGTCATCTCAACGGCCAAGGGCTTGCGCACTGAGCGGCGCCTTAGCCACGTCCACGCGCTCGACATACCGACCTACCCCAAGCCCTTGTTTGTCACCGACTCGATGATCAACATCGCGCCTGGGCTCGCGGAGAAGCGCGAGATCTGCCAAAATGCCATTGATCTTGCGCGCTGGCTTGGAATTCCAGCGCCCAAAGTGGCCGTGCTCGCGGCGGTCGAAACGATCAACCCCAAGATGCCCGCCACGATCGAAGCGGCGACGCTTTGCAAAATGGCGGAGCGCGGCCAAATCTCCGGCGGCATCTTGGACGGCCCGTTGACAGTCGATCATGCGGTCTCGCTCAAATCCGCCGAATATACGGGTATCCGCTCAGCCGTAGCGGGCCAAGCAGACATCCTCCTCGCCCCTGACCTTGAATCGGGCAATATCATCGCGAGGCAACTCGCCTCGCTCGCCGATGCACTATCGGCAGGCATCGTTCTCGGAGCGCGCGTGCCCATTGCGCTGATGAGCCGCGGTGACGACCGGCATTCTTGGCTTGCTTCTGCTGCCTTGGTGCAAATCGTCGCGCATATGTACCGTCCAGCAGTGAGTGAGAGCCAGTCCGCATTTCTCACGCCGTCGAGGTAGCAGATGACCAAGAGCGACAGCGAGCACGTCGGTGGAAAACGACACCTTCGTGAAGTGGACGGAAGCTTACCGGTTCAGAACAGCCCGCCGGAGCAAGGTGAAACCAATCGAGATCAAGCTAGTGATACTTCGCCGAAGACGGTCTCAGGACAGCGTCCGAGATTGACCGTAATGCCGATCGAGCAAATTCACCCTTGGGAAGAGCCGGATAGCTATTCGACATTGGGTATCGACAAGGCATTCAAGGCTCACCTCGCGCGGTTCACGCTCGGAATATCGCCGGCCGGCATTGTATCCAAGTATTTCGAATGGCTTGCTCACCTCAGTGTGTCACCTGGCAAACAGGTCCAGCTCATCGAGAAGGCACAGCGCAAGGCCTCGCATTTCATGGTCTACGCGGCAGGCTGCGCCCAGGATGCAAGCTCGCCGCCTTGTATCAAGCCTCTTCCCCAAGACCACCGGTTCGATCACGAATCCTGGCAATCCTGGCCGCACAACTTCGTCTACCAGGCTTTTTTGCTGACGCAGCAATGGTGGCACAACGCCACCGACGATGTCGACGGAATGTCGCGCAAGGACGAGCAGGCTATCTCGTTCGTCACCCGCCAATTCATCGACCATTTCAGTCCGTCGAATTTCATCTGGACTAATCCGGAAGTTGCTCGAGCCACCCTAACGCAAGGTGGCAACAACCTTGTCCAGGGATTCCAGAACTTCCTCGAGGACTGGGAGCGAGCTATCTCCGGCAAACCTCCCGTCGGGGCCGAGCACTTTGTCGTCGGGCGGGACGTTGCGATTACGCCGGGGAAGGTCGTCTACCGTAATCATCTCATCGAACTTATCCAGTACTCCCCCACCACGGACCAAGTGCACCCCGAGCCCATCCTGATCGTTCCGGCTTGGATCATGAAGTACTACATCCTCGATCTGTCACCCCATAACTCGATGGTGAAATACCTGGTCGAGCACGGCTTTACCGTGTTCATAATTTCATGGCGCAATCCGACCTCCACGGATCGCGATCTCGAGATGGAGGACTATCTCGAACTCGGTGTGGAGAGCGCGGTGCGCACCATTGGCGCCGTGCTACCAGATCGAAAGATACATGCGGTCGGTTACTGCATCGGTGGCACACTGCTCGCGATAGCAGCGGCCGCCATGGCGCGCGATCACGACGACAAGCTAAAGACGCTGACATTCCTCACCACCCAGACAGACTTCACCGAGGCCGGCGAGTTGATGATGTTGGTGCGGGAGAGCGGGCTTTCTTATCTCGAAAGCATGATGTGGGATCAGGGCTATCTGGACACCAAGCAGATGGCGGGCGCATTCCAGCTGTTGCGGTCTGCCGACATGATTTGGTCGCGCTATGTGCGCGAGTATCTGATGGGTGAGCGCCCGAAGATGATCGATCTCATGGCCTGGAATGCCGACCCGACACGGATGCCCTATCGCATGCACTCGGAATACTTACGCAGGCTCTATCTCAGCAATGAACTGGCGCAAGGCCAATATCGGGTCAGGCGGCGACCCGTTACGCTCAACGATGTTCGTACGCCGATCTTTGCGGTGGCGACGACAACCGACCACGTCGCACCCTGGCAATCTGTATACAAGCTGCACCTTTTGACTGATGCCGATTTGACTTTTGTCTTGACGAATGGCGGTCACAATGCCGGCATTGTCAGCGAGCCAGGGCGGAAGGGACGCAGGTTCCAGATCGCCACGAGAAGGGAGCACGACACCTATGTTGCTCCCGATGAGTGGATACAGCAGACGCCGGTCACCCAAGGGTCGTGGTGGAAGCCCTGGACTGAATGGCTGGCAGAGCACTCTCAGGCCAAGGCGGCTCCTCCGTCAATGGGAGCTTCATCGAAGGGCTTCGGCGTGCTCGCGGATGCGCCAGGTGTCTATGTTCATCAGCGTTGAGAGACCATTGTTTCAAATCGAGAGCTCAGTGCTGGGAAACTCTCACCGAACGAAGTCTTTCGCTGCTTTGCGAAGCTAGGTGTCGAATTTTCGGCCAGCGTGGCTCGCATCAGCATCAGCATGGAATGACGCGAGACGCACGACTGTGCGCTGCGCCGGTGGCGCGCTGCAACAAATTGCGATGGCTGGCTCCTGGAGCGGTTGGCAGCGATTGATCTGGATCAATAAAAGCAGTGCCGCCCTGCCATCAATATCAACGTCCAGCGATGCGGAGACCTCCTAGCCCACAGGGAGATCGACCAATGCATGAGGCGCTGGAACCGACGCAAGATCCCAATTGGGTCCTCAGCCACGAAGGCTACAACGTGCTCAGCGAGAGCGCGGTTGAATCACGTCTCGCTTTTGCTAACGGCTTCTTGGGCATGCGCGCGGCCCGGTCGGTCAGCCGAGGCCCAACCTGGGTGACTTGGCTGGGACATATCAGATGGGCGTCTTGGCCGCGCTGCTATGTCGCCGGTCTGTTCGACGTGCCAAACACCGAGCCCCCAGTGCCCGCACTCGTTCCTGTCGCCGACTGGTCCCGCGTTCGCATCCTGCTCGACGGAGAGCCCTTGCTGGCGCGCGAAGGCGAAGTGCTTGTTGGCAGTCGAAAGCTGGACATGCATCGCGGCCTGTTGCTCTCTTCTTGGACGCACCGTACTCCCGCTGGAATTACGGCTACAGGGCGTGAGCTGCGCCTCCTGTCCCTGGCGGATCGCCAGACGGGGCTGCAGATCCTGCACCTCTCGCTCGACCGCAACGGTGTCGATGTGAGACTGGAGGCCAGTTTCGCGCTCGCCGGCCTCGGCATGGAGCCCGTGCGTCTCGAACCGGATCTTGGCGCCTGGCGAACGGAAGGCACGCGGAAGGGCGTCGCTATGACGGGCGCCGCGACGTTGTGGCTTGGCGAAGCCATGCTGGCACCTGACCGTCCGTTTTCGCTTCGCTGGGCCTGGCACTGGCAGTCCGTGGCGGGGCAAGTCGCTGAATTCGATCGCCTTGTCGCGGTCGCACGGGCGGATACAGCCCAGGATGACCCCACTCCCTCGGCTTGCGCAGCGTTGGCGCGCAGCCGTGCGATAGGCTGGCGCGCCGTGCTGGCTGCGCACGAGGCTGCCTGGGATGCGCGCTGGATTGCTGGCAACATACTCATCGAGGGTGACGAGGAAGCGCAGCGAGCTCTGCGTTTCGCGGTCTACCATCTGACAAGTGCTGCAAACCCTGAGGATGACCATGTCTCGATAGGCGCACGAGCCCTCACCGGCGATGCCTATCTCGGCCACGTGTTCTGGGACACCGAAATCTACCTGCTCCCCTTCTACACCGCAGTCTGGCCGGAGGCAGCGCGAGCGTTGCTGATGTATCGCTTTCACACCTTGCCCGGCGCGCGCGCGAAGGCATCGCATTTTGGTCTTAAAGGCGCGCTGTATGCGTGGGAATCGGCCGACACCGGTATGGAGACAACGCCCGAGCGGGTGGTGGCATCCGATGGGACGGTCGTGGACATTTTGACCGGCAAGATGGAGCACCACATCAGCGCCGACGTGGCTTACGCAGTGTGGCATTACTGGCGAGCCACCGGCGACGATGATTTCTTTCTTCACGCCGGTGCTGAGATTTTGCTCGATACTGCTCGGTTTTGGGTGTCTCGCGCGGTGCTGGAGGCTGACGGCAAGCGACACATCCGCCACGTGATAGGACCGGACGAGTATCACGAGGACGTGGACGACAACGCTTTCACCAACGTGATGGCGCGTTGGAATATTGTCCGCGCGCTCCAAGCGGTGGATCTATTGCGCGCGCGCTGGCCGGATCAGGCCGCTGCACTCCTGAAAAAGTTGGCGCTGGGCGACGACGAGATGGCCGAGTGGCTGGAAGCGATTGCGCAGATTGTGATCGGTCTCGATCCTGTAACCGGCCTCTACGAGCAATTTGCGGGTTTCCACGCGCTCGAACCGCTCGATCTTGCCGCCTACGCCGAGCGTACCGTACCGATTGACGTCGTGATCGGCCGCGAACGAACACAGCGATCACAGGTGGTGAAGCAGGCCGACGTGGTGGCGCTGATCGCGCTGCTACCAGAGGAATTCGTTGCCGCAACGGCCGAGGTGAATTTTCGCCACTACGAGCCGCGTTGCGCCCACGGCAGCTCACTTAGTGCAGGGATGCACGCGTTGGTCGCAGCGCGCCTGGGTGACATGGACTTGGCGCTGCGTTACCTGCGCGAAACCGCAGATACCGATCTAGATCTTGATCCTAACAGCGCCGGTGGCGTGCGCATCGCTGGTTTGGGCGCTCTCTGGCAAGCGGTGATGCTCGGCTTTGTCGGCCTCGACCTGAAGGGGGACACGCTTGGGATCGATCCGAAGCTCCCGCCCCAGTGGTGTAGCCTGTCGTTTCGCGTGTGTTGGAGAGGCCGATCCATCGCGATCCGCATCACGGGTCGCACCGTGGAGGCAACTTTGGTGGGCGACGCGATGGAGATGCGGATTGGAACTACCACGCAAAAACTGACGGCAGACACTGCGATGAAGCTATCCGTGTAGGCAAGCCGTCGCGCACGAGCCGGTCATGATGCGGGTTGCGCACGCGATGAGTTCAATAGGGAGGCAATGATGGTAGAAGCGTTGTCTGTCAAAGAGCGGGCGTCGATGGATGCATACTGGCGGGCGGCCAACTACCTGTCGGTCGGTCAGATCTATCTCTATGACAACCCGCTGCTTAAGCAGCCGCTCACGAAAGAACACATCAAGCCCCGCCTGCTCGGTCATTGGGGGACGACGCCCGGCTTGAACTTTGTCTACGTTCACTTGAACCGGATCATCAAGAAACACGATCTCGACATGATCTACATCACCGGCCCGGGACATGGTGGTCCCGGCTTGGTCGCGAATGCCTACCTCGAGGGAACCTACAGCGAGGTCTACCCGAACGTCTCTCCCGACGAAGAGGGCATGAAGAGGCTATTCACGCAATTCTCGTTCCCTGGCGGTATCCCCAGTCATGTGGCGCCGGAGACCCCCGGATCAATTCACGAAGGTGGCGAGCTTGGCTACGCGCTCTCGCATGCTTACGGAGCAGCCTTCGACAACCCCGATTTGATCGTTGCCTGTGTCGTCGGCGACGGCGAAGCGGAGACGGGAGCTTTGGCAACAAGCTGGCATTCCAATAAATTCTTGAACCCGGCGGCAGACGGGGTGGTTTTGCCGATCCTTCATTTGAACGGCTACAAGATTGCCAATCCCTGCGTTCTCGCCCGCATCAGCCATGAGGAGCTGGATCAGCTGTTTCGCGGCTATGGCTACACGCCGTATTTCGTTGAAGGCAACGAGCCGGACGAGATGCACGAGCTGATGGCCTCCACGCTGGACAGGATTGTCAGCGAAATTCAGCTCATCAAAGCCAATGCTAATCGAAATGGATCTAGCGAGCGCCCTCGCTGGCCGATGATCATCCTGCGGTCTCCCAAGGGCTGGACCTGTCCAAAGGAAATCGATGGCAAGCGCACGGAGGATTACTGGCGCTCGCATCAAGTACCGATGGGCGAGATGCACGAGAACGCGGCCCATGTGCGTATTCTTGAACAGTGGATGAAGAGCTACCGCCCTGCGGAGCTTTTTGACGAAGGCGGGCGCTTGCGACCCGAGCTGCGCGAGCTTGCTCCTCGCGGGACGCGGCGCATGAGTGCGAATCCGCACACCAATGGCGGATTGTTGCTACATGAGCTGCGACTGCCGGACTTCCGCGATTACGCCGTCGACTTGAAATCGCCCGGTGCCGTCATGGCCGAATCCACACGGATCATGGGACGGTTCCTACGCGACGTGATGAAGCTGAACATGCCGCAACGGAATTTCCGGCTTTTCAGTCCGGACGAGAACAATTCCAACCGCTGGCAAGACGTGCTGGAAGTCACTAACCGTGCCTGGGTGGCGGAAACCTACCCCTGGGACGATCATTTGACGCCGGACGGCCGAGTCATGGAGATGCTCAGCGAGCACCAGTGTCAGGGGTGGCTCGAAGGCTATCTCCTGACCGGCCGGCACGGCTTCTTCTCCTGTTATGAGGCGTTTATTCACATAATCGATTCGATGTTCAACCAACACGCAAAGTGGTTGAAGATCTGCAGTCACATTGCATGGCGGAGGCCCGTCGCTTCGCTCAACTATCTCTTGTCGAGCCATGTCTGGCGACAGGACCACAACGGCTTTAGCCACCAGGACCCTGGCTTCATCGATCATGTCGTGAACAAGAAAGCCGAGGTCATTCGGGTCTACCTCCCTCCCGACGCCAACTGCCTGCTATCAGTCACCGACCACTGCTTGCGCAGCCGGAACTACGTGAATGTCGTCGTCGCTGGGAAGCAGCCTGCCCCTCAATGGCTAACAATGGACCAGGCAATCAAGCACTGCGAAGCCGGCCTTGGCATCTGGGAATGGGCCAGCAACGATCGAGGCGGTGAGCCCGACGTTGTGATGGTCTGCTGCGGCGACGTACCGACGCTCGAGACGCTTGCCGCCGTCGACCTGCTTCGAAGATATGCGCCCGACCTGAAAGTGCGCGTCATCAACGTTGTCAATCTGATGAAGCTTCAGCCACCAAGCGAGCACCCGCACGGCCTCTCAGATCACGATTTCGACGCACTGTTCACGACCGACAAGCCGATCATATTTGCCTTCCATGGCTATCCTTGGCTGATCCACCGACTAACTTACCGGCGCACGGGCCATCCCAACTTCCATGTGCGCGGCTACAAGGAGGAAGGCACCACGACAACCCCGTTCGACATGTGCGTTCTGAACGATCTCGATCGGTTCCACCTCGTGGCCGATGTGATCGATCGCGTTCCAACGCTCGGATCGCGGGCCGCCTATGCCAAGCAGGCGATCCGGGACAAGCTAATCGACCATAGGGCGTTCATTTGCCGGTACGGCGACGATATGCCCGAGATCACGGGCTGGAGATGGGGACACGAGGCGGCATCTGTGGCGGTTGGTTCTACAGAAGCCGACAACGTCTAAGCCGGCTGGCGTGATGCAGCCCGGCACGAAACAGCTCCTTTCTCCGCTTGGATCGTCGCGCCGGGTCGTAAGAGAACAGGAGGCATTTCTGCGCGAACTTGGAGTCCGAAAGGTCCGATAGCGCGCCGACGTCGTCTGCGACATCGCAAATATCGACCTAGGAACGCCACCTGCTTCTCGTTCGTCGCGCAACTGCCGGACGCAAAATGGCAGCTACAGGCAGCTAACCCTCGAGCAAAGAGGAGAGTAACGCATGCCGAAACCGGAGAGCAAGTGCGTCAACCGCGACCAGTACGACGCCGTGCTGTTTGACCTCGATGGAGTCATAACGGACACCGCGAATCTCCACGCGGCGTGTTGGAAGCAGACGTTCGACGAATACCTGCAGAAGCGTTGGCGGGAGAAAGGAGAGGCATTTCAGCCTTTCGATATCGCCTCAGACTACCGCCTTTACGTCGATGGAAAGCCTCGTTTCGATGGCGTTCGTGATTTTTTGAGCTCACGAGGGATCGAACTCCCAGAAGGAAATCTCGAAGACCCTGCGGACGTCGAAACGGTGTGCGGGCTCGGGAACCGCAAGGATGATCTGGTGAACGATGCCATCGCGACGTTTGGCGTGCAGCCTTACGACGGAAGCGTCCGGTTCATTCATCAACTCCACCGCAGTGGGTTCAAGATCGCGATAGTCACGTCAAGTCAAAACTGCGCAGCAGTCCTGGAGGCCGCCAAGCTGGACAAGTTCTTCGACGTACGGGTCGATGGCAACATCATTCTTAGCGAACGACTTCGCGGGAAACCCGCCCCAGACACGTTCTTGCTGGCGGCGAGACTTCTTGGGGTCGAGCCCAGGCGGACCGTTGTGCTCGAAGATGCCATTTCCGGAGTGCAAGCCGGATGCGCCGGCAATTTTGGGCTGGTGATCGGCATTGCTCGCAAGGGCAATGCCGACGAGCTGAAGCATCATGGTGCTCATCTGGTGGTCCGCGATTTGGACGAACTTGTCGACTGATCAACGCCCCGCGCTGCCTTGGGAGAAACAGCCCGATGCTACACCACGAACGGCTACGTCCACCTTCCCGTGAATATCCGGCCGATGAGTGGAGCATCGTCGAAAAAGCCTTTCGACCCGAGTTTCTAGCTCAGGTCGAGACGATGCTGGCACTGGGCAATGGATATCTCGGTATGCGCGGATGTCCGGAGGAAGGTGGTCCCAACGCCGAAAACGGTACATTCATCAACGGATTTTATGAAAGCTGGCCAATCGTGTACGGAGAAGACGCCTTTGGTTTCGCGAAAACTGGCCAGACAATCTGTAATGTTACCGACAGCAAGATTATCAAGCTCTTTGTGGACGACGAACCATTCTGGTTACCCACTGCACAGCTCTTAAGTTACGACCGTCGCCTCAACATGAAGGCCGGAACACTCGACCGAAATGTCCTCTGGGAAACTCCAGCCGGCAAACAGGTGTCGATCACGTCGCGACGCTTGGTCTCGTTCGTGAACAGACATGTGGCCGCCATCTCCTACTGTGTAACACTCGTCAATACACAAGCTTCTGTCGTGATCTCTTCTGAGATGGTCACGAACAAACCGAGCGGCGACAACAACCGTGATGATCCGCGCCTGGCGAGAGCGTTTGCCGGACGGGTACTTCATCCGCAGAACCATTACTCCAGAGACCGACGCGTCGTGTTGTGCCATGCAACGGAGAGAAGCCATTTCACGCTGACCTGTGCAATCGACCACACGATAGAGAGTTCTTGCGCGCACTCGCACAAAGTTGTCTGTACCCCTGACTTCGGCCAGGTTGCCTTCACTGTCGACGCCAAGCCCGGCTGTTCGATTCAACTCACCAAGTACATGGTCTATCACAGTTCGCAGACGGCATCCGCTGAGCAACTCTGCGGTCGCGCCGAGTGGACAATGGATCGTGTGGTGGCCCAGGGATGCTCGCGGCTGCTCGCCTCACAAGAGCACCACATGGACGATTTCTGGCGCCGGAGTGACGTGCAAATTAAGAATATCAGCGAGCACCGAGCACAGCGCAGCACGGTGGAGATTCAACAAGCGATTCGCTTCAACCTTTTCCACATACTGCAGGCCTCCGCGCGCGCGGAGCAAACGGGCGTGCCGGCGAAAGGGCTCACCGGACAGGCTTACGAGGGACATTACTTCTGGGACACGGAAATATACGTGCTTCCATTTCTGACCTACACGTCCCCGCAGATCGCCAGGAACCTACTGATATTTCGTTACAAGATGTTGCGCCAGGCCCGCGCCCGCGCCAGGGAACTGGGCCATCGAGGAGCGATGTTCCCTTGGCGCACGATCAGTGGGGAGGAAGCGTCCGCGTACTACGCCGCAGGCACCGCTCAGTATCATATCAACGCGGACATCATGTACGCGCTGCGCAGGTACGTTAAGGCTACAGGCGACGACCTGTTCCTGCAAAAATGGGGCGCCGAGATGCTCGTGGAAACGGCACGCCTTTGGCTGGACCTTGGCTTCTACTCGGACGCAAAGGGAGGAAAGTTCTGCATAAACGGCGTCACGGGGCCCGATGAATACAATGCGGTCGTGAACAACAACGCATATACCAACTTAATGGCACGCGAGAACCTTCGCTACGCGGCCGAGGTTGTCGAATCTTTGCGGACAGCAGAGCCGGAGGCCTACAATGAGCTAGCGCGCAAGACCGCGCTCGAGCCCTCCGAGGCGAAAGCATGGATACGCGCCGCAGATAGCATGTATGTGCCCCACGATGAAAAGCTGAATATTATCCTTCAGGACGACAACTTTCTAGACAGAGAGCCTTGGGATTTCGGCAACACACCGCGCGACCACTATCCGCTACTGCTGTTCTATCACCCGCTGAATATTTACCGAAGGCGAGTGATCAAGCAGGCGGACGTGGTGCTAGCCATGTTTCTATTGGGCAACGCTTTCCCGCTAGAAGTGAAGAAGCGTAACTTTGATTTCTACGATCCGCTTACAACAGGCGACTCATCTCTGTCCTCCTGTGTCGAGGCGATCATCGCCGCGCAGGTTGGGGACATGGACAAAGCCATACTTTACGGCATGGCGGCGCTGCTAATGGACCTGGCCGACGTCGGCGGCAACGTGAAGGACGGTTGTCACATAGCCTCTATGGGGGGCACCTGGATGATGCTCACTTATGGCTTCGGCGGTATGCGGGACGATGACGGGCTGTTATCCTTCTGGCCGAGGCGTGCGCCCGAGGAGGACGCTATACTTCGATTCCCCCTAACCTACCGCGGCAAGGTGCTGGAAGTCGAAATCGGTCTCGACAAGGTGGAGTACGCGCTGCGTGAGGGTGAACGCCTTGTGATCCGCCACGAAATGCAAGAGGTCGAGTTGACTCGGGAAAATCCGCGGGCGGTTCGACCGGTCAGCAGGAGATGAGGATCGCGATCGATGCTCTTTGAACACAGGCGCGATTCTGCAGACTAAGGTCGAGGTCACGAATGCTGCCTGAACAGAGGGCTACGGCACACAGTAGATGGAAATGCTAGGGAAGCTAGGAGCACTCGTTGAAGCGAGCCGGATTGACGCAGACGGGCCACCGGAAAAGCCGCGTGAAGGATATGAACGTCAGGCCTTCGTCCACCGGCGGTCGCAACCGTGCGTCCACGCGACAACATCGGCCGAGTTCAACAGCAAGGTCCTCCAGCATTGACATGGCTGAGCGGGGCCTTGGCGTGAGCAACGTGCTCGTCATCGACGTGGGTGGCACGTCGGTAAAAGTCCTGGCTACCGGACAATCAGAAAGCCGATCGTTCCGATCGGGACCAAGGCTCACTCCCCGCCTTATGGTCTCAAAGGTGAAAAAGCTCGCGGCTGATTGGGCATATGACGCGGTTTCAATCGGCTATCCCGGTCCGGTTTTGGGCGGGCGTCCGTCCGCCGAGCCCGTCAACCTGGGTCGTGGATGGATCGGCTTCGACTTCGAGCAAGCTCTCGGCGTTCGCGTCAGGGTCATCAACGATGCAGCCATGCAGGCCCTGGGAAGCTACAGAGGCGGCAAGATGCTGTTTTTGGGCCTGGGAACGGGCCTTGGCAGCGCCGTAATCGTGGAAGGCTTGGTAAAGCCGATGGAGGTCGGGCACATGCCTTACAAGGACGGTACTTACGAGCACTATGTCGGCCGCGCCGGGCTGGAACGTGAAGGCAAGAGGAAGTGGCGACGTCATGTGGCTGATGTCATCGAACGTCTCGTTGCCGCGCTGCGGCCGGACGATACGGTGATAGGTGGTGGCAACGTCAAGAAGCTCGACGCGTTGCCTGCGCGTTGTCGCGCAGGCAAGAACGCCAACGCTTTTCTTGGTGGCTTTCGATTGTGGGCTGGAGCCGCTGTGGCCACAGCGGGACCGCTGTCCGCGCACGCCCGTCCAGACGAAGACGGTGAAGAGCTTCCTTGTGCTGGAATTAGTCGACACGTCAGAGGTCGATGCTGCGCATGATCATATGCTGCGCCAACTCACCCAGCACGTGCATAGCGCGCAGACAGGTGTTCAAGGTTCTTGCGACGCATCGGAGCGCCGAGACCTATATGATCGCGTGATAAGGTCATTCTTGCTGACTTAACCTTCATCATTTATACAACTATTCGGAACCAGCTTAGAGCCCTCACATGAGCGATGACGCCCCTCGCTGGGCCACCTTCTCATAGGCCTTCTCAATTGTTCTAAGGGCGGCGAGCGACCGGATTGCCGAGCTTGGTTGTACTCCCGTCGGTGAGAATCCAAAGGCCTTCGTCGATGGTGGAGGCTTGCGTCGTCTAGAAACTGAGGCTGCCGAAGTCGCGATCAGGAGAGTTCGAGAGGCAGCCTATCCGCTCATTTTCAGGCTGTTTGGTTCCGACATGCCTCGCGGTAAGGAACGCAAACTCGTTCTGAGGCGACTGGGTCAGGACCTGAGCCGCATTGAAAAGGCCCTTGGGCGTAGTGAGCGACCTGCGCAGGTCGATGCTCGCCAGCCAACGTCTGGGCGGCTGCGTCGCCGTCAGCAGCGGAAGCGGACAATGGCCAAAGGTCGGAGGAAATGAGCCGACGGCCTTCGCACCGCTGACGACGCAAAGTCGCAGCCCTTGGCCAAGGTCTCGGCCGGCGACGCTAGAGCATGATCCGGAAAAGTGGAAACCGGTTTTCCGAAAAGATCATGCTCAAACAAAGAGCTAGAGCATGATGGCGTTTCCACCTAATCACATCATGCTCTAGTGCGGTCGCTCCTGCCCCAAAACGGTGAAGAGGGAGTTTGCAAATCACCTCGTCGGCGAGAATCATCGACGCGGCTCCTCATGTTTCGGTAGCCAACTGAACCCGATGGCGGTGACGAGATAGACCGCGTCGCTTTCATCCCCGAGTACGTCGCCGACGCTCATGGATGTGTGCTGTAGTCCCTTGCTCTGAATCAAATCGAGAGCCTCACCATTCGGTGACCAGATATCCGCTTGCATGCGATGCAGAGCATCGTCCCGATCATCAGCTTCGATGTCCTTCAAGTGAACATGGGTAGCCGAGAGGTTATCGGGATCGGGCGATTTTCCAACGCTGCCGCGAAAAAACGATGGCTTCATATACCAGACTTGATATTTCATCGTGTTCTCCTTTTAGATCGCCGCGCTCGCGCAGCATCTTGATCGCACGCCGTCAGCACATTCGGGCCTCAAGCGGCGGCATCGCTGCCTCGGAGTTCCTGCAATTTTCGAAGGTTAGTCGCTTGGTCGCATCCTTTGAAGCGACATATCGGCGCGCGAGCCCTCCGCGGGTACGCTCGTATTTGGCAGCTCCTCCTTCGTTTCTGGCAGAAAGGCCGCAACAACTAAAACTGCGAGGAGTCCCTCGGCCGCCAGGCTCGCGAAGCCGGCCGCGTATCCAAATTGATGGACAATCAAGCCGGAAAGTGCCGGACTGAGGGAGGCACCGACGCCCATTAATGTGCCGAGAATGCCCTGCGCGAGATTGAAGCGTCCGGTGCCTTTCGTCACGTCGGCGATGATCAGTGCCGTCATCACCCCAAGCACAGCGCCGGTGATACCATCGAGGACTTGGATGACAACCAAGGCAAACGGATCATTGATCAAAGCAAACAGCGCCGCGCGAACCGGCAAAGCGGCGAAACCAACGACTAGTAGCGGCTTGCGCCCACTTATTTGCGCCCGCTGCCCGACCCAAGGCGCTAGCAGCGCCACGATAGCTTGCGGCACAATAATCAAGGCCGCAACAAGCGTTGCCGCTTGACGCTTGCCCTCCGCGGCCAGCATCCCGCTGATCAGCGGCAGCATCGATGCGTTTGCAAGCTGAAATAGCACTCCGCAAAGAGCAAAGATCAACAGGGGGCGATTCCTGAAAAGAGCCGCATCGCGCGCCGTCCGCTGAGGATGGTCAGCAGCCTGTTCGGCACCGGAGGCACGCCCGAAGTCAATTTCTTCACCGCGAATCTGAGCCAGCGCGATGAGCACTGGAACGGCGAGTGCGACGGGAACAAACATTGCCCAAGGCGAGTCCGCATATGCGACCAAGGCCATCGTCAGGGTAACTGCGACGCCCCCGGCGGCTGCGAAGCGCTGGTTCTGTCCGAGCCTTTCCGCCAATGTCGCGTGGCCCACCAGTCCGAGGGTAATGGCAACCACTCCCGGCCCGATAACGCCGCCGGTGATACCTTGCAATATTTGCGCGACGGTCACCGGCACGAAGCTGGGCCAAAGGCGGAATATTAGGGTGCTCAAGGCGATCGTAATGACACCGATCGCGATCAGGAGTCGTTTGGTTCGCACGGCGTCCAGAAGCTCCCCGCCGGGCACCTGACTAAGTAAACTGGCAATGCCGCCGATGCTAAGGACAAAGCCGATGTCCTTGGCTGTCCAATGCTGAGCGGCGAGGTAGGCGGCGGCAATCGGTCCAAAGGCGCTCTGCATGCCGGCCAGAAAGAAGTTGAGCCAGCTCAACGCCAACAGGCTCCGCCGCGACGGTGCGCCGGTCTCCACTAATGGAAGCGGTTCACCGACGCTCACCGCCTGCACCAGACGGTCGAGAGTGTCTCAGTTGAGCAAGTTTCCATTCGGAGTGGCCGTGGTCCCAACCGCGTGGCACCATGTCAGGTCCTGTTGGCATTTGTCGATGGAATGGCCTTCAGATGTTCTGGCAGGCCGTTTCCAGATCATGACATTATCGAGTTGTGAGGCGCAACTTAATCTCAAGGAATATAATATCGAAATGCCATAATTCGAACCTTCGCTGTCAATTTCCCGCAACGGAACTGATCAGACGAAACTCTTTCCAAATCAAATAATTGATTTTTCGGCCAGCCGTAGCGTTGTGAAACCTCAAGACGGTTGTTCGAATCTACACCATCGCTCAAGGCAGTTCGGTCTCGCACAGAGATCCGGCCTCACAGTGGACGTGCTGAGTCTGCAGCAACGGGTCCAATACCGGAAGTCTAATGGCCCTGCTTGTCACGTTCGGAAGAACGAGGGCTGTACATCTGATTGCTAAATGCCGAGGGGTACGACGGCCGCCGAATAACGATGAAAGCTCGGTCCGCAGCCCCATGACACCGGTTGCACCCGGCGTTC
>Ga0306925_10001647_pt1 | contig 18617 bp, 17 predicted proteins | sample flu12Cox44000176_FD_203755 | JGI IMG/M metagenome (GOLD analysis project Ga0306925, IMG submission 203755) | Lab enrichment of tropical soil microbial communities from Luquillo Experimental Forest, Puerto Rico - flux8day.12C.oxic.44.000.176 (v2)... | ecosystem: Environmental > Terrestrial >... | reverse complement strand
CTGGGACGATGGCATCATCGCGCCTACGGAGACGCGCCGCGTGCTGGCTTTATGTTTTTCCGCGGCGCTGAATGCGCCGATCCCGGAGACCACGTTCGGCGTGTTCCGGATGTAGATGTCAGTGGCTGTTTAGTAGCGGCATCGACCCCGCCGCCGACCCCACCAACGCCGCGCCCGCGGTCGCCCAGCACACAGTCGGCGGTGCGAGCGAGGGGTCGTTGAGCGCGCCGGTGGCGGTGGTAGCCACGGTAGCCGCTGTTGTCGGTGAACGGCGCCGTTGCGTCGGATCGCCGCCAATGCCGGCGCGTTGCCCGGCGCAAGTCCGCCCATGCGTTTGCGTTCAGCGCCACGCAAAATTAAGAACGCGCGTCAGCGGTTGTTTTTTGTGAGTCACAGCGGGCTTATGGCGGTGCCAAACCACCAAACCGACAGGGCAGCCAACATCGCCACTGCCGCGGCGACTGCGTACCCCATCGCCTCGGTCATGCCGGCGATAGCTATCTGAGTCGTTCCCGCGATGGGTTAACGCGGCCCGGCAGCGCAGCCCGATGGCGTCACATGGCGTGGGCGCTAATCCACCAAAGCGTGATTGCCCCCGAAACCGCAGCCACGGCGGCGTAAACGAATGCCCATGTCATGTCATCCACGCGGCGATCATAACTGAGTCGGCGCGAGGGCTTATGGCGCTAGGAACCACCAATCCACCACAACGCAGATCGCTATTGCCGCCGCCAGCACCACCGCGGCCAGCGCACCCAATTCGCGTAAATCGCGCTTCATTCAACGAATGATAAGGGCTTTACGCGCCCGGCTCTACTTAGCTCCTGTATTCAGGGCTGCGTACAAAGAACGCACCCGCGCGCGAGCTGCCGGCGCTAGGCGAAACCTGCGATCCGGCAAATGCCTGGAAAGCAGGACGACAAGGGGGGTACCGAGTGGCGTGGGGGGAATCGGCCGCCGCTCTGAAAATCGGACATGCCGGTCCAACATAGCGCCGCCCCCACCAATCCTTCCGTGTCGCGCGCGGTGTTTCAATAGCGGTGCGTTGCAGCGTCCCTAAGCACGGGTATGTTCGTCCGCATGAGTGGACAGACCATAAACGAACAGCATTTAACTATCCGCGTTAGCGGTGACTTGGCTACGGCACTGCAGAACGAGGCTGCTGCTGCCGGCAAGAAGATGCGCTCGTTCGTTCGCGAGATATTGGCAACCGATATGGCGCGTCGGCTTGCGGCGGCCCTGAAAATTTTCTGATAGCCATGCCGGGAATGACCAGGAGGCGGGGTAGGGGCCGCGAATAGTCGGGGCGATTGCTGTGATGGCATAAGGTGGTGAGCCCGCCGCCGCATTGCTGATGCGTGCCCAGGGCCTCGGTCGATGTGCCCCCAGCGGCGGACTCGGCTAGGAGCGTAGCAAAGCGATGCGCGGCTGACAGCTACGGCTGTGGAAAACAGTGGGCATCGCGCGAGCCGGCTAGAGATGGGGGCTCATGTCGGTTTTTGGAAAGTTCGGCAGCTTGGCGACGTTTGCCGCGATCCGCTCACCTAATCATCGGCGGCGCGGGCCATCGCAGAACTCTGCAGCCGGACAGGCGCATAAACAATGCAAAGATTGAGCGCTTCCAGGATGCTTGGGCGCCCCTGGCAATTTCTTGCCGTTAAGCACCCTGTTCAGGTGTGATCGATCGACACCTGATTGCATGGCAAATGCGACCTGCCCCCTCGCGGAGCAGTTTCAGTACGTCGTCATCGTCAAAGAAATGCTCATAACACCCCAACATAGCGACCCCCATTGGAACGCTCCCACAAGGTCGGACTATATTCCGGCTATGGGCTTCAACAAGCGCAAGATGGAAGACGCCCGAAAGACCGAAGCCGACAAGGAGGCCACGGCGCGGCGTGGGCTCGGCCCGCAAATCCTTGCGGATGCCCGGGCCAAGCAGGCGTCGATGCTGGTCGTGCCGACGATCGGCGCCGCTATTGCCGCGCGGCATTGGTTCCTGTGGGTACGCTGCCCGGCCTGCCGCATTACATCGACCTGCGCACACTCGACCGTCATCCCGACGCGGCGATCACGAGCCTTATCCCCGCGCCGTTCTGCCGATCATGCCGACCGAATGCCCCTTTGCCGAACTGGTGCGGCTGTCGCGATTGAGCGTACTGGAGGAGTGGAACGTGGAGCGAGGCAGGGCCGTGTTGGGCAAGTAGATCGCTGCAACGGCGTGCTGCCGGTCACAGCAGAATTAGCCAGCCGACGCTAACCTCCGCTACGGTCAATTCATCTCAAGGGACATTTATGTACTGCGACGCAAATGTCGACGCTCAAGCCGAAGCCAACACGCAGATCCTGATCGCCGACGTCTCGGATGACGCGCTGGAGCGCGCGGCCGCAGGTGACCAGGGCCATGCCGTAAACACGGCCTTTTGCACACAGTGGTGGGTTTGCCCGATGTAGGGCGGCGGAAAGCGGCTTCACCATTCCGTGAGGCATAGAACTAACTCCGCGCGGGGCGCGACTCACGGGCAGGTCGCTGACCCGGGCATCCCCGACAACCCCCGACACCCCGTTCGGGACAGCGATAAATGCGGCCGATTTCCTCCCCCGGGGAGATCGGCCGCTTCTATTTTTCCCGCTTCAACAACTCCGGCAGCTTATCAATTGTTGGCCGCAATCCGCCGCGCCTCGTCGGATGACGGTGCCGGCGGCAATGCCAATGGACGCCGCGAGCCGCGGCAGAAAAATCGCATAGACGGTCAAGCCGAGCGCGAAGACGGACTCGAGCACGGCAAGGTAGAGACTGGCACCCTGCGGAATTTTGCGCGTGGCGCTATATTGCCACGCGGCCCGCCGCCCCAACAGGAGGTTTCTTCCATGCCAAAGACCATCGAGCACGTGCATTGGCTCGACGCGCCGGATATGTGGATGCCCTACGCGCCGGCGATCAAGGTCAGGGGCGGCACCACGATCTATCTCGCCGGCGTCACCGCGGCGCCGGTCTATCACCACCATCCGCACCGGCCAGAGGAGTTCGACGCCATGCCGCGCGATATGGCGGGCCAGGCGCGCGCAGCGCTGGAAAACTTAAAGCGCGGCCTCGAGGCGGTAGGCGCGAGCTTTGCTGACGTCGTCACCGCCGACCGCTTCGTCACCGACCTGTCCGATCAGGACGCGCTCAACCGCGTCTGGGGCGAATATTTCCGCGATGCCAAGCCGGCGACCACCACGGTCCAGGTGGTGCGGCTCGCCACCGATCCGCGCTGCCTGGTCGAGATCAATGCTGTTGCCGTGGTCGATTGAGCAATGGCGCCAGAGTCACGCGTCTGAGATGGCCCACTTTACGGTTGCTTTACGGACCCGGCCTAGCGTCACGATCGGGGGACAAGTGCGATGCAGATCGTCAACGGCTACATCTGCATGAACTGCTGCGACTGCGACACCACGCGCCCTGGGGCAGGACCCTCATCAATCGGCCGATCAGCTCAAGAAACAGAGTGAGCAGCGTCTCGACAAATCGTCGCCGGAAAATTTTGGCCCGGCGGTGACCTTCTGCGGCGCGCTGCTGACCGATGGCGCGAACGGCGGCGGCGATGCGAGCGGTTCGCCGCCGGCCACAGCCACGGCGCAGGCTTCGAGCATCAACTTTCTTCTGGTCTGATCAGTTCGACTTGAGAGCTTCGGACGCCTGCTATCGGTTGAGCAGCCAGGCGACCGCACTGAGCAGCAGGCTGACGACCAGGCATGTCACCAGCGGAAAGTAAAAGCTCGTATTGCCGCGCTGGATCGCAATGTCGCCGGGGAGCCGGCCAAGGCCGATACGGGATATGAGCGGCCAGGCGATGCCGGCGATCAGGATCGCAAGCCCGAGCCCGATCAAAAATCGTTGCATGTCCATTGCAACCTCGCTGCCCAGATGGGATGACTAGCTCTCGCAATCAAGGCCGCACGGTGGAGGCAGGAATGAGTGAATTGGCGTATCGGCGAGCGCTTATTGTCGGCACCGGTGCCGGACTTTCCGCCTCGCTGGCGCGGCTCTTTGCCAAGGCCGGCATGCAGGTTGCCATGGCGGCGCGGCGTGCCGACAATATCGCCGCGCTGGCGAAAGAGACTGGCGGCAAAGCGTTCGCTTGCGACGCCACCGATCGCGGCCAAGTCACGAAGTTGTTTGCCGACGCCGAAGCCGCCGGCGGCGCGCCCGACGTCGTGGTCTACAACGCGAGCTATCGCACCCGCGGCCCGTTCGTCGAGCTCGATCCGGTCGAGGTCGAGCGCGCGCTCATGGTGACGACCTATGGCGGCTTCCTGGTGGCGCAGGAGGCGGCCAAGCGGATGGTGCCGCACAAGCACGGCACGATCATGCTCACCGGCGCCTCGGCAGGCGTGAAGGGCTATCCGCAGTCGGCGCCGTTCGCCATGGGCAAGTTCGCGCTGCGCGGCATGGCGCAAAGCATGGCGCGCGAATTGCAGCCGCAAGGCATCCACGTCGTCCACGTCGTGGTCGACGGCGGCATCTTGAGCCCGCGGCGGCCCAATCCGCCGGACAAGCCTGACAGCATGCTCGACCCCGACGCCATTGCGCAGAGCTATCTCGACCTGCTGCGTCAGCACCGCAGCGCCTGGGCCTGGGAGATCGAGCTGCGGCCGTGGGTCGAGCGGTTTTGAGCGCGCCGCCGCCGTCGGGGCTAAAGTAGACGGACGCCGATGCCGAGCATCATTGCCAAAGCCTTGCTCACGACGCTAGCGCTGGTCGTCGCCACCGGCGCCGGCGCGCAGACGCGGCGGGCGCGGGAGCCGCGCGAGCCGAAGGAGACCACGACGGCGCCGCCGCCGGTGCCCGTCGACAAGCGCGACAGCGTGGTGGCCGCGGCTGGGCCGTTCAAGGGCAAGCCTTATTGGCTCGCGCTCGCGCAGTGCGGCGGCAGCTATTTCAAGCTGAACGTCTTCTATACCGACGCCGCGGTGCACGCCCGTATCAAGCCGGATCCCAAGGCGACCGCCGAATACACCCGCAAGCTCACCGATGCGATCAAGACCGCGACCATTTATTTCAACGGTGCGGAACGCATCCTGATGGCGGATCGCGGCATCGAGCGGGTCGATGCAGTGCTGGCCTACGATCCGCAGTCGCGCGCCGCGGGCGACCGCCTCAAGACCGTCGACGCGGCCGAGGCTGCGGCGCAAGCGTGTCCGGCGCTCTACGAGGCGTGCCAGGCGGCTTATCCAAAAGCGTGCAGCGAGCATCCGTCGCCGACGAGTTGATCGGATGACGAACGAGAGGATCTTGGGTCGCGCAGGGGGCGGAGCCCGTCTGCAAAAGCTTGGAAGGAGATCGTGCATGAAGCCCGCCGTCGCAGCCTTGATCGGCATCGTCTTGCTCGGCGCCCTGGCCGCGCGCGCGCAGCAGACCGACAAGCCCGCTGCGTCCCCGCCGGAGGCCGATGCGGGTGGTCCCGGTCTCGGCGAGATCATGACGCTGCAGCAGCTTCGCCACATCAAGCTGTGGTTTGCCGGCCGCGCCCGCAATTGGCCGCTCGCCGACTACGAACTGGGCGAGCTCAACGAAGGCTTTGAGGACGTGAGCAAGCTTCTTGGCGGCGATATCATCGAGAAAAACGTCGGCGCCACGATGAAGGATTTGCAGAAAATCGTCGACGACAAGAATGCCGCCGGCTTTGCCGCTGCCTACGATCGCCTGTCCGCCGGCTGCAACAGCTGCCACCGCACGCTCGATCACGCCTTCATCGCGATCCAGCGGCCGACCGTGTTGCCCTACAGCGATCAGAACTTCGCGCCGCAAAAGTAAAGGCCGAACGCACGACCTTCAGTTCAACGCCTCATAGATGCGCTCGTCATAGAGCGCGCCGGCGATCGGCGCAAGCTTGTTGCGAAAGGCGCGCGTGTGCGCCGCCATGGCGTGCGCATCCAGCGCCTTGCGATCGGCCCACGTCTCGACGACCGTAAAGTGATTGCCGCGATTGGCCTGCTGAAGCACCTCGTAGCGGATGTTGCCGGCATCGTTGGCGGTATCCTCGCTCATCGCCTTGAGCGCCGCCATGCAATCGTCCTTGCCGGCTGGGATTACGTCGACATGGGTGACCACGTAAATTGCGCCGGCACGCCCTTGGTTCTCGCCTTGCGCGACATAAAGCGCGTTGGTGATGCGCTCGTCGAAGGGCGCGTCCGCGAGCGGTCGCAGCGCGTCCCGGAATTTTGCGCTAGCGGCGCCTTGGGCGTAACCGTCGAGCGCCGCGTTGTCGCGCCACGCCTCCACGATCACGAAGCGGTTCGGCCGCGCGGTCTCCTGTAGCGCATCGGTACGCAGATTGCCGTCAGCCTTGGAACTCGCATCGCGATATTGCTTGAGCAGAGCGGCGCCCGCGCCGCGGTCGTTCGGCATCACTTCGACATAGGTGGCGCGATAAACGGCGCTGCTCTGTGCGTAAGCCGACTGCGCGGGTGCTGCACTCACGATGCACAGGCCGACCAGCGGCCCAAAGAATAGGCGCAACGGAACCTCCCCTATAGGCGTTGTGCAATGGTAGCGGCGCGTTTTCGTCCGCGTCAACGCGCCGCGCCGCGTTTCGCATGACACGATCGCAGCATATTTGCAGGTTTTCTTGGTGCTAAGAGGAGGTTCCATCCATGACTTATCGCGTTTATTCGGGTCCGCGCGGCTCGGAGGCGATCTCGCCGCTCGAGAAGGATCGCCATCTCTACAAGGAGTTCAGTGTGCTCGACGAGGCGATGAGCTGGGCCGAGCGCCTCAGCAAGGATGGCCGCGTTGCACTCTTGATCGAGGGCGACGATGGCACGCGGCTGACCAAGCAGCAGATCGCGACCGCGCTCAAGAATCCGGACCGGGCGCAAGGCCGCGATCACGCGGCTTGACACTGCTTTCGGGCTGTCCCGGAATGGTCATGCCCGCGCTTGGCGCGGGGATCGACGTTTGCGGGACTAACGACCACGACATGGCCTTAAAATGTTACCATGATCCGGCCGCTGGTCGGCTTAAGCAGCTGATTCGACGGTCGTTTTGTCGCTCTGGACAGTCCGGCTGAAGTCTGGCTTTGTCCTAGGAAATGGCGGGCTTCGCCGCCATACTGCGCCGGATCAAGCGACGGGCGGGGGATTTCTTGGCACAGCCAACAAACGGCAATGCACAAATGTCGCGGCCAACGGCCCGCAATGTGCTGATGATCTACCCGCGTTTCGCCAACGAATCGTTCTGGAACTATCGCGAGTCCTGCGAGGTGTTCGGCGCGAAATATCCGACCATCCCGCTCGGCCTGATCACGGTCGCCGCCATGCTGCCAGGCGAGTGGACCGTTCGCCTAGTCAATCTCAACACCGAAGATTTGAGCGACGCCGATCTGCAATGGGCCGACCTGGTGATGTCTGGCGGCATGATGTTCCAGCAGCCCAGCACGCTCGACACCATCGACCTGTGCCGCAACCGCGGCAAGCCGATTGCCGTCGGCGGCCCGGACGTATCGTCGAGCCCGCATGTCTACGAGCGCGCGAATTACCGCGTTGTCGGCGAGGCCGAGGGCGCCATCGACAAGTTGATCGACGCGATTGAGAGCGGCAGCAACGAAGGATTATTCGAGGCGCCGAAATATCAGATCGACGTCACCAAAACGCCGAAGCCTCGTTTCGACCTGCTCAAGTTCGACCAGTACATGCATATCGGCGTGCAGTATTCGCGCGGCTGCCCGTTTACCTGCGAATTCTGCGATATCATCGAACTCTACGGCCGGGTGCCGCGCACCAAGACCACCGCGCAGATGCTCGCTGAACTCGAAGCGCTATATCAGCTCGGCTATCGCGGCCACGTCGATTTCGTCGACGACAATCTCATCGGCAACAAAAAAGCGGTCAAGGCGTTCTTGCCGCATCTCGTCAAATGGCTCGAGGAGCGCGATTTTCCGTTCGAGTTCTCCACGGAAGCTTCGCTCAATCTCGCCGATGACCCCGAGCTGCTGGGCCTGTTGAAGAAGGCGAATTTCTTCGCCGTCTTCGTCGGCATCGAAAGTCCGGATGCCGAAACGCTGGTCGCCATGCGCAAGAAGCAGAACACGCGGCGCAGCATTCCGGAAAGCATCCACCGGATCTATCAGCATGGAATTTTCGTGACCGCCGGATTCATCGTCGGCTTCGACAGTGAAAAGAGCTCGGTCGCCGAGCCGATGATCGAGCTGATTCAGGATTGCGAACACCCAGTTGACGCAGCGGCTGGCGCGCGAAGGCCGCCTGCACGTCGATGGTGAAATTCAGCCGAAGGGTACCTACGATCAGCTCGTCTTCGGGCCCAATTTCGAGACCAAACGGCCGCGTCTTGAGGTCCTGCGCGATTTGCGCCACGTGCTGGCGACGGTTTATTCGCCCGAGGTCTATTGCGCCCGTATCAACCGGCTGGCTACGCTGCTCGATTGCGCGGACCGCCGTCTGGAAATGCCGAAGGGCGACATTCGCGCCAATATCGGCACCGTCGAATTGGTGCAGAAGATCTTGCGCGGCATGCCCGAGCACCGCGAGCGGTTCTGGCGCACGTTCTGCAATTGCCTGAACAGTAATCCGGGCGCCTTGCGTGCGGTGCTCACGGTGATGGGCTTCTATCTCCATATTGGGCCGTATACGCGTCTTGCGATCGCGCAACTCGATAAGCAGATCGAAGCGCTGGAGAACGGGCGCTATGTCGCGCCGCCGCTGCAGCCGCCGGTTCGCGCGACGGCGGGCGCCGCGGTCGCGGTCAACGCCTGAGCTGTGGGATCTATCGGAAGCGACCGCCGCTATTGCTGATCGATCCCGGGCACGGTCAGCAGCGTCGTAGTCGAGCGGCCGCGAATGTCGTAGACCCGCGCAAACACCACGCCGTCGCGTACGACCTCAAACAGAACCGGCGCATCCAGCTTGGCGCAGTAGAACTCGCCGAGTATCATCGCGAAGTCAGCGCCTTTCGGGTTCCAGGTCGTGATGAATTGCGGGCCGAGCGCGACGGTGACCGGCGGATGCGGGCCGCAGACCGCGACGGTCCACTTTTCACCGCTCGGCCGCTCGCCGCGTTCGGCAATCAGCGCGAGGAGCTGCCGCGACGCTTGCGTCAGCGACAGGCCCCAATAGTCGAGCATGAAGCGCGGCCGGGCGCCGGCAGCGCCACCGGCGATGCGATTGAAGTGGGTGTATTCGTAAGGGTGCAGCCACGCCATGTCTGCGACCGGGGAAGCGATGCCGAGCAGGAGGACGAGCGCGCCTGCGCCGAGCACGGCGCGGCCGTGCCGCTGCAACCGTCGCGCAATCCACGCCGCGGCCAATCCGCCGAGTACCGCGAATGCCGGCACGACGAAGACGAAATGACGGATGCCGTTGTACATCGCTGGCCGCGTCGCGACGGTGACGAACACGGGAAGCGTGGCGGCGAGCAGCACGGCGAGCAGCGCGGCGCGGCGTCCGGCGTCGCCGCCATGCTTTCGCGACGCCACGGCGACGATCGCTCCGCCGATGCCGCAGCCTCCGAGCGCCAGCAATATTTCCGGCAGCTTGAGCGCGACCAGCGTCGGCACGTAGCTCCGCGGCATGTCGGGCACCGGGATCAAGCGGCCGTCGAACAGCTCGCGCCACGGCTTCTCAAAAAAGTTGGAGAAATATTCGACCGCGTGAAACGGGTTGAGCGGCGCGATCACGCTCCACGGCCAAACCAGGCCCATGACCAGATAAGCGAGGATGATGCCGGGGACGAATGCGAGGATGAACGGGCCGCATTCGGCGAACGCTTTTCGCAGCCCGATGTCGCGGCTCCGAATAGCGACAATCGCAGGCAGCGGCAGCACGGCGTCGAGCACGGTGAACCCGCCCAACACGCGCGAGCCGACGGCGAGACCGACGCCGACGCCGCACAGCGCCACGGTCGCGGGCGTGACGCGCGGATAGGTTTCGAACGCACGCACGATGCCGTACAGCGCAATCACGCTCGCGACCGCGAACGGCGCGTCCTTGGCGTTGATGAACATGTGCCCGTAATAGAGCGGGCAGGTGGCAAGGAGTACGAGACCGATCAGGCCGGCGAGCGGGCCGCCGAGCCTTCGGCCAAGCCGCCAGGTGACGAACAGTCCGATGAGACCGACGGCGGCGCCAATGAGACGCCGCGTCTCGAACAGGCCGAACGGCAGAACCTTCGCCGTGAGCGCGGCGAGGAGATCGAAGCCGCCGCCGTACATGTAGAGATTGACGAACGACAGCGCCCGCTTGTCGGCAAAGCCCGAGGCGTAGAGCGAAACAAGTAGGTCGCCGTATTGCGCATGGGTGTAGTCGTCCCAGCCGAGGCCGAAATCGCGAAAGATCAGCAGCGCAATCGCGCCGGCTAGCACCAGGATGCCGATGGCGCCGGCGTCGAGCCAATGGCCCGCGGCACTCGCCTTCGCTTCGAGGCGTATCGATTTTGCCACGGGTTGGTGCACGGTGGTCCCGGTTTAAAGCGCGCGCCGCCGCCAAATCCGGCAGCGCCGGGCCCCAACACTTGCGGCGCAACGGTCGGGCACACAATGCGGCAAAAACGTCGGTGGCCCAGGCCCGTCGGCCTCTCGCAAAAAGCGGGGCCTTGAGGCCCCGCTTGCGTGCGTCGCGACCGATGCTACCTCGTCGCCGTTTCGTACATCTCGGCGACGTAATCCCAATTGATCAGGCTCTCAAAGAACGCCTTGAGATAATCGGGCCGACGATTGCGATAGTCGATGTAGTAGGAGTGCTCCCAGACGTCGCAGCCGAGAATCGGCTTGGCGCCGTGCACGAGCGGATTTTCGCCGTTCGGCGTCTTGGTGACGACGAGCTTGCCGTCCTTGACCGCGAGCCAGCACCAGCCCGAGCCGAATTGAGTGACACCGGCCTGGATGAAGTCTTCCTTGAACTTGGCGAGCGAGCCGAGATCGGCGACGACGTGCTTTTCGAGCTTGCCGGGGAGTTTGTCGCCACCGCCACCTTTCTTCATCCACTTCCAGAAATGGATGTGGTTGTAGTGTTGCGCCGCATTGTTGAACAGGCCGGGATTTTTGCTGAACGTGCCGACGACAACTTCCTCGACCGATTTGTTCTCCCACTCGGTGCCTTTGGCCAGATTGTTGCCGTTGGTGACGTAGGCCTGATGATGCTTGTCGTGATGGAATTCGAGGGTCTCGCGCGACATGTACGGGGCGAGCGCGTCGTGCGGATAGGGGAGGTCGGGCAGCGTGAATGCCATTTAGGTGTACTCCTCAATGTGACATCGAAAAGATGCGGTCGGGTGAAACCGCCGTGCGGAGCGAAAGGTTCCTTTAGATAGGCCCAAGCCAGGGGGTTGGGCAACGGCTCTGGGACAGGCCGACCGGTCGCGTGGTCGCAGGCATCGCGAATGCTGCCGGCGCAAGCCCAATTTCACATATGGCGCAATGGATTACGCCGATCCTTGATACCCGTGGCGCTTCGCTCGCAAACGCCGCCATGCGTGTCCATTTCGCGATTGACCTTGCGCCGTTGTGATCTGCCCGTCACAATGGCAAAATCTTGGGGCCTCCGAGATAGATCGGAGGGGTGGGCGTTATGTACGCGTTGTTGGTGATTTTGGGCGCCGTTATTGCCGCCCTCGGGGTTGTCATCGCCGTTCCGGGCTGGCCGTTGCTGGGACGCGAGTTCGACGGCTCGATCGTCACGCCCGGTGCCGTGGCGGTGGTCGGTGGGCTTATCCTGGTCGGGCTCGGGCTCGTGGTTCGCGTACTGTACCGCATCGAGCGAGCGCTCGCGACGCGACCGTTGCCACGTCCCGCTATCCCGGCTGAGGCTGCCGTCGCGACCGCGGTCGAGGAGCCCGAAGCAAGGCCCAAGGTAGCAGCCCCCGCGCGCATCACGTTCCCGCCGAAGCCCGAAGCCCGTCCGCTGACGGCTCCCGCCGCCAATGGTGTGAAGCCGCCACTGCCGGAAGACGCCGCGGTGGAGGAGCTGCGCGAACAATTTCCGACGCTGGTGCGTATCGAAGGCGCGCCGGTCGTCGAGGCCGAAGTTTCGCTACTGCCGAAGCCGCCGCGTGCCGACGACGAGGCAACCGAGGTCAACGGCAAAGCCGCGCCGGGACCGGTTGGGGTTGCCGCGACGGCGCGGGCAGAGCCGCGGCTCGATATTCCTTCGCGACCTGCCAACCGGCCGGAGCGGACCCGAAATTTCGATGCCTATTGGCCGAAAAAGCCGCTGCCCGCGCGCGGCGCTCAAGCAACGGCACCGGCCGTGGTGGTGCCGCTCCCGGTCGAACCGGTGTTGCCCGCGGAGCCGACGCAGTTTCAGCTCAGTGAGGCAGAGGCTGAACCGCCGCCGCCGGCTCCAGCCGTGGAGACGCTGGCGTCCGTCTCAGTCCTCAAATCGGGCGTGGTCGACGGCATGGCCTACACGCTCTATTCGGACGGTTCGATCGAGGCGCAATTGCCGCAGGGCACGCTGCGTTTCGGGTCGATCGCCGAGCTGCGCACCCACATCGAGCACAGCGCGTAGCGCGTCCGTTTTCCCTCAACCACCGTCGACTTGCGCGGCGTCGCCAGGCGCGATCCGCTTGGCGCGCGCGGCAAAGTCGTTGCAAAACACGGAAAGAACACTTGACCAACACTTTGCGGTGCTCGGTTACTTTCCGCCTTTACTTCTGCGCTGCAATATAACTAATCTCCCGTGCAGATTTTGGATTCGCTACGGCACAATTTGCCACTGCGAATGCTTACTTTTGACTGTTGGTGGATCGCGCCAGGCCGCAAATGGCGGCGCATCGTCCGGGACTTGGGCCGGCAACGCAGAGCGTGGAACAGGGCGGGACACACTAGGGGTCACAGCCATGGCCGACGATTCAGGTGACAGCAGCTTTATCGCGCTGACGGCGAACATCGTGTCCGCCTACGTCAGCAACAATTCGGTGCCGAGCGCCGATATCCCGAACCTGATCAGTCAGGTGCATTCGGCGCTCAAGCGGGTGTCGGGCGGCCAAACGGCGGCGACGGCCGAGCCGCTCAAGCCCGCGGTGCCGGTCAAGCGCTCGGTTACGCCCGAATACATCGTCTGCCTCGAGGACGGCCACAAGTTCAAATCGCTGAAGCGCCATCTGCGTACGCGCTACAACATGACGCCGGATCAATATCGCGAGAAATGGGGTCTGCCGCCGGATTACCCGATGGTGGCGCCCAACTACGCGGCGGCCCGCTCGCAACTCGCCAAGCAAATGGGCCTCGGTCAGCAACGCCGCCGCCGCCGTGGTTGACGCCCGCGCCGGGCCATGAGCCGTCCTTCAGCGCTGCAACACCCCGACAGCGCGATTGGCGAAGCTCAGGCGCTCCGCCATGACGCCGACCACGTAGCTGAGCAACGCCTGGCCGAGCGCCGGCTGCTCGCGCCTGATCTGGTCAAAGGCGTCCGCGGTCAGCTCGTAGAGCACGCTTTCGGTCTCGGCTTGGATCGTGGCGCTGCGCGGCCGCCGGGTGATTAGACCCATTTCGCCGATGGTGGTGTGCCGGCCGAGGCTGCGCACCCGCATGGTGCGGCCGCCGCCCATGTCGACGATAATGCCGACGCGGCCGTCAAGAATGAAATGCATGGAGGCCGCTTCGTCGCCTTGCCGGGCGATGATGCCGCCGGTTGCGACTTCGAGCCGCCGGCAATGTTCGGCGAGATGATCGGCATGTTCGGCGTTGCCGAGCGCGTCGGCGAGCCAGGCCCGCAGCGACGGCCGATCCGCCACCTCGGCGCGGTGAGTGTCGATCACCTTCTGCTCGCACGCCTCCAAGGCGCGGTCGAGATCGGAGATGACGGCGACGTCGTCGGAAATAAATCGCGCGGCGCGAAACCCGCGTTCCAGTTCGGGGCTCAGGCTTACGAGCACGATGTGAACGCCGTGCGCGGCGGCGGCCTGCTTGATCTGCGCGAAGCTGTGGGTGGCCGACGAATCGATTCCGGTCACCAGCCGGAAATCGAAGATCAGAAAGCGGCAATCGGGCTCCGTCGCCAGCAATGTCTTGACGAACTGATAGAGGCGGTTAGCGGAGCCGAAGAACAGATAGCTCTGCAACGTCATGCCCTGAATTTGCCTCCCGTGCTCGGCCAGCAGCGAAAGCTCGCTTGGCCCGCGGTCGAGCGACGAGCGGAATTCGGAGCCATCGAAATTGAATTTGATCGCGTTCACCCGGCTCGCGCTCAAGGCAAACGTGGTGCAGCCGATGACGATGCCGATCAGTACGCCAGCGATGAAACCAGAATAGATGTTGAGCGCCGCAATCGCGATCAGCGACAGATATTCGAGCGGCAGCAGCCGCCGCGACGAGTGAATCAGCCACTGATAGATCAGATCGGAGCCGAGGTAGAGCAAAAGCCCGCCCAGCACGTATTTCGGCACATAGCCGAGAAACGACGGGTCGGCGACCAGTACGCCCGCCGCGATCGCCGCGACCGTGAGCCCTGACAGGCGGGTGGTAGCGCCCGCGGTGCGCACCAGGATCGAGCGGCTCAAGGAGGTGCATACCACCATTCCGCCGAGCGCCGCCGTTACCAGGTTGGCTAAGCCGTGGACCTTGAGATCGCGCTCGATATTGGCCTCGCTGCGGGTCGCGATCTCGATGCCCGTGGTGTTGAGCAACAGCGTGCAGATGGTGACGAACATGACGGCGAGCACGTCGCCGGTCAGCGTCGGTAACGTTGCCCAGGGAAAGCTGTGCAGCGGGTCGGCGTGCCACGGCAGCGCGAGCCTCGCCGCCGGCTGCGGACTGAACATCCAGCTGCCCGCTTGCGCCGCCGCGACCGGCGTGCGGCTCACCAGCAGGATGACATGCGTTAGCGCAAAGGCCCCGACCAGTACGCCGGGCAGCGCGAATGGGCTCCTCGTGCGGCGCAGTAGCACATGCAGAATAACGGCGACGGCGACGCCGGCTGCAAGCTTGGCGGCGGCGGTCGCATCGGCAAAGGCGCCGAGATTGGCGAGCGTCGCCCGTTGATCGGTGATGACCTGCGCAGCGCCGGTGACCATCAGCCAGCCGGTCGCGCCGAGAAAGCCGCCGATCACCGGATATGGCAAGAAGCGGATGGCGCGCCCAGCATGGGTGAAGCCCAGCACGCACAGCAATAGCCCGGTCAATCCGGTTCCCAGCGCGATGACGATGATAGCGGGCTGGAGCAGCTCGATGCCGCCGCTGGCGACGATGTGCTGCAGCACCGTCGCGACGAGCGCGGCGATGACCACCGAGATCGAGCTATCCGGCCCGGCGACGGCAAAGGAAAGCGAGCTGCGCAGCGCCACGATGGCGCCGCCGACGGCGGCCGACATGAACGACATTGCGATGCCGTGGGACAGAAAGCGCTGCAGCGGTCCGCTGAAGATCAGCACCGCGTAAGACAGCGAATAGGTGATCGTCAGCACGCTGCAAACGCTGCCGGCGAATACGTCTGTCAGTCCGTGGCGCGGCGTGACGTTAAGCTTCGGATTATCCAATGCACTACCCCTGCGGAACGCCGCCGCCTGCCGTGTGATTTAAAGCGCCGCCGTCTTGCCCGAGATCATTCCACGCCCCGGGCGGGACTGACAACACGGTCTTGAACCCGACCGGAATACCGGACGAATGCAGCAGCGGTTGGTGCGATGGAGCGGGGTTTGCGCCTTAGGCCGCGGTCGAGAGCGCCGCGCGCGCGTCGATGCGGATCCGCTCCACCATGGAGCGGAAACCGTTGGAGCGCTGCGGCGTCAAATGCTCGCGCAAGCCGAGCCGCTCGAACGTGGCGACCGCGTCAGTCGAGAGAATGTCCCTGGCGCTGCGCCCCGAATACATGGCGAACAGGATGGCGATGAGGCCGCGCACGATGTGGGCGTCGCTGTCGCCCTCGAAGGTCAGCACCGGGCCGCCGGCGCCGTTGGGCCGCACGCTGGTGTCGAGCCAGACCTGGCTGGCGCAGCCTTGCACCTTGTTGGCGTCGCTGTGGGCTTCCGGCGCGAGCGGCGGCAGCTGCCGCCCGAGCTCGATCAGATAGCGATAGCGATCGTCCCACTCGTCCAGGAGCGCAAAATTGTCGATGATTTCGTCAATGTCGGCCATAAAGCGTCCGTCCGTCGTTGCCCTCTATATAGAGGGCAAGTCCACCAAGGTCGATGTATCTGGCTGATGTCGCGGATGCGGGCGGAAACGGGCGGCCGGCGCAAATTTGGCGTTTAATCTGACACGCAACGGTTGTATAGTCGCCCGTAGAGCGGTGACTGGACGCGGGGGACGATCATGACCTTGCGGATGTGCTGGCCATTCGTCGCGGTGGCCGGCGTTGCCTTGCTGATGGCGGGATGTTGAGACGACGCGTACGCAGGGTCTCTCACCTTGCGACGTCGATCCGAACAGCTGTCTCTAATAGCGGCACGGGACGGATGTATTGGTACCCGCCTGGGTACCGCCGGCAGACTTCGAGCGGACATAAGAAGCGGATCGCCACCGCGCACAAGGAAAGCAATTGACCGTTGGCTTCAGGAAGTCGGCGATAGCCGGGCGTCCGGCCTAGGCCGCGTGCTTGGCATCTTTGGGCGACTGCGGACCGCGCCAGGCCGGCGCCAGGTCGGTCGGCGTCAGCGTATTCTGCGAGCGGTCGGCTGAAGATTTGACCGGCTCGACTTTGGCTGCGCTGCCGCGCGACGCGGCGCCATGGGCGACGGTGCCGGTGTCTTTCGGCGCCAGCGCCTCGGTCAAGAAATCGTAAAGCACCTTGGCGCCGGCCTGCGCCTTGTAACCGATCGCCACCGCGACTTGGGAGCCGACCGAGCAGGCCTCGGGCTGGCGGTTGCAGAAGCCGCGCAGATCCTGCACGGTAGCCGACGCCGCCGAGATCGCCTCGGAGGTGCGCACTTCGCCCGCCTGATCCGCGCGTTGGCTCGCGCCGCTGGGCAAGAGCACCAGCACGACGCCCAGCCAAAAGGCTATTCGCAAGAGAAAGAACATCCCACTCACATCCCCGGCGGCAATCATCGCCGCACGCGCGCGCAAACTAGCAGACGGCGTTGAAAGCGACGTTTGCGCGGCAGGGACGTTTTTGTCCATAATCGACGAGAATACGCCGCAAATTTTCGCGCAATTGCACAAAATATAATTTACCTAAAATTTGAGCGAACGCGGCTGACCCTACCGTTTGCCGCGCTTTCGCCGCAGCAAAAGCTGCGCCGTTTGCCGGGAACACCAGGGCCGCCGCGGCCGTCAAACAAATGGCAACCGTGCGCGGCAACGGCCCATTCACCATGATGGCCAAATCGGTAGTGCAGTCGCGTGTCGCAGCATTGGCGCGCGGCTGGCTGCGACCGGCGCCTTAGCGTTCGTTTAAGCGGCGTCTGACACGATCCGCTGCAGAACAGGGGGAGCGCGTCTGTACGGCGGGCGTGCCAAATTGGGAACGTGGGCTTCTTGGCGCCAGTACGGGACTACGTCGAGACGCTGATTCATCCCTCGGCGCAGCAAGATGCGCTGACGGCGTCTCGGCATCGTGCCTTTATAGCGCCGCGGCTCTTGGGCAGCGTCGTCGCGCTGGCCGCATTTCCGGTCTATCTGATCGCACGCGGCACGCCGACTGCCGTCGAGCTGATGGTGTTCGCCTGGCTCGTCGTGCCGATCCTGACCGCCTATTTCCTGTCGCGCACCGGCCGCTACGAGAGCGCGCACGTGCTGTCGTCGCTGGCGCTGACCGGCTTGGTGACGGCGGTTGCGGCCTTGACCGGCGGCATCGTCTCGTCCGCCGCGATCTGGCTCGTGGTGGTGCCGCTCGAAGCGGCGCTGTCGGCGTCGCGCCGCGTGGTGGCGACGGCTTCGACGCTCGCGCTCGGTGCCGCCGGCGTTTTGGTGGTGCTCGGCGCCCAACACCTCCTGCCGGCGCCGAGTCCGGATCCCCGCACTACACTGGCCGCGCTCGGCATCGTGTCGGCCGTGCTCTGTGCGGCGGGGCTTGCGCTCGGCGCCGAAGCGCTGGCGCGCACGAGTTTCTGGCTCCTTTATGCCGAAGAGGATCGATACCGCCTGCTGGCGCTGAACATGACCGACGTCATCATTCGCCACGGCCGCGACGGGGCGGCGCTGTTCGTTTCGCCGGCGGGCGAAGCGCTGTTCGGCGCGCGCGTCACCGATTTGCATGGGCACGGCCTGTTCGATCGCGTCCACGTCGCCGATCGGCCGGCCTACCTGACGGCGCTCGGCGACGCCGCGGCGCTATGCGAAAGTCGTTCCGTGGAATTCCGCGTGCGCCGCGATGGCATCGACGCCGATGGTCGCCCTGCGACCAAATTCATCTGGATCGAGATGCGCTGCCGGCCGCTCGAACAGGCAGCCGGCGACGCGAGCGGCGAGCCCCGTCGGGAAGTCGTCGCCGTGCTGAGGGACGTGACTGGGCGCAAAGAGCGGCAACAGGCGCTCGAAGATGCCCGCGTCGAGGCCGAGCGCGCCAATGCCGCCAAGAGCCGGTTCCTCGCGACTATGAGCCACGAGCTGCGCACGCCGCTCAACGCCATTATCGGTTTTTCCGAGATGCTGACGAAGGAAGCGCCGCTGATGCTCGACGCCAAGCGGCGCGTCGAATATGCCGGCCTGATCAACGAATCCGGCAACCATTTGCTCTCGGTC
>Ga0306925_10001646_pt1 | contig 18617 bp, 14 predicted proteins | sample flu12Cox44000176_FD_203755 | JGI IMG/M metagenome (GOLD analysis project Ga0306925, IMG submission 203755) | Lab enrichment of tropical soil microbial communities from Luquillo Experimental Forest, Puerto Rico - flux8day.12C.oxic.44.000.176 (v2)... | ecosystem: Environmental > Terrestrial >... | reverse complement strand
ACGCCGAGGCCGGCGGCGGCTATCATGCCGAGGTCGTTGGCGCCGTCCCCGACGGCGACGGTCTGGGAGAGCGGGACGCCCGCCGCGCGGGCGAACTTGTGCAGCGCCTCGGTCTTGCCTTCTCTGTCGATGATCGGCTCGAGCACTCGCCCGGTCAGCTTTCCGCCGGCGATCTCGAGCGTGTTCGCGGCTACGTAATCGATGCCCAATGACGTGGCGAGCGGTTCGATAATCGCCGTGAACCCGCCGCTGACGATCCCGCACTTGTAGCCGAGGCGCTTGAGCGTCCGGATCAGCGTGCGTGCCCCGGGGGTCAGCCGCAGGGTGGCGCGCACCGACTCGAGGACTGACGCGTCCAGGCCGGCGAGCAGCGCGGTGCGCTCGCGCAGCGACGCGGCGAAGTCCAGTTCGCCGCGCATCGCCGACTCGGTGACCTTGGCGACCGCCTCGGCGCACCCGGCGCGCGCCGCAAGCAGGTCGATGACCTCCTCCTGGATCAGCGTCGAGTCGACGTCCATGACGATCAGCCGCATCGCCCGCCGGTACAGGCCGCCGCGCTGCACCGCGACGTCCACCCCGCGATCCGCGGCCACCTGGGCCAGCGCGGCCCGCAGCGGCGCGGGCTCGGCGCCCGATACGTCAAGCTCGATGCACGTCACCGGGTCGCTGGCGAGCCGGGTGATCCGGTCGATGTTCGCACCGCTGGCGGCGATCCGGCCGGCCACGGCGGCGATGGCGTCCGGCTGCAGGGGGCTGCCGAGCACGGTTACGTGCAGCTGGCCGCGGTGCGCGCCGGGGCCGCTGGCGCCGTAACCGGATTCCGCCGACCCGGCCGTGATCTCCGCCTCCAGCCCCAGGTCGGCCGCCATGCTGGTGACGGCCCGGTGGATCGCGGTCAGGTCCGGCGGCTCGTCACAGGAGGTCAGCACGCCGAGCACGAGCCTGCCCCTGATCACCACCTGCTCGATGTCCAGTACGCTCAACGGGAACCGCGAGAGCGCGCCGAACAGGCGCGACGTCACCCCGGGCCGGTCCCGGCCGGTCAGGGTGATCAGCAGCGTCATCCGTGGTCGATTCATCGCGAGCCCACGGTACCGTCTGCCGGCCGGGTAGTGTGACAAACCCCTACTGACCCAGCTGGCCGGCCGGTGTACCGAATGGCCCGCAGTGGCATAGGTTCGGTCTCGGCGGCCGTTATCGGCGGAGGAGGGGCAGGCAGTGTCTGACGAGGTGCTCAAGCTGCGCGGCGTGTCGGTACGGCGCGAAACCTCGCTGTTGTTGCGGAGCGTCGACTGGACCGCGCACGAGAACGAGCGCTGGATCGTGATCGGCCCGAACGGGGCGGGCAAGACGACCCTGTTGCAGGTGGCGGCGACGTTGCTGTTCCCCACCGAGGGCACCGTGGAGGTACTCGGCGAACGGCTCGGCGAAGTGGACGTCTTCGACCTCCGCCCGCGGATCGGGATAACCAGCGCGGCGCTGGCCGAGCGGGTGCCCGCCGCGGAGAAGGTCATCGACCTCGTGCTGACCGCCTCCTACGCGATCCTCGGCCGCTGGAAGGAAGAATACGAGTCCGCCGACGTGACCAGGGCGGTGGAACTGCTCGACGCGCTGGGGTGCGCGCACCTGATCCGGCGCCGGTTCGCGACCCTGTCCGAGGGGGAACGCAAGCGAGTGCAGATAGCCCGCGCGCTGATGCCCGACCCGGAAATGCTGCTGCTCGATGAGCCAGCCGCGGGACTGGATCTCGGCGGGCGTGAGGATCTGCTCCGGCGGCTGTCGCAGCTTGCCCGCGACCCCAAGGCGCCGATGATGGTGCTCGTCACGCACCATGTTGAAGAGGTCCCCGACGGTTTTACCCACGCCATGCTGCTGCGCCGCGGCGCGGTGCTGGCGGCCGGGCCCATTCCCGACGTATTCACGGCCCGCAACTTGTCCCGGTGTTTTGGGGTGCCGCTGGAAATTGAGTACCGCCAGTCACGCTGGACCGCCTGGTCCGCGCGCTGAGTGGCCACGGACCGCAACCTGCCTGGCACTCAGCGCGGCTCGGAATTACAGTGGCCGTATGAGCTTCTCCGAGTGGAGATGACGGTTATGAGCACCGTAATCGCAATAGTGCTTCTTGTCCTAATCGTCGGCCTCGCCGTATTCACCGTGTACCGGTCCGTGCAAATCGTGCCGCAGGCGCGGGCTGGCATCGTCGAGCGATTCGGCCGCTACCACCGGACACTGCAGGCCGGACTGAATGTGGTGATGCCATTCATCGACCGGCTGCGGCCGCTCATCGACCTGCGCGAGCAGGTGGTCAGCTTCCCGCCCCAGCCGGTGATCACCAAGGACAACCTCGTCGTCGGCATCGACACGGTCATCTACTTCCAGGTAACCGACGCTAAGGCGGCCACCTACGAGATCGCCAATTACGTCGCGGCGGTCGAGCAGCTCACGGTTACCACGCTGCGGAACGTCGTCGGCGGCATGGATCTCGACACCACGCTGACCTCGCGGGACAAGATCAACGGTGAGCTGCGCAAGGAGCTGGACGAGGCGACCGGCAAGTGGGGCCTGCGAGTCAGCCGGGTGGAGCTCAAGGCGATCGAGCCCCCGTCCTCCATCCAGGACTCGATGGAAAAGCAGATGCGCGCCGACCGGGACAAGCGCGCGGCGATCCTGTCGGCGGAGGGGTCCAAGCAGGCCGCCATCCTGACCGCCGAGGGCGAGAAGCAGGCGGCGGTGCTGCGCGCCCGTGGCGAGGCGGAGGCCGCCGTCGTCCGCGCGGAGGCGGACGCCACGGCGCAGGCCACCAGGGCGCGCGGCCAGGCGCAGGCCATCTCGACGGTCTTCCGCGCCATCCACGAGGGCAACCCGGACCAGCGGCTGCTGGCCTACCAGTACCTGCAGATGCTGCCGGAGATCGCCCAGGGTGACGCGAACAAGCTGTGGATCGTTCCCAGCGAGCTGGGGAAGGCACTCGAGGGCCTCGGCGGCTTCTTCGGCAACGCGGCCGTCGACCGCAAACCAGAGCGCGCGGACGACAGCGAGCCGCCGCTGCCCGGCCCGGACGGCGCCGGCAGCATCACCCGGCTGCCCCGCTAGGCCACCTCGCGCGGCCGCACCTGGACCACGCCCGAGTCGCTGATCCGGGATTCGAACGCGGGCTGCCTGGCGGTGGCCGGGCCGTGCATCACCGCGCCGTCGCCGACGCGGAACGTTGAGCCATGCCACGGGCAGGTTACGCAGGTAGCGCCCCGCACGGTGACCAGCCTGCCCTGGTGCAGCGGCCCGCCTAGGTGCGCGCAGTGGTCGGACAGGACATGCACGGCGTCGTCCTGGCGCAGGGCAAGCAGGCTCAGGTATCCGAGCTGTCGGCGCGCGGGGCGCCCGTCAGGCAGTTCGTCCAGCGGGCACAGGTCGTGCCAGCCGAGGCCGGTGAGGTGGTCGATCGACTCGGCGTGACTGGCGCCGGCGCCAAGCCGCAGCGCGAGGTGGCCGCCCAGATAGGCGCCGACGGTGGCGACCGCGAGGCCGCTGGCGGACAGCAGCTTGCCGTCGCCGTGCCGCCCGGCCGCACGGGCCAGCAGCGAGGCGCCGAACAGCGTCGTCGCGCTCGCCTGTGAGATCGCGTGGACCAGCCCGACCCGCTGCTGGTGGCGGTGCAGTGCCGACCAGTCCGCCAGGCCGGTGGCGGCTGCCGGCAGCGCGGCGGCCACGCCGACGGCGACAAGCGTTCCCGCGGCCCGCTCGGTGCCGCGGAAGAGGTCGAGCACCACGGCGGAGGTCCAGCAGCCGAGGGGCATCCGGACGATGGCCGGGTGCGCCGGCTGGCCGAACGGGACGCCGTGCAGCGCGTCGGTCCGCGTGCCCGGCGGCAGCGCGCGTACCACGGTGTCCGAAAGCGCGCGGACCGGGCGGTCGAGCGCGGGTGCGCGTTCGATCCGCTCGGCGAGAGCCGCGGGTCTGGAAGCCGACAAGGCGGAAAACGCCGCGCCTCGCCGTCGCGCCGGTTCGCGGCTGGCCGCCGGCCCGGTCGCGCTGTCGCGCCGTCCGCCGTCCCGGCGCAGAAGTCTGCCGAGGGATTGCCTCACACAAATGTCCGTACCCAGGCCGGCGGCCGGCCTACCCCATGGCATCGACGGCGGCTGATTCAGCCGTCCTGGCCGCCGCCGCGGAGCTCGACCAGGCGGTCGCGCATGATCTGCTCGAGCTGTTCCTGGAAGCCGAGGATCAGCCGCAGCTCATCGTCTGTGTAACGCGCCGCCACGTTCCGCCAGGCGGCGATGACCGGGGCGAACACCGGCGCTACATCGCGCATGCCCCGGGCGGCGTCCAGGCGGATGATCACCCGTCGCCGGTCGTGCGGGTCCCGCTCCCGGCGGACGAATCCGGCTTCCTCCAGGCGGTCGATCACGCCGGTAATCGACGCCGTGGTCAGCCCGGTCACCCGGGCTAGGTCGCCCGCCGTCATGTGCCCTTGCAGGGCAAGGATGTTCAGGCAGTTCAGGTCTGTGACGTTGATGCCGATCCGCTCGGCGGACGCGGCGCCGAGCAGCTGCATGACCGCGCCGGCCTGGCGCATGGCGAGCAGGAACTCGCGCTCAATCTGCCGCCGCGCGCCGTCCTGGGCGCCGCCATCCTCGTCGGGCAAGACGTCTTCCATAATCCTTCGCATCCTTATTATCTAAGAATCCTAGACATTAAGTTTCCTAGAGGGTAGCGTTCCTAGTGTTCAGACATCAGGTCTAGCACATACGAGGGAACAAGACGATGACTGAAACCCGAACGGAATCCCTTCCCGCCATCCCGGTTGGCCAGGCGCTGGGCCAGGCGGTTGGTCAGGCCCAGGCGATCCTGACCAGGCTGCTGACCGGCGTCCTCGCCGAGACCGGCACTCCGCGCGAGACCTATCTGGCCCTGCTGCGGCTGTCCGTGCATGGGGACAGCCTCCAGCGGGACCGCTACGTCCGCGACCTCAGCGACTCGCTCGGCCTGGACTTGTGGGCCGCCGGAGAGCTAGCCGACGGCATGTTGGACGCCGGGCTCCTGACGCTGGCAGGCGAGACGATCCGCCTAGCGGACGCGGGTGCGGAGCTGCGGGAACGGACCCGGCGTTCGGTCGGGACCGTCACCGCGCCGCTGTACGAGGGGCTTGACCCCGCGGACATCGAGACGACGGTGCGGACCCTGCAGGACATCACGTCGCGGGCAAGGGAGCTGTGATGAGCACGCGGAACCTGCCGGGAACCGAAGCGGCCAGGCACGGGACCGGCGATGCCGACCTGACCATCATGCTGGGCGCCCACGAGGCGTTCCGCCGTGACCTGGCGCGACTGGCGCGCGCCGCGGCGTTCGCCGACTTGCCGGACCCGGCTCGCCGGGCCGCTGTGCAGGCCGGCTGGGAGGTGTTCAAGCGCCAGCTTCACCTGCACCACACCGCCGAGGACACGATCATATGGCCGGCCCTGCGTGACCGCCTTGGCCACAGCGCGCACGCGCTATCCGTGCTCGACGCGATGGAAGACGAGCACAAGGCGATCGACCCGCTGCTCGTGGCCGTGGACGAGGCGTTCGGTGAGCCGGACGCTCGCGCGCTGGCCGGCGTCACGGACGCGCTCGCCACTTCGCTGTCCGGGCATCTGTCCCACGAGGAACGAGACGGCTTGCCGCTGATCGGCGTGGCGCTCACCGCGGCGGAATGGCGCGGGGTCGGCATCAAGATCGCGAGGCAGAATGGGCTCTCGCTGGCCGGGGAGATGTTCGCCTGGATCGCCGACGGCGCCGATCCGCAGGAGGCGGCCGCGGCGGTCGGCACGCTGCCGCCGCCGGCGCGGCTAATCTATCGCGCGGTCTGGCGGCCGCGTTACCGGCGTACCCCGCACTGGTGAGGGGGCCCGGCCCGGGGCCGGAGGTCAGCCTTCGGTCCCGGAGGTGATCGCCGCGTCGACCTCCTGCTTGCGGGCGGTCAGCTCCGCGGCGTGCTCGCGCTCCAGGCGTTCGGCGATATCCTCGTCGGAACTCATCAGCGCGTCGAGGTCGCTGTCGGCCGCGGCCATGACCCCGAGGTCGGCGTAGGCCTGCCGAACGTTGGGTCCCCACAGGCCGATGTCCTTCACGCAGGGCACGATCCGGCTGAACAGCAGCTGCCTGAAGGCTTGCTGGACGGGGGAGTGCTCGGTGAACTCCACGCATTCGGCCACGTCGAAGCCGAGCCGTTCCCACACCTCCCTGGCGATGAACCGGTTGTACATCAGGTAGCACCCCTCGACCACGAACTCTTCGCGGTCGGCGAGTTCGGCCGACGTGAGCTGCGCGTAGTAGTCGCGCAGCGCCAGCCGTCCGAACGCGACGTGCCTGGCCTCGTCCTGCATGACGTACGCGAGCACCTGCTTGACCAGCGGGTTGCCCGCGATGTCCCGGTGCACCCCGAACGCGGCGAGCGCCAGTCCCTCGATCAGCACCTGCATGCCCAGGTAGGGCATGTCCCAGCGGGAGTCGCCCAGCGCGTCGGCGAGCAGCTTGGCCAGGTCGGGGTTGACCTGATAGAACAGGCCGATCTTGTCCTTCAGGAACCGGGCGAACAGCTCCACGTGGCGTGCCTCGTCCATCGCCTGAGTAGCGGCGTAGAACTTCGAGTCCATGTCCGGCACCGACTCCACGATCCGCGCCGCAACCGTCAGGGCACCCTGCTCGCCATGCAGGAACTGGCTGAACAGCCACGATGACAAGTGGTGAGCGCACTCATCCCGTTCAGCCTGGTTCAGCTTCTCCCACTGCCGCGATCCGTAGATCGGGTTGATCTCGATGTCGGACTGCATGACGTTGAACGGGTCGACCGGCTGGTCCCAGTCGATCCGCTTCGCGGCGTCCCACTGCTTGTCCTTGCCGCGCTGGTACAGGTCGAGCAGCCGCTGCCGCCCGTCGTCGTACTCCCAGGAAAAACGTGCCGCGCCCGCCGCGGGCACGTCCCACGTGCCGCGCGTGACCGGTGTGGTGTAAAGGTCATAGGTGCTCACACGTGCCTCCGTTGGCCGTCGCGGACGTCCCCTGGTTTATTACTAGCGAGTAGTGAAGCGGTCCGCAATACCCCGGCCATCGGCGGCTAGCCGCTCACTCCTCGGTCTCGTGGAGCGCGGAGTGCTCGGCCGCCACGTCGTCCGGTTCTGGATCTGCACTGGCCGCGCGGGGGTGCCGGGCAGCCCAGTCCGCCGCCTGCTCAGCGTCGCTATCGTCGTCCTCGGCGATGATCAGGTCGTCGGGGGGATCCTCGAGGTAGTACTCGTACCCGGCGACTTCGGTCTCCTGCTCGTCGTCGCCCATGTCATCAGGCCCGTGGCCTGCTTGCCGTGGATCACTGCTCATGGCGACAGATTATGCCCGGAAGCGATATCCCATCCCTGGGTCGGTCAGCAGATACCTCGGTCGCGACGGCTCCGGCTCGAGCTTGCGGCGCAGCTGGGCGACGTAGACGCGCAGATAGTTGCTCTCGGACTCGTAGGCCGGACCCCACACCTCTTGCAGGAGCTGCCGCTGAGTCACCAGGCGTCCCCGGTTGCGCACCAGGATTTCCAGCAGCTGCCACTCCGTAGGAGTGAGCCGGATGTCGCCCTCGCCGTCCCTGGTGACCCGCTTGGCCGCCAGGTCGACGGTGAAGTCGGGTGTGGTCACCACGGGTTCGTCCGGCGCGGGTGCCGACCGGCGGACGGCCGCGCGGAGCCGGGCCAGCAGCTCGTCCATGCCGAATGGCTTGGTGACGTAGTCGTCTGCTCCCGCGTCGAGCGCGGCGACCTTCTGCTGCTCCTGATCCCACACCGAGAGCACGATGATGGGGGTCGAGCTCCAGCCGCGGACCCCGTGGATCACGTCCGTGCCATCCATGTCGGGGAGGCCGAGGTCGAGGATCAGTACGTCCGGCCGCTCCCTGGACACCGCCGCGAGCCCGGAGGCGCCGTCACTCGCGGTGCTCACCTCGTAGTTGCGCGCGGTGAGGTTGATGCGCAGCGCCCGGAGGATCGACGGCTCGTCGTCGATGACAAGGACCCGGGTCACCGCTCCGCCGCCCCGCTCATTGCCCGGCTCCCAGCACGGCGCGCACCTCGCTGGTAACCGCCGGCAGCGTCACGCGAACGGTAAGCCCGCCGCCGGGAGTGTCGAGCGCGACAATTGTCCCGCCCATCGCTTCAGCGAAACCCTTGGCGACGGCGAGCCCGAGTCCGACGCCGGACGGCCGGTCGTCCAGCCGCAGGAACGGCTCGAAGATCCGTTCCTTGAGCTCGCCCTGGACGCCGTTGCCGTGATCCACCACCTCCAGCACCACGCGATCCCCGTCCTCGCGCGCCAGCAGGGCCGGCGGCACTTCGGGCGGGGAATGCCGCAGCGCGTTGGAGAACAGGTTGGCCAGGACGCGCTCCAGCAGGCCGGGGTCGGCGCGGACCAGGGGCAGGTCGTCGGGTACCACGATCCGCAGCTGGTCGGCGTCGTCCAGCCCGCGCAGCGCCACCGGCGCCACCTCGTCCACCGCGATCGCCCGCAGGAACGGCGCCAGCGAGCCGGTTTGCAGGCGGCTCATGTCCAGCAGGTTGCCGACTAGCGCGTCGAGGCGGTCGGCATTCTGCTCGATGTTCGCGAGCAGGTCGGCCTCGTCCTCCGGCGTCCAGCGCACGTCGGTCTGCCGGAGGCTGCTCACGCTGGCCTTGATGGACGCGAGCGGCGTCCGCAGGTCGTGGCTCACCGCCGCGAGCAGCGCGGTTCGCATGCGGTTTCCCTCGGCGAGCGCCTCCGCCTGAGCCGCCTGGGTGCGCAGCCGCGCCCGGTCCAGCGCCGCGACCGCCTGCGCGGTGTACCCGGCGAGCAATGACGCGGTCGCCGTCGCCGCCTGGCCGCGCACCTCGAGCGCCAGGTCGGGTCTTACCTCGAACCTGATCACGGTCCCCGCCGGGTCCGCGGTGCCGCTCGCCGCCACCCTGATCCACCGGCCGCTGACACGCTCGAGCAGTTCGGCGCGGCCGCCGTGGGTGGTCGTCAGGTGGTCGAGCACGTCCGCCGGGGTGTCTGCGCCGCCAAGCACCGTCTGGGCGAGGCCGAGCAGCGAGGCTGTCTCCTTCGCGCTGCGCGCCGCGTCCGCCTGCCGGCGGGCGGCCAGGTGGACCACGCTGCTCACCGCGACGGCCACCGTGACAAACAGCACGAGCGCGAGCAGGTTCTTCGGCTCGGCGATCGTGAAGGTGTGCAGCGGCTCGGTGAAGTACCAGTTCAGCAGCAAGCTGGCGGCGATGGCGGCGAACACGGCCGGCCAGAAGCCGCCGACCACCGTGACCGCCACCACGGCGACCAGGTAGATCAGCAGGTCGTCGGACAGGTTCAGGTGCGGACGCATGGTCGCGAGCAGCACCGTGAGCAACGGCAGCCCGGCGACGGCGAGCGCCGCCCCGGTCAGCTGCCGGCGCAAATTGATGCCGCTCTCTTTCTGCTGGTCCACGCTCTCTAGTGTGACCCGCGTCGGCCAGTACCGGAACAGCAAGCCCGCGACGGCTCCGCCGGCCGCGCACGCCGCCATCGTGATCGCGGCTGCCGCGGCCGTACCTCCCGTCGGTCGCAGGTCAGCGTAGGGCGGCTGGGAGAATCCGATGACCGTCAGCCAGCCGATAACGGCGAGCGGCGCCGCGGCCGGCGCCGTGGAGAGCGCGGATACGGCCGCCACGATGGCCGCGCTGCAGGCCAGGACCCCGGCAGCGGGGAACCGCCCGTTCAGCGCCGCGGCGACCGTGCCCACGGCGAAGAGCGCGGCGAAACCGGTCGGCAGCGCGTACGGGGCCGGGAATCCCGGCCGGTGTGGCCGCCGTCGTGCTGCGTGACGACGCCAGCGTAGGGCCGTGTCATGCTGTCCACCAGTCATCGTGCTTGCCATTTCAGCGCCTATCCAGCCGATCGCCGCCGATCTTTGCGGATCCTTAACGTCCAGGTCAAAACGCTTAACGCGGCGCTAGCGGTCATCTAATGGGCTAGCACCTAGCCTGAAGGCCGCGATGAGAAACCAACCACTGCGCTGTGCGCCGCGCCACTGCGAGAAGGCCTTTTCCCGGCTGACCTTGGCCCCTGACGGTTACCGAGCGTCAAGAAGATACTTGCGGCCAGATGGCGGCGACAGCGACGGAGGCGGAGTCTAGTGGCGGCGTCGCAGGGAACCCGGGTCGCTGACGGAGGCGTGCCGGATGACCTGCAGGGCATCGCACCGCCCGACGGCAGGCTGCCGGAGACGTTCGGGTACACGCTCAAGCGAAAGCTGCTCGGGCCGCCATTGGTCAACGAGCAGATCGCCGAGGAAAAGCTGTCCCGGCCGTTGGCCATCGGTGTGCTCTCCTGCGACGGCATCTCCTCGGCCGCGTACGGCACCGAGGAAATGCTGATCGAGATGATCCCGATCGTCGGCCTGGCGGCGTTCACGCTGATCCTGCCGATGACGCTGGTGATCCTGGTCGGCATCGTCCTTGTAGTGCTGTCCTACCGCGAGGTGGTTTCGGTCTACACCCGGGCGGGCGGCTCCTATGTCGTGGCGCGGGAGAACTTCGGGCCACGGGTGGCGCAGGTCGCCGCGGTGGCGCTGCTCATCGACTACACGGTGACCGTCGCGGTGCAGACCGCGGCCGGCAGCGCGGCGATCGTGTCCGCGTTCCCGCAAATGGCGAACATCCCGGTGATCGGCCCCTACATCCTCATAGTCATCTCGGTGCTCGCCGTCATGATCATGTGCTACGGCAACCTGCGCGGGATCCGCGAGGCTGGCCGCACGTTCGCGCTGCCCACCTACCTGTTCTCCGGCTCAGTGGGGCTGATGATCATCGTCGGCCTGGTCCGCGAGGTGGTCGGCAGCGGCCTGCCGCACGTCACCACGCAGGCCGGCACGTACCCGATCGGGCACAGCACCCAGGCGCTACTCAGCATCGGGATGATCTACATGCTGGCGCGGTCTTTCGCCAACGGCGGATCCTCGCTGACTGGTATCGAGGCGGTCTCCAACGCGGTCAGCGCGCTGCGTCCGCCGGAAGGGCGCAACGCCCGGCAGATCCTCGTCACCCAGGGCTCCATCGTCGCCTTCCTGATCGCCGGCATCTCGTGGCTGTCGCACGTCACCCACGCGATCCCGTACATCGCGGGCTATCCGACGGTGCTCGCGCAAGAGGCGAACGTCGTCTTCGGCAGCTCCGGCCACTTCATGTACTTCGTTGTGCAGGCAGCGACCGCGCTCATCCTGTTCACCGGCGGGAACACCAGCTTCAGTGGGTTCCCGTTCCTGGCCAGCTTCGTGGCGGGCGACTCGTTCCTGCCTCGCTGGCTGACCAAGCGTGGCCACCGGCTGGCGCTGTCCAACGGCATCATCGTGCTCACCGTCGTTTCGCTGATCCTGCTGGTCGGCACGCGAGCCCAGGTCAACGGCCTGGTCCCGTTCTACGCGATCGGCGTGTTCACCGGGTTCTCGATGGCCGGGTTCGGCATGGCGAGGTACCACAAGCGGGTCAAGGAAAGCGGCTGGAAGCGGCGCCTGGTGATCAACCGCACGGCGGGCATCTACACCGCGATCGTGGTGGCGATCTTCGCGATCGTGAAGTTCACCGAGGGCGCCTGGGTGATCGTCATCGTCTTCCCGCTCCTGGTGTTCCTGCTCATCCGGCTCAACCGGGAGTACCGGATGGAGGCCGAGGTCCTGGAGAACATCGGGGACCGGCGGGCGGCGGGGATCGCGCCACGGCAGCCGAACTACAGCCGCCGCGTGGTGCTGATCTTCGTGGACAGCGTGGACCTCGCGACGTTCGCTGCCATCCGGTATGCCCGCGGCCTGCGGCCGACCTCGATTAGAGCCGTCCATTTCGTCACCGACAGCGCGCAGGCCGAGAAGCTGCGCGACAACTGGGTGCGGTTCGGCCAGGATATCCCGCTGGAGATGATCGACACCCCCGATCGCAGGCTGCGCCGCGCCTCCATGGAACTCGTCAATCACGAAGCGGAGCAGAAGGGCACCCATGTCACCGTCGTGCTGCCCAGGCGCAGCTACTCGGCGCTGATCGGGCGGCTGCTCCATGACCGGACGGCGGACAAGATCGCCGCGGTGGTCAGCCGGGTGCCCAACTCCGCCGCCACCATCATCCCGTTCGATGTCGAGAGCCGGGTGCAGGTGCTGCACGCCCGGCACGCCGCCCACCTCGCCGCGGGCAACGGTGCGGACGGGCAGGCACCACCATCCGTTCGGAGCGAGGAAAAGAGCGCGGCCGCTGCGGTGGCCGCGGGCAAGCCGGATGGCGCCGAAGTACGGCCGCCGGTCCCCCTGCCGAACGGCGTCACGCCCATCGGCGCGCTGAGCGCGCCGGGGAAGGTCACGATCGAAGGCCGCGTGCGGAAGGTGGAGATCCGCCCGGTGGAGCAGAACTGCGTGTTCGAGTGCACGGTGGCGGACGCGACCGGCACGCTGACCGCCATGTTCTACGGCCGCACCCACATCCCCGGCGTCGAGCCCGGCGCGCGAATCCGCCTGGTGGGCAAGGTGTCCATGCGCGGGGGCGGCCCGGCGATGATCAACCCGGCGTACCAGCTGCTAGGGAAGGAATCCGCCGAGTGAGGGGTATCCCTCACTCACCGGGTGCGACCAGCTCATAAGCCGGGTTGATCATGACTGGCTGGCCGCCGCGGTCCCCTACCGACCCGGACAGCCGGACGCGGGCCCCGCATATCAGGCCAGGGATGTGGGATCTGCCGTAGAACATCGCGGTGAGGTTGCCCGTCTTGTCGTTGATCTCCACGGCCAGTACGGAGTTCCGCTCGACCGGCCGGATCTCGACCACGCGGACCTTGCCCTCGACCGTCGCCTTTCCCGGCGCGGTGAGGGCGCCGATCGCGGTGACGCCCGGCTTCGCGACGGAGCCACGCGGCCGTCTCCCGTCGGGGACCGGCGCGCGCCGCAGGGCGACGTCGGCTTCAAGCGCGAGTTCTTTAGCGGTGGCCGCTTGCTCGACAGCCGTCTCCGCCGTCGGCTCGGCGACCATGGCGGCCTTGGCGACCTTCGCTTTCTCCGCCGCTTTTTTCTCCGCCGCTTTCTCCGCCCTCGCCGCCTGGCGAGCCTGCAGCACCGCCACGCGGCTCGGCACGTCGTACGGCACGATAGTGGCCGCCGACCGCGGGATCCGGCTGATCGCGGCGGCCATCTTGTCCGCCGTCCGGTCGTGCAGCAGGCGGCCGAGCAGCGGCGAGTAGCTGCGCCGCGGCAGGATCACCGTGACCAGCGTGCCCGGGTCCTCGACCTCCCGTTCCACCAGATCGGTCGCCGCCTTTGTCAGCCGGCGGTCCGGGCAGTCGATGAAGTCGAGGGCGACGCCGCGGTCCGCCCTGGTCCACTTCTCCCGGAGCTTCTCGGCCCGCAAGCTGTCGATCACGAAGTGCACGGCGCGGATCGAGGTCGGCCGCTGGCTGCGGGCGTACCGGAGCGCGGCGAGCGTGGCCAGGTCGAAGCCGTCCACGAAGACAAAGACCACCCGCCGGGAGTAGTGCGGCGCGGGCTTTTCCTGCTCACCGCTGACGGTCTCGAGCACCTCGGACTCCGCGCGGTACTCGGTGTTCATCCGGATCAGCGCCGGGACCAGGACGACGAAGAGCACTAGGACCACCCAGGCGCCCTCGGTGAACTTCACCACGGCGAAGATGAGAACCACGACGAGCGACAGCGCGCCGGCCGAGAAGTTGATCGCGAACTTGTGCCGCCAGCCCTGCTCCCGGTGGACATGGTGGTACTTGGCCATGCCGAAGCCCGCCATCGTAAACGCGGTGAACACGCCGATCGCGTACAGCGGCACCAGGCTGGAGACGTTCGCCTTCTTGATGATCAGCAACGCCACCGAAGTTATCGTGAGCAGGATGATCGCGTTGGAGAACACCAGCCGGTGGCCGCGCTTGAGCAGCCACCGGGGCAGGAACGAGTCGCCGGCGACGTAGCTGGTCAGGAACGGGAAGCCGTTGAAGCTCGTGTTACCGCCGGTGTAGAGGATGAGCATGCTGGCGAGCTGGACGAGCAGGAAGAGTGCCTGGCCGACGAACGTGGGGCCGAAGACGATCTTGGCTTCCTGTGAAAGCACCGTCGGGTAGCCGACCGTGTACGGCGCGGCGTGCGTGCGGTACGCGAGCCAGCCGATGCCGGCCACCAGCAAGCCGAGGATTATGCCCTCGGCGACCAGGACCTTGCGGGCGTTCCTGCCCTCCGGCGGGCGGAACGCGCCGACCGCGTCGCTGACCGCCTCGATGCCTGTCAGCGAAGCGCCGCCGTTGGCGAACGCCCGAAGCAGCGTGAAGATCATGACGCCGCTGATGAGCCCGGCGGTGCCCGGGCCGAGGGTGTAGATGCCCTGCATCGTGTGCACGTCATACACCGGCAGCTTGCCGAGCGCGTCCCTGATCAGGCCGACCACGATCATCAGCAGCACCGAGCCGGCGAACAGGTACGTCGGTACGGCGAACGATCGGCCGGCCTCCTTGATGCCGCGCAGGTTGCCGTAGCACATCACCAGCACGACGCCGACGCAGATTTCCACGCTGTACCGGCCGACGGCCGGAATGGCGGACGCGACCGCGGCCGTGCCGGCCGCGATTTGCACGGCGACGGTGACCACGTAATCGATCAGCAGCGCCACCGCGCAGATCTGTGCGACCCGCGGCCCGAAGTTCTCCCTTGCCACTACGTAGGAGCCGCCCGGCCTGATGTAGACCATTACGATCTCGCGGTAAGAGAGCACAACGAGGGTCAGCACCAGCAGGATGACCAAGGTCATCGGCAGGATGAGCGTGAACGCCGCTATGCCGGCTACCGGCAGCAGCGCGATCAGGATCTGCTCGGGGCCGTACGCGGATGACGAGATCCCGTCGGGCGACAGGACGCCGAGCGCCAGCGGGTTGGACAGCCGCTGCTCACCGAGCTGCTCGTTGACGAGCGGTGGTCCGAGTAGCCGCCGTTTCGCCGAATACCAGAGGCCTTCCGGCTGGCTGCCCGGCCTCTCGAGCAGCCCAGCAGGCTTGAGCATGGCCACTGTCTGCGCCTTTCGTCCAGAAAACATACCGATGACTTCCTACCACTGGTTAAGGACCAGCTAAGCACGGCATGCGAGAGATCGATCCGGGGGAAGGGATACCCAGTCAACCTCGCGTTCACCCTCGCCTGGCACGGTGATCAACATGACCAGTACATCGCCCGCGTCACCGCCACCGACGGCGGAGCGCGGGCCGACGCTGCGCCTTTCCGACCTGCTCAAGAGGCCAGTCGCGGACAGCGGTGGTGAGGCTCTTGGGCGGCTCTCCGACGTGATCGTGCGGCTTCGCGGCTCCGACTACCCGCTGGTCACCGGTGGCGTCGTCAGTATTGGCGGCGGGCGGGAGGTCTTCGTCCCGGTTGAGCAGGTCAGCGACTTCGACGGGGAGGTGCTCAAGCTCACCACCGCCAAGCTGGACCTGCGGCAGTTCGAAAGGCGCGAGGGCGAGGTGCTGCTCCGGGCCGACGTGCTCGGCCACCGGATTATCGACGTCGAGAACGCGCGGCTGGTCCGCCCCGCGGACCTGCTGCTGTACCGGGACGGCGACGAGTGGGTGCTGTCCGGGGTGGACACCAGGCGGCGGCCGCGACGGCTGTTCGGCTTGCTCGGCCCGGAACGAGCCGCTTCCGACAACGACACGTCCGCCTTCCGGGACTGGCACGACTTCGAGTGGCTGATCGGGCACGTGGGCAGCGAACTGCAGCGCGGTCCGTTCGCCCGGGTGCGCCGGCTGAAGCCGGCGCAGATCGCCGACCTGCTCGAGCAGGCGTCGAAGAACGAGGAGACAGAGATCCTCGGCCGAGTGCACGCCGACCCAGAACTCGAGGCGGACGTCTTCGAAGAACTGGACGAGGACCTCGCGACCCGGCTGCTCGGCGCCCGCACGGACACGGAGATCGCCGACGTGCTCAGCCGGATGCGGGCCGACGACGCCGCGGACGCCGTCGCGGAACTGCCGCAGCAGCGCCGCCAGCCGGTGCTCGACCTGCTGCCGCCGGGACAGCGGACCAAGGTGCTCACGCTGATGGGCTTCAACCAGACCAGCGCGGGCGGCCTGATGGGGGTGGACTACGTGGCCGTGCCGAGCATGGCGACGGTGGCCGACGCGCTGGGCGCAATCCGCGCGTCGAGCACGCTGCAGCCGGAGGCGCTGACCAGCGTGCACGCCGTCGATTCCGACGGCAGCCTGAGCGGCGTGGCCCGGCTGGTCACGCTGGTGCAGTCCGATCCGGACAGGACCCTGATCGACGTGTGCGACACCGACCCCGTCCGGGTGGGCGCGGACGCCGACGCGATGGACGTGGCCGTGCTCATGACCGACTACAACCTCATCACGATCCCCGTGGTGGATGACGAGCGCCGCATGCTCGGCGTCATCACGGTCGATGACATCTTGGAGGTCACGTTGCCGGACGACTGGCGGCGGCGCGAGGCGGCGGAACCGCCGGACGCTCGCCACGGTGACGCCAGGTGACGACGCGGGGCGACCCGCCGCAGCCGCAGCCGCCGCGGCCTCCCGAGGTATCCCGGCCCGCGTCCGCGCCCGGGCAGCGGCCCGCGCCGCCCGACAGGGGACCGCCGGCCGCGCAGCCATCCCCCGACGGGCCGGCATCCGCTGCCGCGCGGCGGCCGGACGGCGCGCAGACGCCTCAGAACGCTGTCAAGCCGTCCACGGACGCGAAGCCGCCCGACCCGCCGCCGACGCTGGCTAAGCCCGCCGTCGCGGTGCTCGACGAGGCTCATCTGGGCGACATCGAAGGCGCCTTCGGCCGGATCCGGATGGACGACGAGCAGCGCTCGGGGCTCCGCCGTCGCCTGATCACGTTCCTGGCCATCATCGGCCCCGGCATCATCGTGATGGTCGGCGACAACGACGCGGGCGGCGTGTCCACCTACGCGGAGGCCGGCCAGAACTACGGGTACAGCCTGCTGTGGACCCTGCTGCTGCTGATCCCGGTGCTGATCATCAACCAGGAGATGGTGGTCCGGCTGGGCGCGGTGACCGGCGTCGGGCACGCGCGGCTGATCAACGAGCGGTTCGGCCGCTTCTGGGGCTGGTTCAGTGTCGGCGACCTGTTCCTGCTGAACTTCCTGACGATCGTCACCGAGTTCATCGGTGTGTCGCTCGCGCTGCAGTACTTCGGCGTGAGTTCGACCATCTCGGTCCCGGTCACCGCCGTCATACTGGTCGCCATCACCGCGAGCGGCAGCTTCCGGCGCTGGGAGCAGGCGATGTTCGGGTTCATCGCGGTGAGCATCCTCCTGATCCCGCTCGCCCTGACTTCCCATCCGCACTGGAGCTCGATCGCCTACCACTTCGTCGTGCCCGGCGTGCAGGGCGGCGTCAGCTCCGACGCGGTCCTGCTGATCATCGCGATCGTGGGCACGACCGTCGCCCCCTGGCAGCTGTTCTTCCAGCAGTCCAACGTCATCGACAAGCGGATCACCCCGCGGTTCATCCCCTACGAGCGTGCGGACACCACGCTCGGCGCGTTCGTCGTGGTCGGCGGTGCCGCGGCGGTCCTCATCGTCGGCGTGTTCGCGGCGACCGTGCCCGGTGCCGCCGGCCATTTCACCGACGCGCTCAACACCGCGCTGACCCTGAGGGAACACGGCCGGTGGTACGGCGCGGCTTTCTCGATCGTGCTGCTCGACGCCAGCATCATCGGCGCCGCGGCCGTCACGCTCTCCACGAGCTACGCGTTCGGCGACGTGTTCGGGATCAAGCACTCGCTGCACCGCTCGTTCAAGGACGCCAAGCCGTTCTACGCCAGCTACACGGCGATGATCGCGGTCGCGGCCGGCATCGTGCTGATCCCGGGCGCGCCACTCGGCCTGCTCACCACGTCGGTCCAGGCGCTTGCCGGCATCCTGCTGCCGAGCGCGTCCTGCTTCCTGCTGCTGCTCTGCAATGACCGCGAGGTGCTCGGTCCCTGGGTCAACCCCCGATGGCTGAACATCGTTGCCGCGATCATCGTCGGCGTGCTGGTCGACCTGTCCGGCACGCTGGTCGTCACAACCTTGTTCTCGCACCTGGACTCGGCCAAGGCCGCCATCTGGATCGGCGTCGGCCTGATCGTCGGCGCGATCCTCTATATGGGCTGGCTGTCTGCCACCAGATCCCGCAGGCCGCCACGCGAGCCGCACCCGAAGACCACCATGTCGGCAACGGAGCGGATGAACTGGCGGATGCCGCCGCTGGCGCTGCTCAAGCCGGTGCAGTGGTCGGAGGGCACCAAGCTCGGCATGGGAATGCTGCGCGCCTACCTGGTGGTGTCGGTGGTCCTGCTGATCGTCAAGGCCATCCAGCTCGGCACCGGCACGGGCGGCTGAGGCGATTACCGGTCCCTGAAGATCGTGTAGAGCACGCGCAGCGCCGCTACGGCGGCGAGGATCAGCAGGTTGTAGCCGATCAGCTGGCTGAGGCTCACGTTGGGGGTGATCGCCGGGCCGCTGGTAACGCCGAGCAGGAGCGCTCCGGCGATGCCCGTCGCCGCGCCGAGGAACGTCAGGAGGAACTGGTGGGTGAGCCGGGTGACCACCCGGCGGTCCCGTTCATCGGCG
>Ga0306925_10001643_pt1 | contig 18628 bp, 19 predicted proteins | sample flu12Cox44000176_FD_203755 | JGI IMG/M metagenome (GOLD analysis project Ga0306925, IMG submission 203755) | Lab enrichment of tropical soil microbial communities from Luquillo Experimental Forest, Puerto Rico - flux8day.12C.oxic.44.000.176 (v2)... | ecosystem: Environmental > Terrestrial >... | reverse complement strand
AAGCATGACTATGTACAACGCGCCGGCCCGGCGACAAGTTCAGGCCGTGACCGTTGTCAGTCAAATGACGACAATCGCGGCGCGCCGGGAATAAACGCACGACCTGTGAGTTCGGTCGAATGACGCTACCCGACGGCGGCCGCGCGAACGCAGATTGGGTTCATGGCAATGCTGACCGTGGGCGGCGAACAGGCCGCCCGCGTTGAGTTGTACTACGAAGATCGAGGCGCCCGCAGGCCCGTCGTACTCATCGCGCGCGCCTGCTTGTCTGATCTCAATTCCAGCTTGACTGTGGTCGGGGTCCACGGTGCCCCGCAAGGGCTCGCCTGGACACATCCGGCCGAAGTCAACCACGCGATCCTCGCGTTCTTGGAAAACTAAGCAGAGGGTCAAACACCTGTGACCGCAAACGATTTGGTAATGACAGCAGCAAATGATCTCTTGAGACGGATTGATCCGGCCCAGGTTCACACAGCAGTCTCACGGAACAATGCGCCGCGGATCTGGAACGCTGCGGTGAAACATCGCCCAGCGGTCGTCGTGCGGGCCCGGGCACCCCGCGGTGTGCAAGAGGCGATCCGTGTCGCACGTGATCACGGGATGCGGCTGTCGGTGCTTGGCGGCGGCCACGACTGGGCGGGACGCGCGCTATGTGACGGCGGCCTGCTTATCGACATGTCCCGGATGCGCAGGGTGACGGTCGACCCCTCGGCGCGGGTCGCCACCGTCGGCGGCGGCGCCACTGCGGCCGAGGTGATGGCGGCGGCCGCGCCGTACGGGCTGGTTGCCGCGGCCGGCAATTGCGGCGCGGTCGGGATGGCCGGGCTGACACTCGGCGGTGGCTATGGTCCGCTCAATGGTCGGTTCGGACTGGCATTAGACAACATGCTGTGCGCCGAGGTGGTCCTCGCCGACGGGCGGATCGTCATCGCCGATGCAACTCACGAACCGGATCTGTTCTGGGCGCTACGCGGCGGCGGGGGCAACTTCGGCGTGGTCACGTCGATGCTTGTGCGCCTGCATCCAGTGAACAAGTTGATCGGCGGACTCATCGTGTTCCCGTGGTCGCAGGCTGCGGCGGTATGGCGCGGCCTGCGTGAGGTGTTGGCGACGGCGCCTGATGAGCTGACGGTACAAAGCGGCCTGTTCCCCGGGCCCAATGGTCAACCGACGTTCTTCCTGGCGCCGGCCTGGAGCGGCGACCTAGCCGTCGGCGAACATGCAATCGATGCACTGATGAAACTGGGGAAGCCGCTGGCGACGCAGGTGGCGCCGATGACCTACGGCGAGATGCTAGGACAGTGGGACGCGCAGGTCGTGGGCGGACTGCACTGGGCGGTTCGCACACGGACGTTGTCCGGGTTCACGCCCGAGACCATCGGTGCGCTCGTGGAGGCCGGGCGGACCCGGACCTCGGAGCGAAGCCTCCTAGCCATCCACCACTGTCACGGCGCATCGGCCCGCGTCCCCAGCGATGAGACCGCGTTCGCCAACCGACGTGAGCATTTCATGGTCGAGATCGTCGCGGGTTGGCAGCCCGGGGACGGTGCCGCTCATTGCGCATGGGCCGACGCGATATCAGCCGCGCTTGCGCCTTACGCGCTTCCCGGCGGCTACCCCAACCTGCTCGGGCCCGACGACCACGAACAGATCGCAAATGCGTACGGCGACAACGCCATACGGCTACTTGCCGCGAAAACCCACTATGACCCCGATGGCGTGTTCACGGCCATCCCACTTCCCGTCACCCGCTAAGGCCTGTCTGCCGAACAGAAAGATGACATGTGATGGGGACCCCCTCGGCTCAGACGCTCGTTGAGCGTGCGTCAGAGAAATTTTGCAGGAGCTCGAGGAGGTCCCTGATGACGATGGTAGGCGGTTTGGACGTGCATCGACAGCAGATCACGTTCGATTATGTGGACGACGACGGTGTGGTGCACTGGGGTCAGATTCGTCCGGCGACGCGGAAGGCGTTGCGGGGCTGGCTGGCCGAGCATTACCCGGGCGGGGATGCGGAGTTTGCGCTGGAGGGCTGCACCGGCTGGCGGTACGTGTGTGAGGAGTTGGCGGCCGCGGGCGTGGGGGTGCATCTGGGGGACCCGGCCGAGATCGCGGCGTTGCGGGGTCCCAAGAAGCGGGCCAAGACCGACCGCGCCGATGCCCGGCTGTTGCGCACCCTGCTGCTCGAGGGCCGGTTCCCGGATTCGTGGATTCCGCCCGCGCACGTGGTGGAGATCCGCACCCTCGGTCGGTTGTATTGCACGCTGATGGACGAGCGGCGGGCCTGGCAGCAGCGTATCCATGCCCAGTTGTTCCACCAGGGTTGTCCACCGATCAAAGCGTTGTTGACCCAGGCGGGCCGTGACGCGCTCGCCGGTGCCGAGCTGTCGGCGGCCGGACGCCAGTATGAGAACACCGCACTAGGCTGTATCGATGAGTTAACCACCGAGATTGAGCCGCTGCGAACACAATTGGTGCACTTCGCCCGACACCAGACGGGGTGCCGGGCGCTGCAGCACCATTACGGCATCGGGTGGTTGTGCGCGGCGATCATCTGGGCCGAGATCGGCGACGCGCGCCGGTTCCGCAGTTGTGATCAGCTGGTGCGCTTTGCCGGGCTGGATATCACTGTGTACTCCTCTGACGGCAAATGCTCACCGGGGCATCTGTCGCGGCAGGGCTCACCCGAGCTGCGGTGGGCGGCGTTTGAGGCCGCCAAGTGTGCGGCTCGGCGCGGTTCCCCCGATTACGGCTACTACCACACGCTGGCGGCCAAGCGCGACGGCCACAACGGCAAGAACCCCACCCTGGCGGTGGAGCGCAAGATCCTGCGGCGCTGCTATCACACCCTGCGCGCGCTCGGCGATGCTGCCCTGGCGATGCCGAGCCCTCAAGGCCAGGAGGTAGCCGCCTAACCATGCGTCGTACGCGTGCCCTGCCCATAACTCAACTGATGCCTGCGGTCAGCTCCCGCAAGTCTCCTGCCGCCACCCCGCTGCTGGGTGAGCGTCCCGGAAAGACTGAGCGACCGCACCCTTTCCCGCACGCCGGGCACCCCATCGATCATCATGTCGCCAGACCATCGTCTGTGGACCCAGATAAGGCTGGGCGCCGGCACGCTCGACGCATCTTCTGCACAACGTTTCTTTACAGGAGTCCCCATATGCCTTGAATCACAGACGGCTTTGCCTCGTCCCCTCGCCGAGCAAGCATGCGGTGGATCCTCGTCGGCCTCAAGGTCGTTCGTCCTCGCTGCGCTGCGGGCGCTCCATCTTGACCCCCGACTGCGGTCCACCGCCACCAGGCACGGGCGAGAACGAAGCCAAACCAAGAAAACCAACGGACTCTCACCTTTACGGGGGTCCCCAACACAGATAAGGAAACCTCGTGCAATCGGTTGCCACCTACTACCTCGGTGCCGACGAGGCCGAGCGGGCGCGGCTGCTCGCGCAGTGTGAACTGCATCGCCGCGAGGCGGCGCAGCTCCTGGACCGGGTCGGCGTCGCTTACGGGACCCGGGTTCTGGATGTCGGTTGTGGCCCGCTCGGGGTGCTCGACATTCTCAGCGTTCGGGTGGGCCCGGCCGGCCAAGTCATTGGCCTCGACAACGAGCCGCGGATGCTCGCGTACGCCGAACAGACAATCAGGGAGGGCGAACTGGCCACCGTCGAGCTCATACAGGGCGACGCCACCCGCAGCGGCCTTCCCGAAGACTCGTTCGACGGGGTGCATGAACGACTCGTACTGATCAACCACCCCTCGCCGCAGGACGTCGTCCGGGAGATCGTCCGTGTCACTCGCCCCGGCGGTTGGGTCGCCGTACAAGAGGTCGACATGTACTCCTGGATGTGCGACCCGGGTCATGCCGCCTGGGATGAGCTGCTCGAGACGTTGCGGCGGGTGTGGAGCGCCAACGGCTCGGACCCGTTCATCGGCCGGCAGCTCGCGACGCTGCTCCGCCGAGCGGGCCTCGTCGACGTCGACGGCGACGCCCACGCCTACCGCTGGCACCCCGGCCACCCCTACCAGACCCTGCTGCTCACCTTCATCGACATCTATCGCCACCAACTCCTGGAGGCCCAGCTGCTCGACGAGGAACGTCTGGATCACCTCACCGACGAGCTGTGCAAGCACCTCGACTCACCAGACACCTTCGTCGTCCATCCAATCCTTTTCCAGGCGTGGGGACGCAAGCCAGTTTGACCCTCTCGAATACCTCTGAAAGACCAGCTGCGGACGCTTCACCTCGACTCCGACTACGGCCCACCGCCGACAAACACGGGCCAGACCGAAACCAAACAACCAAGAAATGACCAATGGATCCAAGGACCGACGACTTAGTCGACGTGCACGCGCACTTCACCACCCCCCACTATGTGGAGGTCGCCAAGGCCGCGGGTCACGTGCTGCACGCCGGGATGCCGGAAGACTACTGGCCACAGTGGACCGCCCGGCAGCACCTCGATCTGATGGACGAGGCTGGGATCGGGAGTGCCGTACTGTCGCTGTCTTCGCCGGGCGTGTACTTCGGAGATGAGCAGGCCGCCCGCTCGCTGGCGCGGGAGGTCAACGAGTTCTGCGCCGACGCTGTGCGTCAACACCCACGCAGGTTCGGCCAATTCGCGGCCCTGCCACTGCCCGACGTCGACGGCTCGCTTGCCGAACTTGCCTACTGCTTCGATCAGCTCGGCGTCGATGGCGTGGTGCTGTTGTCCAACCACGCGGGAATCCGGCTCGGCGATAAGCGGTTTCATCCCGTGCTGGCCGAACTCGACCGCCGCGGGGCCGTGGTGCTGCTGCACCCGACCATTTGCGCGGGGCACGAAGAACTCAGCTGCGGGCGGCCGCAACCGATGATCGAGTTTCTGTTCGACACCGCCCGCGCCGTGACCGATTTCATCCTCACCGGCGCGGCGCAGCGATTCGCCCACATCCGCCTGATCGTGCCCCAGCTCGGCGGGGTGCTCCCGTTGCTAGCCGAACGCATCGAGCTGTTCCGCAGCATCGACGGCGAGCCCGCCGACCGCACCACCGTCGCCGAAACTCTCGGCCGGTTCTACTACGACCTCACAGGAACTCCCACCAAGTCTCAGATCGTCGGCCTGACCAGCATGGCAAAACCCGACCGGCTGCTGTACGGCAGCGACTATGCCTGGACACGCCGCGAGGACGTCCTGCGCCTGCTCACATCGCTGGATGTGGCGTTCGACGGCTGCAACGCCGGCTGGCGGTCGCGCACCACCCAGAACGCCAACGTCCTTCTGGGACAAGGGCGATGAACCATCCGAGTAACGGTCACGATTGAATTAGATTGGAGCGATCCCATGCCTCACGCACGGACGGACATGAATGATGCCGTGTCCACCAGATCTCAGCTGTCAGGTTGTTGATCGGATTCAGTTGATCTGGTGTCACATCGAGTTTGGATGAATGTGAAGGAAAGAGTGAATGAGTCGATTTGACATCAGGGATATTTCGAAGCCGATTATCGTCGCTCCGATGGCGGGAGGGCCGTCAACTCCCCAACTGGCGGCGGCAGCTAGCAACGCCGGCGGTCTGGGTATGCTCGCGGGCGGCTTGCTGAGCCCCGATGGCCTCGCTGAAAGAATAGCTGCTGCACGTCGGTTAACCTCAGGGCCGCTCGGCGTCAATTTATTCGTACCTCAACCGAGTGCGGGCACCGAGCGTCAGCACAGAGAATACGCAAAGGCTTTAGCACCTGAGGCCAAGCGGTACGGCGTTCGGGTCGGCGCACCCCGGGACGACGATGACGGGTGGGCGGCCAAGCTGGCTGTGGTGTCGGACATGCGGCCGTCGTTGGTGTCGTTCACTTTCGGTCTTCCTTCGGAGCAGACATGCTCGCGGCTCCATAGCCGCGGAATAGTGCTTTTCGCCACCGTCACGACCGTGACAGAGGCCAAGATGGCGGTAGCGCGTGGCATTGACACACTGATAGTGCAAGGACCTGCCGCCGGAGGGCATCGGGCCACCTTCGATCCTGCAACGCCGCCGTGCGACACGCCATTGCTGCATCTACTCAAAGAGATACGTGTCGATGTGGACGTCCCCGTTGTCGCTTCCGGGGGAGTGGCCACCGCAGATGATGTGGCACGGGTGCTAGCCGCCGGCGCAGTCGCAGCTCAGTTGGGCACCGCGTTCCTGCTAGCCGACGAAGCAGGCACTCACCGGACGCATAGAGCGGCATTGCGCGACATGGCTTTTCCCGACACCGTCGTCACCCGAGCGTTCACCGGTCGTTATGCACGGGCGTTGCGAAACGGTTTTGTCGATCGACATGGCAACCAAGCCCCATTTGGTTTCCCGCAGATCGGAATCATGACCGCTCCACTTCAGTCGGCAGCCGGCGATGCGGACGATCCACACGGAATGGCCTTGTGGGCAGGCACCAACTTTCGACAGGCGCGCAAGGGCTGTGTGGCAGAGATCTTCAGAAGCCTGACGTGATTTACCGCGAAGTGCGCCGCGCGCATACCAAGAATCTGATGCGGGATATCGCATTCATCGGCACGCTGTGTCTCAGGCACGCTCCGAACTAACGACAGCCGAGCTAATGGGAACTACCGCCAGGGGAGCTGATGGCAAGCTTGCGAACCAAGGGAATACGCCAATGACGAACCTAGACAACAGAATCGACGCTGCCCTTGTCAGGATTCCCAACGTACAACCGGGCAACTCGCTTGCGCACCGCGTGGTCGCACGGATCGCACGCTCCGCGCTCGCTATCGGGATTATCCGCAAAGTGGGACCGCATATTGACCCGACATTGATTCGGCTCACCGGCGGACGGCTGTCATCTGTCATACCGTTTCCTGCGCTTCTGCTTTGCCACACCGGCGCCAGAAGCGGCGTCACCCGTGTTACGCCGCTCGTGTACTTTACCGACGCGGGACGTGTCATCGTTATCGCATCGAACTTTGGAGCGCTCAGAAATCCCGCCTGGTACCACAACATCAAGGCGAACCCCGAGGTCACTCTCTTAGGTCGCGGCTTCAGGGGGTCCTTCCTCGCCGAGGAAGTGGTCGGTCCCGAACGCGACCGATTGTTCCAATTCGCGGAGGGTGCATCGTCGCCGTACGGCCATTACCAGCAGTCGGCCGCGGCCCGACTGATCGCCGTGTTCGCCTTCCGCCCGATCGGGTGACTGCCGCGCGCTGTCGCCTCGCCGGGTCGGCCCGTTCTCGCACCAGGGCCAGGCGCAGACGGCGAGGCCGGCCGGCTGCGATGTCGTCAGGTTTGTACCCGGCGCTACGTTGAGAACCGAAAGGGGACACCATGCTGCCAGCGCAGGTCGAACGGCTGCGAGAAGCGATCAACAGTCACGACGCTGCCCGCGTCGCGGACTGCTTTGCCGAGAACTACCAATGCGATACGCCGATGCATCCGTCGCGGAGCTTCACCGGACGAGCACGGGTTCAGGAGAACTACCGGGCCATCTTCGCGCGTGTCCCGGATCTGCACGCAAGCGTGCTGAGATCCTGCCAGGACGAGTCCGAGGTGTGGTCTGAATGGGAGATGTCCGGTACCTCCGACGAGGGTATCCCGAGCATGAACACTGGTGTCGTGATTATCCTTTCGACCGTAGATGGGCTCATCGCGCACACCCGGTTCTATCTCGACGCGGTCTCCTGAAGCGTCAGACCGGAATCGATTTCGTTTGTGCCTGAACTCGTATGGCGAGCCTCGACCTAGGCTGGCAGATCGATGCCACTGACGTGCCCGCCGGGAAAGGGAACCTGAGATGGTCCGTATGTCCCTACGTACGTGGCCCGCGCAGGAAGTCCAGCAGCGCGGCGTTGACGATCACCCGTCCGCGATCGACCGCGGTCATAGCACTTGTGCCAAGTCCCCGACGGGCACGTGTCCGAGGGCAAGGTTCGCGTGGAAGCCGGGCCGTGCGCAATCGACGGACGATGTAACAGACCCCGGACGCGCTGGCGTGCGCGCTCGAGGGGGCTCATCGGCATCGACGACGCGGATTCCGTCGTCGGTGTTCATGACAGTGTGCATGTTGCGTCCTCCTTGGTTTTCGGCCGGTCCCGCTGCACCGTAACCTGCCCCAGCCGCCATTGCCGTTGCCTGCGACCAAGATTGATGATCGCGACCCGATAGAGGAACGAGGGGCGGAGCAGGCGAATGGGAGAATCGAGAAGCCAGGCGACTTTGAAGAACTGGGTGGCGACCACGGCATCGGACTCACATGCGGTCAGCACCAAATCCACGAGTCGACTGGTCACCCGCATCGATGGCGTCCGCCGCCCTTGCACCTCCGGGAATGCCAGGTCAGAAGTGGGCCCGGTTTGCCAAGCGACACCGATCGCTTTGGCCGCGGCGCGAAAGTATCGTCGGGGCAAGTCGGTAACGCCGCGACGCAAGCAGTCTCGCAGCGCCACCGCGTCTAACGCTGCCACCGACATTCCTTGCCCGTAAATCGGATTGAAGCTACATATCGCGTCACCGCAGACCACCAGACCGCCGGGGAAGCGCCGCATCTTGTCGTAGCGTCGCCACTGGCTCGACGGCATGCGGTGTTCCACCACCGGCCCGAGCGGTTCGCCGGTGCGCACCGCCGCCAGCACGTGAGCCGGAGCGTAATCCTCGGCGAAGGACAGCATGCCGGCCAGATCACGCGGGGGCTCGTGCCCCACCATCCCGAAAACCGTGAATATCCAGGTGTCGTGCTCGTAGCCGGACAGAGACATGCCCGTGGGCCGACCGGGTGCGGGGTTGATGAGGAATAACATCTCCTGCAGGGTGCCGGGTGGGATCCGCTGCGATTGGCTGACGTAGGTCGTATGCGTGACGATGTGGTCTTCAATCGGTCGCCCATAGCCAAGCTTCTCGAGAAGGGCAGGCGTATGGGCACCGCGGCCCATTGCGTCCACGACCAGGTCCGCCGGCAACTCCTGTTGGGCGCCTCCGGCGCGGTTGACTACCCGCACTCCGGTGACGCGACTCCCGTCCGCGGCGGCAGTCAACTCGGCGACGTCCTGGCCTCCGTGAATCGTCACGTTCTCCAGCGCCCGTAGGCGCCGCCGGACATGGCACTCCAGCAGCGGCCGGCTCGGCATATGTATCGCCATCGCTTGGTGATCGCCGGCTACCGTTCCGGACCGGGGCAACTCGTGGCCGCTAAAGGACACGTACACCTTGGACAGTTCCCCGTCATCCCAAACGGGCGCGCCGGCGGCAACCAGCTCATCGAGAAACCCGGGGAAGAGTTCCTCCAAGATCTGGGCACCGCGCGCCAGAAGACTATGAACATGCCGGCCCTGCGGTACACCTCGCCTGTTGACCGGATCGTCGGGTAACTCATCTCGCTCGATCACCGTGACGGTCCGGAAGAAATCGGCCAGCACCCTCGCGGCAAGCAGCCCACCCATGCTCGCCCCTAGAACGACCGCGCGCTCGCCCACGTGGCCGAACTCGCTGTCCACGCGCCGCGCCTTTTGTTGTGCTGATGCGGAATCCGCCGTCGTGCGGGTCATATCCGTTTCCCCTAGTTTGGTTGCGGTCGTTGTGGACGATGGGTGAAGGCAGACACTTAGTTCCACAGCTCGTAGCGGATCGGTAGGTGCTTGAGCCCGCCGACGAAGGTGGTGGCGGCAAGTTCGGGTGGCGCGGTCACTTCGATCGACTTCAGGCGCGGTAGCAGCTCGGCGAAGAAGCTCTTGACCTCCATGCGGGCGAGCGCCGCACCCAGACAGAAGTGCACGCCGTACCCGAACGCCAGGTGCTTGTTGGGGTCGCGGCCCACGTCGAACCGGAACGGGTCGTCGAAGACCTCCTCGTCACGGTTGCCGGAAACGTAGGCCAGATACACCGATTCGCCCGCAGCGATCGTTGCGCCGCGCACCGTGGTGTCCTCGGTCGCGGTTCGCATGAATTCCTTTACCGGAGTGACCCAGCGGATGATCTCTTCGGTCGCGTTGCCCATCAGCTCGGGGCGGTCGCACAACCGCTTGCGCTCGGCCGGATTGTCGATCAGCGCGCGCAAACCACCCGAGATGGTCGCGCTGGTGGTGTCATGCCCGGCGGTGGCAATGATGGCGTAATAGCCCACGGCGTCAACTGGGGAGAGTGGTTCTCCGTCGATGCGGGCGTTGGCGATTGCCGAGGCCAGGTCCTCGGTCGGATGACGGCGCCGTGACTCGGTCAAGTCCGTGAAATACGCGAAGAAATCCAGCAGAACCGACACCTGCTCTTCCGGTGTGGTACCGCGTTTGTACTCGTCATCGTCCCCGCCGAACACTTCCTGGGTGAGCTTGAGCATGCGGGGAAAGTCCGATTCCGGCAGGCCGAGCAGCGACATGATCACGTAGAGCGGGTAATTGACCGCGATCTCCTGCACAAAGTCGCATTCGTTGCCGGCGTCGCGCATTTTGTCGACATGGATTTTCGCCAGTTCATCGACGCGAACCTTCATGTCGCGCATCGCTTTTGGGCGAAACCAGTCGGCGCCAATCGCGCGCACCACGCGGTGTAGCGGATCGTCCATATGGACCAGCGTTCGCGGCGCCATGCCGGCCTGCTGCTGGGCCTGCGTCAAGTCGTCAAGCGCGGCGGTGGCCAGCAGCGGGCGCGGCTCATTGATCCAGAGGTTGTTGGCACGCTCGATTTCCATGATGTCGGCGTGTTTAGTGATAGCCCAGAAGGGCCGGTACGGAGGTCTGTCGACCCACGCGACAGGTGCGTGGGAGCGCAGATGACCCAGCGCCGCATGGAGGCGGGGTTCGTCGGCGTACGCGGTCGGGTCGGCCAGTACATTGGCGGCGCTCTCTACGGTGGGCGTGCTCATCGGGGCTCTGTCAGTGCTCATCGGTCCTCGCTTTGCCAAGTCGCCCAACATGGGTCTAATCTGCCCGCGCGCGGATGTGGCCCGGTAGCGTCATTCGACCGACCTTGCGGTAAGTGGCGTTATTCCCTGCGCGGGTTTTGTCGTCATTTGACGTATAGCGGCCAAAGATTTTGGGGTCGCACGGCTGGCGGAGGCGCGTCGCGGAGTGTGGTTTGGTAATGCGACAGTGCCACAACGGTTTTTTCATCCAGTGCCAAAGTGCCAATGCTTCGCCCGGCATCGCAGCCGCCGTCGTTACCCCCGGCGTGAGGGATATTTAGGCCTTCGGCAGCCGCCGGTTTCTCGAGGCATGTCAATACGTCAAATGGCGACAACCGAGCGGCGGGAGTAACCGGAACTAACTGCAGGCTTGGTCGAATGACGCTACCGGCCTGCGGCCTGCGCATGCAGATTGGACATAGCCGCCAGCCAAAAGACCGCGAGACCAAGGAGCGATGCATGCCCTCGACCAACCTACCCCAGGCCAAAGCAGCACGGGCAGCGGAGCGTGCTCCCCATCACCTCAACAGCCTTCCGCCGCGGGGATGAAGACGCGAAATGACAATCGCAGAAACAGAATTCGAGAAGGCAACCCTTCGTGAACTTGACTTTGACCCGCCGTGCGACCAAAAGCTGATCCTCAACCTTCTCGGCCGCATTTTGGTTGTGCGCCAATGCGACAGGTCCCCGCGTTGGGCCGCGAAGATGGTGTGCTGCAGTCACCAAACCTTGTCCTGCCCGAAACACCGCTACAGCATCAGTATCAACCGGTGTTCGTGGTGCAAACAGTGGGTGGACCCGCTCAAACTTCGCTGGCGGCGGATATGAAACCGGGCAATGACTCTTGGTTCACCGTAAGTCGAATGACGACAAACCCGTGTACCGGGAATAACGCCACTGCCAGCAAGCTCGGTCGAATGACGCTACCGGCGCGCGGCCCTGCGCGCGCAGAGTGGGCATAGCCACCAGCCAAACGACCGCGAGACGAAGGATCGATACATGGCCCCGACGAGGGTACCTCCCGCCAAAGTCGTACGGGTAGTAGAGCGTGCGCGCCATCACCTCAATCGCCTGCATCGGCGCATGGCTCCTCCCCACGCCGTGATGATGGAGCTGATCACCGGGGCGTGGACGGCCCAGGCGATCACTGCGACGGCGGAGCTCGGCGTCGCCGACGCGCTCGCGAAGGCTCCGCTGTCGATCGATGAGCTGGCGGCGGCGGTTGACGCCGACCCTGACACCCTCGGTCGGCTGCTCAGGGCGTTGATCAGCCGAGGTATCTTTCGTCAGCGGCGTGACGGCCGCTACGACCTCACCCCGCTCGCGCACACCCTGCGTTCCGACGCCGACGTGTCAATCGCCGGATTGGCCCGATGGCTGGGTTCTCCCGAGCACCGAGAGCACTGGAGTCACCTAGCGGACGCCGTCCGGACGGGCCGGGCCGTTATCCCCGAATTGCGAGGCAAGCCCGCCTTCGAGTATCTGGCCGACGAGCCGGAACTCGCCGAGATCTTCAATCACGCCATGACAAGCGTGTCCGAACTCTCGATCGCGCCGGTGATCGCCGCCTACGACTTCAGCCCTTACCCGACGATCGTCGACGTGGGCGGCGGGCACGGTCGGCTCCTTGCCGCGATCCTGGCCGCAACACCGGCGGCGCGCGGTGTCTTGTTCGACCTGCCGCAGGTGGTGGCCGGCGCCCCAGCCCTACTGCGTGAACACCGCGCCCAAGACCGAGTGCGGATCGTCGAAGGGTCGTTCTTCGAACGCGTACCTGAGGACGGCGATACGTACGTGCTCAAAAACGTGATTCACGACTGGCCCGACGATGACGCCGTGCACATCCTGCGCAACGTGCGCGCCGCGGCCCGCACGGGTAAGCGGGTTCTGCTTGTCGAAACTGTAATTCCGAACCACGACCGGGAGTTTCTCGGCAAGTGGCTTGACCTCGAGATGCTGGTCGGCGCAGCTGCGCGTGAGCGCACCGCCACCGAGTACGGCCAACTGCTGAACCGTGCCGGTTTCCAGATGATGCGGGTGGTCGAAACGGCGTCACCCTTCAGCATCGTCGAAGCGACCGCGATCTAAGTCCCGACAAGCTGAAACTTTGTGGCGCCGAATGGTTCCGACGTCCCCAGCGCGAACACCGTCGACGGCCTGACGCGATACACGTACCACGGCGCCGGGCCTGCCGACTGGGCACTGTACTCGGCCGTGAGCGCGTCGCCCGCAACCTCGCAAGGCCATCCGGCGTTGACGAAAGCCTTAGCGACGGAAGCCAATTCGCCTGCGTCGGTAACCCGCTCGGCGGCACCCTCGATAACGAGGTCGAACGGATCGGTGGCGACGCTGACCACGCATCTGTCGTCGCGGGCCAAGTTGCGCGATTTCCGAGTCGCCGGACCGGAGGTGAAGTACCAGCTGCCGCCCCGCGCAACCACTCCCACCGCCGTCACATGCGGGCTGCCGTCGGGATTGATCGTCGTGAGCCACACCGTGTGGCGTTGCGGACCGCCGGTGCCCGGCGCCTGCGTCAGCTGACCGTCCAGCACGGTTTTGACGCGGGCCCATTCAATCGGCGGCGCGCCGTATCCGTCGAGATTGCGCTCTGTGATCGTCATATCGGTGTTGACCGATGCCGGCCGCAGAACTCATCGCCCGCGCAGCAGGAACAGGCCGTATGCGGCGATCGACTGCGCGTCGGCGATCACGCCCGAGCGGATCATCTCCTCGACGTCTTCGCGGGGGAACCACGCGCTGCGCATGTCCTGCTCCTCGTGCTCGCGGTCGGCCTCGCCCTCGGTGATTCCGGTGGCCAAAAACACCCACCCGCGCTGACTGGTCATTCCCGGGGCGGTGTCGAGCTGGCCGAGCGCCTCGAACGACGTCGCGCGCAAACCCGTTTCCTCGCGCAGCTCACGCGCGGCCAGCTCGGATGGTTCGGCGTCCGCTAGATCGGGAGCGGTTCCCTGCGGAAACTCCCAGCGCCGCGCGCCGAGGGGATACCGGAATTGCTCGACCAACCGGAAACGGCCTCGGTCATAGGGCATGACAAGCGCGTAGGTCTGCTTGTCCACCACGCTGTAGATGCCCGGGCTGCCGTCCGCGCGGCGGATATCGTCCTCTCGGAGCACCAGCCATGGGTTCCGATAGATCTCGCGGGTCGCGACGCGTTCGATGAAAGGCACGTCGACCAGTATCACCGTGAAGCGGAACCGATGTAGCGTCCGAAGTCATGCCCTCCCAGGAAGCCATCACGCACACCGTCAATCGCTATCTCGAACTCCTCGCCACGGGAAAGGCCGACGACGTCCTGACGCTGTACGCCGCCGACGCCACCATCGAGGATCCGATCGGATCCGATGTCCGGCGCGGCCACGACGCCATCCACGAGTTCTATGCGGGGTTCCAAGACGCCAAAAAAGACACCGAACTCGCCGAACTGCGAATCGCCGGCAGCGAGGCGGCTTTTTTGTGGCACCTCACGCTCGACGCCGGTGGCAGCCGCACCCGAATCTCGCCCATCTCGATGATGGCGTTCGACGAGGACGCCAAGATCACGTCGATGCGCGCGTTCTGGTCGCCGTCCGACGCTCGGGTGGTGTAGAAGCCGAGCAATCACACGTCCGCTTCGGCGGCCCGCTTGATTCGCCGGAGCGTCTCCTCGATGCCTCGGTTAACCTGACGTCCCCGTGGGACAAGCACTTCGGCGAGTCTGTTGGGAATCGAGCACCACAGGAACTCAAAAGACTCGGTGAGCAACGTTCCCGACGACGACGGCTCCATTGAGTAGCGCCAACGCGTTTCCTCACGACCGGCACCGTCATTGACCGTCGTGAAGCCGAATTCGCGACCCCGGTCGGCGGTGTTTACCACGGCCGTTCTTTCCCAGCGCAAGCGGCCGAGCCGGTTGTACCCGCGAAACCGCACGCCCGGGGCCGCCGCGATTGCTCCGTCCAGCCATTCGCACCGGTAACACTCAGGGCTCCACTCCCCCATCCGGGCGACGTCCGCGATGAGGTCGTAGACGAGCTCAGGCGGCGCGGAGATTTCGATGCTGCTGTGGCCGCGCCGAGCTGTGGGCATGGCCCGAGTATTGCATCTCAGGCAAGGCTTTTCGGTGGCATAAATCGGCCCGGTGACCGATAGTCATAGCAACGGGCGAACGCCAACGTCACCAGAGGTGGGGGCTTATGCCGGACGGCTCGAAAGATGCATAGCCACATCATCGTCAGCGGTGACGACGCGCTGGCGACGACGATCGTCGAGGAGCTCAACAACGCCGGCGTGCACGTCGTCAAACTCGCCCACGCCGCCGAGCTCGCCAATGCCGGGGTCGCCCGCGCCCGCGCCGTGATCTGCGCCGGGAAAAACGACGCGACAAACCTCGAAATCGCCCTGCTGGCAAGGAAAGCCAACCCCCACGTGCGGGTGGTGGCGCGGCTCGCCAACGACGTACTGCGCACAGCGATGGCCGCCGATAAGCGCCCCGGCGCGATTCTGGACGTCGCGGACCTCGCGGCGCCGTCGGTCGTCGAGGCGTGCCTGGCGCACTCCGTGCACCCGTTCGAGGTGGCGGGCATCGAATTCGTCGTCTCGGGCGCCGAGGCACCGCGGGACGCGACGCTGCGCGAGATCTACGGCGACCTGGCACCGGTGGCGGTGATTCACGGCGAGCACTGCGCCACCCCGGGCGAGGTGGAGGCATGTCCGGGCCGGGATCTGCCGGTGCACGCCGGCGACTGGACCGCGATGATCGGTACCGCCGACGAGTTGGCCGCCCGCGGCATCAAGGTCCCGCGACCGACCGCGACGCGCTCACGCCGGCCCCGGTTCCGGCGATTGCTCGACGTCGTGCGCGGATTGCGCGACGACGTCAACCCGATGTTCTCGCGAATGTTGTTGGCCGCGGCGTGCTTGCTGACAGGGTCGACGGTCATTTTGCGCTTCGCCTACCAGCCGCATCCGAAGATGACGTGGCTCGACGCGTTGTATTTCAGCACCGAGACGATCGCGACAGTGGGCTACGGCGACTTCAGCTTCCTGCAACAACCCACCTGGCTGCGACTGTTCAGCATCATGCTGATGCTCGCCGGCGTGACGACCACCGCGCTCCTTGTCGCGTTCATGGCCGACCTGCTGTTGTCGCGCCGCTTCGCCCACTCGGCCGGACGCCGGCGGGCGCGCCACCTGCGCAATCACGTCATCGTCGTCGGGCTGGGTTCGTTCGGCAGCCGTGTCGCCGCAGACCTGACCACGGCTGGATACGACGTCGCCGTCATCGAGCGCAACGAGAACAACCGGTTCCTGTCGTCGGCGGCCGACCTCGACGTGCCGGTGATCTTCGGGGACGGGACGCTGCGGCAGACGCTGGAATCGGCCGGCGTCAAACACGCCCGCGCCGTGGCGGTGCTGACCCGGGACGACATGGTCAACATCGAGGCGGGGATCGTGGTGCGCGAGATGCTGGGCCCCAGGGTGATGCCGGATGTTGTCCGGCCCGACGTGCCGCTTGTCCTGCGCGTATACGACCGCGTGCTGGGGGCCGCGGTGGCGCAGCGGTTCGGATTCGAGAACGTTCGCTCGACCGTCGAACTGGCCGCACCGTGGTTCATCGGCGCCGCGATGGGCCTGCAGGTGCTGGGGACGTTTTCGGTCGGCCAGCGCTCCTTCATGGTCGGCGGGATGCACGTGGCGGCCCGCAGCGAACTCGATGGGCTGAAGATGTTCGAGCTGTCGACCCAAACCCGCGTCATCGCGATCACCCGGCAGGACGCGCCCATCGAGCTACACCCGCGACGCGACGCCTGGCTCCGCGCGGGCGACACCGTCTACCTCGTGGGCCCGTACCGCGAGTTGTTGGCGACGCTGCGCAAGGGCCAGCCTCCTCAGCAATCCGGCACCGACGAGGTTCAGCTCATCCCGCCGAGAGTTGCCCCGCCACCTCGGCCGCGCGGCGCAGTTGGTCGAGGTCCGAACTCGTGGGGATGAGCTGAACCTCGTCGGTGCCGATCCCCTCGAACTTTTGCAGCACCGCCAGCAGCTCGTCCTTATTGCCGGCCCAGCCGGTCATCGGCGCCATCGCGTCGACGTATTCGGCCGGTATCCAGTTCATGTAGCGCCGCAGATGCCGATGCACCTGGGCGCGGGCCTGCTCGTGTGGCCCGAACGCGAACCAGAACGACGTCACCAGGTGGGGCTTGGGCTTGCCGGCCCGCGCCCACGCGTCGCGCGCCACGTCGAACAGCTCGTTCTGCTTGGCGACGTCGAGGTCCAGCGTGGTGCCGGCCAGACCGTCGGCCCACCCCGCGGCGCTGCGGATGGTCTTGGGTCCGATGCTGCCGACGAACAGCGGCGGACCTCCGGGCTGGACCGGGGCCGGCCCGACCGGCAGCACCGATTCGGTGATCTTTTCGCCGGCCCACACCCGTTTCATCACCGCCACGCGTTCGGCCATGGCGCGCATCGTCTGCGTGGCCGGGTCGGCGCCCACGGCGTGATAGTCCTCGTGCCTGCCGCCCACGCCGAGGCCCACGGTCAGTCGCCCGCCACTCAGCACGTCCCCGGAGGCCAGCCCCTTGGCCAGCATCACGGGATCATGCAACTGCGGCACGATCACGGTCGTCAGCAGCCGTACCCGATCGGTCCAGGCGGCCAGCGCGCCGAGCAGCGTCAGGTTGTCCGGGTTTTCGAACGCGATGCGCTCGCCCCAGCACAGCGACGAGAACGGGCCCTCGTCGATCGCACGCGCCCAGTTTTCCAGCACCGTCGCGTCCACGTCCGGCTCCATCACCGGCATGGTCATCGCTATCTGCACGGATGCGATTCTGGCAGCATGGGCCACATGGGCATAACCACCACCTCCGTCGCGCACGTCCGGCTGACCGTCACCGATATCGAGCGATCCCGGCAGTTCTACGAGAGTGTGTTCGGCTGGCCGGTGTTGGTGGAGGTCCCCGAGAATGCCGACGAAGCAACCCGCCAACAGTTGGGCTTCCTGTTCGGCGGTGTCGTCTACGACCTCGGCGGCACGCTGCTCGGGCTGCGGCCGGTCGCCAGGGACCGCTTCCACGAGGATCGTTGCGGACTCGATCACATCGCGTTCTGGCTCAGCAGCAAGGCCGAGATAGATGCCGCGGCGGCTCATCTCGACGAGATCGGCGTCCAGCACGAGCCGGTCAAAGACATTGGCCCGTCATACATCCTGGAGTTCCGCGACCCGGACAACATCGCTTTGGAGCTCACGGCGCCGAAGTAGGCGCGACCGCCGAGACTGCGTTCAGCGCGCGAGTTCGTCGACAATTCGCGCGCTCAGCGCAGGATCGACGCCATCACCGCAGACTCGGCGGCGTACCCCCACCCGCTTGCGGGGAAACACGCGCGCTCGCCGGAAGGCGTAGAGAGGAACTATGACCATCAGTTTCAACCACACCATCGTCGCCGCGCGCGACAAGCGGGAGTCCGCGGAATTCCTCGCCGAACTGTTCGGCCTGCCCAGCCCGAAGCCGTTCGGCCACTTCATGGTTGTCGCCCTCGAGCATGGCGCCAGCCTCGATTACGCGGATGCCCCCGAGGGCGAGGAAATCCGGCCGCAGCACTACGCATTTCTCGTTTCCGAAGAGGACTTCGACGCGATCTACGGCAAGATCCAGGCACGCGGCTTGCAGCACTGGGCGGACCCCCGTCGAGATCGGCCCGGCGAGATCAACCACAGGGACGGCGGGCGCGGCGTGTACTTTCCGGATCCCTCGGAGCATGCCATGGAGATCCTGA
>Ga0306925_10001637_pt1 | contig 18660 bp, 17 predicted proteins | sample flu12Cox44000176_FD_203755 | JGI IMG/M metagenome (GOLD analysis project Ga0306925, IMG submission 203755) | Lab enrichment of tropical soil microbial communities from Luquillo Experimental Forest, Puerto Rico - flux8day.12C.oxic.44.000.176 (v2)... | ecosystem: Environmental > Terrestrial >... | reverse complement strand
GCCCCCGGGATCACCAGCCTGGGTGGAGTCCCTGTCGCGCCAGCGCAGTTCCCGTTCAATGAGAATTTCCCGCTCAGGGACGGCATCCCGCTCCGCGTCCGGCTCGCGGACGGAACTAGTCAGGATATCCAGTCGCCGGTGATCAACACCGTGGCGGGGGCGATCGCGATCCAACAGGTGGCCGAGAACATAGAGTGGGCCTCGGAGGCCGGCGATCCTGTCGCGTACGCGCCCCATCTCAGGAAAAACCCCCTTAAAGCGGCCGCCAAGTCGGTGATCTATCAGATCGCTAAGACAGACCAGACCGTTCCCAATCCGGACGCGACGGCCATTCTGCGGGCGGGGGATTTGGCTGACCGCGCTACCTTCTACCGCCACGATCTGGCCTTTGCTGAGAACCCCACGTTTCCGAAGAACCCACATGGGTTCATGGTGAGAAGCGACATGCTGGCTTTCAGGGCAATCACGCTCCCCGTCCAGCAGCAGATCGGGGTGTTCTTTGCTACAGACGGCACCGAGATCATCCACCCCGAGCCGGCGCGCTTTTTCGAGGTGCCGATCGTCCTGCCATTGCCGGAAGATTTGAGCTTCATCCCGTAAGTCCGGATTAAGGTTGTGCGCTCAGCAGGGCCATTCTCCTGTGGATTAAAGTCCCGCCGCACCCTCGCAGGGGGATGCGTAGACAAAAGGCCGCCGCCGAGGGCGTGGCCCGCTGGTGCTCGACGTTGTTGTCGCCAGCGAGTGGGGCGAGCTCAGCCCGACCCTGATGGCGGGAATCACGAGGCGCTCGATATCGGTCTCGATCGTCGCGCCCCGGTCGATTGGGCATTACGCGAGCGGCACGGGATCTTCCGCTACGGCGGGACGATCCACGACCTCGTCGTCGAATCCGGCCGTTTGCGCCCGACATGCGCTTCGCCCGGGGCTATGGATGCAATACTTGCTTGCCATCCAGAGCAGCCATTACATCGCGGGTGGCGCGCTATTGTCCCGAGTAATAGATCGCCAGCAGCCTGATTTCGTTGGGCGTCAGCTTGGCCGCGACACTGCGCATGCGGTGATAGATGTCGTTATGGCGCGTACCGCCGGCAAACGCCTTCAGCTGGGCCTCGAGATACTGGGCATATTGGCCGGTCAAGGTCGGGGTCTCGATCGGGCCGCCGGCGCGCACCTGGTGACAGGCCGAGCACGGCGGCAGGCCACGGGCGACATCACCGTTGCTAACGACGTTCTGAATGTCAATGCCGACATAACGCCCGCTCTCCTCGGGATCGATCGCGCCGCGGAGCAGGCGGCCATAATAGGCGGCGAGATCGACGATCTCTTTGTCGTTGAGATCCTTGACCAGCGGCAACATCGTCTCGTTGTCGCGCGCGCCGCTGCGGAAATCGTGCAATTGCTTGTAGAGCGCAAGATCGACTGGCCGACATTGCGCGGGATTGTCGGGTCGGGAGTGTTGCCTTCGACGGTGTGACACGCGATGCAGCGCTCTTCGGCGATCCGCGCGCCGCTGGCGCGATCGGCGCGGTAGAGCTCGTCGAAGGTCGCTGCGGTCCAGGATACTTGCGTCACCGGCTGCGGCGCCGCCTGCGACGGCGGAGTCGGGCGGGCCGGCGATCCGGGCAGGATGCCAATCGCCCGGCAGATCGCGGTGTAGGCGTCGATCCCGGCAGCGCGTCCCTGCACGACCGGCATCACGATGAAGCCGAGCAGCGCGCCAACCGCCAGCGCCGCCAGCACGAAAAGCATTCCCCAAAGGCGCCACGTCCCGTCCATCGCGGCTTAGCCCGGGCGGTCGACGTGGTGGACGATCGCAGCCGGCGAAGGTTGTGCGATGAATTGCCCGATCGGCCAACCATAGGCCGCGGCCATCAGCACCAGCACCAGCACATTCCACAGCGCGAACCCATTGAGTGCCGCCGGGATCCGTGCCAACGGATGCAGCGGCAAGGCATAACGCATCGGCTGCATCGCCTCGACCGCCATTTGCCCGCCATGCAGGCTTGCCAGGTTGCGGATAAACAGCAGCGCGCTGACCAGAAGGATGACGCCACCGAGGAGGCTGACATCGACCCAATCTCCCCACCAGGCGATCCGTGGGTCGTTGTAGTCGAAATGCGCGACGCGCCGCCACTGCCCGTTGAGCCCGAGCCAATGCCAGGGCAAGGTCATCACCATCATGCCGATGCCCCACAGCCACAATTGCCGACGTTGCCAGGCGAGGTCGCCGGCATCGGCGACACGGCCGGTCAGCTGCGGCCAGATCTGGTAGGCGATCGCGAAATACATGATCACGACGGTGCCGCCGAAGATCAGATGGAAATGCGCGGTGACCCATGAGGTGTTGTGGACCATCGCGTTCATGCCGTAGCTCATGTTGATCAGCCCGCCGCCACCGCCGAACCACAGCATCACGAACGCCAGGCCGGTTGCCAGCACCATCGGCCGATGCCAGGGCAAGGTACGTAACCAGCCGAGCAGGCCCGTGCCGCCGTTGAGTCGGCCGGCCACCTCAAACGACGCGATGATTGTGAACACGGTCAGCAGGGTCGGCACCGTGACCAATGCCGTCAATGTCGTCTGAACGAACTTGAACCCGGTGGAGTGCTCGGGATCCATAAACAGATGGTGCAGACCGACCGGGAGGCTGTAGAGCAGGAACAGGACGAAAGTGAGCCGGCCCATCGTGTCGCTATAGAGCCGCCCGCCCGCCGCCTCCGGCGCCATCGTGTAGAAGGCGATGTAGGCGGGAAACAGCCAGAAATAGACGATCGCATGCAGGGTCCAGGAGAACAACGTGCGCGACATGCCGACATCGACTGTATCGGTCCAGCCGAAGGCGGCGGGAATGACCTGAAACAACAGCTCGACCGCCACACCCGCGGTGGTCCACAGCCACATGATCGCATTGGCGACGGTGGCGAACATCGCGAGGGGGACCGGTCGCCCGGGATTGGCGCGCTTCCATCGCGCCATCGCCACGATCATGATCGCGCACCAGATCCACGATCCGGCGACGACCAGCACCAGGCCGATGTAGAAGAACGGGCTGGCTGTCAGCGGCGGGTAGAAGGTGTAGAGCACCGAAGCGTCGCCGGCAAGGATCGTCAATGCGGCCATCACCGCGCCGATCGCCCCGATGACGAACCCGGCCCAGGCCCATCTGATACCCGGGATTTCGCGCCCGAGGCCAGTCTCGGCGACAAAGTAGCCGAACCCCATCACAAAGAATGTCGTCAGCACGTAAGCCATCGACACGCCGTGCGCGGTGACCGAAAGGAAATAATTGTGCGGGTTCTCGTAAGGGGCGTGCAGCGGGCTGCGCACCCACATCTGCCACACACCCAGCACCGCCGCGGCGGCGAATACCGCAAAGGCGAGCCAGAGATGGGCGAGGACCAGGTTCCTATGGCGCGGCACAGCTCGCCCTCCCCTCGGCGTCGGTGCGGAACTGATCGGCCGGCACGACGCGCACCCGCGCCAGCATTTGGCTGTGCCCGAAGCCGCAGAATTCGTGGCAGGGCATCAGCAGGTCGCCGGTCGTGCGGAACACCGTATGCACCTGGCTGACATAGCCTGGTACCACCATTGTGTTGACGTTTGTCCCGGAGACCAGGATGCCGTGGATCACATCGGGGCTCGCCAAGCGCAAGGTGACCTCGCGATCCGCGGGAACGACGACGCATGGCGGCACAAAGGCGAACTGCGTCGCGACGATTCGCGTTGTCACCTGGCCGTTCTGCTCGATCCGGGTGCCCAGATTGGGCTCGGTGAACTCTCCGCTGAGATGGAGGGTCGCGGGATCGATCCGTTCGAGGTTCGACGGCGGATTGCGGTGCAGGGCCAGGGCCGCGAACAGAGTAAGCCCGAAGACAATCAGGACGAACACGCTGACCGCAACTGCCCAGCGCAGCTCGGAGCGCTGGACCTCGTGTTCGGTCGCCGCCATCGGCTCACCCGACCATGCCGCGCGGGAGATAGACCAAGAGGTAGATCAAGACCCAGGCGATCAGCAGCAGCAAAACCGCAATTCCGCCCAACGTGATTGCGCCGGACGGCACTTCGCGCAGCGCCAGCAGTTGCTGTTGATCGAGCTCAGCCGGTCGCGCCTCAACCCCATTCGTGTCGCTCACCCGCCAACCTCCGTCCCCGTCGTTCGCGGCCGGCGCATATCCTATTAACGATTTGCGGTGCTATTCAACTCTGACGATGGATTGTTCAATCTATTGATTGCTGCCTATTGATTGCCGCTCACTCGCGCCCTTGCAGGCTTCCCCCAGCGCTCACCCGCGAGCTACACTGGGACGAGTTTTCGAGTACTCCAGGGAGCCGACAGATGGAGATCAACGCCGCGGTCTTTCGCAAGGTGCACGAACCGCTGACGATCGAAGCGGTCGACATCGACAAGCCGTGGGGCCGCGAGGTGCTCGTCCGCACCGCGGCGACCGGCGTGTGTCACAGCGATCTTCACGTCGTCGACGGGCAGGGGCGTTTCGCGCTCGACCGGCCGATCGTGCTCGGCCACGAGGGTGCCGGTGTCGTCGAGGCGATCGGCGACGAGGTGACGGCGGTCAAGCCGGGCGATCATATCGTCGCCTGCCTTTCGGGCTTTTGTGGCAACTGCCCGCAATGCCTGACGGGACACCCGAATTTGTGCACCGGCGGTCTCGTCACCCGGCCGGAGGGTGCGCCGCCTCGACTGTCGCAGAAGGGCCAGCCGTTGCGCCAGTTCATCGGCATTTCGAGCTATGCCGAAAAGATGCTGCTGCACGAAAATTCGCTCGTAAAGATCGACGCCGAACTCCCCCTAGACCGCGCCGCACTCGTCGGCTGCGGCGTGCTGACCGGGGTCGGGGCCGCGTTGCGCACCTCGGGGCTCGAAGCCGGGCAGACGGTTGCGGTGTTCGGCTGCGGCGGGGTCGGGCTGTCGATCATCCAAGGAGCGCGCATCGGCGGCGCCCGGCAGATCATCGGCGTCGATTTTTTCGACTCGAAGCGCGAGATGGCTGAACGCGCCGGTGCCACTCATTTCGTCAACAGCGCGGACGACGATCCGGTCAAGGCCGTGCGGGTGCTGACCCAAGGCGCCGGCGTCGACCACGCCTTCGAGGCGGTCGGCAATACGAAGCTCGTGCGCCAGGCGATCGAGAGCCTGGCGATCCGCGGCACGGCGACGATCGTCGGCGTATTGCCGCCGGACGCGATGATCGAGTTCCCATGGATGGCGATCCGGCCGGAATGCCGGGTGCAGACCTCGCGGATGGGCTCCAACCGCTTCCGCTATGACATTCCGACCTATCTCGAATTCTACCGCCAGGGCCGGCTCAAGCTCGACGAGATGGTCACCAAGCGCGGCCGGCTCGGCGACATCAACGAGGCTTTCCGCGCGATGAAGGCCGGTGAAGTCGCGCGCACTGTCCTGACCTTCGACTGATCACGGAGGACGATTATGCACTCGATCCGCATCGATCGCGCAAAAAGGCTCGCGCACGAGCCCGGCCGCGGCCACAACCGCTACCATCCGGACATCGCGCCGATCGTTGAGGTCGGCGAGGGCGAAGAGGTGGCGCTGGAGACGCGCGACGCGCTCGACGGCCAGCTTGGACCGGGTACGACGGTGGCCGATTTTCCGTCGCTCGATGTCGGCGCCGTGCACCCGCTGACCGGGCCGGTCTTTGTCAAGGGTGCGACACCCGGCGACATCCTCGAAATCGAATTCACCGACATCATTGCGCAGCCGGTCGCGTTCAGCGCGATCATGCCCGGGCTGGGCTTTCTGCGCGACGTGATGACCGAGCCGTTCCTCGTGCATTGGCAGATCCGCGACGGCTGGGCGACCTCGGCCGAGATCCGGGGTGTGCGAATCCCTGGCGGGCCGTTCATGGGGGTCTCGGGGGTGGCGCCCTCGGCCGAGAAGCTCCGGGAATGGACGGCCCGCGAGCAGCGCGTCATCGACAAGGGCGGCCTCGCCTTCCCGCCCGACCCTGTCGGCGCGGTGCCGACGGGTCCCTGTGGCCTCGCCGGCTTGCGCACCCTGCCGCCGCGCGAGAACGGGGGCAATTTCGACGTCAAGCAGTTGACCAAAGGCGCGAAGCTGTTCCTTCCGGTCTTCAAGGAGGGCGGTCTCTTCTCGACCGGCGACGGCCATTTTGCGCAGGGCGACGGGGAAGTCTGCGTGACCGCCGTCGAAATGGGTGCGACCGCGGTTGTGCGGTTCAAGGTGCATAAGGGTCTCGCGGACAAGCGCAAGTTCACTGCCCCGGTATTTTCGCGAACCAGCTACTTCATCGATCCGCGGTACGCCGTACCCGAGCGCCTCCTCGGCGTCATGGGCATGCCGATCAATCGAGAGGGCGAGATCGAGGCCGAGAACCTGACCTTGGCCTGCCGCAACGCGGTGCTCAACATGATGGAGTTGCTGCAAGAGCGCGGGTTCAGCCGCGAGCAGGCTTATGTCATCTGCTCGGTCGCCGTCGATCTACGCATCTCCAACGTCGTCGACGTGCCAAACTATGTCGTCTCGGCATTATTGCCCGAGGCAATCTTCGATTGAAATAAACCACTCACCGCAGAGGACGCAAAGGAGCCGCAGAGGACGCAGTGGAATTGGGCGCCTTCGCGTCCTCTGCGAAACCTCGGCGACCTCCGTGGTAAAGAGTTCTCCTGGAGAAGAGCGATGCTGAAAACTACTGGCGGCATGATCTTGCCAACGGCGATCACTGGGTCCTACCCGCGCCCGTTGTGGTTCGATCGCAGCCTCGACGGCCGGTCGTTCAAGGCCGCGCTCGGCGACTCGCTGTTCCGCGAGCAGTATCTCGACGCGGTCGCAGCGATCATCAATGCCCAGGAGGCCGCCGGTCTCGACATCGTCACCGACGGCGACAGCCGCTTCGACCTGGTCGTCGGCGGCAAGTCGTGGTTCTTCTACCCGATCGAGCGCCTCGGCGGCATCCACGGCCACCGCAGCACCTCGCAGGGCTGGATGGCGCGGCACGACATCCGCCCCGGCCGGATCCTGTGGGAGGTACAGGAGGCTTACCAGCCGGCAATCGTCAAAGAAAAACTGACCCGTGGCCCGCTTGAATACGCGGCATTGTGGCAGATCGCCCAGCGCCTCAGTGACCGTCCGGTCAAGTTCGGCGCTATCTGCGCGCCGGCCTTGGCCAGCATGCTGTGGAACGAGCATTACCCCGATGACCGGGCGATGGTGCTCGATCTCTGCGACATCATGAACGCCGAATTGCGTGAGCTCGCTGCCGCCGGGTGTCCCTTGATCCAGGTCGAGGAACCGCGCCATCACGGGCTAACCACCCGGCCCGATTGCAGCGATGCCGAGCTCGAGTTTCAGACCATGGCATTCAACCGGCAGCTCGCCGGCGTCGATGCCGAGATCTGGGTCCATACCTGCTGGGGCAATCCCAATCAGCAGCGGGTCTATTGGGAAGTGCCGAGCTACGCGCGCGCTCTGCCATATCTATTGCAGCTCAACGCCGACGTTATCACCTTCGAATGCGCCTCGAGCGACGGCCGGGATCTGCCGCTCTTCGCCAAATACAAGACCGACAAGAAGATCGGCATCGGTGTCGTCAACCATTGCATCACGACCGTCGAGCCGGCCGAGCACGTGGCCGGGCTGATCAGGAAGGCGCTCGAATACATCCCGCCCGAGCGGTTGGTCGTCACGACCGATTGCGGCTTTGGCCGCGAGGGCCTCTCCCGCCGCATCGCCTACTACAAATGCGTCGCACTCGTCGAAGGCACCAACATCGTGCGCCGCGAATTGGGCCTCCCCGAAGCCCACATCCGCGCCGCCGACCCCAAGCTCTATTTTGCCAATGCCGGGGGGGCCGGGTAGAATGGTGCGGTCGCATCCACATCGGAGCTCCAGGTGAACAAAACGATCAAAGCGAGCAAGACAATCCGGGCAAACAAACGTAAGGCCAAACTGAAGGCGAAACACCGGCGCCAGCGTGCACGGGCAAGCAGCTGACCCACCCCGGAGCTGCGCGTCGCCAACGTTGGGAGCAATGACGCAGGACCGAGCCGTTCGGCGGCGCGCTGCGGAACCTTGGGCGGACAATCTGGAGGAAGTAATGCACTGGCGCGGAGGGCTTGCTGCGATCCTGGTCATATCGGCGCTCGCGGGGTGCGCTGCGGGAGTGAGCTCGCAGGGCCAGGCAGGTTATGCGCCCTATTCGCCCGAGAATTACGGGAATACGCGCGATAGCGGTGGCGTCGACGGTGGCAGCGGCGGCATGTAGCCGATAGCGTTGTCGAAAACCCTCCCCCAATGCTCGGGTGCCCCTTCGATGCTGTTCTTTTCGACCTGCTGACAGCTCTGCTCGATTCCCGGACGCTGTGGAATGGTGTTGCCGGAAGCGAAGAGAGGGGCGGCGAGTGGCGCGCCGCCTATTTGCGCCGGACTTACGAGGCCGGCCGTTACCGGCCCTATGAGACCCTTGTCGCTGAAGCAGCGAGGGAGGTCGGCCTTCCTCCCGCACTCGCCGCATGCCTCACTGCCCGTTACGATGAACTCAAACCCTGGCCTGAGGCCCACGGAGTGCTGGATGCCCTGCGACGCGAAGGTCTGAGGCTGGGAGTGGTGACGAACTGCTCGGAAGAGCTCGGGGCGACGGCGGTTTTCTGCACGCGCATCGACTTCGATGCCGTCGTGACGGCCGAGCGCATCTGCTATTACAAGCCCGATCCGCGGCCTTACAAGAAAGCCCTCGCCGAACTGGGCACGACGGCGAGCCGATGCTTGTTCGTGGCAGGCTCCGCCTACGATCTGTTCGGCGCGAGCAAGATCGGTCTGCCCACCTACTGGCACGACCGAATCGGCATGAAGCCGCCGGCAAATGCCCCCGAGCCGCTCGCCTATCACCGCACGCTGCACCCGCTCCTCGACGTGGTACGCGGGCCAGCCGCCGAGTAGATTCCCGGATGGTTCCGACCGTTCCGATTACGACACCCTGCCCTGGCTTGACTCCCAGGTTCACGGCCGGCTCAATCTCGACCGGGTGGTGGCGCCCTGCACCCGCTGACCGCGCCGGTCTTCGCCAAGGCGGCTGCGGCGACGTTGAGGAGACTGATTTTTGAGCGTGAACCTCTTCGCCCTGACCTGTGGCAGGCTGACCGGGGATCTCGGCCGCTTGATCGAAGGTGGAGAGGGTCGGGCCGACCTGCCGATTCCCGCTTATCTGATCGAACACCCCAAGGGAACGGTCCTCTTCGACACCGGACTGCATCCCGATTGCCAGCACGACCCTGCCGCGCGGGTCGGAACGCGCATGGCCAGCCTCTTTTCGTTTGACTACCGACCGGGTGAGGAAATTAGCGCCAGGCTCGAATCGATCGACCGCGATCCGGCAAAGATCGACGTCATCGTCAACTCGCATTTTCATTTTGACCATGTCGGCGGCAACGCGCTGATTCCCAACGCGGTCATGGTCGTTCAAAGACGCGAGTGGGAGGCGGGGATGGACCCCGAGATCGCCGCACGGCACGGCTACAACCGAGCCGATTTCGACCTCGGGCACAAGGTGATCCAGGCCGACGGCGAGCACGACCTGTTCGGCGACGGCAGCGTTGTCTGCCTGCCCACCTATGGCCACACGCCGGGTCACCAATCGCTCAGAGTTCGCCTCCCCTCGGGAGACGTCATGCTCGCCGCCGATGCCTGCTACTTCTGCCGGACCCTGCGCGAGCGGCGGTTGCCACAACGCGTTTACGATCGGCAAGCGATGCTCGACTCCCTCGACCGGTTGGCTCGTCTCGAGGCTGCTGGCGCCCGCATCTTTTTTGGGCATGACGGCGAGTTCTGGAGAGGTGTGCCGCAGGCGCCCGCGGCGATCATCTGATGAAGGATCTGCCGCGCGCCATCTTGTTCGATCTCGACGACACGATCCTCGCCGCTTTTGGCCAGGCTCAGGACCAGTGGCGGCGGGTTGTTGCCGCCTTTATCGAACAGCTCGAGCCGCATCCGCCTGACGATGTCGTCGCCGCGATCCAGGCCTATTCGCGGCATCTGTGGTCTGACGCGGCGCGGCACAAAGACTGGCGCCCCCGTATCGGCGAGGCGCGCCGCCACATCGTATCGAAGGCTTTCGCAGGGCTCGCGGGCGCCGCCGGACGACCGGTTCCGCCGAGCCGGGTTTGCGAAGCGATTGCCGATCGGTTCAACGAGATCCACGAGGCCGAGCTGCGCATGTTTCCCGGCGCTCACGAGACCCTCGACCGCCTCAAAGAACTGGGTGTACGCCTCGCCCTGGTCACCAACGGGGCGGCCGAGCCGCAGCGCGCGAAGGTGATCCGCTTCGCCCTCGAAGAGCGTTTCGATCATATCCAGATCGAGGGCGAGCACGGCTTTGGCAAGCCCGAAGAGCGCGCCTATACCCATGCGATGGAAGTGCTCGGCGTCGGGCCGCAAGAAACCTGGATGGTCGGCGACAACCTCGAATGGGAGATCGCGGCACCGCAGCGGCTCGGAATCTACGCAATCTGGTACGACGGCTATTCCGCCGGGCTCCCACCAGGCTGCCAGGTTCGGCCCGACCGGATAATCCGATCTCTGCCCGAACTGCTGCTGTGACCGACGGGACGGCGTCGATCTTGAGCACCGTCACGAAGCGGCCGACCTAAGAGTTTGATAAGGCTCGCTATTCTGGCCGGCGGGGCGGGTATTCGGGGGATGCCGTCGTAGTTTCGTTGTTTTCCGTCGGCCGCGATAACCGCGCTTCGCGCCCGCGGGTACATCGTCACTCCACCTCGGTAAAGCCCAGCTGATCGGCGAGGCCGTAGCCCTCCGCCAGAGAGCGCAATTTGTACCAGGTAGCGTCCTCGACCTCGATGCCATTCTGGCGGCGGTCCTGTTCGCGCAAATGTTCGATCTCGCCCGGGTAGTAGACGCCGCTGCTGCCCTCTGCCGGGTTGGTCGCCTTCAGGTACGCGGCGAGTTCGCCGACCTCCTTCTTGAACTGCGCAAGCGGCCGGAAGGCATCGACTTTGAACACCGCCATGAAGCAGCCGTCATTGTGTCGGCCGGTCGGCTCGACGCCAAAGCCGAGGCCGGTCAACAGACCGCACAGGATCTCGACCATCACCGAGAGGCCGTAGCCCTTGTAGCCCTCGCTGCCACCGACCGGAAGCAGCGCTCCGCCCTGCCGCAGCTCCTTCGGGTCGGTTGTCGGCCGGCCGTCGCGGTCGATGATCCAACCCGGCGGCACCGGCGTGCCGCGCGCGACCGAGAGCGCGATCTTACCCGCAGCTGCGGCCGAGGTCGCCATGTCGAGGTAGAGCGGTCCGTCGAGATCGGACGGCATCGCGATCGAGATCGGGTTGGTGCCGAGCCGCGCCTCGCGCCCGCCGAATGGCGCCACCGCCTTTGGCGAGCGCCCGGAATCCGCGGTGGCGATGCCGATCATCCCTTCTCGCGCCGCCATCAACGTATAAGAGGCCACCCGGCCGATATGCCCCTGGCGGAACACCGTGGCGGCCGCGACATTGGCGGATTTGGCCTTTTCGATCGTCAGCTTCATCGCCCGCTCATTGACGACATAGCCAAAGCCCCAATGGCCGTCGACAACCGTCGTAGTCGGCGATTCTTGGATGATCTTCCAGGGCGCACCGGGGACGATATGACCGACCTTGATTCGCTCGATATAGGTCGGGATCTGGATCACCCCGTGCGAATCGTGGCCGGCGAGGTTGGCGGCGACGACGTGCCGCATGACGATCTCTGCCTCGGCGGGGGGCGTGCCGGCCGCAATGAACAGCGCTCGGCCGATCTCGCTCAGACGTTCCGCTGGAATCTTCGGCATTGTACTTCCTCCCTCAGTGGGCCGCGCCGAAGCGGGCGGGGTCGACCTTCAATCCATAAAAACGCTGGGGATTGTCGAAGAAGATCTTGCGCTTCAGCTCAATTGGCACGTCGTTGCGATCGGCGAGGGTCGCCACGGCATTCGGGAACTGGCCGTCCCAGTGCGGATAGTCGGACGCAAACAGGATGTTGTCCTGGGGGAAGAAGTCCGGCACATATCGCAAGGTCTTTTCCTCCGGCTCGCAGGATACAAAGACCCGGCCGCAAGTCATGTACTCTGACGGCTTAGCCTTCAGCAGGGGTGCTTCGAACGCGCGGAACTCGTATTCCTCGTCCATGTGCTCCATCCAAAACGGCACCCACCCGATTCCGGCCTCGAGAAAGGCAACGCGGAGATCCTGGTATTTCTCCAAGACGCCGCTGTAGATGACCGCAGTACAGGCGATCAGCTGCTCTGGCGCGTGCGACAGCGTGTGTACCTGCAGGAAATTGTCGAAATGGCACAGCGGATCGAGCGTGTCGCTGCCCGAGGCGTGAAAAGCGACCGCGACACCCTGGCGCGCGCACTCTTCGTAGAACGGCCAGAAATCGCGGTGAGCGACATTGCGGCTGCGATCGAAGGTGTTGACCATCACCCCGACCATGCCGAGCTTTGATACCGCCCGCTCCATCTCCGTGATGGCCGCCTTGACGTCGACATGCAACGGCACGAGTGCGACGCCGGTCAGACGTTTGCGGTCGGCCGAGCACCAGTCGTGGAGCCAGTCATTGTAAGTCCGGGATAAGGCGACGGCGTAATCGGTCTCGCGCACCCGTGACAGGAAGAGCCCGCCGGTTGGATAGATGACCTGCAGGTCGATGCCTTCACGGTCGTTATCCGCGAGGTTCTGCGCCGCGGTCGCCGGGCGCTTGTTGATCGTGCCGTTTTGGTTGCGGTCGAAACCGTCACTAGGGTGGATGAAGTTGCGCTTGCGGTAGCGCTCAGGCAGCCGCTCGCGATACATGGGCTCCGCATCGACGGCGTGGCCGTCGGCGTCGATGATCACCATGCCGTTTTTCATTGGGCGTACCTCACAGGCGCGAAGTAGGCTCTATAGCACGCGGCCGCGGCCCGCGAAATCAGACCGGGGCATCGTCGCTTGACGGCTTGAGGAATTGGTAGACCGAGGAGAAATCCTTGCGGCCGAGGCCATGCGAGGAGGCTATCCGGTAGAGCTGCTGGGCGGCGGGGGCGACCACGACCGGCACACGCTTCTCCCGAGCGGCGCTGACCGCGAGGCCGAGATCCTTCGCCATCAGGTCGGTCATAAATCCCGGGGCGTATTGCCGGCTCGATGCGGCATTGTCGACGATCCCGGGAACCGGATGCATGTGCTCCATGACCCAAGTGGCGCCCGAGGATTTGGCGATGACATCGGTCAGGATCTGCAAGTCGACGCCGAACGCCTCGCCGATCCGAAATGCCTCGCTGACCGCGACGGCCACTGTGCCGGAGATCAGATTGTTGCACAATTTGGCGACTTCGCCAGCGCCGACCGCGCCGACATGGATAATGTTGCTGCCCATTGCGGCAAGAGCCGGCTGTGCCTCCGCGAGATCATTGGCCTCGCCGCCGACCATGATCGCCAAGGTGCCCGCGACGGCACCGCCGACGCCGCCCGACACCGGCGCATCGAGAAACCGGATGCCGCGCTCCTTGAGCCGGGCCGCCACCCGTTGCGAGGTGCCGGGTTCGATCGTCGACATGTCGACGCAGAGCCGCCCGGGCATAACACCTTCGATAATCCCGCCGGCACCGAGATAGGCGGCTTCGACATTCGCCGAGGAGGGCAGCATCGTGATCGCCAGCTCACCGGCTGCTGCGGCCTGTGCGGCCGAACCTGCTCGCTCGGCGCCGAGCCTCACGGCAGCGTCCAACGCCCCTGGAGCCATGTCGTAGGCGATCGCTTGAAACCCTTTCTTGACGAGGTTGGCGAGCATCGGCTGCCCCATTGTCCCCGTCCCGATGAACGCGACCTTCATGCTCTCCTCCCGACGAAGCCGATGAATCCAAAAATATGCCTGTCAACCCGAGCATCGTCACTCGGCGAAAACCAAGAACCAATTCTTTGCAACCAACGCTTGTCGATTTTTGCGAGCATGCTGCATCTGCAGGAAGCAAAAATTCTCGGTCAGGTTGCAGTCCCCTAAGCCAATCTATCACTTGCCTCTGCTGGGGCACCTCTTCCCTGCAGCGTTCGGCTTGGAGGATACCGGACAAATCGGGAAGTCTTACGGTTCCCCGATCGCGAGGACCCTGAGGTTGCACCGCCAGCTACTTCCGGCGCATAGCCCGCGGGGTGCCGAAGAGACTACCACAACGCCCTTTTTGCGAACCGCCGCTCCCGCTGTTTTTGCTGTTTTAGCAGGAAATTATCAGCTATCGAGGCCGGCCTCGCCGCGGAAATGCTGGAGTTCCAGCGGCAAGGCGGCTGCAAGAACACCGCGTAGGCGCCGGTGCCGGGGCCGCGGCCCGCCGCAGATTCGTAAAAAACCCGGCGGCCGGTGCGCGTCTGCATGCGATGGATTGATCTTTGCTGCTCTGTTTTGAGAGATTGCGAAAATAGCATATATTCGCACAGTTTGTCAATAATTGAATGCGATTTGGCGAACCGCTGCGCCAAAGGAACCTTCACTGGGCGTTTCGGCAGCCGCCACCAGAACTACCAAGCGCGCCAGAGTGCCACCGCTCTAAACCCTCTAGCGCTAGAAGAACGAGAGACCAGTACATGTGCCGCGACCGGCTTCCCCAGTGCATACAGAGCCGCTGCGGTCGTCTACGTGGGAATTTGTTTAAGCAGCAGCAAAGAGCGAAGGTCCGGAATTCAAGAGACTTTTGCAACACGGGAAAAGCCTCTCGAAAACGCGGGTTGTTGAGAGGGTATGCCGAACCGGAAAAGTCAGGGTCAAAAGTGGCTTAAACATCTCTTAAAACTCATTCTTGATTTCGGCCTCGCAAAGGTGAGAGTGCGGTTGAGTTTCGAGAGGGTTTATGACGATCAAACGGACAAAGGCCGGTCACCCAGCCCCGCGGGCGAAGCGGCGACTTCGGCCGGCCGCGCGGAAGCTCGCGCGAGCGCGATCATCCGATCCCGGCGAGATCACGTCGAAACCGATGCTGATCGGATATGCCCGTGTGTCACCCGTAGACCAGAACCTTGCCTTCCAGCGCGACGCCCTGACCGAAGCAGGGTGCGCCAAGATTTTCACCGAGCAGATGTCGGGTGCTGTTACAGACCGCCCGGCGTTACATGAGGCGCTCGAATTCGCGCGCGGCGGCGACACGCTCATCGTGTGGAAGCTCGACCGCCTGGCGCGGTCGATGAAGCAGTTGATCGAAACCGTCGAAACCCTGCGGGTGAGGGGTATCGGGTTTCGCAGCCTGACCGAAGCCCTCGACACGACGACCGCACAGGGGCGGCTGGTTTTTCACATGTTTGGCGCATTGGCCGAGTTTGAGCGGAGCTTGATCCGGGAGCGCACCCAAGCGGGCCTCGCCGCCGCGCGGTGCGCGGGCCGTACCGGAGGCCGGCCGCCTAAACTCACCGACGACGACATCGAGGCCGCCAAGGCGATGCTCGCCAATCCCGACATCGGCGTGACTCAGATCGCGCACCGCCTCGGCGTGTCGCCGGCGACGCTTTATCGATATATGCCGGCCGCGCGGACCGCGAATACCCCAGGCGTTTGAGAACGGCCGCTTTATCCCAAAGACGGGACGCTCCAGGAGGGTTTGACCCTGGCTGCGGGCGGCGGCAGTGCGCCGACACCGGACGCTCGCTGCAGCGAGACGGAGCCGATATTCACAACAGGTCGAGCAGCGCTTTGCTTCTTCGCTTGCACTCGTATCTTGGTCAACTCCTTCTATACGGCCCTTAGATTAGCCTCGATCGAGAATTTCCAGCACCGGCAAAAATGCCTCGATACCGCTGATAGTAAACGGTTCGATCCACAGCTGGACGTGATCGATGCCTTTTAGCGCGTAAGTTCGCAAATGGTCGGCTAGCTGTTCCACCGTGCCGGTTGCTGGCGGTCTTCGGAAAAGGTAGCGCGCCCAGTTCTCTGTGGTTCGCTGCTGCTCCGCGGCTGGCAGTACAACTGCCATGGCAACGGAGCGCCGCAGCGTCGCCGGATCGCGGCCCGTCTTGGCGCAGGCGGCATCAATCGCTTGCAACGCAGGCAGAAGATCAGTCAACTGATTTGCCCAAACGATGTTCCAGTAATCGGCATATTGAGCACAGAGACGCAGCATTCGCGGCCGGTCCGGCCGCGACGTCCCGATCAAAATCGGAGGGCCTGCGGATCGTGAGGCGCGCGGACGCAGTTCGCACTTTGTCGCTTGGTGATATTTGCCGTGGAAGTCGACCCCACCTTTGCGCAATAGCGGGTGGATAATCTGCAGTGCTTCCTCGAACCGCCCGACCAGATGGTCGAACGGGTAACCGAACGCGCGGTGCTCCGGTTCGTGATACCCGGCCCCCAAGCCCAGGATCAGCCGGCCCCCGCTGATCTCATCGATCGTGTCGGCCATCTTGGCGAGTAGTGCCGGGTTGCGGAAGCCGACGCAGGCGACGATCGTACCAAGCTCTACCTGCGTCGTGACGGCGGCCAGTGCAGCCAGGATTGACCAGCAATCCCACAACCCAGCCCTCGTTTCCGCCGGGACGCCATAGGCGGTGAAGTCCATAATCAGGTGATCTGGCACCCACAGCGAGTTGAACCCGCCCGCCTCCGCGAGCCGGGCGATGGCTTTGAGGTCGGCCCAGCGCGGTGTCGCCCCCGCCATCGTCTCCTCAGCGATCGGAAGCAACAACCCAACCTTTATCGGGCGAGCAAGGTCTTTGGGCATCGATTTCCTCCAAAGTTATGAGAGTGGACGATAGTCATCGGCACATGATCTGCCTCGTCCAGTGCTCCGCCAAGGGTCCTGCGTTTTTAGCCTACAACAGAAAGTCAGCTCAAATGACTACATCTTGGTTGCCGATCCGCGCCGGCCTCCCTGTGAGGCCCGACCGCGATCCGGCCGGCGCCCTCGACCACTGCGACGGTTTTAAACGGCTCACCGATATCCCTATCTATCCCCATGCTAGTGATGCGTATCACCACAGTACGCCATCCTATCGGGGGAGCGAGCGGAACGCAGCAAAGTAGAACCTGTGTTTTGCTCCGGGTCGACGAATGACCGGTTAGGGGCAAGGGCCGACGAAAAGCCCGATCGTCTGCCTTGCGTCAGATAGCCGACATTGGGGTCTCAAAAAAATTCTGCATCAGGATCGGAGGCGTGAAAACATTGGGCTTTTTCGATGCAGATTTCGGATGCAGAATGAAACATGATTTACGGCTACGCCCGCGTCTCGACGGCGGCCCAAGACGAAACCGGCCAGGTCAAGCAACTGAAGGCGGCCGGGTGCGGAAAGATATTCCGCGAGAAGATCACCGGCACCACTGCCGACCGGCCGCAGCTTGGCAAGCTGATAAAGAAGCTTGCCCCCGGCGATGTTGTGATCACCCCGGCGGTTGACCGGCTCTCGCGCGACACGACCGACCTTCTGGTTATCGCCCGCGAGATGCAGCGCGCCGGCGCCGGTATCCGATCACTGGCCGAGCCGTTCCTCCATACGACCTCGGATTTTGCCGAGATCATTTTCGCCATTCTCGGCGTCGCAGCGAAGCTGCAGCGCCGCCGCATCCTCGAACGCACCGCGCGCGGGCGGGCCGACGCCAAGGAAAGGGGCGTCAAATTCGGCCGCAAGCCGATCCTCACTCCGGACCAGCAGAAAGAGGCCCGCAAGCGCCTTGAAGCCGGCGAGACACAGCGCAGCGTCGCCCGCTCCTACAACGTCAGTCAGAGCACGATTTCAAGGCTCGCGATCTGACTTGCTCCGGCTTGGACCATGCGCGCGGAAGCCGAACTCAAGCGAAGACTTCAAGCCCTTTATGCAATCGCACTCGATCTCATGAGCGAAGAGGAAGCTCGCGCCCTTTTTTGCTCCATCCCCAAGCGTGGGCGCGGAAAGCGAGGGCCTGCCAGAAATTACAACCCTCCTCCCAGTGAGGAGGCCGAACGGAAGCGACGCGCGCCCGAGCCCCGGATCGAGTTCGAGCTGGTGCGCAGCCTCACTAAGGAAGATATAGAGAGGTTAGACCAACATTTCATAAACCGAATGAACAGTATCGGGGACAAAAAATAACCCGGTTTTTTGTCCGCTTCGGCAAGCCTCGGAAGACGCATATTTTGAGACAGTCTCTACATGGATTTTCGGATGAGTAGTTCCCACTTCCCGGGGATCTCAAGTCTAAGTGAACCAGGGTGCACAATGAGCAATGTTCGATTTGTCGTCTGGTTCGGGAGGCCGGAAGAAACGAAGGTCTTTGAGCGGCGAGAAGATGCCTGATCATATGCCGAGGAATCGGTCGCCTTCGGACAACAGGCGGAGATTCGGCGGGTCGAGCTTTCACCCGACGTGGACGGGGCGAAGATGAACCGCGCCGCCGTTGCGGCGATGGGGATGGGTGAGAGCGAATTCGTAGAAGCAATCAGCCACCCATTTGTTAAAGAAAGAGAAATACAGGAAGAACAACGGCGGGGTAAAAATTCGGGAGCGAGTGGCGTTGACCGTTCTGGAAGAGATCACGGCATAACAGTCTCGGCAGCAAGAGAAACGAATTATTGTACCCGATCCTAAGGGTATGCATCGAGGACCAAAGCGGGATGAGAAGGATGCAAAGATGAAAGATTTGATCGAGCGAGTGCTTACATCTTCGAAATATGTAGATCTCGTCGAGGCAGAATTTAGGCGACG
>Ga0306925_10001630_pt1 | contig 18692 bp, 17 predicted proteins | sample flu12Cox44000176_FD_203755 | JGI IMG/M metagenome (GOLD analysis project Ga0306925, IMG submission 203755) | Lab enrichment of tropical soil microbial communities from Luquillo Experimental Forest, Puerto Rico - flux8day.12C.oxic.44.000.176 (v2)... | ecosystem: Environmental > Terrestrial >... | reverse complement strand
CCCTCGTATTCGAACCCGTCCTCGCGCACGAGGACGGTATGGGTGCGTCCACGCCACTGCCGCACCAAAGTTGCGCCGGTCTTCAGCACTATGCCGGGGTCGAAAGAACGAGCGCCTTTCTCGAACTTTCCCGTCAGAATCTGCAGGCGGCGCTGCAACGCGCGGCCCGGGCCGCCATGAGCGCGCTGTTGCAGCTCATCAGCGAGCCCCCGGATCATCAGATCACGACTGAGGCCCAGCGGCGGTCCGGTGTGATGCAATGTCCGCCAAGCACGCCGCAGCTCCTGTGTCGACCGATCGACCAATCCGGTAATCTCGCCATCAAGCTCGGCCAGGTCCCGGTTTCGCAGTCGGTCCTTCCGGCCGCCGTTTGGTCCGAGACCGGAGGACGGCTCGCCGGAGTGCTGGCGAGCCGAAGCGTCGTGGACTGGGGGGGTCATAGGCTGGCCGGCTCGGCGATGCGATAGACCCGGCCACGCTCCTCTTTGGCCGAGGCAAGAGTGAGGCCGAGCTTTTTCTTCAAGCTTCCCGAGAAGACGCCGCGAACGGTATGACGCTGCCAGCCGGTCACGCTCGCCACCTCGTCGACCGTTGCCCCCTCGGGCTGACGCAGCATGGCAATCACCACATCCTGCTTCGAGGGGCGCTTCGGGCCGGGTTGCGGCTCCGGGTCCGGCAACATTTCGATTGCCGACCACAGCTGATCGATCAGCGCGTCGCGGTCGCCAACTTTCCGTCGCTTTGGGACGCCAGGCAGAGCGTTCCACAGCGCCAGCAAGCGCTTAGCGCTGAGCGGGGCAGCGTGCAATTCCGCATTCGATGCAACGGCAACCTCGCCGTCATTGACTGTCGCCGGCGCCTTGCGGCACAGCGTGATTCCGTCATTGCCGATGATATAGACGCGCATGGGTGGGTCTCCTGTTGGCGCCGGCGCAGTGCCGACGGTGACCCACTCACGCTCTCGTCGCGCCGCAAAGCCACTCGTTTCCGGATAATCTTGTGGCGTTGTTGGCGGGGATCCGAGCATGGAATTGCTCGACCCAGAAGGCGCGATCCGCAGGTTGGGGGTAGGTTCGCTAAATATTGAAATGCGCTCCTGACGATGTCCGCTACCTGGGCAATCCGGAGAACATAGACTCCCCGCGAGTTTTACCGCCCGTGACCCCAAACGGACGGCGTATCGTCTAGCGCACCGCTATTCCTCAACCGCCCCCCAACATCGTCCTCACAACACCCAGCTCCCGAAATCCTCGACAAGGCATCTAAGCTTCACGGCTTTCCGTCGATCACCACCGGGATGCGCTTGATCTCCGGATTCACCGCGTTGCCGTTGACAAGGATCTCGGCCATGACGCTGTACTGGCCGGCCGGCAGCCTGTCGTCGAGCTCTATCGCAAACCTCAGATCTTCCCGCGGAAGCGAGACACCAACGAGTGCGATCCGGCCGTCGGCGGCCACCACCACGTACCGGCATTCCGGGGCGGCGCGTTTGCGAACCGTCGCATCGACGAGCGGCATCGGTTGCCGCAGAATCTGATAATCGCGCATGAACTTCATCACGATTTCGATGTCGGCTGAGAGGCGCAATCCACCCTCTTGGCGCTCGACCTTGGTGACGTAACCCCGGCGCGGGATGGCATAGCTATCAAAGGAACCCACGCCCAGGGGGTAGCTCAGATCGCGGAATACTTCGAGGGTTGCGCTCTCTCCCGACCAGCTTTTGAGCTGGTAAGGCCCATTGGTCACCAGGAAGTGGCCGTGGCTCCGGTAGAACGCGGCCAGCGCCGCCCAGCGTTTGCGCGCGTCATCGGCACTTACCAGAGACTGCAGGATCTCCGGACGAAAAGCCTGTCGCTCAAATTGGTCGACCAGCACGGCGAGCCGCGTCTTCATCTCGCCAGAACGGACCAGATCGAGCCATTCGACACCACGGCGCGCCGCCTCGGCTTGCGAGAAGGCGGCCCAGCCGCGGCCGACCGCCTCCTCCATCAACACCATCAGATGCCATGGCAACGTGCTCCAGGGCGGTGCAAACACCGCGTCCTGTTCAGGATCTTCGGGCGGGATGTCGGCGTAGACGTCGATCACGAACAGTTCTCGGATGAAATTGACATCGCCGACTCGGAACGATTTCGAGGCGGTGTCGACCCCCGCGACCTGCACCGCGGCAAGCCCCTGCCACAGCGGCGCTGTCGCCGCCGCGATCGCCGGGTCGTACTGCGCCTCCGCGTCATCGCGAACCCCCCAGCGATAGGCGAACATATAGGCGTAGAGGAGGTCGGCGGCCGTCATCCGCGTGCCGTCGTGAAAGGCGGAGCCGAGCACGCGGTAGGTCAATTTCAATCGCGCGAAGTGGCCGGGCCCGACGCGCTGCAACCGACCGGTCCCGGGCTCGGGAAGAAGCGCGTCTTCGGGAATGCTCAGCGCCTCCGGCACTACGGCCGTTGGCTGCGCTGGCGCGCGGTACTCGACAATCGGCTCCGACAGAATGGAGAGACTGATGGATGTATAGATCACCATCAGCGCCGTCAGCGGCACTTGCGAGCGCAAGGCCGTACGCCGCGGCCCGAGAATCTGGTGTGCCCTAACATCGGCGAGGTAGACGGCAACGATGTGGCCGACGACAATCGATGTCACGGCGGCGTACCACGCGAAGCGCGCACCGACGAGGGCAATGCTGACCCGATACCCGGCGGTTCCGAAGAGATCCCAGCCGTACCCGAACGGATCGGAGGCAAGCGGCACCACGTATTGGCCCTGGGTCAGCAAGTATGCGAGGTAATGCGCCAGGTGATAGGCAATGGCGATCGGCACCAGCGTGAAGGCAAAGCTCTGTGCCATGGCGCGCGGCGAGCGGCGTCCAGCCACTGCGCTCATGACTGCGCTCACCGCGAGATAGGCGGACAGAAACACTCCCCAGAACGCCACGAGACCAATCGTCCTGACGATAACCGAAGCGGCCTCCCCAGGGGCCGGCGGCAGGCTGATCAGCCGCTGCTCGGCTTCACTCCATTCCGGCGTGGTCAAGAGGCCGTCGTAGAGGACGCTCGACAACACCAGCAGGACGAAGGCGACCATCGAGGTCGATGCCGGGGCATTTGCCAGCAGTCCCGCCGCAAACGGCCGCAATGCCAATCCGCGGGCGCCGGACCCTCCGCGGATCACGGATTCGGTCGGTGCGAAGCGGGCGAATAGACCAAAGAATACGGCGAAAACCTCGCCGTGCTTGATCCAGGTCCCGCTCCCGAACGCGGCCATCCCCGCCCAGGTGGTCGCCGAATAGGCGACCGCTAACCAGGCGATATTGACGGGCACAGCGGGGCTCGGAAACACCAGCTCGATCCAGGAAACGGAGAGCAGTAGCCCAACGGCGGGCCATACGCCGAGCGCCTCGGGATAGGGCAGGCCGAAGGCGAGGCCGGTGCGGCCGGTCAGCATGCGATAAACCCGGTCCGCTCCATCGAATATGCTCCGCCACGGGTTGACCACCGCCCAGAGATCGCCGACGAAGGCTGAAAAGACTGCGAACCCGACCCACCAGACGATCCACACCAATGTCGGCGCGATGTTGCGATAGGGATCCTGGTTTCCGAAAAATCCGGCGGTCACGGATACGATCAACGCGCCGACGCCGACGAGCTTGAGCAACGTCAGAAGAACCGGATGGGCGAGCCATCGGCCGAGCTGATGCGTCGTCAGATCGATCCGCGGATAGCCGCGTACCCCGGCAGGGTGGCGAGCACAGAGCCCGACGACGACGAACGACAGGATTACCGCGGCGCCCGCTCCGAACAGATACAAGGAAAGCGGCAGGGGTAGGTCATAACGCTGGCCGAAGCCATGCGCCCCGGCAGGGACCGCGAGGATGCAGAACCCGGCGACAGCGGCGCCGAGTGCGAGGACCATCCGTGTCACACGATCCCGGCGCACCCCCCGCTCACAATCGCCCGGGACCAGGTCACGTCGTGGCACTTTCTCCCTGCAATCGGGCTACCGAGTTTGTGAAGAAATCGGAATGAAGCCGCCACCTACCACTGTCTTCCCGGCGAACGAAGGCCGGGACCCATGCTTCCGCCACTCCGAGCTCTTCAAGCAGTTGCAATGCCTTACGCAACAATTATTGGTCCGTGCCGTGGAGCGATAGGCCCCGGCCTGCGTCGGGGTGACGAGTGGACGAGCGGTGAAGGATTTTTTCACAAGCTCTACCGCGGATAGACCTCTATGATGGCCAACGGCGCGTCTTCGTGCGCTTGGCCGCCGGCGCCTGCCCCTTGCGCGTGGACGTGGATCGGAAATCGCCCGGTCGCGTAGGCCGTGAACGCGAGTTCGGTGATGGTGCCCGGGGCAACGCGTTTTTCGATGTCATACCCGTGAAGATGCAGGACAATGGGCTGATCGCTTGTCCACCGCAGCTTCACGACGTCACCTTCGTTGACGCGGATGAGCCGCATCGTGTCGGGAACGCGGCCACCCTCGATCTTGATGTCAAAGGTGAGCTCCGCGGCGACAGCAGGCGCACCGGCGGTAATCAGCAACAGCGCCAGCGCCCAGCTTGCTGAAAGAAGACGCAACACGGCGTGCCCCTGCCGTTTATCGACCGGAATTTGATTGAACATCGGCGATGCGATTGAGCATCCAGCCCGAATCATAGGGCGTGGAGAACAAGGCCGGATCGCCGATCGCCGACCACAGCAGCCGGCCGAACCCATCCTCGAAACCGCCGATCGGGTTCCAGGCCGCTTCGGGGCGCACATCGATCCCCAGCTTCAACCAGCCGTTCCACGGAAAGTCCTTGAGCTTCACCGTGCGAATAAAGATCGGTGAATTGAGACCTTCGATCGCATCGAAACCGATGTTCTCGATCCCGTTGGTGAATTCGGCGCTGAAATATTGCCGCTTGACAGTGTAGCCGGCGACGCGCCTGCGACAGCCGCCGGCGAGCGTCGCGACGACCTCGCGCTCGAGATTCACGCGCTCGACCGCATCGCGATAATCGCCGGCCTCGAGGCGCTGCGCCATGGCCTCGGTTCGATGTTTGGCTTCGGCGTCGTCGGTCGCATCGGCCAGCAAGCGCTCGGCGTGAAACCACCCGCTCTTGACCCAAGGCGGCCCGAGCCAGCCATTGAGCGATGTCGTCGATGCGGCCACGACTTCCGCTGCGTCAACCTCCTCAATCGCGGCATCCCAATCCGGCCCCTGAGCCCGCCATTCCGGGCGCACAAGATCTGCCAGCGCACCGCTGGCCCTGACCATCAGGTTCTGCGGCGGTAACGCGGCCAGCGCGCCGAGCAGCCGCGCCTTGGCGGCCTCGGCGCGATCGACATGGTACAGGTAATCGCCGTGCAAGGGTGTAACCGGGTATGGATGAAACACGAAGCCGGGCTTGTCGGCCATGTCCCGAGCGATCGTCTCGACGACGGCGCATGCCGAGCGCTCGTCCGGTGCCGACCGTGCCGCCGGGTTGATCCGGACGATTATAAAGCTGCCGAGCGACTCGACCACGCGGACCGACGCCGGCACCGCGCTCGCGAACCGCGGCTCGGCACCCAGATAGGCGTGAAGCGTGGCGCCACGGAGCAAGTCGACCGCACGCTCCGGCGGCATCGTCTCGATCGCTATCTCGTGCGGGTAATAGGACGGGTAGACCGGCAGCTCGTGACCGCCCCGCGCAACACCCAAGGTCACCAACAGCGCCGCGAGGACCGGAAGCACGCTCGGCATAATGACCTTGAGAGGCGACATCGAACCCTCATGCGCGCGCTGATCACCCGCGCAGCGCGCGCATGACCTCCTTGTTGGCAAGCGCCTGCTGCGGAGTGCCTCTGAAAAGGATCTCGCCGCGATCGACGACGTACAGACGGTCGGCTATCGCCGCGGCGCTGACGAGGTTGGATTCGGCGATCAATAGCGAAATACCCATTGCCTTGATGGTCATCACCGCCTCGCGGAACCGCTTCACCACGGCGGGCGCCAAGCCTTCGAAAGCTTCGTCGAGGATCAGCAGATAGGGTGCGAGCGCCATCGCCCTGGCAATCGCCACCATTTTCTTCTGGCCACCGCTCAAGTTCAGCCCCTGCCGGCTGAGGAGCGGACGAACCTCGGGAAACACTCTGAAGGCTCCCGCTTCCGTGTCACCGTCGCCATCGGCCGCAGCCTTACGCCCGGTTTTGGCCGCGAGCCAACGGCTGATCATCAGGTTTTCGGCGACGGTCAGTTCCGGGAAGATGCCAGAATTCTCCGGCGCGTAGCCGATGCCGCGCTTGGCGCGACGATGCGGCGGCAAGGACGTGATCTCCTCGTCGCGAAAGCGGATTTGGCCGGAACGCACGGGAAGCAGACCGGTGATGCTCTCGATAATGGTGGTGCGCCCGGCCCCGTTGCGTCCTACCAAGGCCACCACCTCGTCGGTGTCGACGTTGATCGACACGCCGCGCAGAATATGGGCGGGGCCTCGGTAGGTATTGATGTCGTCGACCTCGAGCAGCACCGGTTTCACCTGGCTCAGGCGGTCAGCGGAGCGCCGAGCAGGATGCTGGCGACTTCCTTGTTGGCGCGGATCTCATCCGGCGTGCCGTCGGCAAGGAACGACCCCTCATGCATCATCACGATGCGATCCGAATATCGGAACACCACGTCCATGTCGTGTTCGATAATCACAGCGGTGACCATCCCTCCCCGTACGACCGACGACACGGTGTCCATGATCTGCGCCTTTTCATGCGTGCTCACGCCGCTGGTCGGTTCGTCGAGGAACAGCAATCTGGGGCGCAGCGCATACGCCACCGCAACGTCGAGAAGTTTTCGCTCGCCCTGAGCGAGGCCGCCGGCCAGAGCCGCAGCCTTGCTCGCCAGCCCGAACTGACCCAGCACCTCGAGCGTCTCCCGGCGCACATCGTGGTCATGCTCGGCCAATCTCACCATCTTTATCGTCTTGCCCTCGCGGGAGAACACCGATAGGGCGACATTGTCGAAAACTGAGAGCCCGTCGAACAGGTTGACGATTTGGAAGCTGCGGGCGATTCCCGCCTTGATCCGCTCGGCGACCGTCGTGAAGGTGATATCGCGGTCTTCGAGCAGGATCTGGCCGCTGTCGGGCTGCAGGTGCGCGCTGATCAGATTGACGAGCGTCGTCTTCCCCGCTCCGTTCGAACCCACCAGCGACAGGAATTCGCCCTTGTTCACGACGAAATCGAGGCCGTCGCAGGCGCGCGTTTCGCCGAACTGCTTCCGCAAGTTGACTGTCTTTAGCAATGTCATGTCACGGCGTTCCGCCGGCCGAGCCTCTGTCCGGCTTGCGATATCGCGCCGACGATGCCGGTCGGCAGTACCAGCACCAGCGTGACCAGCACGACGCCGAGCAAAAGTTGCCAGTACTCGGTGGTCGCCACCGCGTAGGTCTTCAAATAGGTGAAGACGATGCCGCCGACGATTGGGCCAGCGAAGTTGCGGAAACCGCCGAGCAGCGCAGTGAATACGATCTCGCCGGAGAACGTCCAGTAAAGCACGTCCGGGGTCGTCAATCCGTTGAGCGGGACCCAAAGGATGCCCGCGACACCGGTGAAGGTGCCCGAGACGAGAAAGGAGATCCAGCGGAAGCGGCGGATCCTCAGCCCGAGAAAACGCGCCCGCACCTCGTTGTCGCGAATGCCTTGCAGCGCCTTGCCAAACGGCGAATGGACGATCACCCACATCAAGACGACACAGACAACGAAAATCCCCAGTACATAGTAGTAATATGATCTGATGAAGAGTTGGAATCCCTGGGGACCCAAAAAGTCGAGCAATCCTAGGAATAACGCCGGCCGAGGGACGCGCAATCCGTCGCTGCCACCGGTCACCCAGTAAAGTTTAAGTGCCAGGCTGTAGATCACCTGCGAGATCGCCAAGGTCAGTATGCCGAAGAAGATCCGCGTGTGCCGAACGCAAATATAACCAAACAGGGCCGACGTGATGGCAACGACTGGGATGCCGACCAGGAGGTAAAACTCCATGGAATGCGGGCCGAGATGTGCGACCACAAAGGCGACGGAATAGGCGCCGACGCCGAAATAGGCGGAATGCCCGAACGACAACAGGCCAGTATAGCCGAGCAGCAGATTGAAGCCGAGCGCGGCAATCGCTGCTATCAGACCGTAGATCGCCAGCTGCAGCTGATAAGTACCAATCAAGCTCGGCACCAGGATCAGCACGAGCAGGATCGGCGCCGCGGCGGCCGCGAGCTTGAAGAGCGAGCGGTTGGGAAGCGGGTGGGCGTCGATCGTCATCACGCGGTACTGAACAGCCCGCTCGGCCGCACCAGTAACACCAAGGCGGCGATGAGGTAGAGCACTGCCAATTCGAGTTCCGGGAAGAACTGGATGCCTGCAGTCCGCACAAAGCTCACGACGACCGCTCCAATCAGCGCTCCCTTGAGGCTGCCGAGCCCACCGATGACGACGACAACAAAGGCAATGACGAGCGCGTCGACGCCCATGCCGAGCACGGCCGCCTGGGTCGGGACCACGATCGCGCCGCCAAGGCCGGCCATGAAGCAGCCGATGCCGAAGGCCATCACATAGACCAGCCCGACGTTGAGACCGAGCGCCGAGGCCATCCGGCGGTCCTGGGATGTCGCGCGCAGCATCACGCCAAACTTGGTGTGATAGATCGCCGCCCAGAGGATCACGGCCGCGACAATACCGATGGCGATGACCAGGAGGTTGTATGCGGGGTAGAACAAGCCGCCGATGCGCAGGATCGGCAAGGCATCAATTAGCGTATCGGCCGACAGCGGCGTTCCGCCCCAGAGGAGCCGCATCAGATCCTCGAGGATTTGCAACAGGCCGAAGGTGACGAGCAGCTGGTATTCCTCGGCGCGGCGATAGAACGGCCGGAGCAGCAACGGCTCGATCACGATCCCGATGAGCGCCACCGACAGGGCCCCCAGCGGCAGCAGCAGGAACAGCCAGCCGAGCGGCACACCGAGCGCAATACCGCGCCCGGCAAGCCAAGCCGTGACATAGGCGCCGACTGCATAGAGGCTGCCATGCGCGAGATTGACAATGCGCATGACTCCAAAGATCAGGCTCAATCCCGCCGCGATCAAAAACAGCACCGAGGCGTAGAGCAGCGAGTTCAGGATCTGAATAACAAGGATCGCCACGGGTGCTACCTCTGAACACCCGGGCGCTGGTGTCGCGGCGGATGTCCGGAATAAACGGGCGGCCAGGTCACACTGGCCGCCCGTTCATGGAGCTTCGCAACACAATTTCGGGCGGACCGCCGCTAATCAAAGACCCCGACGCCCGGTTTGAGGCTCACGCGGTAACCTTTGGCCACGTGGTCTTGATCCAGTTCGCCGCTGCGGTCGACTCGTTGTGGGTCGTGCCCGGCTTCGGCCAGCCCATCGGCGCGGTGATGTTGCGGATCGGTATCGTGATGATCCTGTCCGGATCCCAGCTGGCGAACTCGTATTGCGGAAGGTTCTTGCTGAACCCGGTGACGGCGTCCTTGTAGGCTTGGTGGTCGGGCCGCATGTAGAGATAGCCCGACGGGGTATCCATGCCGAGGCCTTCGAGCTGGCTGATGATCGCCTCGTCCTCCGGCCACCCGCCGGTCAGCTTGTTGGCCCGCTCGATCGCGGACTTTAGCAGGTAGAGCGCGGAGTACGCCCCTTCCGACTGGAAGTTCGGGTACTCTTTCCAGCGCTCGAAGTAACGCTGGACGAAACTCCTGTTCAGCGGCCAGCGGTCGCCGCCCGGATAGGTGAAGTGATAGTTGGAGTGCACCCCAGCCAGCACCCCCTCCGGATGATCCTTGCCGATCGCATGCGGTGCGACGCCAAAGGCGATCGTGCTCGCGACCTTCATCTTGTCAAACAGGCCATAGCGCAGCGCCTGCTTGTAAAAGGCGACGTAATCGCCGCCCCAGACCGAGGAAACCAGCAGATCGGGTTGCGCTGACATGATCTTGGTGATGTGCGCGGTGAAGTCGGTCGTGCCCAGTTTCGGCCAACCTTCCGAAACGACCTCGGTTCCCGGAATGAGCCGTTCGAGCGCCAGCGTGAAGTGCTCGAAAGCGTTGCGCCCATAGGCATAGTCGGGATGGATATGCGCGATCTTGCGGACGCGTGGCCAAGTCTGTGCCACCCCAATGGCAGCCGTGATCCCGTCCGCCGACTGGATGTTGGTGATTCGGAAGACGTATTTTGGATTGGGATCTGCCTTGTCGAACAGGAAGTCGGTGCATCCGTCCGTCAAGATGGTCAGCAACGAGAGCTCCTCGGCTACGGGGCCGAGCGCCGGCGAGTTGCCGCTGGAGATGACGCCGGTGAACAAGTCGATATTGGCGTCGAGCTTCATTCGCCGCAGCTCTTTGACATTGCCATCGGTGCCGGCTGCCTCGTCCGCGGTGATCGTCTCGATCTTGCGCTTGCCGAGGAGGCCGCCCTGGGCATTGATCTCCTCCGCCGCCATCGTGTGGCCCTTGAGCGACGGCTCGCCGAGGACCGCCGCGGCGCTCGTCAGGAAGGTCATGTGACCGACTTTGAACGGCGTATCGGGAATCCGTCCTTTCGCGGGTTCCTGTTCCGCCTTGAGGACCCGGGCGCTGCCAATCATCCCGGCGCTGGCGACCCCCGCTCCGCCGACGGCGACGCCCAAACTGTTGAGAAAGCCGCGACGACTTGTGGTTGATGTCTTCTCCATAACTCACCTCCCTCTGTATGAAAATTGTCTCTTGGGCGACCTACGGAAACGATGCCAATATTACTATATCATCTTAGCTGGATAAGAACAGTGACGAGTCAGGCGCGGGTCAACGATGAGTTGCGCTCGGGCGCTGGGTTCAAGCAGATCCGACAACCGTGCCGTCGTGAGCAAGGCTCGGCGGTACCGTTTTGCGGCGTCCGCTGTTGATGCTGTGGACGGCTCCTCTACCTCCACGTAAACCATGTCCGTACACGCGTCTCGACGCCGTTCAGTCGTCGTCGATAACCGGCGAAGGACGATCCGCGCCTGGCAGGATCGGGTCAGAGATCCGAGTCTGACCGTCCTGCTGGCCGTCCAGTTCTGCCTGGTCTTTTTTGCGGCGCCGATGGCGGCGAAGGGACTGCCGATAGCGCGGCCGATCATCGAAACAATGGTGCTGGCGGTGGTGGTGATTGTCGTCATGCTCTCGCACAGTCGCGGCGCGATCGTGGCAATCCTGCTTGGGCTGGCAGCCACGTTGGCGAGTCTCCCGTTCGGTCCGGAATTCCCACCGGTTGCAACGAGCGTGCTCCGCCGCGGTGGTAATATCCTCACATTCTCGGCGCTGACCTGGGTGGTGTCGCATGCGGTCTACGCTCCTGGCCGCATCACGGTTCGGCGCCTTCAAGGTGCAGTCGTGCTGTATCTGAACGTTGCGACGATCTTTGCCTCGGCGTTCAGCCTGATCTGGGAAGTGAGCCCCGCCGCTTTCGCCAACCTTCCAGTCGCGACGGGCGACCCGGGCGAACTCGCCACGATGCTGTATTTCAGCCTCACGACGCTCACCACGACCGGCTATGGCGACATCGTGCCGGTCGACCCGTTCGCCCGCAGCCTGGCCAATCTGGAGTCGGTTCTCGGGCAATTCTATCTCGCCATCACGGTTGCCCGCCTCGTGACCTTGGAACTCGAAGACCGGCGCCGCTAATCTCCAATCGCGAGCGTCGTCGCCGTATGATTAACTCTTTTGAACCCCGTCGATCGTCTCGTAACCGAAGGTACTCCGAATGCTACGAATCCGCATCTTCTTGCTGTCTACCGCAGCTCTGACACTCATCGATATCTCGGTGGTTGCCTATGCGCAGTATTACGCGCCCCCGCCGAGTTCGCGTCCGCCGTGCCAGGCCGTTACGCCCGGCCCTCTTCAAGGCGCGGCTAGAGGCGCGGCCGGAGGCGCCCTTATCGGGGCGATTTCGGGCAATGCCGGGCGCGGCGCCGCAATCGGTGCCACCTTCGGCGGCGTCCGCAACGCGGTCCGACGCGGCTCGGCCCGCAGCGCGGGCGCCTGTTATTGAGGGCAATGACCGCTAGTGGTTGAGGGCAGTAGGCCGAGGATTGGAACCCGCTTGGGAGAATTCTGATATGGGACAAGATGGACAATGATGAAAAAAGACCTCGTGGCCGTTCTGGCGTCGTGCTGTCTTGCCGCATGCGCGCAACCGCCCGCCCCAGCGCCGCCTGCACCCACCGCGCCACCCCCGGAGGCTGCTTCACCGCCCGCGCCGCGGGTTACCTCCGAGGCGCAGATTGCACCGGGACGATGGGATGTCGAGCGGGTGCGCTGCTCCGACCTGCTGGGCGCCTCAGATGACGACCGGGAATCCGCTGCGATGTTCTATTACGGCTACTTAGCGGCAAAAGCCGGAATTCACGTGATCGATGTGAACCAGATTGAAGGCAATGTTCACAAGGTGATGGACCAATGTGCGGCCGCACCGAATATGACTGTCCCGCAGGCTTTTCGCCACGCACTCGATCGCCGCCGGTGATCCCGGAAGGCGGTCCGCTCGGATGGCTGGGCGCGGGATCGATCCGATGTATGCGATAACCTGGATCAATGCCGCTGTTATCGCGGGGCCCCTGAAGCTACAGGACAAAAGACAAGGCCTTGACCGACAACGGGCGGCGGCTTGCCGAACAAATGCGGCCAGTGCTCGCCAAGCAGACGTTCGCGCTCGTGCTCGTCAGTCCGATGCAGAGGGCGCGCGAGGGCATTGTCAACTTAGCGGATTCAGCACGCCTTCTTCCGGCCCCGCTCGGCTTGAGCGGGGCAGCATGATAGGCGAGCAAAGGAGTTCCCCCACCCGAGCTGCTGCGCCACCGACACGACGAGCATACCACGGCAGCTTAAGTTGACAATGCCCCTGCAAGCGATTGATTCAGATCAAGGTATCCCGCCGCCATGCGGTAGCGTGTTTATAGCGCATTTTCCGGGACGTACCTTTTATCTACGAGAATGCCTATGTACGAGAATGCCGCTTTTCTGGCCGGCTTTCTTCTGATCTACAGCGCGGTCGCGGGCCGGATCGAGCGGTCTTTGATTAGCGGCCCGATCGTGTTCGCGGTGGTTGGCTTTGCCCTCGGCCCTGATGGGTTGGGGGTGCTGCGCATCAACATAACCGGCGAAGGGTTGCGCCTGCTGGCCGAACTCACGCTCGCCTTGGTGTTGTTTACCGACGCCGCCAACGCCGATTTCGGGATCGTTCGGCGCAATCTGAGCCTTCCGGAACGACTTCTCGGGGTTGGTCTGCCGTTGACGATCCTGCTCGGGTTTGTCTTCGCCGCGATCGTGTTCCCTTCACTGGGTATTTTGGAGGTGGCGTTGCTGGCGGCGATACTCGCGCCGACGGATGCGGCGCTCGGCAAACCGGTAGTGACGAACCCGACAGTGCCGCCGGTCATGCGCGAAGCGCTCAATTTGGAAAGCGGCCTCAATGACGGCATCTGTGTGCCGATCGTGGTGATCCTGCTCGGGCTGGCGGTCGGCACTCAGATCGAGGGTGGAACCGTGGCGCATGTCGCCTGGGTGGTCATTGAAGAGATCGGCATCGGGTTGGTCGTCGGTCTTGCACTGACCGGGCTGACGATCTTGATGCTGCGCTTTGCCGAGCGGCGGAGCTGGATCAGCAAGAACTGGGTGGAGATCCCGATCGTGGCACTCGCAGCGGCGTGCTTTGCCGCGGCGCAGGCGGCCGGCGGCAGCGGCTTCATCGCATGCTTTGTCGGTGGGCTCTTATTGAGCGGGCTCGGCGAGCATCACAAGGAAGAGCTGTTGCGCGGCGCCGAACACATGGGCGAAGCGCTGGCGCTGCTGACATGGGTGGTGTTCGGCGGCATCGTGGTCGCCCGCATGATCGACCGCGTCACCTGGCCGGCGCTGCTCTATGCGGTGCTCAGCCTGACCGTGATACGCATGCTGCCGGTCTTTTTGTGCCTGATTGGCACACGCACGAGTACGGCCGACAAGCTCTTTATCGGCTGGTTCGGCCCGCGCGGGCTAGCGACGATCGTGTTCGCAATCCTCGTGCTCGACGCAAAGCTGCCCGGCAATGACACGATCATGCTCGCGGCCGGCTGGACCGTGCTGCTCAGCGTCATCGCCCACGGCGTGACCGCCAACCCTCTCGTCAAGGTGTTCGGGACGCGCCGTTCTACACCCTGAGAAATAACTCGATAATGGTTCGTTGATTGCAAACGGGAGGGACAACGCAATGCCTGAGCAACCCGTGTTTGAACCTGAAAAAACTGCGGAGGAGGCGCGTCTCGACGAGGCGCGCGAGAAGGGCGTCCCATGGAAACTATGGGGGCCATACCTTAGCGGCGATCGCCTCATCGACATAGAGCACCGGCCCGGCCGGCAGGCCGATCGCCAGAATGCGGCGGGTCAACTCGTGCCCATCTTCATCTGCAAAGCGCGTGCTCAACGCCTCCGTCAGCGCATCCCGATTGACAAGGCGCGCGGCGTTGGTCGCGAACCGAGGATCGCTTGCCAGTTCCGCCATGCCGAGAAACTCGCAGAACTTTCGAAAGGCGGGGTCGTTGCCGGCGGCAACGAAGATCTCGCATGTCCGGGTCTGGAATTTGGAATACGGTGCGAGATTGGGATGCGGGTTACCGGTCGCTTTCGGCCGCTTTCCGCTGAGGAAGAAATTCGCGGCATGCGGGTGCAGCAACGCCATCCCGCAGTCATGCGCTTGCTGTGGCGCGGAACCGAATCGTCGTCGCGCGCTGCCGCTCCGTTGCCTGCGGGGAGCGGAGGCGCGGCTCAGCCCGATCTTTTCTGCGCAACAAATCATTCCATCGAGCCGGGGGCCGGACTGGGTTGAGTGGGTTGCGGCTTGCGACGTTGCTCGGGCCGCTACCGGGAAGGCTTTCGGATGCCGGCCCAGTGAGAGATCGACCCGGGTTTTATGACGCATGCCAAGTCGAAAATGGACATTTCCGGCTGCTTGCGAAGGAGGTACTGACCCGGCTCACGAGGATCAAGCCGGTCACCGTGAGCTGACTTGTTCGGAGGCACAGCATGCAGCGTCGCACACTTGGGCAATTGGAGGTCTCGGCCGTCGGTCTCGGCTGCGGCACGATGACCCCATTCTACGGCGAGCCCGACCGCGCCGCGGGAATCGCCACGATCCGGAGGGCGCGCGAGATCGGCGTCGATCTTATCGACACCGCCGACGGCTATGGACGCGGCCGCAACGAGGAACTCATAGGCGAGGCGGTCCGAGAGCACCGCGGCGATTACGTCATCGCGAGCAAGTTTGGCAATCTCGGGCTACTCGGCGACCCGCGCTTCGCGGACGGCCGGCCTGAATATGTGCGCGAAGCCTGCGAGAAGAGCCTCGGGCGGCTCAAGACCGACGTCGTCGACCTCTATTACATCCATAGGGTCGATCCGACCGTTCCGATCGAGGACACGATCGGCGCGATGAGCGAGCTTGTCCGCGAGGGCAAGGTACGCTCTCTCGGCATCTGCGAGGCCGGGGCGGCCACCATCCGGCGGGCGCATGCGGTGCATCCGCTCGCCGCCGTGCAGATCGAATATTCTCTGTGGACGCGCGACGTGGAGAGCGAAATCTTGCCGCTTTGCGAGGCGCTTGGCATCGGCTTTGTCGCCTACAGTCCCTTGGGTCGCGGCCTTCTGACGGGAAGTGTCACGACCGCCGACGCATTCGGTGCCAGCGACGTGCGGCGCAACATGCCGCGGTTTCAGGGCGACAATCTGCGGCGCAACCTTCTACTCGTCGAGGAATTGAAGGCGCACGCGCAGGCTGAAAACTGTACTCCGGCGCAATTAGCGCTTGCCTGGCTGTTGGCGCAGAAGCCGTTTGTCGTGCCGATTCCAGGGACGAGCCACGCCCGCCGCCTTGAAGAGAACGCCGCGGCCACGGCACTTTCCCTTTCCGCCGATACAGCGGAGGTGGTCGCCCGGGTGTTCGCGCCGGGCGCCGCAGCCGGGCTGCGCTACCCGGAAAACCACCTCGCGCGCCTCGGCATCTGAACGCGGGTCTTGCCAGGTCCCGGAAGGACCGGTTCGATCAGGCTCCCGGATGACCACATCTTGGTACGCATTTGACGCGCGCCAACGCGAGAGGGACCGAAAGTTCGCAGAACCGAAGCCTGTCAACCGGAATTCGAATCCAGTTCCCTCCAGCGGCGAGTCTGCAAACTTTCGGTTCCTAGCCGAATGATAAAGAAAGGTATACTTGGATCGTCCCATCTCGATGCCATGGTGAATGCCTTGGTGCTGGTGCCCGGCCGGCGCGCTCGGCGCGGCAATTGTCGCTGGAGTCCTCTTGACGTTACCCTGAGAAGTGTCAACGGTCTTCCCTTCGAATGCGCAGCGCCGCATTGGTCATCGCCGGCCTCGCGCCGCGCTCAGTATCTTCATTGTCTGCGACTTACTTTTCTTTTCCGCCAGCGATCAGGCGACGCGAGGCTGGCGAAAGTGGTCTGGGTGCCGCGGGACGGCCTCTCGATCACGGTGAAGGATGGCGTCGTGGACCTCAATGGCGTCGTTTTGGAGGAAAGAGAGCGCGAGCGCTCCGCGTCGTCGCCGAAAATGTCGCGGGCGTCAAAGCCGTCGAGGATCACCTCGTCTGGATCGAACCCGTCTCCGGGATCGTCATCGATCCCCGGCAGGACGAGCGGGGCTCATCCTAATACGCAAGGAGGAAACAATGCGGACGCATCTACTCGGCTTCATCGGCGCGTTGGCGTTTTTGGTCGGTCTTCAGACCGCGGATGCAGCCCCATCTGTGCCAAACGGCTCGACGCTCGCCTCGCCGCCAACCGTCCTGCCCGTGAAGCATCATTGCGGTAAGGGCCAACGTTGGATCCCGGCCGGCTACGCCGCGAAGGGGAAATACCGTCCGGGCCACTGTGCTCCAGTTTCGCCGAGTGCATCGAGTACCACGCAATAATCGTCACGCTGCGTTGCTGGTCTCGCCGCTCCACCGGCAGATCCGCCGGCTTGGCGCCGTTGAGGATCTTGCCCGCATAATTGCCGACCCTCCGAGCCACGGTGGGTAAGCTCGGTCGATGGCTGATCAAGCCGCTGGCCGCGGGAAAATCGCGGAACCCATAGCATGCGCTGACTTATGTGATCAGGCTTCATGCGGACCTCACGTCAGAGCATGGCGCGCCCACACTCGGTACGCAAAATCAGGCGGTCGATTTCATCCTTGCCGACCCGGATTTGAGCCGCGCTGTTGCGACGTGGGCCGCGATGACAAACCTCTGGGAAGCAGCGCCAGTGTGGTGTCCCGTGCCATCGCGTCGATTGTCTCCCAATTGAGCGCGAAGACCACAGCGTGGCATGATCCTGGAACAGGTTCAACAGCGCCCGCGTCTCCTCGTCGGTCAGGTCGAGCGTCATCACGCGAGTCGCTCAGTTGAAATATTGGCGCGGCTTGAACGGACGATCGGAGGTGCTGCACCAGGTGACGTTGCAGTGACTGGCGGCCGGTTGATCTGCGCGGCGGCTAGCGTGCCCGTTTCAGATTCCACTGAGGGCAAGTGGCACCGTCTACCTGTCGAGCCACACATCCTCGAAGCGCCAGCTGTTGAAGACGCTGTTGACGACAAAGTTGAGACCCTTCACGCGCGGCCGCCAGCACGTCGCGACACGGGTATAGAAGATGATCGGGCGCGAGGCGTCGCGCGCCAGCCGGCGCTCGATCTCCCACACCAGCTGCCGCCGCTTCTCGGCGTTGGGCTCGGCCGACTGCCGGTCGATCAACGCGTCGACTTCCTTGTCACAGAACCCCGTGTAGTTGCGATCTGAACCGCAGGCGATGCGTCCGCCTCGCAGTCGAGTAGTCGCGGCGCTGCTGGCACCAGTAACTCAACGAATGTCCGCCTGACGAGGCAGAAATCAACGCTGTTTCAATGGCTTGCTGTAGCCCTGTGAGTTCCCACAGGTAAAAATAGTGTGCCACCAGATTCAGGAGGCATTCCGCTCACAATTTTGCGGTCGCGCAATCGTTAACGCAGTCCTTATCGCGATCGAGAACCGCGTTCGCCTCTCAGAGCGTGGTCAGTTTATGAATTAACCCACCGAGCGCCGAGCTCGAGGCGGGCGGCCGGGTCGAGAAGCACTCGAACGGAATGCCCCGAATCTGTTGGCACACTATCTTTACCTGTGGGAACCCGCAGTGGTACGGCAAGCCATTGAAACAGCGTGGACTTCTGTCTCGTCAGGCGGACATTCGTTGAGTTACTGGTGCCAGCAGGATAGCGTTTTTGCTCGCTTCCGGTGCTGCCGGGCAGAGCCTGCACTCCGGTGCGTGGTTTCGGGCGGACCGACTTTTTTCGTCAACCCGGCGAAGCTTTCAATAGCGTATAATGGCGAGGATCCGACAGCACCTGAGGCGGAGAGGGGCGCGGAGCACATTTGGCGCGAGGGGGGGTGATGGATCCGGTAGTTCTGATCGTCGACGACAACGATGACAACCGCTTCACGCTGTCGATGCGGCTCGAAGCCTGCGGCTACTCCAAAATCGTGACGGCCGAGAATGGGCGCGAGGCGCTCGAAAAGATGCGTCAGGGGCCGGTCGATCTCGTCCTCCTCGACATCATGATGCCGGAGCTCGACGGCTATGGCGTGCTCGAGGAGCTGCGCACCGATACCGCGTTGCGCGATGTACCGGTGGTGATGATCTCGGCCATCGAGGACATCAACAG
>Ga0306925_10001627_pt1 | contig 18709 bp, 20 predicted proteins | sample flu12Cox44000176_FD_203755 | JGI IMG/M metagenome (GOLD analysis project Ga0306925, IMG submission 203755) | Lab enrichment of tropical soil microbial communities from Luquillo Experimental Forest, Puerto Rico - flux8day.12C.oxic.44.000.176 (v2)... | ecosystem: Environmental > Terrestrial >... | reverse complement strand
ACGCGGCATCGTCAGCGGCGTATGGCGAAACTCCCATCCTGCCCAAGACCGAGTCCATGCGGCCCGAGCCGATTTCTCCCTACGGTGTCGCCAAGTACGTTGGCGAGCTCTACGCTCAGGCCTTCGGCCGCAGCTATGACCTGGAGAACGCGTCGGTCCGCTACTTCAACGTCTTCGGCCCCCGCCAGGATCCCACCTCGCAATATTCCGGCGTGTTATCGCGCTTCATGCTGGCGGTAATTCAGAATCAGCCGCTCGTGATTTACGGCGACGGCGAACAATCGCGGGACTTCACCTACATCGACAACATCGTGGATGAAACTCTGCGGGCCTGCGATGCCAAAGAAGCCTCCGGAAAAGTTTTCAACGGCGGCACCGGCGCGCGCATCACTCTGAACAAAGTGATAAAGCTGCTCGAAAAAATCACGGGCAAGAAAATCCAAACTCAATACGACCCGCCTCGCACCGGCGACATCCGCGATTCGCAGGCAGACATTTCGCTGGCGCGAAAAATCCTGGGCTACCAGCCTATTGTTGAATTTGAAGAAGGCCTGCGCCGCACGTGGGCGTGGTATTCGAAGGCTTATACAAAGAGTTAGGCGCGCTTTCATATCCTCCACGTTCAGCGCCGCGAAATAACGCCATCGAGCTTCGTCAATGTTTCAGCTCCCTGCTGAAAAACGCGACCACAGTGCGGTTGAAGCTAACGTGGAACTCCTTCCGGCTGAAGCCGGAAGGGTCTTGGCAAATCGCCGGCGCCGCTTTCGCGAGCGCTTCACTGCAAGGGGCAAGAAAGACAAAATGATCCACGCCCGGAACGGCATGCTCTTCGGGCGGTTTCGGCAATTCTTTGCGCACTATCCCCGAATTCCATGCGTCCGGCGCCTGTTGATCGTTGGACGCGCACCACAGCTCCACCGCAACCGACACCTGCTTCAATCCCCCGCCCTCGAAGAGAAATCCAACGGCCGGCGCTGCGATCACCGCAGCTTTAATCCTTTCGTCATGCACCCAAACGGGAGCGACCGCGACTGGTTCCAGCTGGTCGCCGTGCCGCCGCTTTACAAAGGTACATTCCGGCGCGTCAGGGCGAGTTGCGCAAAGCTTCGCCGTCTGTGTGAGGTCGGGAGTTCCTCCTATCATGACCAGAGTTGTAAAACCGCCCAGGGAAAATCCGAACATGCCGATGCGCTCGGAATCGAGCTGCGCGTGATCTTTCCAGCTTTCGAGCAGGTAGTCGAGCGCCACACGGATCTGACGCGGGCGGTCGATCAGGTTAATTTGATTTCCCGTGTAACTTTGATCCGCAAAACTGTCACCCGTATGGGTGATCGCTGCCGCAACAAAACCCGCCTTCGCCAATGCCAATGCCGTGTCGAAGTGGCTGGCGAATGAGCCGCTCGTTCCGTGCGAAATCAGAATCAAGGGAAGTTGTTTTCCAGCTAACGGCGCGTTCGTCGCGACGAATTGCGAGAACATCCCCAACGGCGAATCAGCCGCAGGCGCATCGCTCGGATACCAAATTGCCATGGCAATTGGCTTGCCCTCGGGGTCAGGCACGCTCACTTGCTGAAATCCTACCGTTTTTCCGGGGCTGGCCATTGCGGCCGGCAGGATTGCCAGGGCCGTGAAAGCTATGATGCTGAATTTCATTCAAACCTCCGGAGGGCACACCCTGATATCGCATACGGGTGCGGCTGGTTAGACGGAGCTGCGGCGATTTCGCAGTCTACAAATTTCGGCAGTTCAAGTGTTCGGGTAATTCCAGCAGGCTATCGAGCATCAAGTCCGGCGGATGAGCTTTCATTCCATTCATGCCCAGGCCATAGGTTACGCCGCAAGCCCACGTGCCGGCATTGCGCGCAGTGCGCACGTCCACATCGGAATCGCCGACGATCATCGCCTGGCGCGGCGCCGCTTCCAATTCGCGCAGCAGCGTTTCCGTGCCCATCGGGTGCGGTTTCTTTTCTTCGAAGCTGTTGCCGCCGTAAACGAAGCGGAAGTAAGGCAGCAGCCCAAGCCCGTCCAGAATCGCGCGGCTGAAATGCACGGGCTTGTTGGTGAGCACCGCCATGGGATGGCGCTCGAGAAGCGCGAGGCCTTCGCGCACGCCCGGATAAGGCACGGTGTTATCGAGCATATGCGCGCGGTAGTAACTGAGGAAATGAGCGAGTCCGGTGTCCACTTCATGATCGCGCGCGCCTTCACCCAGCGCGCGACGCACCAGCATGGGCGCACCATTTCCCACATAGCTGTAGATTGTCTCGGGAGAGAGCTGTTGGCGCTTCATGTGCTCGAGGGTGGCGTTCACGGCGTGCGCCAGATCCAGCTTCGAATCGATGAGGGTGCCATCCAGATCGAAGATCAGGACGCGGACATCAGCGAAGCGGTGATTGTTTCCTGTCAACGACTCCCCCGCCCGTGGCCGAAAACCGCACGAGCCATGCGAATGGCCGGATCGCAAAATAGTCCGCTTCCATGGGCAGAATCATTGTAACCGGAGTACTTGTGATTCCGAACCCGAAGATCTGGGCAGCAAGAACGGCCTGCTGCAAGTGAATTGGCCGGTTCCAAGCCGCGGCCTTTATCAATATTGAATTGACCGGATTTTTACCGAACGGTAACAAACCGCCTTCAGACTCTACGGCTGCGGAGCGCAGCCCGCAGGTTCGGGTCGGCGATTTTCGTCTCAATAACATCCGTCCAGCAGACCAAAATCAAGGAATTGAAATCGGAGGAGGATCTACATGCATGTTTATGTGAAAAAGGCCGTCGCTGGGCTGGCTGTGGTCGCATTAACGCTGCTGCCCGCCGCGCCGGCTTTCGCCGACGGGGGCCGCGGGCAGACGGCGACCCCGATCAAGCATCTGGTGGTGATTTTCCAGGAAAATGTTTCGTTCGACCACTATTTCGCGACATACCCCAATGCACAGCCGAACCTCGACCAGTCTGTCTTTTTCTCGCGTGCCAAGTCCGGAACTCCCACGGTAAACGGCCTGACCGGCCCGCTGCTTACCAACAATCCCAATGCCAACAACACTGGAAACGGCGCTAACGCGATCAACCCGTTTCGCCTGGACCGTTCGCAGGCCTCGACTTGCGACCAGGGGCACAATTACGGTCCTGAGCAGTTGGCGTTTGACGGCGGATTGATGGACCTGTTTCCGGCGAGCACCGGAGCCGGCGAGGGACCGTTCTGCGCAGCCCCCTTTGCCTACGGGAAAGACAAAGGACTGGTGATGGGCTATTTCGACGGCAACACGGTGACTGCGATGTGGAACTACGCGCAACATTTCGCTTATGAATGACAATTCCTATGGCACGAACTTCGGGCCGTCGACTCCGGGCGTATTGAACCTGGTGTCGGGGAGCACCTTTCCCGCAACGCCGAGCGCTCCGCATGCCAAGATCGTCCCCAACAATGCCGGGCCGGGCACACTTGTGGGCGACCTTGATCCTACGGGCGATGTCTGCTCGGCAGGAACTACCGTGCAACTGGGCGGGCCGAACATCGGCGATCTGCTGACTGCGGCGGGCGTTTCCTGGGGATCGTTCATGGGAGGGTTCGATCTGACCATCACGAATTCGAACGGGACAACCGGCTGCAAGCGATCGAGCCCGGCTACTCCCGCGAACGGTGGGCCGACGGCGGATTACATTGCTCATCATTCCTTCTTCAATTATTTCGCTTCGACGTCGAACTCGATGCACACGCGCCCCGCGTCCGATTCGGAAATCGGCAATGCGGGACCGGCCAACCACCAGTACGACATCAATGACTTTTATGTGGTGCTGAAGACCGGAAACCTACCGGCGGTGAGCTTCTTGAAGGCAATCGCGGCGCAGGACGGGCACGCCGGCTATTCCGATCCGCTGATGGAGCAAGCGTTTTTGGTGAATACGATTAACAGTGTGATGAAATCGCGCTACTGGCAGGACACGGCCATCGTGATCCTCTACGATGATTCAGACGGCTGGTACGACCACCAGATGTCGCCCATCATCAACCCATCGGCGGTAAACACAGGCGTTGTGAATGACAGCGACCAACTGAACGGACCGGGGGTGTGCGGCCATGGCACGCCGCTGGCCGGAATCGAAGGACGCTGCGGCTACGGCCCGCGCCAGCCGCTGCTGGTAATCTCGCCATTCGCCAAATCGAACTTCGTCGATCACACTCTCACCGACCAGAGTTCGATCATCCGCTTTGTGGAGGATAACTGGTTGAAAGGAGAGCGCATCGGGCATGGTTCTTTCGACGTATTGGCAAACTCGATCACTCAGATGCTCGACTTCAGCTCTGCGCGGGACGGCGAAGGAGACGGCGACGGCAATCAGGTGTTGTTCCTTGACCCGTCTTCCGGGAAACCAATCAATCAAAATCACTGAAAAAAGCGGCGCCCGGCTGATCGCAAGCGGGGCCACCATCGGAGCCCGCCGTGCGCGTGATCGCGCGGCGGGCTTTTGATTTCTAGCACGTCGGCGATGCCGGGCTTGCACCCACAATGGCCAGAGAGTTACCACGTTTTCTTTATTGGATGCGCTTCTGTGTTGAATACCACCTTGGTCAAATCGACGGTGCCGGGCGGCGCAAACAGGAGGTAAAGGTACTTCAGCGTTTCAGCGAGAAAGAAACTTTCCATGCGATCCGCTTTTGCCTTTTTCTCGACATCGGCCAAGGCTGCATAGGCGACATCTGTTCTGCAGTAGTTCTCGATGCTATTGAAGAACGTGCTGGCCATTTCCAGGTAGCGGGGATCATTGGTGAAGTGGCGCAGATAGTATGCCGATTCGATAATCTCCGGACGAAGCGCATACCCCTTTTCGACAATCGTCATGTTGGAGTAGTTCAATACTTCCGGTTCAACACCCCATTTCGTCCACGTCTTGAAGCAGGATTCTTCTAGGCGCCTGGCGCGATCCAGGTCACCGGATAAGGCAAGTTCGCCGGGAAAGAAAGCGTCGAGCGCGCCAAAATAAGTGCCGGCGCGTTTTCCGGTATTCATGTTTGCCTTCCCATACCAAAATCCGGTGCGGGCATCAGCGGCAAGATACTGGTTCGCTGCTTGGATGCTCGATTTCCACATGCGCTCGCAATCTTTGTCGTCGAAAAGGAGCCAGCCCTTCAGCAGATATTCGTAGTAGGAATCGATACCGCCACCGATGTGGCTGGTCTCGTCCGTCCACTGGCCGGTTCTAACGTTGATGGCTGAGCCAACGAGTCCAAGGAGAGACCTGCGCTTGTAGAGTTCCACCAGCGCGCGCTTGGCCTTGTCGTAGTAAACCGGTTTTCCCACCAATTTGCTGAGCGTCCCGAACTCGATCAGAAGAGTGCCGATCTCCGCCGGGTTGGTTTCTTCGCCACTGACTGCACCGGTTTTGAGATTCACATTTACGTAGGGCATGCCGGTGGGAGAATCAAACACCGGCAACAAACGGCTGCCCAAGTCCTCCGCCAGCGCCAGCAAGCGCTTATCGCCTGTAAGTTGGTAACTGCTGAGCAGCCCACCCAGCATCCGGATGGTGATTTCGAAGTTCTTGACGTAAATATCGTGGCCGAATGACAGATTCTTTAGAATTAATTCCTTTGTTTCCGCAGCCTCATCATCCAGCTTCATCAAGATCATCGTGTCCAGCGCATCCACTGGCGTCATGTAAAGAGAGACGCCATACCAATCGCGATAGCTTTTGCTTAGCGGTTTGAGTTCATCGTGTCCCCAGGCGTACTGTTTGTATCCGTTCCAGGCGTGGCGGAATTCTTGCCGGACGCGATTTGCCATTTCGGTTTGTTTTTTGGCTTTGACTGCGGTGGAGTTTGCGAACATCGCAGTGAGGAAGGAAGCGGAGAAGCTCACCGGCTTCTCCAACGAGAACATATCAGTGTCTCTTGCACCGATCGGCGGAATGAGCAATGCAAGAGCAAAGACCAACGCAGCCAGATAACAACTCTTGTGCATGTTCGACATTCCTCCGGGCTCATCCCCCTCCGCATTCAATCGTTCGGCCCATCTCCTGGGCATCGCGCGTCTCGACTTCCGCCACCACTCCCTGTATCATGCCTGTCCCATGAGACTCTCAGCGCGCAACCGCATTATCGGCAAAATCGAAGAACTTCATGTCGGCGATATCATGGCGCACGTCGTCGTGCGCTCGGGTGAAGTGATTATCGAAAGTGTGATCACGCGGCGGAGCGCTGAGGAAATGAAACTAGAAGTGGGCGACACGGTTGGCGCCATCATCAAGTCAACAGAAGTGATTTTGGAAAAAGCATAGCGGCGAAGCCCTTCTGCCGTCTTGCCATTGAGAGCAACAGCCAAACAGAATCGGGCTTCGTGAATATTTCCACTCGACAATCCGGTAACGCAACGATCGTCGACGTAAACGGCGACATCACTCTCTACAATGCGCCGCAGCTTCGCGCCATGCTCGTGGAGCAGCTCAAGGACAAGCGCCCCACGCGCCTGATCATCAACCTCTCGGAAGTGAAATACATCGACAGCGCCGGCGTGGCCGCGCTGGTCGAAGGTCTCAAGTTATCCCGCGAGCTTAAAATCGGCTTCGCGCTCTTCGGCCTCCAGCGCAGCCCGCGACAGGTGCTTGAGCTTACTCATCTCGTCAAAGTCTTCTCCATCTTCGAAACCGAGCCTGAGGCTCTGGCCGCCCAGTAAAACCCGATTTCGCTATAGCGTGCGTTCGAGAAGTCCTATTACGCGCCTACCACCGTAAAGGCTGCGGCGAGAAAAGCCAAATAACACGCGTTGGGACCATTGAGGTATCGCAGCGTGGACGATCAAGACTCGCTGCAAAGAATAACCTCAAGAAAACCCACCCTTTCATCCGATCCGCTACGATTTCCGGGGCCCTCATTTGCTTTCTCCTGTTTCAAGAATGGCTGGATTTGTCGACAGCGGTTATTCGGTGGCCACGTTCAGGAAGTTGAGTCCTCTGCCACGGAACGTCAGGCATAAGGCTCCGAGAGGGAACCGGGTATTTGCCCTGATTCGGTCCGGATCCGAGACCACTAAACACTGCAACGTTCGATGAGAATACGTGGCGGCGGTTGCAGACCGATTCGAATTTAATTTCGCCACTTCGGTCACGGACGGATCGGCCACGCAAACTAAGTACTTTCGTATTTCGTTTGCAAGATAGCAGCGCCGGAAAGATACGGGGAATTGGGGATACATTCCCAGACGAGTCAGCCTCGGTTACGAACTTCACGAGAGGACCGCCTTGACAGCCCCGGCGACTAGCCACCCACTAGAATTCAGTTCAGCAATCCCTTAAAACGCTTGCCAAACATTTCTGCCGCGGTTTCGTCCGACACAAACCGGTTCAACATGCCCAGATCGGCGTTGATGATCACGTCCGTGTCCGTCACCTCCACGGTGCCTGTGATCGGAGTGCTCAACATAGCCATCTTTGCCGAGAGCTCGAAATTCAGCACCGAGCCCTGCCAACTCTTCAACCTCACCGCCAATTGCACGGGAATGCCGGCGTTCGGCCGGGACATCTCGTCGAAGGAGCGATCGATCGTCTGCATCACTTCCGCTTTGCTGCGATTGTGCGCGATAGTAATTTTCATCCGCTTGGGTGACCTCACCTCTATGCTGCGCGATTCGTTTTCGTTTGTCCATACGCAGCGGACGGCATTTCAAAATAACCGGTCATGGATGCGGGGTAGGCCAATTCTTGGCGATGGAAATAGCTCAGCGACTGCGCCAACTTGGCTGACTCATTGTCTCCGCTTTCAGCTCACGGGCTGCCGCTGCTACAATAATTATCTTTCGCGTTGCTCTGCTTCCTGCTGAGGCCCACATGGCTGAGATTTACCCCTTTCGAGCTTACCGGTACGATACCAACCGCGTCGCACTGAAGGACGTGCTGACGCAGCCCTACGACAAAATCACACCCGAGATGCAGGAGCGGTATTACACCGCGAGTCCTTACAATCTGATTGCGATCGAGAAGGGCAAGACGGCGCCGGGTGATACGCCGGGGGCTGTGAGCGCCTCGACTGGCTCGGCTTCTTCCAATGCCTCAGCTGTCTCGGCAAACAACGTCTACACAAGGGCGGCGGCGAAGCTCGAGGAATGGATTGCGGCGAAAATCCTGGTGCAGGATGGGGCGCCAACGATTTACATCTACGCGCAGGACTATCTGGTGCCGGGGATGCAGACGCGGCGCACGCGAATCGGTTTTATCGCCCTGGGGCGCGTGGAGGACTACAGCGCGGGAGTGGTGTTCCCGCACGAGCGGACGCTTTCGGCGCCGAAAGCAGACCGCATCGAGCTGCTGCGCCACACGCGGGCGCAGACGGGCCAGCTTTTCATGCTGTACGACGACGCGTCGCGAAAGATCGAGCACTGGCTCGAGGAAATTGCGCGGACGAAGCAGCCGATCGAGATGCGCGATGAATTTGACGTGCTGCACCGGCTCTGGCCGGTGTCCGACGCAGACGCGATCGGGCGAATCGGATCGGCGATGGCGGCGCTAAAGCTGGTGATCGCCGACGGGCATCATCGCTACGAGACGGCGTTGAATTTCAGGAATGAGAATCGCGTGAAGGCTGCCGCGAAAGGCGGGAAATCCGAGCCCGATTCTTCGAGCGCCCCTGCCGGAGACAAAAACGCGGCGTACGAGTTCGCGATGATGACGTTCATCAACACGCACTCGAAGGGCCTGACGATTCTGCCTACGCACCGGCTCGTGCGCAATCTCGAAGGCTTCGATTTCGAGCAATTTCGCAAAGGCGTTGCGTCCTATTTCGACTGGTACTCCTACCCGTTCCGTGATGCGGAGGAGCGTGCGGCAAGTTACGCGGAATTCCGGCGCGATTTTGAGGGGTCAAATCACGGGCGGCGCGGAGTGGGAGTCTATTCGGGAATGGCCAATGTGGGCGCGAATGCGTTCTATTTGTTTCTGCTGCGGCGCGATGTCGACCTCGAGCAGTTGTTGCCCGATTTGTCCGAGGGGCAGCGCGGCCTGGACGTGGTGCTGCTGCACCGCGTGATGCTGGAAAAGGGCCTGGGGATCACGGCGGAGGCGGTGGAGGCGGAAAAGTTCATCTCCTACGAGCGCGAGATGGAAAAAGCAATTGCCGCAGTGGATCGCGGCGAGGCGCAGATGGCGTGCCTGCTGAAGCCGGTACGCGTGGAGCAGGTGACGGAGATTGCGTTGGGAGGCGGCGTCCTGCCTCAGAAGTCGACGGATTTTTATCCGAAGCTGCTGAGCGGCGAAACGATTTACACGATTGAGCGCCAGTAGGAACGGGAGGCAGCAATTCTATGGCGTGCTCACTAACTCTTGATGATATCTCGCTTATCCAGGAGTCCTCCGTTATTTCGATTTTCACACGAAGCGTATCCACCAGACCTTTGAATCGGACAAACGTTTTTGGCATGGCTTATCAGTATCGCCGGATGGCCACTGGATCCCTTATCTAGACGCACGGCCTATACTAGCCCTGCTAGATTGAAGGTCAGGATCTCGACGCTGGGCTCCGGATCGGCAACGACGTCCGTATCTTCTTAAGCCCAGCCTTCAGCACACTGATCGCCTGGTGGGATCTACGTCGTGTGACAATTGCGCCGTCAGTTCGACGCGACGGAAGGCATTGGCCGAGAAGTTCTGGATGACGGCACCGAAGACTTTAGCATTTCCGACGCAGTTCCGGATATTATCAAGGGTGCTGATCGAACTACGACTAGAATCAAAAACGAACGAAATGAGAAAGAGCGAATTGCAAAACGAAACCAACGATTGGCAAAAAAGCCGGCCCACATGGCGCGACGGTGGAAAGCAGATGAACAGGGTTCAAACGGGAAAATCTTCAAAGGTTCTTGTCATCGACGTCGGTGGAACAAATATCAAGTTGCTAGCAACGGGTCAAAAAGACGCTCGTAAGATACCGTCGGGTCCATCGATGACAGCGAGCAAAATGGTCCGCGAAGTTAAGAATTGCGCCAAGGATTGGGCTTTCGACTGTGTTTCATTGGGATACCCTGGTCCCGTAATTAACGGGCACCCTCTTCGCGAACCGCACAACCTCGGCGGCGGTTGGATGAAATTTGACTTCCGAGAGGCATTTGGCTGTCCTGTAAAGGTAATCAACGACGCGGCCATGCAGGCCCTCGGGAGCTATAAAGGCGGGCGTATGCTTTTTCTCGGGCTGGGCACCGGCCTCGGGTCGGCAATGATTGTGGATGGAATTTTAGAACCGATGGAACTAGCGCACCTCACCTACAGAAAAGGGAAAACCTACGAGGACTATCTTGGGCTGCGAGGCTTAAAACGGTTGGGAAAGAAAAAGTGGCGTCGGCAGGTGACGAAAATAGTTGAGAAACTAAAGACTGCTCTCGAAGCCGATTATGTTGTATTGGGAGGAGGAAATATTAAGAAGTTGAAGAAGCTACCGCCAGGGACAACGTTGGGCAGCAACGCGAACGCCTTCGTAGGCGGCTTTCGCATGTGGTCGAACTCTAAAACTGGTCCTAGGAAGAATCAGCGACGGATTGGTGAGTGAGCCGGGATAATTCAAATGGGATTGTAGAACTGCGCCTCATGAGGAGGGGTATCTCGCTATAATCTTCTTATCCTTTGGAGACAGACTGAAATATGGCCAAGTTCATCATCGCTCCTCATATGCGGTTGCAAGAATGGGTGGCCGAGGAAAAAGGCTATTTCAGCGACGCAGGACTGATATATGAGTTTCGCGACCAGCTAACCTCAAGTGACGGCAAGAAGCATGACCTTGGGAACAAAGTTGGAGCATTTCAGACGTTTGAACGGGGCCGAACCGCTGACATAGGCTGTGCGTGTCATTGGACGGTGAATGTTTCCTCGTCGGTTGGCCACGGCAAACTCTACGCCGACGCCTATTCGGTTGCCCCCGCTGGCATTTTTGTACCGCCCGATTCGCCGATTAAAAATCCTTCCGACCTTGTTGACGTGCCAATCTCTGTTGGATACCAATCGGGAAGCCATTACTCATCGATTCAAGCCCTTGAGCAATATGTGAAACCATCTGACATCAAGCTGTCGTTTGCAGATGGGCTCTTATTCAAACGCATGGAGTTGCTGGTGGACGGAAGAATCCCTGCGGCATCGCTCTTCAACGGCCCATACTACTTCATGGAGCAGCTTGGCTTCCGTAAAATCATCGATACCACTTTCATGATAGCTTCGATGATTACTCACGAGCCGGACCCGGAGGACGTTCGAAAGTATTTTAAGGCCCTCAGGAAGGCGCAAAGTGACATCGACCTCCGCCCCGAACGTTACACCCATTACTACAAGAAGGAGTTTCCCGAACGATTTGAAGCAATGATGGACACTCGCCGTTGGGGTCCAGGCGAGCGGCTTGTCTTCGAGCCATACACTAAAGAAATGTTTGAGAGCTCCTATCAATGGATTGCCCGGCATGAAATTTTCCCCAAAGACAAGATGGGTTCCGGCATTTACGAGAAATCCGTTGTCTCGTTTGCAGTTGGCTGAAAAGACCGACACTCTATCGCTGCGATTTTCATGACGAAAACACCTCCACCCTTGAGACCGCAGATTCTTGAACGGAGCACCGAAGTTTATGGGTCGACGACCAACTCACCTTTCATTCCCATGTGACCCAACCCGCAGTGGACACAACATTTTAAAGAGTACGTGCCTGGAGTTTGTGCGACAAGTTCAATTGTTTCTGACTGAGCTTGATGATGTTGTAACTGCGAGTCTTTATCTTGAACGTTTCTGTCGAAGCTTTCTATCTCTCCTTGAGACGAGATAGTGATAAGCGGACTTATCAACATCTATCCGGACGCTGCCAAGCTTTGCTAAGACAAGTTGGCCTAAGAGGTAAGTCGGCCTGTTAGTTTTGCTAGTTGCGAAAAATTTCGAGGCCGAGTAGCTTTCGCCGCAGAAATTGAAGATCCTTTGCTCGTTGTGTGCGCCGTTGGGCCAACAAATCTGGAGGTGATTTCATGCGAAATACTTTTCAATTGGCTATCTCCACCGTCGTGGCCTGCGTGTTGTTTAGCTTCCCGATCGGTTGCTCCAAACGTCCCAGCGACGAGACAATTACGAAGGATATTCAGACCAAGGTCGCGGCGGATCCTGACACCAAGGATTCCCAGGTAACTGTGACCTCGAAGGATGGCAAGGTTACTCTGGCGGGAACGGCGAGTACACCGGCCGTTCAACAAAAGCTGGAAGCCATAGCGCGTCAAGAGCCTGGAATCGTCGGCGTTGAGAATCAAACTGCGGTTCCGCCACCACCTCCCCCGATTGTTGTGCCTGCCGGAACCGACCTAGTCGTTACACTCAGCCAGCCCCTGGGGTCGAAGACCAGTCAATCAGGTCAGACTTTTCTCGCCACCGTGGCACGCCCCGTTACCATTGGCGATCAGACGGCGATACCCAAGGGATCCAGCGTGGCGGGCACGGTGATTACGGCAAAGGAAAAGGGCAAGATAAAGGGCGAGGGCCAATTGTCCCTCACCCTTCGAACCATCACTATCAATGGGCAAACCTACCAGATCCAAACCGGTACTCTCGACAGTACGATCAAAGGCAAGGGCAAGCGTACAGCGGCTACTACCGGTGGAGGAGCGGCGGGAGGTGCGTTGATCGGAGGTATAGCCGGTGGAGGAAAAGGAGCTGGCATCGGTGCCCTTGTAGGTGCCGCTGGAGGTTTCGTGGGAGGTGCTTTGACTGGAAACAAACAGATCGAGCTTCCGGCGGAAACCGTGCTTACGTTCGCTTTCTCCACGCAGCTGACGCTGCCACCTCCGACGCAGTAACATGACGCACTTTTTCAAATCTATTTTTGAACGGACAAATGACCCCTCATCAGGAGGGGGTCGTGAAGCATTCCCTCTCGGAGCGCATAAACACGCTGGTACTCAAGTCTTTGTACTTAACCAAACCTTTATGTCCTTCTGGAATGGCCCTGAAGTAAAGAGACTCTGCAAGTTCATTGGTCGAGCATTCCTAGTGTGGCTCGCCGCCCTGTGCACCAACAACTACGTCTCACGACTCAGGCTGGTATTTCCAACAGAGAGAAGTTGCCGTATTCTTCGCCTCTAGCGATTGGATAGAGGGAGAGATCAGAACGTGCTCTTCTATTCTGTTCAACGGCGAATTCTTCGGCATTGATTGCAGTGCTGAAACGCAGGAGACCAAGAGAGACGGCATATTCAGATATCCGCCACAAAATCATGTGCTGCCTGTAAGGTTTGGGGATCAGACACTCAGAATACGGCAACTTGTGATAACGCGCTATCGTCACGTAAGGCGCTTTGCTTCGCAGTTTCGCTGTCACTTTTGACAGTTCACGACTGCTGGCTAACATGCTACGCTCACTAACATAGCTACGCTCCGGCACGGGGGTAGGCCTCGAAGACTGACGAGTATCAACCCCTCTTTCCTTTCTCCAATTCCAGATTGTTAGTCAGGGTTATTTTTCAGACTGGAGCTGAGAAAGGGTATGAATCTTTCTTCGCCTTATCCTGTTCCGCCTGGCCTTCGCTTGTTCAATCGCCGATCCCAGATCATAATTTCGTTATTCCTGCTGTTGCTGGAGGGAGGCTATCGTGATGCGCCTGCCTGATAGCGGGAGCGACGAGCTGTTCACGCGCGAACCTCGTGACCGCCCGTGGGCTCGCATTAGCCCCTCCGCTCGAATCATTTCATTCCTGTTTCTTGGTCTGTTTCTATACGGATTGGTGCGCGACTCGGAAGTGCCCCGTCTGGTGGACACCGCCTTCATGCCGCTTCACGCTGGCGGTCATGCCCTCTTTCGGGTCTTCGGGTTGACTACCGGCGTTGCGGGTGGGACATTTCTGCAATTGTTGGTTCCCTTCGCGCTTGGCCTCTATTTTATTCGACAACGCCAGCCACTCTACGTGGCCCTTTGTCTATTCTTCTTTTTCGAGCAGTTCCTGCCGATCGCCCGGTATATGGCTGATGCTCAAGCCCAGCAGCTACCTTGGATGTCAATTGGCCGCTACGAATCCTTGATTCACGATTGGAACTACTTGTTCACCCAACTTGGCGTCCTCTCCTACGACACGGTGATCGCCGGCATCGTCAGGTCGGTTGGATGTCTCGGTATGATCGGCTCAATGTTTTGGCTTCTTTGGCGTGCCGTGATCGACATCGAGCTGGACCGATAATCTTAGGCCTGTTCATTTCTGTACAGGCATACGCGGAGACACTTGGAGTGAACCGAGTTGGGATATAATCGCGCGACTTGTCTTCTTAGGTCTTTCCTCGAGGTGACTCTTATGAACACCGGCACTGCGTTGCCCGGCGCTTCTATGCCGAGCACCGCAAACATCCAACTCATGCAGCTCACCATAGCGTGTTGGACGTCGCGTTGCCTGCATGTCATCGCCGAGCTCGGAATTGCTGATCTCATCGGCGATCAGTCCCAATCCACGGATGCACTTGCAAAAAGCACCGGTACTCAGCCGCAGCCACTCTATCGTGTGCTGCGGCTGCTGGCTTCACTTGGGATCTTTGAATGGAAAGATGGAGCCTGGAGTCATACCGACGCGTCGCGTTTCCTTCGTTCCGACCACCCTGGTTCTTTGCGGGATTACGTGCGCATGCTCGGTCTGCCGGTGTTCTGGAGCGCCTTCGGTGATCTGGAACATTCGTTGCGTACGGGCAAACCTGCATTCGCAAAGGGCCACCCGGAGGGCGTCTTCAGATATCTGGACAGTCACTCGGAGGAAGGCCGTCTTTTCGATGCGGCAATGACCTCGAAATCGCATCGCGACATCGCAGCCATACTGCCTGTGTATGACTTCTCGCGATTCGTCACCATCGCCGACATCGCCGGCGGACGTGGCCACCTACTACGGGCGATCTTGAAAGGTTCACCGGCGGCACAGGGAATTCTCTTTGATCAGCCACACGTGATAGCGGGAGTCACGCCGGAAAAAGGCGAGAAACTCACCACAATTGGCGGTGATTTCTTCTCCGACCCAATTCCCAGAGCCGACGCCTACCTGCTGATGAATATCATTCACGACTGGCCTGATGCGGAATCCATCAAAATCCTGGCCGGCATCCGGCGCGACATGCCGCCTCATGCCCGAGTGCTGATTATCGAGAGCGTAGTTCCGCCTACGCCTGGGCCGCATCTCTCGAAGGAACTCGACATCGCAATGATGGCACTTCCCGGTGGCATGGAGCGCACGCAAGAGGAATACGCCGAGTTGGCTTCAAAATCTGCTCTTCGATTGAAACGTGTTGTGCCGACCATGAGCCCATATTCAATCTTGGAAATGGCCGCCGCGTAAAGGCACAACGCCGAGCTTCGCCTGCAGAATTTTTGCACTGAAGAGCCGATATCGCCAGTATGCTCCGATACAAGTTGCAAATTGCGGAGCGGGAGACGCTCTTAAGACTTTGGTACTTTTATTCCGTGTTGACTGTTGTGACGTGGGGACTGTGGGGGTTGTTCAGCAAGCTAGCTTCGAACTATTCCAAACCGAAGCAGGCTCTTTTATTTCAAACGGCAGGTGTGCTAGCGTTCGCAGTTGTTGTGCTGTTCATGGAAAATTTCCGTTTTGAGTGGTCTGTCCCCGGCTTTAGCTGGGCAGCATTAGGCGGATTTTTTGCATTTATCGGATTCTTAACTTTCTTCGCCGCATTGGATCAGGGAAGGGCCTCGACCGTTGTTACGCTCTCCGCGCTTTATCCGCTGGTCACGATTCTCTTGAGCATCCTGTTTCTGCATGAACGGCTAACTCCGCGGCAGGGCATCGGAATCGTGTTTGCACTGATTACCAGCGTGCTCTTGGCTGCTTAGTGCTTCGGAGTCAAACTGTTGATGTGGAGGGCAACGGTTTTCAGGTGTGTCATATCATCGAACGTGAATCGGCCACCGAGACGACCGTAACCGCTCTTCGTGCCGCCGCCACCGCCAAACGGTTCGTGAGCTTCCCAGTAATCGGTCGTGTCGTTAATCACCACATTTCCGCTCCGTAGCCGATCGGCAAAATGAAACGCCTTATCAATGTCCCGTGTGAAAATTGCCATCTGTAAACCGTATCCGGTGGCGTTTGCTAATTCGATCGCTTTTTCATACCCATCCACTGTAATCACGGGAACCACGGGGCCAAACGTCTCTTCGTTGTTCAACAGCATTTCCGGACTTACGTTGTCAATCACAGTAGGTTCGAAGAAGTAGTTTGTGGGCTGATTTGCAATTCGTTTTCCGCCAAAAACAACGCGCGCACCATTATGCTGTGCGTCCGCAAGATGCCGCTCCGTTTTTTCCAGAACAGGAATATTGTTCATCGGACCCATGTGGATGCCTTCGCCAAACGGGTCGCCGACTCGAACTTTCTTCGCTTCTTGAATCACCAAATCGAGAAAGTCTTTTTGAACGCGCCGATCTACAAGAACACGCTCTGTGGCGCAACAAACTTGGCCAGCGTTGAAATAGGCCCCGAAAGCGGCTGCTTTGGCAGCACGCTTCAAATCAGCGTCTTCTAGAATAATCTGCGGACCGTTCCCGCCCAGTTCCATCAACAGTTTCTTAATTCCGGCGCGACGTTGAATCGTATCGCCTGTGTGCGTTTCACCTGTAAGTCCAATGCCGTCGATCCCTGAATGACTTACAAGCGCATCGCCCGTGCTTGGGCCAAGACCCGTCACCAGATTGAACACGCCTGGAGGCAGGTCCGCTTCCGCAATGCACTGGGCCATAAACAATCCCGCAAGTGGCGTCTGCTCGGCCGGCTTGAATACTATGGTGTTGCCTGCCGCAATCCCGGGACCGAAATACTCTGAGGGGATCACAGTGGGAAAATTCCAAGGGGTGATGATGCCCCACGTGCCGATAGCAACCTTAAAAGTGAAGAGGCGCTTATTGGGATCGCGCGCGGGGATGATAGGAGTCTCAAGTCGCTTCACGTCTTCCGCCGCGATTCGGAAATTCTCCGCTGTCTCCTCTACTTCGGGAAGTGCTTCGGCGAAGTACGGTTTACCCTGTTCGAGAGAAATAATCGCCGCAATCGTCTCTTTGTGCAACAAGATGCGATCCGCAATCCGATGGCAACTAGCGGAGCGCTCAAACGGCGGCGTGAGTCGCCAGCCATCACCGGCTTTGCGGGCCGATTCGACCGCACGATTGACATCTTTTTCAGAAGCGTGGGGAACCGTCGCCAACAGCTTCCCGCTTGACGGACTGTAGACTTCGAGCCGCTCGGAACTGTCACTGTCGACCCACTTGCCATGAATGAAAAGCTTTTGCGGGGGTAGCGCGCCGAGAATTTGCTCTGTCTTCATAGAAAGGGAATGCATCTTCTTTTCTTAAAAGAGTGTCGTTTCAGACGAAGCGAGAGCCGCAGTCTGAGCTTGTGACGGTACTGCTACTGTAGAGAATTGTAAGCCGATGGCAAACACCCCACTTGATGTTTCAAGATAAGCAATTCGCGCATGAGTGCGCATACCCCCTCGGAGCAACTTGACCAGCACATTATCCTCTGGGCGCCAGCCACTTTGGGTGGCAACGCGGGCGCCGCGTGAACTGACGTTCTCAGTGAAGGCGATTTCATGAATGACAGGTTCACCTAGGCTAGAGAGTTTAAGCGGAATTCTCGCAGGGATACGCTTTTCCATTCGTCGCTGCCCGTGTTTTCTTAGCGCTTCTCGAATCTGTAGCCTCTGGAAATGAAGGATGCAGATAAGAAGCACCACAAATGCGGTGACCAGGAACGTAGTAATAGTAATCAGCCACACCATTCGTTCGCTCAGCGGCGCTGGACTTTCCACCGGACGGGAGATGACCTCAGTCTCTCTCGGGGGTGCTACAACCTGTTCTTTGGTGAGCGGCGGATCTGAGGGTGCGGGAATTGAGGGTTCTTGTTTGCCATTGACCCAGTGAGTACAAGGAATGGGAACAATCCACGCCTCGACCCCTTGCTCTGCGAGCAGGCGTTCAGAAATCATGAAGGCCTCGACCCTGGATGTTGCCAGCACGCGCAAACGCCAGCGCGTTTTGTCTCCCGTTCCCACTTGCGTAACCATCATCCGGTATGGAAACTCTTGCGCCAGTTTATCCAGCATGGCTCCAACTTCTGGTCGCTCCTTGTAGGCGCCGACCTGCACCGCGTAGCAGATCGAATGCTCCGTACTTTTCTTCTCTATCTCGTTCGTCGCGTGCTGTAGTTGTCCAACTGGGGAAGAAGACTCAAAGGAAAAGACCGGACTCACTGCGAGCAGCGCCAGAATCAACGGTGCGCATCGCAGCATGCATCCCGGACCAACCTTTTGGTTAGCAGACTCGCATCTCATAGAATTAGCTCAACAACCCTAACCGCCCGTTGGGATTCGTCAACACATCTCTTCGGGCAGTCAAGCTGAAAATCACAGCTTATTCACAGGATTTTCAACATGACGTGTGGGAACGACGCGATGACCAGACCATAGGGTGAATCTGTGCCAAGCATTCAGCCGTTAATTCTCGTTGAAACAATAATCATGGCTTAAGCTCGGCCTTATCTAGGCAGCTGATGAACTTGCTTTGGCTTGAAAGGGGACACGAACGCGGATGCTTGTTCCTTGCATCGGCTTCGATTCAATGGCAATCGTCCCGCCCACCAACTGAGCCCGTTCTTGCATGCTCCTGAGACCTAAACCGCTCCCTCGCTTGGCTGCTTCGATGTCGAATCCGTGGCCCGAATCTTTAATTTTAAGATGA
>Ga0306925_10001617_pt1 | contig 18751 bp, 20 predicted proteins | sample flu12Cox44000176_FD_203755 | JGI IMG/M metagenome (GOLD analysis project Ga0306925, IMG submission 203755) | Lab enrichment of tropical soil microbial communities from Luquillo Experimental Forest, Puerto Rico - flux8day.12C.oxic.44.000.176 (v2)... | ecosystem: Environmental > Terrestrial >... | reverse complement strand
AACCTTTGTCGAAGGCGTCGTTACGAACGGGGGGCGCGTGACGACGAGCTATGGGCGCAGATACATAGCGGAACCTCAGAGGTGCATCATATCGCTGTTAGCTTCAAGGAGACCGGATACCAACACAAAGGACGTAGTGCGATCAGCTTCGACGGCGAGTATCGAGCATTCGCTACCGATAATGACATGACCGGTGCGTGGTTCGCCGGCCACCGTCTTGTTGGTCCGTTCACCCTTCGTCGATCTTAGCCTCACCACCGCGTGAGACTGCGGCGTTCAAGGTGTCGAGGAGCGCATCATGCGGCATGAGTTGTTTGCTCCAGCCTCGGCGCCCGCAACAAACTGCGCTCCGAGTCGATTTACGGCCCGAACGCCGGCCTGACCGAGGTGCTGATCCCGGCGGGCTGGGTGACGACTGTGCATGACCCGGTCTTCGCGCTGAGTGCCGACCGCACGCGATACATCTCCATCTCTGCCGACACGCCCACCACGATCCCCGAGCCCGGTCTGCCCTTTTCGCTGGTATTCCGCGCCCTGCCAGGGAAGGAAGACGTTTTACTGCCGATCACAGCGGCGTACTAAGCTGCCTCTGGGCGCCGCGTCCCACCACCCGCCTTCGGTCCGTTGCCCGCGAAATTGCGCGAAGGCGCGCATTGATCGAATATATCGGCCAAGTTCATCGATACCCGGGAGGAAGCCATGGAAATCGGTCGCCGCCATCTCGCTGCCGTAGGCGCACTGGCGATCGGCACATTGAACCTGCTGCAGAGCGCCTCATCAGCCGCCGAGTCTGCCGACGAAGCGGCGGTCGACAAAGCGATCGAGGCGCTAAGGAAGGCGTTGCTGGAGAAGGATAAGGCGCGCCTGGAACTGCTCTCGGCCGACCAGCTGAGTTACGGCCATTCCAGCGGCAAGGTTCAGACAAAGGCCGAGTTCGTGGACGGGGTTATGACGAGCAAGGCGCTAACCAAGTCGATCGCGTTCCCGGAGCTCAGCATTACGGTGGTCGGCGATGCGGCGATTGCGCGTCATCTGTTCGAGGCCGAGATGGAGACGGACGGCAAGCCCACCAGTGTCAAGATCGGCGCGCTGCAGGTCTGGCAAAAGCAAACCGGAAATTGGAAATTGCTAGCCCGCCAGGGGTTCAAGCTCGCTTGATCAACTAAGCTTTGCTCCGGCCAACGGCGCGCACGCACGGATCACAGCCGCGAACGTGGCCTTCGCGCCAGGGCCGCGGGCGAACGGACTCAGGATCGGCAGGTCGATCCCTGAGCGTCGATAGGCTGCGATCCGCTCTCGGCACTGCTCGGCCGTTCCTGCGACTCTGGTCGCATCGATCAGCGCATCGCTGACTGCACGCTCGGCTGCTTCGCTGTCGCCGCGCGACCATGCTGCTGCAATGGCTGCTGCCTCGTCGCGGAAGCCATGCTCGGCCATCATGCGGTTGTAGCGCGGAAAAAAGCCGGCATAGAACGCGAGCCCCGGCCGCAGCGCATCGAGAGCCTCCTTGCGGGTGACGCAGACGGCGGTCGGCAACAGCGAGGTGACAAGGATTTCCGTCGGATCCCGACCGCCGCGCTTGGCACCTTCGGCGAGCCTCTCCCGGACCTGCGCAGCCGTGGCGAGCGTGCTCCGGGTCAACATAATGCCATCGGCGATCTCGCCGCACAGAGCCGTCATCTTCGGGAAGACAGCGGAGATATAGATCGGGATCGCCGGGCGAAGCGGAGTAAACCAGAGGTCGAACCGCTCGATGGAAATTGTTTCGCCAAGGTGGCTGACCCGGCCGTCGTGTAGCAGCGCGCGGATGATCGAGACAGTCTCGCGAACCCGTGTCAGAGGTTTGCTGTAGCCCACGCCATGCTCCGGCTCGACCTGGACCCTGTGGCTCGATCCGACGCCGAGGATGAAGCGTCCGCCGGAGATCGCGTCGACCGTTGCTGCGGCCATGGCGATCGTCGGCGCCGTGCGGACGAAGACGCTGGTGATGCTGGTCCCGAGTTGGATTTTGGAGGTCTGGGCCGCGCAGGCCGCCAATATCGCGAACTGGTCGCCGCCATGCCCCTCGGCGACCCAAGCCGACTCATAGCCAAGCGTCTCGGCGAGCTTGACGCAGTCGACGATCTCGGCAGGGTTGGCTCCGCCGGAAAAGGCGATACCGAGCCTGTCCATGTTTCTCCTCCTGCCGTTCGCCGATATGTTGCAGCCTGCTTAAAGTGCGGTTTCTGAAATGTCACTCTTGGCAGGGTTTCGCGTGGTGCAGATCGGCGACGGCTTGGCCGCTGCGGTGTGCGGCCGCCTTCTCGCCGATGTCGGCGCCGATGTCATCTGCATCAACGCGGACAATTCGACCCCGCTCGCCGAGTATCTCAACCACGGCAAGAGGGTCGTCGCCGATGATCCGCCAGCGGTACTCTCGGCAGCCGACTTGATTGTCTGCGAAGGCCGACCGCACGACCTCAGCGCTCAGGGATACGATGTCGCGGGACTACGCCGGATCAATACAAAGGCACCGCTTGTCTTCGTCTCGCCCTTCGGACAGACCGGACCGCGCGCCAACGACCCAGCGACCGATCTGACCTTGTTCTTCGCCAGCGGCATTGCGCGTCTGCTGACCGGCCAGGTGGATGATCTCGCGGAACCGCCGATACGCCCGGTCGGGGAGCAATCAACCTTTATCGGCGGGCTCGCCGCCGCCTGCGCCGGCATGCATGCTGCACTGGCATCGGCACCCGGCGCCGTCATCGACGTCTCGATCCAAGAGGCGCTCGCAATCATGGCGGCGACCGAGCTGGCGCGCGCCGGACTAGGTAGGAAAATCTGGTCTCGCCGTCGGCTGACCGACGGCAACGGGGCCACCGTCACAATTCTGCCGGCCAGTGACGGCTATGCGGCGATCTCACCGCGCGAGGACCGCCAGTGGGCGGCTTGGCTCCAAGTCATGGGCTCGCCCGATTGGGCGGCCGATCCGCGCTTCGCCAGAAAGCCCGACCGGGTCGCCAATTGGGATGCACTCCACGCCCTGATGTCGGACTGGAGCCGCCGATACGGCAAGCAGTCGATCGCCGACAAGGCCCAGGCGGCGCATGTGCCGAGCTTCCCATTACGCGAGCCAGGGGAGCAGTTGAATTCGGGGCAGCTCGCACATCGCGGCCTTTGGCTGCGATTAGACGTTGATGGACGAACGATCCAGGCGCCCGGGCCGCCCTTCGGGCTGCGGATCACCGGCGCTACCCATACCCAGCGCCGCAGCTCCGGATCGATGCCGCTGTCCGGCATTCGCGTGCTCGACTTCAGTTGGGTCATCGCCGGCCCGACAACCACACGCTATCTCGCCGCAATGGGTGCGGAGGTGATCAAAGTCGAGGCGACGGGCCGCGGCGATCCGGGCCGTGCCTCGGAATTGCACACAGTGCTCGGCCAAGCCAAGCGCAGCGTCGTCCTCGACCTCAAGAACGAGGAGGCCGTTGGTGTCGCGCGGTCGCTGGCCGCCAAATCCGATGTGCTTATCGAGAACTTCGCGACCGGCGTCATGGGGCGGCTAGGGCTCGGCGCCGAAGTCCTGCGGACACTCAATCCCGATTTGATGTACGTCTCGGCCTCCGGCCTCGGCCGCACCGGGCCCGAGGCGCACTCCGTCGCTTACGGCACCCTGCTGCAATGCTATGCCGGGTTCGCCGGGCTCAACCGCCATCCCGGTGTCGCGCCGCGCATCGGCTTTGCCTGGCTCGATCCGATGTGCGGCTTGATGCTCGCCTTTATCGTCGCCGCCGGGCTCTGGCATCGGCGGCGGACTGGCGAAGTGGCCCAAGTCGATTTCTCGATGATCGAAGCGATGCTGTGGACGATGGCCGAACCGTTGCTGGCCACACAGCTCGGCGCCCCGCCCCAGCCGCAAGGCAACCACTCCGACCGCTACGTTCCGCACGGAGTGTACCGGTGCAGCGGAGAAGACGACTGGATCAGCATTGCCATCACGAGCGACGAGGAATGGCGCAGCCTTGGCGCCATCGTCCCAGTCTTATCCTCGATGGTGGACATGAGGTTTCGCGAACGCATGGAGCGGCGCGCCGCAATCGATGATGCACTCGCCGCGTGGCTGCGCCCTCGGGCTGCGCGAGCTGTGGAGACCGAATTGCTGAGCGCTGGGATCCCCGCGGCAGCGCTTGCCACCTCGCTGGATCTCGTTAGGGACGGTCATCTGCGCCAACGCGGGTTTTGGGAACCGCTCGGTACCGGCGTTCTGCCGGGCTTGCCGTGGCATGCCAGCTTTGGCCGGACCTCCGGCTCAGCACCGGAACTCGGCGCCGACACCGACGCGGTGCTATGTGAAATACTGGACCTGGCGCCGGAGCAAATCGCCACGCTGCGTGAATCGGGCGCGCTCGGCTAGCGCTACTCGATCACCTCATCGGCGAGGTCGAGCATGCTCGGGGGAACAGTGAGGCCTAGCGCTTTAGCGGTCTTCAGGTTGATGACCAGCGAGAACTTCGTCGGCTGCTGAACCGGGAGGTCGGCGGGACTGGCGCCTTTGAGGATGCGGTCGATGTAGGATGCCGCCTGCGCGAACAAGTCGGCGGTATCGAACGAGTAGGACATCAGGGCGCCGGCCCTGGTCCATGACTCGCCCTGGCCCATCAGGGGCAAACGGTGGCGGGTCGCTGCGGCAATGATCACATCGCGATGCGTAGTGTTAAAACTGTTCGGCAAACTGATCAGGCCGCCTTCGGGCTCGCGCGCCTGGGCGCCGATGGCTTCCTCGATCGCCGCATCGTCATGCACCGGAGCAAGCGTCACCGTTATCGCAAAGGACGGGGCGGCGGCCTGGATCGCGCGGTTGAACGATGGAGCGCTCAGCGCGGTGTCCGGGTTGAAGATGACGGCGACCCGCGTGACACTAGGCGCGACCTCCTTGAGCAATTGAAGCCATTTTCCCATCATCGGCGCATCATAGGCGCTGAACCCCGTGATGTTGCCGCCGGGCCGCGCGAGGCTCTGAACAAAGCCCAGCTCGACGGGATCGCCCAATAAGAAAACTATCGGTATTGTGCGCGTCTGCTCCCGCAGCGCCGCGACCGCCGGCGGGGTGCTCGCGAGAATTGCGTCCGGCGACAGGCCGATCAGTTCCGTCGCATGAGACTTGAACAGAGTCGGATCGCCCGCGGCAAAGCGGTAGTCGATCCGGATATTTTTGCCCTCGATCCAGCCCAAACGCGCAAGCGCCTGCGCAAAGGCGGTCACATATGCCTGAGTGTCCGGATCGTTCTCACGGAAAGCGATCAGCACACCAATGCGGCGCGTGTGCTCGGGCTGCTGTGCATATCCGGCGAGCGGCCATGCCGCCGCCCCGCCCAGTGCGGCGATGAACTCACGTCTTCTCAATGATCGTATCCGCACGAGCCAGCCTTAGAACTCGCCGCTGCGATAGGCCTCGTCGAGACGCCGCGCCTCCTCTGGCGACGGCTCCTCCCAAGCCTCGCCGCGGCGACGCAAGGCGCCGGTGAAGTCGGGCGGCCGCTTTTCGTTGAAAGCGATGCGGCCCTCCTCGCCGTCGGTGGTCGTCTGGATCAGCAGCGTGTTGATCAAATTCTGCACGTGCCAAGCCTGGTCGGTCGGCAGGTCGCCGAAGCGGACCACGAATTCCTTCATCATGCGCACCGCGACCGGCGGCAGGGTGACGATGTGGCGGGCGATCTTTTCCGCCCGTTCCATCAATTGCGCGTGCGGCACGACCTCATTGACCAGACCGATCCGCAGCGCCTCCTGTGCGTCGACCGGGTCATCGGTCAGCAGTATCTTCATTGCGTCGATATAGCGGAGCTGACGGATCAACAGGCTCGCACCCGGCCCGTGGCCGAGCCAGCCCTGCGACAGCAGCGCGAATTTGAACCGCGCATGCTCGAGGCTGGCGATGCGGATATCGGTCGAGGCGAGCAGGATGTAGAGCCCGGCCCCGGCCGCCCAGCCATTGACCGCCGCGATGACCGGTTTCCACACGCGCGGGTAGTGGTCGCCCATCCGCCCGTCGACCCCGGTCTTCTGGCCGTGCACCGTTCCAGCGAGCGGCCAGAAGATGCGCTGGGTGCGCAAATATTCGCGGTCCTCGGCGGTCAGGTCCGGGCGCGGCGCCAGATTGTGCCCGCCGCAGAAATGCCGGTCGCCGGCACCGGTCAGGATCGCGCAACGGATGTCGCGATCCTCCCAGAGATCGATCCAGACCTGCGAAATCGCGTCCGAGGTTGCCTTGTCCAGGATGTTCGCTTTGGCGGGATTGTTCAGCGTGATGTAGGCGACCCCGTCGCGCTTCTCGTAATCGATGGCCACATCAGCCTCCTCTGTTATTTCGGGAGCCGGGTGAAGCCGTCGTCGCTCCACCCCTCGCTGCCGACGCCGTGGTGCACAAAGAACAGGCCGTCGGGATCGTATGTCGCTTTGACCACCTGCAGTCGCGGATAATTCGCTCCCCAGAACGAGCGCTGCCAGTTGCTCTCGAAGAAATTGGTCTCCGAGACGTAGGAGCCGGCGTTCGGCGCTATCTTGCGCAGTTCGGCCATCGATTGGTCGATCTCGCCAGCCTCTTTTCGGGCGAGCGCCAGATCGGGTTCATGACCAGGGATGCCTGGATAGGTCGCGGGACGGCCACCGGCGATAATCGCGAGACCGAAAGCGTCCAGTACCGCGGGGTTCATTGCCGTGTTTCTGACGGCTGCAACGGTTTCGGGCGGCGCACCAGCCAGTCCTTTATTGAACTGCAAGTACACGGACGAGTGCCTGCTGCTAGCGAACAGCGCATCGGCGAGGCGCTGCTGTCCGTCCGTTTGCAAGAGCGCGGCGGGCAGCCATGTCGATTGATATCCGTGCCAGAAGATCCCGACCTCGTTCTGATTGCCCGCCCACCAGAAATGGGTTTCCGGCGCTCCCGGCCGGTCGTCGGTGTGCATTGTGTTGGGCAGGTTCTTCCGGCGGTAATCCGCATCCCACCAATTGCGTGCCGGGATGCCGCCGATGATGGGCGCCTCTGTGAGGGTGAAATCCTGCGGCGAGCCGCGCACCCATTCCAGGAAAGGCTGCCACACCTTCTCCGCTTGCTGTTTGTCGAGGCCCTGCGAGACCATCCTGATGGCGAGGAGATTGCCCGGGCGCAAGGTGACGCTCTCGCCCCAATGCAGATTGAAGAGGCTATCGCTATAAAACTGGAAAAACTGCTCGATCAGCTGTCTGAACGCGGCGTCCGACATCGCTTTGATCGTCAAGAGCGCCCCGCCGAACAAAAGCGGAAGCTCGTGCGTTCTGAGTGTGAGCTTGGTGACGATGCCAAAGCTGCCACCTCCTCCGCCCTTGATCGCCCAGAACAGGTCGGGATTTGTGCAGGCATTGGCGATGCGCACCGCACCGTCGGCCGTAACGATCTCAGCTTCCAAGACCCAAGACGCGGCCGTACCATAGTTTTTTCGAGAAGCTTCCAAAACCGCCGCTTTGAATGAGCCCCGCAACCCCGACGGTGACGCAGCCACCTCCCTGCACGTAGCCGCCGGCTTTGGTCGTCACCGCGTCATAGACGTCGACCCACATGGCGCCGGCTTCGACCGTCACCGCCGGCTGCGGCACCTCAGCTCCGGCGCAACCCTGCCCGACGAATGCGTCGTGCGGGACGATTCCGTTCATCGCCCGCGTCCAGATCAATAGCGAGTCCGCCGCGTTGGAGGTGCCCAGATAGCTGTGGCCGCCGCCCTTGACGACGAGCCGCAGATTGTTCTCGCGTGCAAAGTTGACAGCGGCCACCACGTCGGCGGTGTTGCGCGCGGCGACGGCATAGGCGCTCGGCGCCGACGTCCATGCATCGACCCAGCCTGAGCTCTGCGTCAGGCCCGGCTGATCGCCGATGAAGTACGGGTTTTTCAAGTTCTCGAACAGCTCCTGACAAGAGGTGCTGTCGGATCCGTCGCCGCAAGCAGCAAGCGGCGATTGCACCTTGATCAGATGCCCTCCTACGTCATGATTCAGCTGCTCCCAGCTCGCCGCACTCGGCCAAGACGGATCGGAGGAGCGGACACGCCGGGTGGGGCGCACTGGGTCGGCGGCTCGCGCCGCGGTCCTCAAGGCGGGCCAGGCGGCGGCCAGCAGAGGGATTGCTGCGATCCGCCTCAGCATGCTTCTTCTATTCATGCGTGATGCTCTGCGGTTGCCGCGTAGCCCTATCACCTCTCCCCGCAAGCGGGGCGAGGGAGAATGTAGATAGCATAGGAGTTCCCGAGCGCCATGGGCCGAGAGATCGAAAGACTGGCGGAGTTTGTTGCGCAGACGCAGTGGCGAGACGTTCCGGAGCCGGTGCAGCGGCACACGAAGCTGGTATTGCTTGATACGCTGGGGGTTATCGTCGCCGGCGCCGAACGGCCCGAGGTGCGGCAGCTGCGCGAGCGGCTGGCGGGCACCGCGGGCACCGGGGCCACGGTGTACGCGCGCGGCTGGCCGACCCATGATCCGCGAACCGCGGCGCTGCTGAACGGGATCGCCGGCCGGTCGATCGAGCTTTGCGAGGGCCTGCGCCTGGTCTCAGGCCAGGCCGCGATGCAGGTCCTGCCCGGCGTCCTCGCGGTCGGCGAGCACGCGCGGAGCCCCGGCCGTGAGCTGCTGGCGGCACTTCTGCTCGGGTACGATGTCGCCGGTCGGCTTGCCGGCGGGTTCACCCCGCGGGCTTTGGCGCATCAGAATGGCCAAGTCTCGCTGCTGGCGGCGGCTGCCGCGGGAGCCCGCCTGCGCGGTCTCGACGCCCTCGGGATCAGCCGTGCCATGCGCATCGCCACGACCTTGCTGCTGACCCCGAGCTACACCAACGCGGTGGCCGGTGCCACGACCCTCAACGTTGCCGGTGGGATGAGCGGCTTCGCTGCGGCACTCGCGCCGGAATTGGTGCTCGCCGGGTTCGAGGCGCAGGAGAATGCGATCGAGGAGGCGCTGGGCCAGCTGGTCGGGAGCGCCTTTACGCCCGATTTTGTGCTCGACGAGCTCGGCACGCGTTGGGAGATCACGCGCAACTATTTTCGGCTCTATGCCTGCTGCAATCCGATCCACTCGGCGCTCGATCGCCTGCGCGAGGTCCTCGCCGAGTTGCACCCGCAACCCGATCAGGTCGAGCGGATCGACGTCGCGACCTATCGTTTCGCCTCGGTCATGCGCAACCCGGACCCGCCCAACTATTTCGCCTCGAAATACTCGCTACCCCATGCCGCCGCTGTCATAGTCGTCAGAGGAAATGCCGGTTTCGCTGAGCTCGATGACTCCGCGTTAGATGATCCGACCATCGCGGCACTGCGCCACCGTGTGCACGTGACGGAAGACCCGGCGATGAGCGCCGTGGCCCCCCGGCTGCGGCCGGCGCAGGTGAAGGTGACCCTGATCGACGGCCGGCAAGTGACGCGGTCCGGCGACAGCCAACGCGGCGATTTTCAGCGGCCTTTTACGGAAGCGGAGATTCGCACAAAATTCCATGAGCTCGCGGGGGTCGTGCTGACCCCCGAAGGGGTGTTTCAGGTCGAGGACGCGGTCGAGCACTGCGAGGATTGGGAAAGCATCGACGCGTTGACCGGGCTGTTGCGCCGGCACGGTCGCGCTTAGCGCATCGCGCTACCCCCTCGACAGCCGCATCGGCTTTGGGATGTCATGCAACGCGCCGCTCGAACGGGAGGGAACATGCTGCGCCGTCAAGACCATCTGTTTCCCAAGCTCGCCTGGTGCTCATTTGTGTTGGCCGCCTTGTTGCTGTTGGTTTCGCCAGCCGCGAGGACGACATCGCCAGGCCCGACGGACGTGATACAGCAGTTCTACGTCGAGCTGCAGAACGTGATGCAGCACGCCACGACCTTGGGGGCGAGAGGCCGCTATCAGAAGCTCGAGCCGATCGTGCTTCGCATGTTCGATGTCCCGTATATGGCGCGGCTATCGATCGGGCCTACCTGGGCGAGGCTAGCGACAGACCAGAAGCGGCGCGTGGCGCAGGCCTACGGGCGATACCTAACCGCGCTTTATGCTACCCGGTTCGACGGGTACTCCGGCGAACGGTTCGAAGTTCTTGGCGAGCAGCAGATCAAGCACGCGACGATGATCAAGACGCGCATCGTCAAATCGAATGGCGAACCTGTATCGATCAATTTCGTGATGCACGATAATGATATCGCGTGGCAAGCCAGAGACGTTTATCTCGACAGCGCGATCAGCGAAGTGGCAACCCGACGCTCGGAGTTCGCCGCGCTGTTGCGCAGTAGCGGCATCGACGCCCTGATCGCCTCGCTGAACAAAAAGGCTGACGACCTCCAGATTTGAGGGTCATGTATTCGGTGCCGTGGTCGTTGAATCGGGCCAGCGCAACGGGCGAGTAGGGTCTCGCCGGTCCGCGGCAGAATCCCCAAGACGGCCGCCGCGATAATAACCCTGCAGGCCGGCGCGGTCGTCGTCGCTCCCCGCACCAGACGACTTGCCGGCCCAGCAACAGTGTCAGCAATACCACCGTCTGACATCGGTCGAGGGCGCTGTAATTGGTGGTACTAATCAGGCTCGGTCTTGAGATGGGGGCAGATCCACGGTGCGGGTTCCGCAAGCGGTAGGCTAAATTGTCCGGCCTCAAGTTGTGACGCGCATAGGATTGCGACCTTTTTGGCCAACTCTTTACCGACTTCGTCACGGTTACTGTGGATCAACACGGCACTGACTGCAATGCTGGCCACACGGGCGCTCGACCTTCGACGGGGACCTCTTCGAGCCTCACCTTGTGCCGCCGACCGCTGATGAGATAAACTTCGCCTTGGGTCCGCACGAGTTCACCCATTCGCACTCCCCGAGCATCGACACGAGATACTGCTGGCCCTGATGCCCAGCCATGACGACCGCGAGAGTGTGGGGACGACCTGTCCCTCTGCCCTTCACCTCCAGTCCCGTCTGGCGCAGCGCTGGCAGCCCTAAGGACGCTCACTCCGCCCAGAAGCGCGAGAATGCTCTACCCAGGGCCGTGGCTCTCCCGTTCTTGTAAAAGAAAGTAATGGGGATGACCCCGAACGATCACGGCACCCGGTTCGAACCCGTCGGCGACCTTCATCGCCCCGGCGGTCTCCGCGAGGCTCCTCATGAAGGGTAAAAATGCGAACCGCGCATAGGCGTAAGCGTCTTCGCCTGAGGGCTGCACGATGTCATCACCGAGGAAGGCGGCGAAGCTCGGCGCCAGCGCCACCACCGGCATCAGCAGCGAGAACAAGGCGATGTTGATCGCCAGCAGGCTACGCCGACCATAGCGGTCGGCGAGCCACGGCCAGAAGTACAATCCGGCGATGCCGACGAACAACGCGATCTGCACCCCCGAGCGATAGCTCGGCAGGTCGAGCGCGAATTCGGTGATGACCAGCGGCGACACCAGCGAGAACACCATGCTGTCCATGCCGTCGAAGCCCCAGCCGAGCCCATTGGCCAAGGCAATGTGCCGATGCGTCTTGGTGACCTCCGCTCCACCGGCGACCGCACGAAAATTTGTATTCCGGAGATGCTTCCGCTCGAGCGGTCCGAGGCCCTCGGCTGCCCCCCGAGGTGCGTCGCGGTGCCGTCGGCGCGTGACGTGTGTGCGCTAACCGGAGGCTAGTAACGTCTCGAACCTGCTCATATCCGCACTCGAACTTGTTTTCGATCGTCAGTCGTCATATTCGAGCGAAATGTCCTTGCCCGTGTAGTCGGGCATGAATGCCGCCGCTACCAGACTCACCGCCGCGCAAGCGACGATGTAGATCGAGATCGCGTAGCCCGTTTGATAGTGGGCGAAGAGCGCCGTAGCGATCAGCGGCGCCGGCCCGCCGGCAATCACCGATGCCAGTTGATAGCCGAGCGAGGAACCGCTGTAACGCAGGCGAGGCGTGAACGCCTCCGCTATCAACGCAGCCTGTGGCCCATATTGCATGTCGTGCGGGATCAGCGACAGGACGATCGCGATGAACACCGCCGAGGGGATGGCGGTGTCCACCATCGCGAAATACAGGAACCCGAACCAACCGACCGTCGCAGCGCCGATCAGGTACATCTTCTTGCGGCCGATGCGGTCGGAGATGTGCCCGGAGAGCGGAATGCTGATGAATGAAACGCAAGCCGCGGCCAGGACCGCGCTCAAGATCAGGTTGCGCGGCATATGCAGAGTCCCAACGGCATAGGCGAAGATGAATGCGGTGAAGATGTAGAATGGTGCTTGCTCTGCCATTCTCAGCAATGCCGACAGGATGATTTCCTTCGGTTGTTTCTTGATGACCTCGACAATCGGGGCTTTCTCGATTCTCCTGGTATTCACCAGCTGTCGGAACACCGGCGTCTCGAGGATGCCGAGCCGAATCCACAAACCTACCCCAACCAGGATGATCGAGAGGGCGAACGGGATGCGCCAGCCCCAGATAGCGAACTCATCGCCTGACCAAGTGCTAAAAGCCAAAATCGAAAGATTGGACAGGAAGAGACCGCACGGGACGCCGAATTGCGGCCACGACGCCACCAAGCCGCGCTGGCCGTGATGACGCGACCATTCCATCGCCAGAAGCACCGAACCGCCCCATTCCCCGCCGACACCGATCCCCTGGACCATGCGCAGCACCGTCAATATTACTGCACCCCAGATCCCGATCACCTGATAGGTGGGCACAAAAGCGATCAGGAAGGTCGCGATGCCCATGCACAGTAAGGTGGCGATCAGGGTGGCTTTGCGGCCGATGCGGTCGCCGTAGTGGCCGAATATGGCGGCGCCGATCGGGCGGCCGACAAAGCGATGAAGTAGGTGCCGAAGGCTGCGAGCGTCGCGGTTAGCGGATCTTCGTTGGGGAAGTAGAGCTTACCGAAGATCAGCCCGGCCGCTGTGCCATAAATGAAGAAGTCGTACCATTCGATCGTGGTGCCGATGGTCGATGCGATGACCGCTTTGCGCAGCTGTGCGCTGTGGTCGGATGCGGACAGCGTCTCGTATGTGGCCGTAGTCACCGTTGTTTCCTTCGCCAGGCGTTTCCTCGTCCGTCGGGGACAGACTCCGCTGTCTCCCACACAAGAGATAATGGTCGCCGCCGACGCAGTCGAGATGGCCGACCGACGCTTCAACCAACTCGCTCTTCGAACCACTCCTTCAGCGCGACGGCGTTGTTGCGGGTCTCATCGCGTGCGGCGAAGAGCAGGGTGATAGGCCCACGGCTTAGTCGGCCGAGCAAGGCATCGAGAGCCGACTGCGCCGGGGCCCCTTCCAGTTCGGCGTAATAAGCGGTCTTGAAGTGGCCCCAAGCCGAGGGATCCCCATGGAACCGGCGGCGCAGGGCGTTGCTCGTTGCGATTTCCTTCAGCCAGAGATCGATCTTCGCGCGCTCCCGCGACAGGCCGCGGGGCCACAGCCGATCCACCAATACGCGGACGCCGTCCGCCGTATCCGGCGGCTCCTAGACGCGCCTAATGCGCAGGTTCTAGCGGGTCATTTTTTCGGCGACCACGACCAGGCTTAGCTTCGTGCTACGCGAGCACCGGCTTTCGCGGCAATGTGACGGGAATCTTGTAGAGGCTCACGGCGTTCTCGAAAACTAGCTGGTCGAGGGCGGCTTTCCCCAAAGCCGCCTCCGCCGGGGCATGTCCCATCGCCTTGGAATGCGGCCAAGGGCTGTCGAGACCGGGGAAGTCGCTGGCCCAGAGGAAATTGCGCAAGCCAATCTCGGGCACGCGCCGAAACCCACCCTCTTCCTCGACCTCGAACGTGAAAAAGACCTGGCGCCTGACGAACTCGGTCGGCTTGTCGGAAAGCGGGACGTCGGGCTTGAAGACGCGGCTGGACGGCCCGCCGAATTCGTACTCGCGATCGAAGCGCCAGAACAGGAAAGGCACCCAGCCGACACCGGCTTCCTCGAGCACAAAACGCAACCCGGGGTGGCGATCGCAGATGCCCGCGAAAACGACCGCGCTCATCAGCTCCCCCATCGCCCCCATTGGGAAGTTAGCCACCCTCATCAGGAACTGGTTGCGCGGTTCGAGGCCGGCGACCCCCACTCCCATTTGGCGCGACCCGCCGCTCGGGTTCGCGTGGAGGTTGATCGGTAGGCCGGTCTCGGCAGCTACCGCCCAAACCGGTTCCCACATTTGGTGCAACACGGGTTCGGGAGCGTTCACCCAGTCGAAGATAACGCCCGTGGGCAGACCGAACTCGGCCACCCGCATCAGCTCGGCCACGGCCTCCTCGGGCGTCTGGCAGGGCAAGGGGAGAAGCATGATGAACCTGCCGTTCGATTCCTCGTAGAGCTCCCGCGCCCAGTCGTTGATCCCGCGAACGACCGCTGCGCGCAGTTCCGGATTCTTGATTGCCGAGATCTGCTCATAGGGACCGTTGACCAGTTCCGCATCCACTCCGTCACGGTCCATGTCTTCGCAGCGATATCGGGCATGGGCGGCGCGGAAGACGCCGGGCTCGGGCTCCTCCGCGACGCCCGCCCGCGTGTAGCAGTTGACGGGTCCCCTGCCCACGCCAGCCCAACCGACCCCGCTCCACGGGCGGCTCTCCACGGTCCACTGCCGGGTGCCGTCGGCGCCCTGCACGACCCGCGGCCCGTCGTCGCGGAACTTGTTCGGCAGGCGCTTTGTCCACAAGTCGAAGGGAAGGTGCATTACCCTGCAATGCCCATCGGCGGATACCACGCCAAATCTCTTTTCCATCGCGCGTTTCCCCTTTCAGTGGGTCTGACGGATCAACCCTTCCTCGCCCGAAGCTGGATGATAAACCCCGGACGCGCGATCGAGCGAATATTTCCCTATTGCGTCGGGGATTTGCCCTCGACGAAGCTTTTCAGGCGTTGCAGCTGCTCGTCGAGCACCCGATCGACCCGGGGCGCCCATTGCTCCATGCCGCTGCGGATGTACCCGCCGACGACATAGCTCTGCGTGACGCTGGTGCCGCCCTCTACCGGTTTCAACGCCCAGCTGAGCGTCCCGTCGACGCCCTCCATCTGCAACGGGCCGAGCGCACCGCGCAGGCGCAAGCCCTCGCCCGGCGCGACGTAGACCACCTGCAGATGCTGGACCGAGCCGCCATCCTTTAGCCGCTCGCAAAAGCAGCCGCCGGCGCGCAGCTCGATGCTGAGGTTGGCGGCATCGCGCGAGAAGGTGTGAGAGGGGTTCCACCAGCGGCCGACCTCGCCGAGTGCGGAATAGACCCGATCGGCAGGCGCCGAGATCGTGGCCATGCTCGCGACCTCGAAACCGTTCGGTGCTGCGGACTTGACCTCCGCCAGGGCCGGACCGGCGACGGTCAAGACCAGGATGAGCGGCACCAAGCCCTTGGTCGTCATCGCTCGGTCCCCCTATTCAGGCGGCAGCCGCCGCTCGCTCGAGCAGCCTGTCCCAGGTGGTCGCCTTCATGCTCGGGCGCGCTTCGATGCGGGCGAGCCAGCGGCTCAGGTTCTCGTATTCCCGCAAGATCCGCGCGCCTTCCGGCGCCTGCGCGAACATCGACAGGTGCGGTGCCAGCAGCAGATCGGCGAGGCTCAGCGCATCTCCCGCCAGCCATGCGTGACCATCCAGCAGCCGGGCGATCTCGGCGATGCAGATCCGCGCGTTGGGGATTGCTTTGACGATCGCGTCTTCATCGACCGGTCGGTTGAAGCGCGGTGCCACGACGCGATTGCGGGTGATCGGCGCCGAGACCTGCGGCATGACATACCAATCGGTGATGCCGATCAGCTGGTTCATCCGCGCCGCCGCGCGCGGATCGTCGGGCTGCAGTCGCGGACCAGGGATGACCGCATCGACATAGCGCATGATGGCTTGCGTCTCGTACAGCATCCAGCCGTCGTGCTCGAAGGCCGGAATGCGCCCGAATGGATGGCGCGATAAATGCGGCTGCTGCTTGAGCGTCCCGGGCGCCATCGCGGCAAATTCGTAGGCCGCGCCTTTCTCCTCCAGGCTCAGCAGGGCGGCGCGCACATAGGGGCTGCCGGGAATGCCGTGAACGATCATACCTGACATCGTGGTTTCCTCCTCTCCTTACGTTGCAACGGAATTAGCGTAGGCGACGAAATAGCGCTCGAACACGGAGCCCCAGCCCCGGTCATAGCGCTCGCGCAGGCTTGCGGCGGCGTCGCCGAGTTGTTCCCAGCCCGAATGCGTCAGCTCGACCCTGGTGCCGCGGTCCTCTGCGGTAAAGCGGATCTCGACCAATTGTTCCAGCCCGGGCGGCAGCTCGACAATCCAGGAGAAGGCGAGACGATGCGGCGGGTCATAGGCCAACACCGTTCCCCAGGCCGTTTCGCGCCCATCGGCCGCCCTTTCGAACACGCGCCCGCCGACCCGCGGCTCGATCGCGCAATCCGCTGGATCGGGGCCGGTGTGAACCTGCGAAACCGGCCACCAGCGCCCGAAATCGCCGGCAAACAGGGCGAACGCCCGCGACGGCGCGCAGCGAACCGTCACATTCTTGACGATCGGCGGGACCGGGAACCGGGCAATCGTCATCTCTCCCGCTCCTCATCGATCGCGTCGGCCATTCCGCCGAGCGCCTCCTGCCACATCGCCTCGATGGCCGCGCGCAGCTCGCCGAGCGCCTTCGGGTTCGCCGCATAGAGCCGCCGCGTGCCGTTGCGCCGCTCGGTGATCAGTCCGGCCTCTTTCAACACCTTCAGGTGCTGTGAGACGGCAGGACGGCTGACCGGCAAGCCTTCGGCAATGGCTGCGACCGGCCGCGGCGCCGCGAGGATGCGCTCGAAAACCAGCCGCCGCGTCGGATCGGAAAGTGCAGCCAAGGCCGCTTCGTAAGCCATCGCTTACGTTAGCAGTGGCTTACCGTCGCCGTCAAGTGCTCTTGTTGCTCACACCAAGACCCAACCGAAAGCGGATAGCCGCCAACGCCGAGTGCGTGAGAAACTACGTCAATGCCACGTGAAACTCGTCGCTAAAAACGCGGTGTCCCTTGGGGGTGATCGCGACGGCGCGGGTACCGTTGGTACGGCGTATCCAACCCTCCCCAATACTGTGCGCGCATAGAGCCGCTCCGATCGTGCCGGCAAGATGAGGGCGCCGTTCGCTCCAGTCGAGGCAGGGGCGGCATAGAACGCGAGCGGGGCGCTTGCCACTGAAGGTCGTCAGCACATCGAGGTCGATGCCGATCCGGCTGAAAAACCTAATGCCTGCGTCGGTGACCAATCCTCCGTCGCTTGCCAGCTCGACCTGGCCGCCCTCGACCAGCGCGTCTGCGAGCGCGACACCGAGACCGCCGGCAAGATGGTCGTAGCAGGTCCGTGCCGCCCGCAACGCCGCGTCTCTCGGACCGACAACGAACCGCGGTCGGGTCGTGCCCGGGCCGGATGCCACCTGCATAATGCTCTCCATCATCTGGGCCACCGCCGGCGATGCGAGTCGGTGGTAGCGGTGCCGGCCTTGCTTCTCGACAGCGAGAAGGCCAGCCGTAACCAAACGCGCCAGATGGCCGCTCGCAGTCTGTGGCGTGATGCCGGCGACGCGAGCCAACTCTGACGCCGTCAGCGCACGCCCGTCCATCAGCGCGTGCAGCATTCCGGCGCGGGCTGGATCTCCCGCCAGGGTGGCGATTTCGGCGAACGCGGACTGGCTGGTCATCGTCCATTCCTTGCTAATACGACCGCAACCTATGCTTTTCGCCGTCCCGATGCTTCGGGCGTAACCGTAACATTTTCCGACGCCGGCGTGCAGCGTTCTGGAATGCAAGGAACGCGAAACGGGGTTGCGATGAACATGTCGAGGCGCACCCGCATCTTCTTTGGCTGGCGTGCCGTTGGCGCTGCTTTCGTCCTGGCGGTCCTCGGATGGGGGATAGGCTTCTACGGCCCACCAATCTACTTGCAGACGATCCAGGAGAATAGGGGCTGGCCGGTAGCCTTGATCTCGACAGCCGTGACGACGCACTTCGTCATTGGTGCAGTCGTAGTGGCCAATTTACCGACACTCCAAATGCGCTTTGGCGTTCCGGCCGCGACGAAGGCAGGTTCAATCTTCTTGGCCGTAGGTGTCGTCGGCTGGGCCAGCGCGACCGCACCCTGGCAACTCTTCGTCGCCACACTATTCAGCGGTGCCAGCTGGGCGGCGATGGGCGCGGCTGCAGTCAATGATATCGTCTCTCCGTGGTTTGTGCGCACGCGTCCCGCCGCACTATCCATGGCCCACAACGGAGCGAGCATCGGCGGTGTGGTGTTCTCGCCGCTCTGGGCGGCCGCTATCAGCGTACTGGGATTCCCGATCGCAGCGGCAGCGATCGGCGTGGTCGCGATTCTTACGACATGGTTCTCGCCGATCTGCTATTTTCGCGGACGCCTCAGCAGATGGGACTGCGGCCGGACGGTGATGCTCCGCTCCCAACTGTAGCGTCCGTCCGTTCACCAGCCGCGCAGCCGCAGTCCGCTCCGGCGCTTTGGGGCGATTTGAAATTCTTGACGCTTTCTGCCGGCATGGCGTTGGGATTGTTCGCGCAGATCGGTTTGATCACGCACCTTTTCTCGCTGCTGGTGCCGGCCCTCGGCCCGCAGCCTGGCGCATTGGCGATGGGGCTGGCGACCGCTTCGGCCATTGCGGGTCGCACACTTGTTGGCTGGGTGATGCCCGCCGATGCGGACAGACGGGTTGTGGCTTGTGCCAGCTATGCCGTGCAAATCGCCGGCTCGATCGTGTTCATTCTCTCGGCCGGCGCGAGTGCTCCGTTGCTCCTGCTCGGCGTCGTCTTGTTTGGAGCCGGTATCGGCAATGCCAC
>Ga0306925_10001615_pt1 | contig 18757 bp, 20 predicted proteins | sample flu12Cox44000176_FD_203755 | JGI IMG/M metagenome (GOLD analysis project Ga0306925, IMG submission 203755) | Lab enrichment of tropical soil microbial communities from Luquillo Experimental Forest, Puerto Rico - flux8day.12C.oxic.44.000.176 (v2)... | ecosystem: Environmental > Terrestrial >... | reverse complement strand
AACTATCTCCTTGAAGAGAGTGGCTGCCTCCATATCGTAGATTCTCTGACCGAGCTTTCTGGAAAGGAACATTAGGCCAGCAGCAGTCCCTCCTGTAATGCCGACAAAAATTACGTCGAAAAGCAAACTACCGATTGAAGGCACAGATTCCCCTAGAGCGTACAAACCAACGGCAACAAACGCTAATAATATAGCCGCGATCTGCAATATTCTCCTGACCAGCTGAAGAAAGATACGCTGCATGTTATTTCGCCACCTGGTGTAAGGGTTAGTTACCACCAGCTGGAAACCGTTAGAAGTGACGTTTGTCACACGGCGAAACACCCCGCAATAACCGCTTCAATATCCAGCGCGCAAGGACCGGATGCCATCGCTACCGGGCCGACCACGCAACCTTCGCCGCTGCAGGAGCGCGAGCGCAGGCGGGCCAACGTCTCGACGATCAGCGGTGAATTAAACGATTACGGAAACGCGTACTCCACCATTGCACTCACCTGGGGGCGAAAACCTGCGGGCGGATTCAATTCGACCGATGCTGCTTGGTCACCCGCTTGCATAAAGTGAAAAAATTTGCGCCCAACTTCGATGTTTAAGTTGAGCGTCTGGACTGGCCCACTGGCCTTCAGAATCCTCACCGTGGCAGGGATTGTCGCAGGCGCGCCAGGGTCCCCAAAGTTGTCATATGCGAGCGAAAGAACGACGAGAGTGAACGGGACGCCCCCGGAAAGCCCCGGAGGTGGGAGGGGTACCACTCGCCGCAAAGCCCGCGTCGGGCCGCCACCTGGGGCTTCGTGGTCGATGAAGACGGAAAACGCACCTGAGCCCATAACGACCTCCTGACAGTGATGTTGCACCGTCGGAATACTGCTCCCGCGTGCAGGCTGTGTCGAGGACACGGAGACTTACGACGGCTCATCTGCCCCATTCTTCTTCGGCTTCGCGCTTCACGGCCGGTGCATTTGCGTTCTTCATTTTGAGCCAATAGGGGGAGCGCCCGGAACGGTAGCTTGAATCCTTGCGCTTCGAGACGATGCCTTCGAGCCCGAGTTTGCAGGCGTGGCAAGCCACCAGGTCACTGATTTGGAGAACCGCGCGCGCGCAGGCTTCTTCTAGGGCCCAGATTCTCCCGAAGCGGGAAATCCGATGATGGGCCAACGCGCCTCGCCGCAATGGCGGCGTTCGCCAAGAGCTGGCAGTGGGAATAGGGCCGCGCTGACACTGGCGAGGCCGCTAGGCGAGGGGCAGGGAAGTCGCGAAAATAACCTTTGGGCTTTAAAGGCCACCTTATGGCCCTCACCTTGACGTAAGCCATTGTCGCTTCGAGTTGCTGGGACAACTCTCGACCGCACCACTACAAGGGACTTTTCCTTGTAGGTCAGGAAGATACTGAAATCTAAAGGCCTTCGGTCGCCGCCAGGCTACAAAGAAGCGATACGAATGGCCTTTGCGATGACCACACTTAAGCGGCTCAAATCAGGTGCGTTCACGGCCCGCAAGACCATCTCGAAGGATGCGCTGGGCGAGTGTCGCGAGCTTTTGGCGGAGGATGGGAAGAGCGATTTCATGCCGACGTCGGCACACCGCTTGGCGAGGCTAAGAGAGCCCTCAACGAGTGGCTCGCGCAAATTGAAGGCCGCATCAAAGCCATTCGAGATGCTCCGATTGCAGTGGGGGATAGCCCGAGGGCACCTTAGTCGAATGTGCGACGAGGTGATCGTTAAAGTTAGCGGCTCATTGGGGTGGTCGGCCGGTCCTGCAGTCCCGGTGTAGTCGGCTGGTCCTAAAAACGTTTACCGATCACCCCCTGAGCGCGCATTGACGTGCCCGCGTTGGCCGGCCTCACCTGCCCAACGCCAATTGTCTGATTGGTACCGGTGCCCTGTTGCAATGGTAATGGTAATGCATTCTGAACGGTGCCCTGTGGCAATAACAGCACGGGCCTCACCTGCGGAACGCCAATTGTCGGATTGGTACCGGTGCTCTGTTGCAATGGAAATACCGTCTGATTGAGCACGATGTCCCGTTGCAATGGTAAGACCAGCGCCGGCCTCACCTGTGCAACGCCAATTGTCGGATTGGTACCGGTGCCCTGTTGCGATGGTCCGGTGTCCAGTTGCGATGGTAATATCCGCGCAGGCCTAGTCGAAGGGTCCATTGACGCGTCCGCGTCGGCCAGTCTCACCTGCCTGGTCTGATTGGTACCCTGCGCGGTGGGATTCTGATTGGGTTGTCCGGCGCTGCTCAAATCACCCGGAGGACGGTCCCTCCGTTCGGTGGAACTTGTTTGTGGACTTACGTTTGGCCCAACTGAGACGATGATCCTGATGTCCGAGCTTCCGCGTATCCCGTTCGACATGCCGGATACTTGGATGGTGAAGGAGTCCTGTCCCTCAAAGTCAGACTTGGCTGTGTATGAAAATCCTGAGCCCAGCAATTTCACTTGGCCGGATTGCGGAGGAGAAATGAGCTTCGCGGTATCAATGGTTACACGGTTATGGCGAAGACCGCGGATGCAACTCTGGCCGCTATCGGTCCGCATGGTCCAATCAACAGCATCCGATTTCAATTGATATAGAGAACCGCCCGTTAGGACGCACGCGTCTCCAAGTGCTGGTCGAACAAATACCAGCAGGAGTGCAAGCAAGGTTGCGCCTGAAGACCACATCGTTCGTCTCGCTCGGCTATTGTTTTTGCTACAAACGAAGGCTACAAAGCCGCAGCACGCGACCGCTAAATGGCTATGTATTTTCGGTAGCTTGACCGGAGGAAATTCGTTTCCTCTCGACCGCACCACTCTAGGTCAGCTGGCGTAGGCGTAGGATCTGCGCGCAAAATCTTTGCGCGCGCGGCGCGCACGCGCTCAGTCGCAGATTTGCACGCGGGTGCGAACCCAGCGATAGCCGTCCCACATGGGTCTGCCGCGCGTCCAATAGCACTGCGGCTCCACCACGTAGACCGGCGCTGGCGCCACATAGACCGGCGCTGGCGCCACATAGACCGGAGCGGGTCGCGGGGCTAAGGCCGTACCCACGATCGCGCCTGCCGCAAATCCGCCGATCAGTCCGGCGGCGACGTCGCCGCTTCCGGCGTGCGCGGGGTGTGCTGCTGCGAGCGCCGAGATGCTGATGGCCGTGACGAGGCCGGCAATGGCATTCTTCATCCTTGCTCTCCTGAAAAGCCGCGAGCCGATGCGTGTTGCGCGGCCGCTTCTCATCATAGAGTTATGGCCCAACTCGTTAACAGAGTGCTTAGGATTGCAAATTTGGCGCGCGGCTTGGTCTGGATGGCGGGCGAAGATGTCGCACCAGCTGCGGAAGCTGGTTTATTAATTTCGGTTAACCAGTTACGGTTCGCTCGGTGGGTGAGGCAAGAAGGACGCAATGCGTTCAATCGTGATTGGAGCTGTTGTTGCGGCTGGGCTTTCGCTCGTAACCACGGTACCGACCCTATCGGCGCCGGCGAACGTCGCAGCCATCGGTCAAGCCGCGGCGGAAATGGGGTCCGTGACGCAGGTGCGCTGCTGGTGCACGTGGCGCGGCTGGCGCGGTTATTGCCGGCGCTGGCGCTGCTGGTGAGGGGGCAGACTTCGATATGACGCGCTGAGCGCGGCTCGCGCGCAACGCCCATCAACAAGCGAACCCATCGAGAGCGCGCCGGGCCAACAACGCCCGGCGCGTTTTCATTTGAGGGGGAGATTGTCGTCCTATCGGATCAGCGCGTTTGCGGCGCTGCCAGATTGATCGGCGGCCGCGTCACGGTGAGCTGGTGACCGGCCGCGCGCGAGGACCGCGCCGGCGCCGGCCACGCTCCGAACCAACCGCCCGATGCCGGAGCTGACTCTCTGGCTCTGGCCGTGCGGACAGGCTTCTTGGCCGCCGGCTTGAGCTTGGCCTTTTCCTCCGCGCTTCCCAGGCGGAACACGCGGGAATACCTGAAATTATGTGCGCCCGGTATCGGCAACACCTCGACATCGGCCGGCACGGCGTAGGCGAGCGCTGCCGGCCACAGCGGCCCGGCATCGCTCTGCCGTTCGAAGCTTTGCGCCATCGCCACTTTGGTCACCGGCCCGAACGTCTCGATGCCGAAGCTCGCGGGGCTCGGCGCCGCGAGGACCGGATCGGCGCTTTCCATGCCCACGACTAAGGTGCGCGGCCAGACCTTCGGCTCGGGCGCGCGGCGCGCGGCCCACAGCTCGGGCTCGGCCACGGTCTTCGGCCGATCGGGCGTGGCCGGCACCACGTGCACGATCTTGAAGCCGCGCGCTTTGAGTTCTTTGAGAATGTCCGGAAGCGCGAGCGCGGTGGCGGGTTGGATGTCGTGCAGCAGCAATATGCCTTTGCCGCGCGCCTCGATCCGGTTGATGGCGCGGCGCGCGACTTCGCGATTGTTGATGTGGGTCCAGTCGTCGGCGAGAAAATCCACGCTCCAGGTCATGTCGCCGTGCGCGGCAAGGTATTGCTCGACCGAGGTCTGACGCAAAAGGCCGGGAATGCGAAAGAACGGAGCGACCGCGTTGGGGTCGCCGAGCGCGTTTCGCAGCGACGTGAAACCGCCCTCGATTTCCTGCGCGGCGTGCTCCACCGACATCTTGTGAAAGGTGAACGGGTGGGTCTGACTGTGATTGGCGACCGTATGCCCCTCGTTGTAGACGCGCCGCACGACCGCCGGGTAGCCATTCGCCATCCGCCCGACCATGAAGAACGTCGCCTTCACGCATTCGGACGCCAACGTGTCGAGGATGCGGTTGGTGTATGGCGGCAGCGGACCATCATCGAAGGTCAGGACGACCTCGTGATCCATGAGCGGCAGCGATTCGCCGTATTGCATGCTGCCGACGAGCGGGTGGTCTTTCGGGTCGACCGTGATGGTGCGGCTGACGCCAAGCGCGTCCGCGGGGCATTCGGCGGCGCCTGCGGTGGCGATGCCGAGCAGGGACGTCAGCAAAACAGATGCGACAACGGTGCTGCGCATGCCCCCGTTCTACCCCGATTTGGACCAACTGTGAAAGAACGCCGGGCCCGATGGTGAGTCTCGCCCCTCACTCTATCCAAACACTAGGGGGCGGCAATTTAATGACCCCTTAAGGGCCGCTGTTGGGGCCGATTTATGACGCCTGTGACGGCGCGGGAGGGCCGCCCGGGAACCTGCGCTCGGCCGGACTTAGCGCTCCGCCGCTGGAACGACGTGCACGAGGCGGTAGCCGCGGCTTTTCAGCGCGCGCAGGAAGGCGGCGAGCATGGCGGCGGTCTGCGTCCTGGTATCGTGGAACAGCACGATTCCGCCCCGATTGGCCTCCACGCGGGCAAGCACAAGGCTGAGCTCGGTCGGCGGCGACATCGGGGTCCAGTCGCTTGCCCATAGATCGGCGCCGAAAACCACGATTCCGCGCCGTTCCAATCGATCGAGCAGGGCTTGCGAGGAGGCAAATCCGGGAAAGCGAAAGAACGGCGTCCTCGGCATGCGCTCGAAACGGCCATAGAGCGCGGCGTCGACCGCGGCAAAACCGCGATCGATCTCGGCCTCGGCGGCCGCGAACGGCATGCGGTTGAGCAGCGGATGCGAAAACGTGTGGTGCGCGACAGTATGGCCCTCGCTCAACGCGCGGCGGGCGAGCTGCGGATGCGCGAGCGCATTGCGTCCCAGCAAGAAGAACGATGCCCGCGCGCATTCGCGCTTGAGCGTCTCGAGAACGCGGGCGGTGGTGCCGGGCACGGGCCCGTCGTCGAAGGTGAGCACGACCTCCTTGGGGGCGAGCGGGAGGGTGTCGTGAAAATGCTTGCGGCCGACGCGCGGCGTCGTCGCGGCGTCGACCGGCAAAACGCGCGCGGTGCCGAGCGCTTCGGCGGAGCAGGCCGCTGGTTCAGGGGTTGATTCGCCGCGAGCCGCGGTTGCCGCGAGCGCGAGCACAAGCAGCGCGGGCGCGGCCCGCATCTTCATTCGGTGGGTCATGGGGTGGATTTTGAGCCGATGGCCGCGGCCACAACGAGGCCGCCGTCACCTGGTGTGGGCCGGCGTCGCGGCACGCGACGCGACACCGTGCCACAGCCAGCCGAAGCCGAATGGGCTGGTGGCGACGGGCAGCGGATGCCGAGGCCGGTCGGTGTCGCCGGGTCGCGAGTCGTAGCACGTCGCGGCCACCACCGGCTCACCCGCCGCCAGCAACTCCGAAACCGTGGCGAATTCGTAGCCGCGCGCCTTGAGCGCTGCGACGATGCCGGGGAGCGCGCCTTCGGTGTGCCAGCCGCGGCCGTTGGCGTGGAATAAAACGATCGAGCCCGGCTGAATATTGGTGAGCACCTGATGCTGGATCGCGCGCGCCGACTGGACGAAGGTCGGATCGCCGGATGAAACGTCCCACTGGATCGGCAGCAAGCCCTGGTGTGCGGCTTCGTCCAACGCCGCCGCGCTGCACGCCCCATACGGAAAACGAAGGAGGCTAAGCCGCTGCGGCGCCTGCTCGTGCGCGAGCGTGTTGCCGCGCGGTCCCGTGCACTGCTTGGCTTTAAGCTCCTCGCGCACCTGCTCGTAGGCGACCTGCGCATTCTTGATTTCGTCGACGAGCGCCTGTCCCGACACCACCCGCAGGTTCCGGTGTTCCCACGTGTGGTTTGCGACTTCGAACAGCGGATCGGACATCAGCTGCTGCGTGCGCTCGCGGTGCGAGAGCATCCACTTGCCGCCCATGAAGAACGTAGCCTTGATGCGGTTCTCGCGCAGAAAATCGACGATGCCGCCCTGATAGCCGGAGATTTCGGACGGCTGCTCGCAAAGATCGAACGTGAGGGCGACGAGCTTCTTGTCGCCGGTCAGCTTGACACGGCGAATGACCCCGCGCTGCGCGGTGGGGGAGTATGCGGCGAGCATGCGTTGTGGCGGGGCAATACGCGCCGCGACCTTCTGCACTCGCTCATCGCCCTTGTGGTAGGCGAGATCGCCGGGCATCCAGCAGGCCGGCGCCGTCTCCCCCGCGGCGGTCGCGGTGAGAAGACTAAGCCATAGCAAGGTCATTGGCGCGCGCATGCGCAGGACATCCGATCGGCCGCACGGGAGAACGCAACGCACGGCAAGCCTCGACCATACCAAACCGCCTGCCGACGAGGTGTGGCGCATTTGCAGCGGTTGGCGGATTTCTAAGCCCATATCACTTTCGAAACCCCGCCGGCATTGCGCTTCGTGGGGCCTGTCGACGCGGCGTATGAGGCGCAAATTCAGCGATGCCGCGCTGCGCGTGGGACACGCGGGGCTTGCTACGGCAACCGCTTCCCGACCCGAATGAGGCTTGCCGGCACCGGTGCGGCGTCGCGCCATTCACTCTCGCGATAGCCATTGGCGAGATAGAAGGGCAGCGACGTCGGGTGGGCGTTGATGACGATCTCGGTCCTGCCGAAGGCGCGCGCGGCTTGTTCCGCGAGCCGGAGCAGAACGCGGCCGTGGCCTTGGCGCTGGAGGTCGCGGCGAATGGCGATGAGGCGAAGGCCTGCTTGGGTGTCGCCGACGAGGTCGATGCGCACCGTGCCTATGACCTCGCCGTCGCAGACGAGCACGTGGGGAAGATGGCCGCGCTCGAATTCATCCGGGGCGTGGTCGTCATAGGCTTGGCCCGGCAGCAAGGGGGCGAAGATCGCGTCCCGGCGAATGGCGTGATAGGCCGCCCATTCGCGCGGTGATCGCACGGGCTGGAGGATATAACGCGCGCGGTCCATTTGCATTGTGTCGAACTTGTTCGCGATTGCCAGCTTAGGATGGCGGGCGTAGAAGCCCCACGCATTCGTCCCATCAATTGCGGCAAGACACGAGATGCTGGAAGAAAAAGATGTGACTCCATCCTCGGTCGCGCTGCGCGATGAGGATGGGGCGGTGCGCGCTGATTTCGTCGAGCGCGTTGCGCAGGCGATCACCACGGGGAATTCCGCGGCGCTGCGCGAGCTGGTCGGCGAGCTGCATCAGGCTGACGTCGGCGATCTGATCGAGGCGCTCGACCCGGAGCTGCGTTCCCAGTTGGTCAAGCTGATGGGGCACGACTTCGATTTTTCGGCGCTGACCGAGGTCGACGACACCGTCCGCGAAGAAATTCTCGAAGAGCTGCCCGCCGAGGCGGTGGCCGACGGCGTGCGCGAACTCGATTCCGACGACGCGGTGGCCATCCTCGCGGACCTGCCGAAGGACGAGCAGACCGAGATTCTCGAGCAGCTCCCGCCGCCCGAGCGCGTGGCCCTGGCGCGCAGCCTGCTCTATCCGGAAAACTCCGCCGGCCGGCGCATGCAAACCGAGTTCACGGCCGTACCGCCGGTATGGACCGTTGGGCGTACCATCGACTATCTGCGCGAGACCCCCGATCTGCCCGACCGCTTCTGGGAAATCTACGTGGTCGATACCGCCGGCCGGCTGCAGGGCACGGTCGCGCTCGACCGGCTGTTGCGCACTAAACGGCCGGTGCCGATCGCGGAATTGATCGATGAGGAGATGCATCCGGTCCGCGTCACCGATGATCAGGAAGACGTGGCGCGTTTGTTCGAGCATTACGACCTCGTCGCCACGCCGGTGGTGGACGAGGCGGATAGGCTCGTCGGGGTCATCACCTTCGACGACATCGTCGACGTGATCGAGCAGGAGGCCGAGGAGGACATTCGCGCCCTTGGCGGCGTCGGCCGTGAGGAGGAGCTGTCGGATCCGGTGTGGTTCGTTGCGCGCGGGCGCTTCAACTGGTTGCTGGTCAATCTTGCGACTGCGTTTCTCGCGTCGTCGGTACTTGGCCTGTTCGAGGGGGAGCTGCAGAAGATGGTGGCACTGGCGGTACTGGCGCCGATCGTGGCAAGCCAGGGCGGCAATGCCGCCACCCAGACCATGACGGTGGCGGTCCGTGCGCTCGCGACGCACGAGTTGTCGAGCGCGAATGCGGCGCGCATCGTCCTGCGCGAAATACTTGTAGGGTTGGTCAACGGTTTGGCCTTCGCGGTCATTACCGGCGTTGCAGCGGCGGCGTGGTTCAAGGTGCCCGATCTCGGTCTGGTGATCGGCCTTGCCATGATCTGCAATCTCGTGGCAGGGGCGCTCGGCGGCATTCTGGTGCCGCTCGTGCTCCATCGCTTCCATGCTGATCCGGCGATCTCGTCGGGCGTGTTCGTAACGACGGTGACGGATGTCGTCGGATTCTTTTCGTTCCTCGGCATCGCCACGCTGTGGTTCGGGCTCAAATGACGGAAACCCCCGTCGCGCGCCGGCCGTGACGATCCGAACTCCTCAGCGCGGGGAACGGCCGCCATAGGCCAATGGCTGAGTAGCCATCGGCCGACTAGGCCTTCAGCCCGTCGGCCAATGAGCGACCGCAGCAGTGTGTAACCTCTTGGCCCATCAGAGGGAATCACGTAGGCCTGTGGCCACCATGATGCGGGTCAGACTGAAAGCCGACGGCCGGATCGTTGAGATTCTTCCCGACGGAAGCGAGGCGGCGCTTCCGTCACCGCTCGCGGAGATCGCGCAGCACATGCGCCACGGGCGGCCAGCCGGTGGCTGGGTTGCGGCGGCGCGGGCCGCGCGGGGGGCATCGGCCGACGCCGCCTATGCCCGCGGCGTGCGCGCGCGCACCAAGCTCACCCAGGCGCAGTTCGCCGCCCGCATCGGGGTGCCGATCGAGACCGTGCGGAACTGGGAGCAGGGCAAGCGCTCGCCCCGCGGCCCCGCCCGCGCGCTGCTCAAGGTGATCGACGAGGTGCCCGAGGTCGCTTTCGCGGTTCTCAGTGCCGCAAAGCCGCAACCCTGACGCCCGCGCATCCCGGGCGGCGTCCTCGGCCCGATACCGCAGCTCAACTACGCCGGTGCGCGCCGCGCACGGGTCGATGGCGCGAGCCATGCGAGCGCCGCCATGGCCGTGAGCGTTGCGAGATAAACGATGAGCTGCAGCTCGGTCGGGCGGTCGGTGTAGCCGATGAGCGTGCGGAGCATGCGGCCGATGATGCCGTCCTGCGGCAGCCACGGCGAACTGTCCCACAATTGGCGGCTGAGTACGTTGATCACGCCGGCGGCGTCGAGATACTGCACCGCCTGCGCCGCCATGCCCGCCGCCAGCAACGCGATGAGCACGGTCGTCACGGCGAAAATATGCCGCGCCGGGATGCTGACCAGCCCGTAGTAAGTCAACGCGGTGAACGCTGCCCCGAGCGCGAGCCCGAGCGTGCCGCCGACGAAAAGCGAGGATCCCGACGCGCCGCCGGCGAGGATGCCGTAGAGGAACAGCACGACTTCCGAGCCCTCGCGCAGCACGGCAAGTCCCACCACCACGACGAGCGCGGTCATCGGCCGCGTGCCCGCGGTCACCGCCGCGCCGACCACGGCCATCTCGGCCGCCATCTCGCGGCCGTGGCGCGCCATCCACACGGTGTGCCACATCAGCATCACCACGGCGGCGCCGAGAACGCTGGCATTGAGCAGTTCTTGGCCAGAGCCTTCGAACGCGTTGGCGATGGCTTCGGCGAACAGGGCGACGATGCCGGCGCCGAGCGTACCGAGGAGCACGCCGGCCGCGACCCAATGCCCGCGGCCGCTGATGCCGCGGGTCGCCGCCAGCACGATGCCGATGATCAGACCAGCTTCGATCACTTCGCGGAAAACGATGATGAGCGCGCCGAACATGTTGCTATTCCGCGATCACGACGCCTTTGGCGGTGTCCGCGTGGAAGTCGCCGATGAACTCGTAGCGGCCGGGGGCGAGCGGTCCGATGCGCACCAGGCCTTTGGACTTGGCGGGAATGACCTTCTCGACCTTGAGCGCGGTACTCTCGAATTCCTCGGGGGTTGGGTCCTCGTTGGTGACGTAGATCGATACGCGCTTGCCCGCAGGCACGCGGATTTCCTGCGGCTCGAACTTGTGATTGCGGATGACGAGGTTGAACTCCTGCGCGAGGGCTCCCGCGCTCGGCATGCCGAGTGCCGCCAGCACGATCGCCAATGCAAATCCGCGCATCACGTCCGCCGTCCAATGAACGCTCGGATGATATGAAAGGCTTCGCCGGCCATGACGCAAGTGTTGTATTATTGAATTGTTCTAATCTTTGCGTAGCGAAGCGGGTGCGGAGAACCTGCCGCCGACGAAAATACGGTTGCCCTGCCCCGCGAAAGCGGGGCATCCAGTAGCCGCCCCGCGCAGGCGGGGCATCCAGTAACCGCCGGAGTTTGTGACCCGATCGGGACTGCGCCGTCTGGCCTCTGGACTTGCCGGCTCGAGCTGGCGCCTCGCAATGGGGGAAGCATGCCATGAATTTTGTCGAAGCCAACGGCGCAAAGATTCCCGCAATCGGGCTCGGCACCATGACGCTCATGGACGCGGTCTGCGTCGACGCGGTCGAGACCGCGCTGTGTATCGGTTATCGCCACATCGACACCGCCGAGCGCTACCGCAACGAGAGCGAGGTCGGCGAGGGACTGCGTCGCGGGCTGCGCGCCGCCGGCCTCGAGCGCGAGCATGTTTTCGTGACCACCAAGGTTTTTCACGACCAGCTTGCCGCCGCCGACTTCGAGCGCTCGTTCGATCAAAGCCTGAAGAAGCTGAAGCTCTCCTGGGTCGACCTCCTCCTCATCCACTGGCCGAACCCGAAAGTGCCGCTTGCGGAAACGCTCGGGGTTCTGTGCAAGGCCAAGCGCGACGGGCGCGCCAAGCATATCGGGGTCGCGAATTTTACCATCCCGTTGCTGCAAGACGCGGTGAAACTCTCGAGCGAACCGCTGGTGACGAACCAGATCGAGGTCCATCCGTTCATCGACCAGGGCAAGGTACTTGCCGCCTGCCGCGGCCACGGCCTCGCCGTCACGGCCTATTGTCCGCTCGCCCGCGGCAAGGTGCCCAGCAACGAGGTGCTCGAGCGCATCGGCAAGAGCCACGGCAAGAGCTCGGCGCAAATCGCGCTGCGTTATCTCGTGCAGCAGGGCATCATCCCGATCCCGCGCACGCCTAATCCCGACCACCTCGCCGCCAATCTAGCGATCTTCGACTTCAAGCTGAGCGATGCCGAAATGGCCGAGATCGGCAAGCTCAAGCGGGCCGGCATGCGGGTGGTCAATCCGCCGCACGCGCCGCGCTGGGACAATTGAGGCCGGTCGCGGACCAGTGATGCCGAGCGGAGGTGACGGTGATGTCGGTTGCAACCCACGTCGTCGAAGCGCACGGCGCCCGCATCCCTCTCATCGGCCTCGGCACCTGGGAGCTGCGCGGGCGGACCTGCGCGCGTGTCGTCGAGCAGGCGCTCGAGCGCGGCTACCGCCACGTCGACACCGCCGAGCTTTACGACAACGAACGCGAGGTGGGGGAGGGGCTGCGCGCCGCCGGCATCAAACGCGATGAGGTGTTCATCACCACGAAAGTGTGGCCGTCGCACTTTGCCCCTCGCGAGCTCGAGCGTTCAGCGCAAGCGAGCCTGGCGCGGTTAGAGCTCTCGCACGTCGATTTGCTCCTGCTGCACTGGCCGAATCCGCAGATCCCGCTGCGCGACACGCTCGGCGCGCTCTGCAAGGTCAAGCGCATGGGGCTTACCCGCCATATCGGGGTGTCGAACTTGACCGTCGCGCTGATCGAAGAGGCCGTGAAGCTTGCGGACGGGCCGCTGGTCTGCAATCAGATCGAGGTGCATCCGTTCATCGACCAGTCGAAGGTGATCGCAGCCTGCCGGCGCCATGGCATGGCGGTCGTGGCCTATAGCCCCGTGGCCCGCGGCGGCGTGAGCAGGGACAAGGTGCTGGCGCGCATCGGCAAGGCGCACGGCAAGACCGCAGCGCAGGTGAGCCTGCGCTTCCTGGTGCAGTCGGGCATCGTGGTCATCCCGCGGACCAGCCGCCTCGAACGGCTGTCGGAAAATCTCGCGATTTTCGACTTCGAGCTCGCGCGGGCCGAGATGGCCGAGATCGCGCGTCTCGCGCACCGCGACGGACGGATCGTCGATTACGCCTATTCGGGGTCGCCGCAATGGGATTGAAATGGAATTGATGCGTCCTCGCCGCGTGGTGCGCCTGGCGATGCTTGCGATCATCTCGGCCGGCCCGCCCATCGGACATTTCCCACCGATCGATTCTGCTTGGGCCGAGGCGGCGCGCGCAGCGGTTCGCTCATCGCCGGCGGCACGCGAGCAGACCACGCTGCCGCGCCCGCGGCCCGTCGCCTCGCACGAGGCGGAGGCTGGTGACGACGCGGATGTGCCCGCGCTCCCGGAAAGCTTTCGCGAGCTCGCCAGAGGGTCCGGCGAGCCGCAGATTCCGGGTCTCACCATCGTCTACCTGCATCCGCTCGGGTTGCCGGCCGACGCCAACAACTGGCGCAACATCATCGTGCACCAGACTGAAGGGCCCGCCGGCTCGGCGAAAAGCATGGCGCTGGCGCAAGCGAAAGATCCCACCAAGCGTGGCGTGATGGTATGGGTGGAAACGGACGGCACCATCTATTGGGCGACGGCCGAGACCGCGATCCCGACCCACGGCGACGGCGCCAATCGAAACGACAACAAATACATCGATAACTCCAAGACCTATCGCAACGTGATCAAGACCAACTCGATCGGGGTGGAATTCGTGGGCAACTACCCGGACGTTGCCGAGCCGGCGACGCGCGCGCAGCGGCAAGCCTGGCTGGTGCTGGTGCGGTTCTTGCAGGAGCGCTACGGCATTCCAACCGAAAACATCTATGCCCATAATTGGATCGACTTTAAGGATCGGCGCTATTGCGAGGGCTGCGAGCTTGCGACGCTGGCGCGTAAGCTGGCCTATCAGCCGGGCAAGCGGGCGGGGGGCGAATAGCCAAGAAGCGGGCGAGTGGCGAATGGTGAGTGACGATAGCGCATGATGCGTTCGAGCGGCGCGCAACCCGCAACTCGCTATTCGCTACTCGCACCTCCGAAGTCATAATCGTGAGCTCAATCGATCCCAACAGCGCGCTCGTCCTGTTCTCCGGCGGACAGGATTCGACGGTATGCTTGGCGTGGGCGCTCGAGCGTTTCGCCCGCGTCGAGACGGTGGGCTTCGATTACGACCAGCGCCATCGCGCCGAGCTCGAGGCACGCCCGCGCGTGCGTGAGCGCATGCGAGCCCTCGACCCGGCATGGGCGCAAAGGCTGGGCGAGGATCACCTGCTTCACCTCGGCGCGCTCGCCGCCATCTCCGACACCGCGCTCACGCGCGCGGTCGCCATCGAGATCGGCGAGAGCGGGCTGCCGACGACGTTCGTGCCCGGCCGCAATCTCGTTTTCCTCGCGTTTGCGGGCGCGCTCGGCTATCGGCGCGGAGCAAAGCATCTCGTCGCCGGCATGTGCGAGACCGACTTCTCCGGCTATCCCGACTGCCGCGACGACACCATCAAGGCCATGCAGCTGGCGCTCAATCTCGGGATGGAGCGCCGCTTTGTGATCCATACGCCGCTGATGTGGATCGACAAGGCCGCGACCTTCGCGTTAGCGCACGAGATCGGCGGCGACGCGTTGCTCGAGGTGCTGGTCGAGGACACCCACACCTGCTATCTCGGCGACCGCTCGCAGCGGCACGATTGGGGCTACGGCTGCGGGACATGCCCGGCCTGCCGGTTGCGGGCCGACGGGTTCGCCAAATGGATGTCCACGCGATGATGGAGACGAGACGTCGGGATGAGGGGGTCGTGTTTCTTGCGCTGTTCGCGCTCACCATTCCGGCGGCGAATTGGCTGATCGGACACGCCGGCACGGTGTGCCAGCCGCAGGGACCTTGCCTCGTTCCAGTGGCGCCGGGGCTGATGGCGCCCTCGGGCGTGACCATGGCCGGCGTTGCGCTGGTGCTGCGCGACCTGGTTCAACGCCGGCTCGGGGTCGCGGCAGCATCGCTTGCCATTCTTGCCGGTGCCGTGCTTTCGGCCGCGCTGGCGCCGGCCGCGCTCGTCATCGCTTCGGCGGCCGCGTTCCTGCTCTCGGAATTCGCCGATCTCGCGGTCTATACCCCGCTCGCTCGGCGCGGGCTCCTCATTGCCGTCGTCGCGTCGGGGGTGGTGGGACTGGTCGTCGATTCCGTCGTGTTTTTGTGGCTCGCCTTCGGCTCGCTGGAATTCCTGCTCGGCCAGATCGTCGGCAAGGCGTGGATGGTGCTGCTGTCGATTCCGTTCGTGGCTTGGCTGCGGCGACGCGATGCGCGCCTCGGCATCGCGCCGGTCTGAAACCGACGCCAAGGAGGCTTGCCAAAGAGGTGTGCCAAAGAGGTGTGCCAAAAGAGGTATACCATGAGTGCGGCCCTTTACGACACGCTGCGCGCGGTCACCACCGCGACCATCACCACCATGCTGTTGAAGAAGGGCATCCGGCGCTGCTGGATGAACGGGCCGCAGCCGCTCGTTCCCGGCGGCGGACGCCTCGTGGGTCCGGCGTTCACGCTGCGCTTCGTGCCGGTGCGCGAGGACCTCGCGACGCCGGAGAGCTGGGCAAAACCGATCTCGACGCGGGGCGCCATCGAGGAAATGCCGGCCGGTTGCATCGCGGTCGCCGATGCGATGGGCGTGACCTCGGCCGGCATCTTCGGCGACATCCTCACCATGCGCATGATGAAGCGCAACGTCGCGGCGCTGGTGACCGACGGCGTCGTGCGCGACAGGGCCGGCGTGCTCGCCTCCAAGCTGCCGGTCTGGTGCGCGGGCACCGCCGCGCCCGCTTCGGTCAACGGGCTCACCTTCGTCGGCTGGCAGGAGCCGATCGGCTGCGGCGGGTGCGCCGTCTTTCCCGGCGACGTCATCGTCTGCGACGATGACGGAGCGGTGGTGATCCCGCAGGACCTCCTCGCCTTCGTCGCCGAGGAGGGCGCCGAGCACGAGCGTATGGAGAGCTTCATCGTCGGCGAGGTCGAGCGCGGGGCGAAGCTTCCCGGCCTCTATCCCATGAACGCCGACACCAAGGCGCGCTACGAGGCCTGGAAGAAGAAGTGACTGGTGGATGTTCTTCCCCCTCTCCAAGATCCTCGGCTTCTTCGCCATCCCGTCCAATCTCGTTGTTTCGATCGGCATCCTCGGCCTGTTGCTGCTGCCGACGCGCTTTGCCCGCGCCGGGCGCGCGCTCGCCTTCGCGAGCCTCATCGTGCTCGCGATCCTCGGCCTTTCCCCGGCCGGCAATGCGCTGATCATTCCGCTGGAGGAGCGTTTCCCCCGCTGGGACGCGACGCGCGGCGCGCCCGACGGCATCATCGTGCTCGGCGGCGCGATCTCGCCCGACATTTCCGCGGCGCGCGACGAGGTCGCGCTCAACGAGGCGGCCGAACGGCTGACCGTGGTGGCCGAACTGGCGCGGCGCTACCCGAACGCCCGCATCGTGTTTTCGGGCGGCAGCGGCGCGCTGATCTACGACGAGGGCGCGGAGGCCGCGTTTGCGCTGCGCGTGCTCGAAAGCCTCGGCATTCCGCGCGCGCGCATCACGCTGGAGGACCGGTCTCGCAATACGGTCGAGAACGCGGTCCTTTCCAAGGCCATCGCCCAGCCCAAGCCCGGCGAGCGCTGGCTGCTGGTGACGTCGGCCCATCATCTGCCGCGCGCGGTTGGCGTCTTCCGCAAGGCCGGCTTTCCGGTCGAAGCCTACCCCGTCGACTGGCGCACGCGTGGAACCGACGACGCGCTGCGCCCCTTTGCCACCGTGGGCGATGGGCTGCGGCGAAGCGACACCGCCGTGCGCGAATGGGTCGGACTTGCGGTCTATTGGCTCACGGGGCGAAGCTCGGAGCTCTTTCCGAGACCGACGCGCGACCACCATTGAACGCGACCGCCATTGAAGAAAATCATCGTCGGTGCCGCGCCGCTCACGGCGCGGCATTTACCCGCTGTTCACCGCTCGCGCGCAAAATAGCCGAGCGCTCGACACGACTTTGTGACCGCGTCTTTTTGCAACCGCGCGCCGCCCACCGGGTGTGAGTCCTGACGCTCTTTGACGGGGCGTCGGACCTGTCTGCGCACGAGCGCCTTCGAAGGAGCATCATCCGATGATGCGCGTCGAGATGCGACCAGCAATGCCCTCGGCCTTGCCGCGGGCGGCGGTCTCGCAAGCCCGCCGTGAGCGGCTGCTGCGGTGGTCTGCCCTTGCAGTGACGGTGCTCACGGCGACGATCGCCGTTGTGGCCGCGGCCATGACGGCCGTGATGCTGGGCATCACCTGATATCGCGCCGCTGCGAGCGCGATTCCGATCCGATCGTAACGGGCCTCGCGGGTCGAGGCGGGGCTTGACCGCGCCGGTGCGCTGCGCCCACCATCGTCGGGGGCGCCGCAAGCGAGCGATGCCGCGAAATATCACCTTCACGTCCACGCTGGCCGAGGCTGCGAGCCGATAGGCGCAGCACATCACGGGATGAGGGATGGCGCTCAAACTCATCATCGGCAACAAGAACTATTCCTCGTGGTCGCTGCGCCCATGGATTGCCATGAAGGTCGCGGGCATCGCTTTCGACGAAGAGGTGATTTCGCTCGATGCCAAAGATTTCAAATCGCGGGTAACCAAAATCTCCGGCACCGGCAAGGTGCCGGCGCTTGCCGACGGCAAGGTGCAAGTCTGGGAGTCGCTTGCGATCCTCGAATATCTCGCCGAGAAATATCCCGACGCCCGCCTTTGGCCGGCCGAGCCGGCGGCGCGCGCGCTTGCGCGCGCGATCGCAGCCGAGATGCATGCGGGCTTCGTTCCGCTGCGCCGCCATTTGCCCATGAACATGTGGCGACCGGTGATGCCGCGCCAGCTCACGGCGGACGTGGAATCGAACGTACGGCGCATCGACGCCATCTGGACCGATTGTCGCACGCGCCACGGCGCTGGCGGCGCCTTTCTGTTCGGCAACTTCGGCGCCGCCGACGCCATGTACGCGCCCGTGGTCGCGCGCTTCCACACCTATGCCGTCGAGGTCGGCGCCGTGGCGCGCGCCTATATGGACGCGGTGATGGCGCTGCCGGCATGGGGCGAATGGCGAGCGGCGGCGCTCATGGAGCCCTGGGTGCTGCCGGAAGACGAGGTGGATTGGCCCACTGTTATGCGAGTCTGACCGGCTGCGCCGTTCGCGCCTGCGACATTGCGCCAAAAAAATGCCGAGGAAGTGTATTGATTCCGGCGCGGGGACGAAAGAAAACCACGCCCATCCCGTAGCGCCTTTGGGTGCCGCCGGGAGGGGGCTACCCAACAGCGGGACTACCTGCCTTACCGCCTGGAGCTGTCATCATGCGATATCGTGTTATCGCTCTATTTTCGGCTGTGTTTTCGGTCCTCACCGTCTTCTGCACTGCAGCAATCGCGGAAGAAGCCAAGAGCGACGTCAAAGGGCTTTTCCTTCTGACCGATTACCCCGCGGTCACCCTGCGCCCCGGGACCACGTCGTCGATCAATCTCAAGCTGCAGAACTATGGGCTTCCGCCGGAGCGGCTGGCACTTTCGGTTGGCGGGGTTCCCTCGGGTTGGACGGCGACCCTCATCGGCGGCGGCCAGCCGGTGGCGGCGGCGCTGGCGGCAACCAACGCCAACGTGCCGCTCGAGCTGCGCCTCGATGTCCCCAAGGACGCTCCCGTCGGCACCACCAACCTGACGGTGACCGCGCGCGGCACGGCCAGCAACGCAACGCTCCCCATCGAGGTGAAGCTCGCGACCGATCTGCCCGCCAAGCTCACGCTCAATCCGCAGCTCCCCGAGCTGCGCGGCACGTCCAAGTCGAGCTTCGAGTTCCAGCTCGCCATCAAGAACGACAGCCCCAAGAAAGTGGTGGCGAGCTTGTCGGCGCAGGCGCCGCAGAACTTCGACGCCACCTATACCG
>Ga0306925_10001605_pt1 | contig 18784 bp, 13 predicted proteins | sample flu12Cox44000176_FD_203755 | JGI IMG/M metagenome (GOLD analysis project Ga0306925, IMG submission 203755) | Lab enrichment of tropical soil microbial communities from Luquillo Experimental Forest, Puerto Rico - flux8day.12C.oxic.44.000.176 (v2)... | ecosystem: Environmental > Terrestrial >... | reverse complement strand
TTACCCAACGTGGGTAATACCCGTCGGCGTGCATAACCGCCTCACAATTCAACGCCTTACTGCCTTACCTCTGTCGCCCGCAGTAAACTCCCGCTAGGTTCGTCACGTGAAGGGGGCTTCACGGGAGGAATTCCCGACCGACCTGTCTCCGAGTCGCCCAAAATAACCAGCGGGAGTTGCGGTGCGACGTCCCAGAATCCCGTTTCGGGCCAGTTTCAGCATAGGCGACCACTCGCTCCGGTAACTTCGCCTGCCGGATCGCCGCTTGACAATTCGTAACCGATCGGTTACCATTATGGTAACCGAATGGTTACAATAAAGCATAGGCGCAACAACGTAACGTTCCGAGCGATCGCCGATCCGACCCGCCGAGAGATCCTGAACCTTTTGCGCGGCGGCGCACACACGGTGGGAGAGATCGCTGTTAATTTCCGGACGAGCCGCCCCGCGATCTCAAAACATCTCCGCCTGCTACGCTCCGCGGGCTTGGTGGTTACCCGGAAGGATGGCACGGCACGAGTTTGCAGGTTGAATGCCAGACCGCTGCGGGCTGTTAGCACGTGGTTACAAGAGTACGAAGCCTTCTGGCGTGAGAGTTTGGATAGTCTCAAGAATTACATCGAAGACACCGGACCGAACGACAAGGAGAAACATTTATGAATCCGGCGAGCGTAAGCGACACCATCGTACAGGAGATCACGATCAACGGATCAGCGAACCGCATCTTTGATGCGCTCACCGATCCTGACCAACGTGTCAAGTGGTGGGGGGCCGAAGGAAGATTTCAGGCCACGCATATGGAGTCTGACCTCCGCCCCGGTGGCAAGTGGATGATGCAAGGCAATGGCATCGGCGGCAAACCCTTCAAGGTGAGCGGAGAGTATCGTCAAATCGAACCGCCACATATGCTGGTCTTCACCTGGCTACCCGACTGGCAGGAAGACCTGGTGGAGTCGGTTGTGCGCATTGAACTGGAAGAGAAGAACGGCGTCACCACGGTTCGGTTGACGCACTCGGGCCTGACGAGCGAGACTTCACGCATCAGCCACAAAGGATGGCCTCAGATCCTCACTTGGCTGCGAGCCTACGTCGAAACGCCGGCCTAAGGAGCCGGCGACGATTCGCGGATATTACGACCGGTCCAACCGACCGAAGAGTTTCGGCCGTATAGAGAAGAGCGGTGCCATGCGTGTCACAACTCTGACAACACTATTCATCCGTTGTTTCGGGGTGCTGAAGACAGGCAACTCCCAGTCGGGAAATCCGCCGGCCCGCGCGGCACTGGCCGCGGCTCGCTGACCGATCCGGACATCGTGCACGGCCGTCTCTATCAGCCGGATTCTTCCGATGCCGCGCCTACCTACGAATCGACACGACCGCGAACTGTACATCGATCCCGATTATCGGGAAGCCAACCCCTGAGCCATCCCGTCGCGATCCATGTGGGCCGCGCGTCGTCGTCCGCTTCCCCGAAGTACGGAAGCTCCTCATCAGCGGCGAGCTGGCAGGCGGCCAGGAACTGGCCAACACACGCGGGTTGTGGAAATTCCGTCGGCAGAGGCCACGTGGTGTTCCGTGCGATCAATCCCATGTGGCGTTAGGAAACCCGCGCAGCTTCATGCTGGTGATAAATGCCGTCTTGAATTGGGATCACCTGCAAGCCGGCCAGTAGGCGGGTCCACTCGGTCCAGATTCGCGCGGCACGGACACGCAACACCGGCGTTCCGGCTGATCGGGTCGGAGAAGATCTTGGACGGCGTTGACTTCGCGCTTGCAGACCCTGGCGAATGCGAAGGGGATTTCGCGCCAGGAATCGGCGCGAGTACTCCGGGTACCCAGCCCAACTTCAGTCGGGGAGGAGAGCGGCGTGGAAATGCTCAAAAACCAATGGTGTCGCCCCTTTTTGATCTCACTCGCGCAAGTCTCGGTTGATGTTCTAACCGCGCAATGACCGTGCATGCTCTCAGGAAGTTATCGCCGGACGGGAGGCGGCCGTTCGGAGGTCGAGATCGGTGCCGCTTAGCCCGAGACGGCGCCAGTTCTGCCGCCTGGCGCGTCGCCGTGGTGACCTGGAGAGGATTCATCTTCTCGGCGCGGTGAGCTTCAGGAAATTTTGATTCTCATGGCAAATGTACTCCACCATTTCCGAGCCGTCCGCCACGATGCGGCGGATGATCCGGAACGTGAACGGCCTGGTGTACGCCTTCGCGTCGTCCACGGTCAGCTCGATTTCGAGCGTCCCGAAGTTCGGGCGGCGGAACCGCTCCGTCAGCGTCAGCGCCTCTGTATAGGGAGCGCCTTTGTGATCGAGCCACCCGGCCGAGCGAAAAATGTCCGGCAGATCCTTCGCATCGACATTATCCGGGTCGACGCCGTGGAAATTGTTCGACTCGACGACCAGCGTGTCGCCGTCCCACCGTCCGACCGAGTAACCGTGCCAGTACGGCGGCACCGACCCCATCTCCGGAAGCCGCCGCCCGTCCATGTAGAACGTACGGAGACCGTAATTGGATTCGGAGATGTACAAAATCTGCCGCGGCGTCTGGACGATCTTAAACGGCTGCGGATCGATGTGGTATTCAACCGGTCCCTGCGGCATGCAGTTCCCGTCCGGATCGAACAGCCCCTGCGAATCGGTGCGCTTCTCGCGGAGCTTCGCCGCCCAGGGCTGAATCGGCAGCCCGTCTTTGAAGGCGCCAAGGATGTCTCCACCCGTGACCAGCGGAGGCCGGCCGGGCGGCGGACCATTCGGCTCGAGATTGCGAGCCGAAATTATATCCCAGACGCCGGACAGGTCCGGATGGCCATCGGCCGTTCGCGGGGCCGGTGCGCCGAGATTGGGCTTGCCATCGGCTCCTTTGGGGACCCCAGATTGAGGATGCAAAGGCCACTGCGCGGCGAGCGACGGCGGCAAGGCGGCCATGAAGACCGCCAGGAGTGCGGCGGGGAACCATACTTTCATTTGGGCCTCCCAACGTTACGGATTCGGACTCCGCTCGGGTCCTCCGTCCTGGTTCCCACCGAGGATTTTCCTCCCATCCGGCAGCACCCAACTTCTACCATTCACGGTATTGGGAACATCCTTCGCCAGAAAGCCTTCGACCGTTATCGTATCGCCGACCTTCACACTGGCCTTGGTCCAGCCCTGGCGGTATAGGATGTTGGGCGCGCCGCCTTCGATCGAATAATTGACGGTCGCTCCGCTCGGGTCTTTCGCCTCGACATGGACAAAGATGTGCGGATTGAACCACTCCACTTTGGTCACCTTACCGGTGAACTTGATGGGCTTGTTGCTGTCGAATTCGGCGGCAAACGAGTGATGGGCGGTGAGCGGCGCCGCGCTCAGCAGGAAAACAATACAGGGAAGGCTGACAGCCGGCCATTTGCTTCGCATACCATTCTTCCTCCCGGGAGCTGTTCCAGAGCACATCGTACCAGTTTGTCAACGACGTGGGTGCCGTTGGTTCCTGACGCCAATTATGGGTGGCGTACAACAGGTTCGGAGCGCCGCTGGCCAAAAAAACAGCGAGTCCATTCACAGGCGCCCCTTCACGTGGCCGAGTATGCGAGCGTAAGCGCGAGCCGCGTGCCAATTGCTCGGGACATGCCGGGCCAGATGGCACCTGCTGCTAAAACGCGAATCTCCCCAGTTCACAATAGAGAAGGAGATTTTCGTTTAGCCCCGCACCGCCTTTGCCAGTTAGCCCGGCTCGAACCTCTCTCTGGAGAGCTCCGCGAGGCGACTTTGCGTTAAATAATAACGCTAAAATCCGATTATCGAACAGGACTTAGCAGCTGAACTCGGCCTAGGATCGTTTTGCTAAGGTACGACGCACGCGGCACTTAGGAAGTGTGCGGCAAACTTGCCTGCCTCGCTTGGTGGCTTCCAACACCGGATTTCCCGCGTTATCCTCGGGCGGGGGCACGCAAAGGGCGCCAGAAGAATTCCGTTTTGGAGGCAATCTGCGCCCGAGAACCTTCCTGATACTGCCCATAAAGGGCTATGATGGCATGCCTCTAATTGGGCTTGACTATATCGCGAATTTTCTTGACATGCTGACTTGGGAACACTTATACTGCCACCCAGGACTTAAGACCCGTCATGCGGCGGGTTGTAGGGGTGGCTGTCGGAATTCTGGGAACGAGGGGACCTAGGGGAAGAATCCAACCCCGACAGCGGTGATTCTAGGCTTCCGCAAGCCATGGAGGCCGAGCCTCCAAGGAGCGGTTAACTTTTCGAGTTTCGAAAAGGGGCGCTCATGAAATCCGTGACATTGCAGACGACCCGATTGGGGAAAACTGTGTACCTGCTCGCTACGATTCTGGGAGTGTTGCTGTTCTGCCTCTCCTTGTTTGCGCAGGGAAACTTCGGCCGCATCCTGGGAGCCGTCACCGACCAAACCGGCGCTGTGCTGCCGGGCGCTGTGGTCACCGTGTTGGACACGGAGAGAGGCATCGCGCGAAGCTTGGTCACTGATCAGGCCGGGGAGTATAATGCTCCGAACCTGCTTCCCAGCACCTATACGGTGCGCGTCCAGGCACGAGGATTCAAGACACTGGACCGGCCGAACATCGTGCTCGAAGTTGGCAAGGAGTTTCGCATTGACTTGACACCGCAGCCTGGCGAGCAGTCGCAAACCATCACGGTCGAAGAAGCCGCTCCGATCGTGGATGCCAGCAGCGCCACCCTGGGCGGCACGCTCAACAACGCGGACATCAACGATATGCCCTTGAATGGCCGCAACTACCAAAGTTTGCTGGGACTGCGGCCGGGCGTGACACTGTATCCGGGCGGCTCACCCTGGACCCAGAGCACCAACAACATGCGGCCCGATCAAACCACTTGGATGGTCGATGGCATTCAGAATGTTAACGGCTTCGACAACACTCCCGTAGCCGGCGGGGGGAGCGCAATCACCGACGGGTCCAAGATTTTGCCCATCGACGCCATCCAGGAATTCAACCTCATGGAGAATGTCAAGGCGGAGTACGGCGGCAAGCCTGGCGCTGTGGTAAACGTTGGAATCCGGTCCGGGACCAACCAGTTTCACGGCTCGGCTTACGCGTTCGGCCGGGACGGTAGTTGGGACGCCCGCAATGTCTTCAACCCCCCGCCCAACGAGGTTCTTCCGCTGGATTTGGAGCAGTACGGCGGGGTGTTGGGCGGTCCTATCAAGAAAGACAAACTGTTCTTCTTTGGCGGCTATGAGGGCTTGCATGATTTGCTCGGCAACGCGTTCGTCACCCCGGTTCCGTATACCGGTCCCGGGAGCCCCTTCGACCCGGCGAACAGCATGGTGGATGCCATCAGTGCCCTGCAAAAGGCCGGCGTGCCGCTCAGTCCCGGCAGCCTCAAAATATTGGGCTGCACCGCGGGCGCGTCGCCGAGTTGCACGGGCGGAGTAATCGCGAACGCCCCCACGAACACTACCGTCTACCCCAGTACATACCCTAACGAGAATCGAACCGACAACGGGATCGGCAAAATCGACTACCATATCAACAGCAAGCACACGATCAACGGGATGTTGTTCCGGTCCGTCTACAGCGCCACCGGACAAGATTTTCCGCAGGTGAATCCGCTCTGGTTAAACTCCTTTCCGCAAGATGCCTGGACCATCTCCGGCAACTGGATCTGGACCGTCTCCCCCACCCTGGTGAATGAGTCCCGGTTCGGCTTCAACCAGGCCTACGCCTGCTTGTGTGGTATCGACAACAAGTTGGCTGATGGCCAGGGTTGGCCCATCAATACGGGCATCACAACTTCAACTGGGTTTCCGACGGTGGTCATTCACGGTTTTGGCCAGACTCGATTGGGCGCCCGGCGGACGAACGTCCAGTTCCTCAACAGCCCGTATTATAATTGGCAGGACAATGTTTCCTACCTTCGCGGCAAGCACACCTTTAAGTTCGGCTTCGACTTCTCGCACGTTGCGGCCAATAGCGACGTAGCCGACACGCGGGGCCGCATTGATTTCAACCCGGGTACGGTGCCTCAGATTCCCAATTCCACATCACTGGAAGGATTTTTCGCCGGACTGCCCGGCCGGGGAAATCAACTGATCGGCAACCCGCTCCTTCAAACGTCCAGCAAGTGGTACGCAGGGTTCTTTCAGGATGACTGGCGCATAGTCCCGAGGGTAATGCTCAACCTTGGCCTACGCTATAATTACGCAACCCCACTCCAGGATGCCACCAACCACCTGGGCAACTTCAGTCCCAGTCTTGGACTGGTTCAGCAGGGCCAGCCGAGCGTAGGCAGTACGATCATCCACCCCGACCGCACAAACTTCTCGCCGCGCTTGGGTATCGCCTGGGACTTGACCGGCAAGGGCACGACTGTGATTCGGGCCGGAGGCGGCGTATTTTATTCGGTACTGGTTCTCGCCAATTCTGTGGCGAACCCCGCAATCGCCAACGTCCCAGGTGGCACGAGCCTCGGCAACGTCCCGACCGGTGCCTGCACGACAAAGGTGCCTATCGGTACCCCTTGTCCGCAGACCTTTGGAGGCACGATTCAATCGGCCAATGTTTCGCTCCTAGGCTCCGCGCTCAACTGGGATGGCGTGATTTTCCCCAAGGGCGCCGTATTCTCTTGCACCGCCGATAAGCCGTGCAGCATCAGCGCCATGGACCCGAATCGAAAAACCCCGCTTGTCGGGACATGGAACTTCGGCATCCAGCACTCCTTCACCAACAATCTTTCGCTGGATGTGAGCTATGTAGGCAATCACGCAGACAGAGAGATGACCTCAGTCGACCTTAATCAGGCCAATCTGACCACAGGCGTGAGGCCCTACGCTTCCCAATTCCCCTACCTGCAGTTTATCAACTACGCCTACAACGGTGGCTGGTCCAACTACCACAGCCTGCAATCTACTCTGACCAAGCGGTTTTCCCACGGGCTTTCTTTCACAGTTGGGTACACCTACGGTCATGGCCTGGACAACGGTTCTCTGAATCGTTTCGCCGGACTGGTGCAGAACAGCCTGAATCCGGCCGCGGAATACGCCTCGAGCGACTTCGACATCCGCCACCGCGCCACGATCACCGCCAGTTACGAAATCCCCGGAACGAAGCGCTACGGCCAGATACTCAGCGGCTGGAAACTGAACACTGTCATAACCCTATCGGGCTCGCTGCCGTGGAACGTCATCGATGGCGCCGACAATTTCAGCAGGACCAGTGAGTACACCGACCGCTGGGATTTCTTCGGCAGCCCCTCCGACTTCAAGTCCCCAGGCAGCCAGTCGCTTCCCTACTGTACCGGCCCCGGCAAAGGCGGTTGCAGCGTCACCAGCGGCGTCTCCGGCATCCAGAGCTTCTTTACTGCCGATCAGTCCACCGCAATGTGGAACCAGTGCACGGCGGTGGCCCCCGATATGAGCACGCTCAAGGCGGCCGGTTGCTACGTGAAAGGCCAGTCGGAGATGGTTCCTCCCACGAAAGGAACCTTCGGCACCATGGGCCGGAACATTTTCCGCGACGCAGGCTTCAAGAACGTGGATTTCTCCGTATTCAAAACCTTTACGTTCAAGGAGCACTACAACGCCACCTTCCGGGCCGAATTCTTCAACGTATTTAATCACCCCATCTTCGCCAATCCGTTAGGCTCGGTGACTGGCTCGGCTGGCGGCAGCGATCCTTCGAGCGGCAGCACCTTCGGCAGCGCTGGCGGCACCACGCCCGATTTCGCCGTCGGCAACCCGATCGTTGGTTCGGGCGATGCCCGCCTGATCCAGCTCGGGCTGAAGCTGACGTTCTAACCGCGCCGACGGCAGGAATTCTCGGCGGCGTGCCGGACCACGCACAGAATCGCAGCCTAGGGGAGCTCTCGAATCGATGCTAGCCCGGCTCGTCTTCCCAGGGGCTGGCCCGGCCGCCCCGCGATCTGTTCCGGTGCCGAGGTGAGGGAGCCGCCGTCCAAAGTGCGATCGTGCAGTCAGGATCCGACGAAGACCGAAGTCGGCCTGATTCTACGGGTTTCCGTATAATTTCGCCTAGTTCCGAGCAGCGGGACCCATGGCGATGAACTCAAGGGTAGCGCCCTCGGGCCCCGTTCCGTCGTAGTGGATCTGATTGGGGATATCGTGGACGACGCCGCCCGGTCCGATGGCAACGGTGTTGTTCTTATCGAACTTCGCCCCCGTGCCGATCAAGAAAGTTCCGGCCAGGACCGTGATGAATCGCTCGTTGGGATGAGAGTGAGGCTGGCTCCAATCGTTCGGGCCCCGTTTGGTGATTTGCACGTACAAGCCGGCTTTTGACGGATCGCCAAACAAAGTCGCCGTTTTGCTAGCGCTTCCTGGACGGTCTTGCCACGCAAATTCATCGGGCAGTTTGAAATCTCTCGCATTGCGGTCGATGGTAACGGCGTCGGCGCCGTAGAGGGCCATCAAGTTTCCTACGCGTGAAAGAACCAGGTCGGCGTGTTTGTTCATCCTCGTCCCGGGGTCCGATAAAGCCGCCAAAACGAGGAATCCCAAAACCAAGGCCATCCGACGAATACCGCGACTACCGAGCTTGAACATGGTGATACTCCTTTCCTCAAAGAGTAGTCCAGGATCGCCAGCGAGTCCAGCATCGGACGCTCCGTGTTCCTTATCACCGCGATATGGGTTCAGCAGTCTACTTCAGGGCGTAGATGTCGTAAGTAACTGTAGTGCCCACGCGCTCGCCAACGCCGACCGCTTGCAACCGTGTGAGCCAGATGTACCGCGAATCACCGGTCTCGAAGAGCGGTGCGATCCGCAGCGACGCGCCAGCGTTCGTCGTCTGGCCGATGCCGTTGTAGGTCACCAGAATCAGTGCCCCATCGTTGGTTTTGAGCGTGAGGCGAACGTCGAGCCGGTAGCTGCCGTCGGCGCGGTTAGTGATCCAGTCGCCGGCGGGCGTCTGCACCGACGCCTTGAGACGCGGGCCTTCGAAGCTGCCGCCGACGACCTGCACGATCGTTCGCGTCCCCTGCGGGCCGTTTTCGACAACGGTGCGGGTCCCGGTTTCGGCACGCAGTGTGCCGAGGTATTCGAACGCGGGAGAGCGCGGCCCCTCAGTGCCACTCGGAGCGCGCGGGGCAACTGTAGCCGGCCCGGGCGCGGAAGGCTGAGCGAGAGCAAACGGAGCTGAGGCAGTCAGTCCGAGGCCGACCACTAACGCGGTTGCGACACGCACGGGACCCCCTGTATTGAAAGCATTGATCGTCCGGAGTTTCCGTTTTGGCTTTTCGTACCGCCGTTATTGTACACCCAACCGACCTCGGGACGTCGCGAGGCGGCGGTATCGCGGCGCTCTGCGTGGAGCGGACCGGGGGCATCGCATTTCAGGCCGGCATTGTCCGAACTCTATCCGGGTTGCCGGACGGGGTTGCCTTGCTGGTAGTTTCCGACAACGCGAGTTCAGGCTCGCTCAGAAGACCGCAATCGGGTTCAAGGGTGACCCGGTTCCACCAGGCACGGCCAGTGGTGCAGCAGAAAAGAGAAACTCCCACCGGCCAAGGCGGTTCGCCGTCTCGGCCAATTGTTCTAGATCGCAGTTGTCAAACAGCGGCGTCCCCATTGAGATCAGCATCAGGAAGTGAACAGGCTGTGAGACACCCGGAACCTGGGAAGGCAAAACATCACTGGCCCCATCCCCTGCCAAAATTGCGATATCACGTTTCTTAAACCAAGGCACTGTCGACGCGTGCAACCCAGCCAGCTCTTCTCCGGCGTTCCACGGCCCCTTGGCCGCCCGCCGTGCCCAGCGGCCTGTCCGCACAAACACCGCATCCCCACTCCCCACCCTAACTCCGGCCCTTTTCTCCCAGGCTTCCAGGTCCTCAACGTAGATGGCAGCTTTGGGTTCCAGGTACGGTACGCCCTTCAAGCGCGGAATGTCTATCAACACGCCGCGCGTCACGATACCGTTACGGAATACCGCAATATCGTTCTTACCTGCCCCCGCACTGGTGACCTCTCCCTGCGTGTAGCCGTTGTACATCTTGCCGTCGCGAAACGCATGGCCAAGCGCATCCATGTGGGTGTGACCATAGCCATGAAAGGAGATTTCATATCGGTCCATGGCGTAGGCGCCCAATACAGGATTCTGGCTCGTGGCCGTCATGGTATGGACAAGCGGGTCGCTGTTGTCTGGCGCGCGCGTGGTGAGCACGGGATGTTCGAGTGAGACGGAAATGCCCTCTTTTACCGAGGCGGCGGCCTGCTTCACTTTGGCTGGTGTGATGAGATTTACACTGCCCTTCTGGTCGTCCTTGCCCCAACGCCCCCAATTTGAAAGCTCCTTCATCCAGCGTTCAAACTGCGTTTTGTCGACGTTGTGCGAGGGCTGCGAGAAGGCAGTTAGGCAAAGCAAAATGCCAGTACCGAAGCATGCGTGGCAAGATTTCATCCGGGGATTCTATCACGCCATACCGCATTCCGACGGAAGGTTGGGGGGATCACGAGCTATTCGTTGGCCGCCTCGAACGGCGAGGCGCCCACGACGATAGATGTTGCGAACAGCCCATCGCGTGAGTAGCGCCTGGTAACGCGAAGGCGATTTCGCAATAGCTATCGCACCTGTGGGGCCCACTTCCCAGCTCTCCGTTTCCCAGCCAGCCTAAGCGGAAGTAATACGGTGAGTGTCATACTTTAACAGACGACAACCCGATGAGACGCACACACTCGGTTGTGATCTTGATGTCCTAGTCCCGGAGGAGACGACTCATGCATAAGACCATCGTTGCTGCAGCCGCCGCGCTGCTCACCAGTGCCGGCATTTGCCTCGCGCAACCCCCCGGCATCACTCGCGAGATGATCGAGCGGGCGTTGCCTGTCGAAGGCGCGCCGCTCGCAGAGCCTGGACCATACAAGGTCACCTCCGAAGGCGCGGCCGGCTCGCCCAGCCATCTCGTTTTTCGCCCGACGGCGCTTGAAGGGTTTCCAAAGAATGACACCTTGCCCGTGATGGTGTGGGGCAACGGCGGCTGTGCGATCGACACCACGCGCTACGCGGGCTTTCTCACCACAATCGCCTCGCACGGCTTCCTGGTGCTGGGCACAATTCCTCAGCAAGGCGCTCCGCGACGGCAGGCAACCGCCGACGACCTGCGAGCCGCGATCGACTGGGCCGGGAAGGAAAATTCACGAGCCGGCTCGCCTCTGAAGGGCAAGATCTCCCTGGACAAGGTTGCGGTCATGGGTCAGTCGTGCGGAGGATTTCTCTCGATCGCGCTCGGCGCCGATCCCCGCGTCAAGACGATCGGCGTGTTCAATTCAGGCGTGCAGCCTACGCCCGCAGCGCAGGCGCAGGGCAACACCGCGCCCGCCGCTCCGCAGTCGGCGTTTCCCACTTCCGCCGACCTGCCCAAACTGCACGGGCCCGTGCTGCTCATCAATGGCAGCGATGCCGACTTCATGATGGCGCAGTCGGCAGCGACGTTCGACATGATCAACCACGTACCAGCGTTCTACGGCGCCCGGCACAATGCCGGCCACACTGCGACCGTCTTTCATCCTGGCGGCGGCGAGTTCGCCAATGTCGCGTCGAACTGGCTCCTATGGACCTTCAAGGGCGACAAGAAAGCCGGCCGGATGTTCGTCGGCAACAACTGCAGCCTCTGCACGAATTCGAACTGGGACGTGCGATCGAAAAGGATCAAAGGATGAAATTGCAGATCGCTCTCGGAGTAGTCGCCGGCTGGGCGGCAGCGGTTGTCTCCGCACAGAGTCCTTCGTCTTCGTTTCCTCGCGGCAGCAGCCTGCAGAGCTGGCAGAATCCCGGACTGAAGAACGTGCTAGCGAAGTGCAAGAATCCGCCTCAGCCGTTCTCGATTCCCGGCGCCGGCCAGTCGGCAAAGGCCAGCGCAGCGCCGCCGGCGCCGGTCCTTCCACCCACGGCTGCAATCCCCGGCGTTCTCGCCGCGGGGCAGTCGTGGAAGGTCGTCTGGTCGTGGGAGGGCAATAACGTCGACGGCCCCATCGCCGGCGATAACGGCACAGTGTTGTTCGCGAACAACGACGCGAGTAACGTAATGCAACTCGACCCATCGACGGGCCTAGCCAGGATCATCCACCGCGACACGAACACCGGCGGTGCGGTCTCGCGGAGCAAGAACGGCGCGCTGTTCGTCGCTGAACGCGGGCTCGGCTCGGCCATCGAACAGTTGGAGCCTCAGCGGAAGATGCTGGCGAATTCGTTCCATGGCGAGCCGGTCGAGTGCGTCGGCGGTGTCGTAAACGATTTGGCGGCCGATGCGCGCGGCGGCGTGTACTTCTCGGTTACCGGCGCCACGGGTAGCGGAGTGTTCTACGCCGATCCGAAAGGCGTGGTCTCGCAGTATGGCGAGGATGTTCCTCTCGCCAACGGCATCATCTTGAGCCCCGACGAGAAGACGCTCTACGTGACGAACGGCGCAGTGGTCTTTGCCTTCGACGTGAAGCCTGACGGCTCGCTGACCAATCAGCGCAAGTTCGGCAAACTTCAGGGCGGTGAGGGCGGCGACGGTTCGGCTGTCGATCAGCAGGGCCGCGTGTATGTTGCGACGGGCAAGTCGGTGGATGTCTTCGCACCAGACGGCAAGTTTGTCGGCACCATCCCAGGCCCGCAGGGCCTGCACGGCACGTTCTTCGGCGGCCGCGACAAGAGGACACTTTTCGGCATCGTGTTTTACGGCGGATGGGGAACACCGAGCGCGCGCAACCGTATCGTCGCAATTTCGACGATCGCGCAGGGTTATACCGGGCGAGCGAAGTAGTTCCAGGGCGATTCACATACACGCAATTGGGCTCAGGGCGTTGAGCAACCATCGTGCGGCCCGAGCCACTACTTTGCAGCACTAAATGCCACACGCCCGCCAACCATCGTCAGTGTCGGAGGAATGTGCTTGATGTCGGAAACGCCGGCGCGGTTACTTCACCATATGGGCGCGATCCTTCTCGTTTTGCGTGCAGAACATTTCGAAGATGTCGTTGTTGGGAATCAGATCGTAGGAAATCTTCACCGTGAACGTCCGCATGTACAGTGTAGGATCGTCGAGGGTCAACTCGGTGTCCAGATGTCCGAAGTCGCGGCGGTGGTAACGCTCCGTCACATGCATTCCTTCGCTACGGGGATGCCCCATCCCGTCGATCGGTGTGCGGTTGTTGAATCCACGCGTTTCGACGACGAAAGTGTCGCCCGCCCAGCGGCCGATGGAATATCCGAGGTATGCCGGAAATTCGAAGGTGGCCGGAAATTCGCGCCCATCCGTGAAAATCTGACGGTGGAGGCCGTCCACTTCATACAGAATCATGGTCTCTTTGGGCGCCTGAACGATTTTGAACGGTTCGGCAAGCAGCCCTGCCACGGGCCAGCCATACTCACCATGGCAGACATTGTCCACCCGCTGCTCGGCAGCCCGCTGCTTCAACGCCGCCTCCCCGGCGGGCGTCAGAATAGACTCTCCGGGCTTCATGTCGGCAAAGATGTTGAGCCCGTATTTATGCACGACTTCGAGCTCCATCCCGAGCAGCGCGGACTTCGATTCCCTTTCGTAGGCGGGGCCGAGAATACGCTTGAATTCGGCGACGGGTGTGCTCTCATGCGCCCAAACACCCGTCAGATCCGGCTTGCCGCCGGTACCACGCGGAGTGGGCGCGGAAAGATTGGGCTTCCCGTCTTTCATAGGCGTACCGGACGGGGAATAGTTGAGCCACTGGCCTTGGGCGCTCCCTCGCAGGAGAATAGTGGCGACGAGAAGCAAACGATACGTCATTTTGATAGCCCGACTTTCGATTCTATCAAGGGGATGCTGCTAGAACGATTTGAACCTCACGCGGTCTCGCCTCCCAATCACCACACCTTTTTCTCCAATCAAATCCACGCCTCGGCCGGGTCGCGTAAGGATGGCGTGCCAGCCTATGGCCGAAAGAAAACGGCTCCCCTTCGCAATCCTTCTCAATTGAAATCGCAATCCGGCCCCGCGCCAGCCCCTAAATGGCTTCGTGGGGTCAAATCCGCTGCGGCCGATTCGGCCGCCCTCGAATGGCTTATTTACCGGCAGTTTGGCTGCCCCTATCTGGTGGGAATGCGAACCTTCTGCTGAAAATGGCCACACTCGAATCCCATTTGGGGATGCGCCGCGGAAGATCGGTGGGGAACAATTGTGGCCGGAGGGGCTCAGCTTGACATCGGCGGGGCCGCGGCAGGAGGCCTCCCAGGATGCGCCGGGCGAGACGGCGGTGCTTCCCTCGGTTCGTTAGGGCGATCAAGTTTGAGGTGTCATCCACGGTCATGATGTCCGCGGAATTGGCACGTCGGCCCAGAAGGCGTGAACCGCTGGCAAAACCGGATCGTCGCGATTCCGACGATGGATGCAGCAGGGTTATACCGGGCGAGTCGCTTCAGTGTCCGGCATTCGTCAGGACTTGTATTCTGTACGTGTGCCGGTCCCGCTATCGGCGGGGTAGCCGAGTGATTTCGGCGTCGAATTGCAGTAGACTGGCTCGTTCCAGGCGGCGAAGGAGATCCTGATGCAGACGTTTCGAACCAATCGCGCGACACCATTTCTGGCGGCTCTATGTCTCGCAGGCTTTGCAACTGCTTTGACTGCGCAGAAGCCGGCAGCCGTCGACCAGACGGTGTTGAAGAACGCCGGCACTCCCAAGGACCAGTTCCCTGGCTCCTGGCTGACGTATGGAAAATCCCAGAACGAGACGCGCTACAGCCCGCTGAAACAGATCGACGCTTCCAACGTGAAGCGCCTCGGACTGGAGTGGACCTACGTGCTGGGGGCGGGCGGCGGAAATCAGGAAGGCACGCCGTTGGTTTGGAACAACACGATCTACGGTATCACCTCGTGGAGCGTGGTGTTTGCATTGGATGGCCGGACTGGCAAAGAGATCTGGCGGTGGGATCCCGAACTCAATCAGGATGCCGTACGTGAACAAACCGGCCTGATTGTGAATCGTGGCCTCGCGCTCTACAACAGCATCATCATCGCGCCATGCCTCGACGGACGCTTGATTGCGCTCAACGCCCTTACAGGGAAACCGGTCTGGGAGGCGCGCGTGGCGTACACCCAGGATGGACATTACCTGACTATGGCTCCGCGGATGGCCGGCAGCAAAGTCATCGTTGGAGTATCGGGCGGCGATAAGGGCGAAAATCGCGGTTATTTCGATGCCTACGATGCCACGAACGGAAAGCGGGCCTGGCGATTTTACACGGTTCCCGGCGATCCCAAACTGCCTTACGAGAACGAGGCCATGCGTGTAGCCGCCAAGACGTGGGGCGGCGACTTCTACAAAAAGGGCGGCGGCGGAGCCGTGTGGGATGGATTCGCCTACGACCCCGAGACCAACCTGGTTTATGTCGGCACGGGCAACGCGGAGCCGTGGGTGCAGAAATTCCGCGGCGCGCAGAACGTGGACAACTTATATACCTGTTCGATCGTGGCCGTCGACTTGACGACGGGGCAGCTCAAATGGTATTTCCAGACCGTCCCCAACGACAACTGGGATTTCGATAGCGTCCAGCAGTTGATGCTGCTCGATCTCACGATCGAGGGACGCCCGCGCAAGGTCCTCACGCAGGCCGCGAAGAATGGATTCTTCTATGCGATTGACCGCGTCTCCGGGCAGTTCATTTCCGGCGCTCCGTTCGTGAAAGTGAACTGGGCCAAGGGCCTCAACGATAGTGGGCGTCCGATGGTAAATCCGGAAGCTTACTATGATACGGAACCGGTAGCGGTGTATCCGACCGGCGGCGGCGCCCACAACTGGGCGCCGATGTCGTTCAATCCAAACACGCGGCTGGTGTACATTCCCGCTTCGTACCAGCCATACACCTACCAGGCCGATGACGATTACAAACCACGTACGAACGGCGATGTGCGCACGAGCATCCAACCGCGCCAGATCAAGGCTCCCGCCATCGGCCCAACGGCTCCTGACGGCGTCCGCGGCGGCTTGCAGGCCTGGGATCCGGTGAAGCACTCGCTGGTCTGGCGTGCGGATGGCGGCGGCGGGATTGGAGGGGGAACCGTTACCACCGGTGGGAACCTCGTCTTCCACGTTATCAATGACGGGCACTTCGTGGCTTATACCGCAGACAAGGGCGAGAAGTTGTTCGACGTGCAGACCGGACGAACCGGCATGGCGCCACCCATCACATACGAGATCGACGGCAAGCAGTACGTAGCCTTCATGGGCGGCGCGGGGCGCGGCGCCGGCGTCATGGGCCCGGTTGATGCGAAGGTCGACAACCCGCCGTTACTATTTGTATTCGCGCTTGACGGGAAAGCTGCCCTTCCCGCGCCAGTTGCGACACAGGCGCCCAATAGCTCCACCCCAGCGCGAGAGCGGGCCAATTAGGCTTATCGACACCCTCGACCCCCGAAGCGGACCGGTGACTGCGCCCGCCAAGCCGCGCGCGGTTAGTCTAAAGTGGGCAGACTTGTCGACGGTATTACTGGCGAGAACTACCCAATTCACCAGCGGTCACTCTGCGGCGTAACACAGCGAGGTGGCGGCAGGGAGGCCGCCTCTCATGAAGCGCACGAACCGCAAGAAGTCCGCAAAGAGCACAACGTGAATCGGCGGTCTTCTTTAGTTAACGAGCTGACCGGACTGCCGGTTTTAGAAGGTCAGTTTCAGTCCTAATTGAATCAATCTGCCGCCTGGGGTCGCGATTAGCCTCCCGATGCCACCGGCGCTTCCCGAAAAGACGTTGAACGCGGGAGCATAAAAATGGGCCTGGTCGAAGAGATTAAAAATCTCGGCCCGGAATTGCAGATTGATCCGCTCGGTCGGTTTGAAGACCTTCTGCGCGGAAAAGTCGGTATTGAAAAGCCCCGGACCAATAATGGTGTTTCTTCCCAGGTTGCCGAAGGTCCCTGGCGCCGGCTTCGAAAATGCGCACGGATCGTACCAGAGCCCCGGAGTTCCCAAAGCTGTTCCCGGAGCTACACTCTTGCACGCCGCTGAAATTAACTTCGAATTGCAAGGATCGGGCACCGCGGTTATACTCGCACACCCCTTAGTAACTCCCGACGTGGGATCCGGGCTGAAACCGGGGTTCAGGTTGGGACGGTCAGGCGTCCATCTGTCCCCGTCTCCGGAAATGTTAGATCCCACTCGACCGGTAAATGGTTCCCCGGTGCGGAACGTGCCGATTCCATTGACGGTCCATCCGCCCAAAATCGCCCCCACTACCTTCTGCCGGAAATGGAATGGAAACGGATACGTGGCGGTGAAGACAAAATTCTGTCGCGCGTCGAAGGCGGAGAGCCCCCGGTCGCCGGCCAGGTTGGTTGGATTGAGAATAGTGGTCACCTCCTGTCGCGAGTCGCCGCCGGCGATGGTCGATTTTTCGTCTATGGACTTGGAATAGGTGTAAAACACCTGATACTGCAATCCGGAGGCGCTCCTATGCTTCAGCGTGACCTGCAAGGCATTGTAGTCGGCATTCGCGCCCCAATGGTACGCCGTAAGGGAGGCATAGAGGGGGTTAGTGCGGTCCTTTTGCAGGGCTGCGCCCGGGCCTTTGACGGGATCGCCGAAGACCCCGGAGGGAAGCAGAAGCGTTGGGTTCATTTCTGCTGCATATTGCAAATGGTGAGATTCGGCGCCGATATAGGCGACCTCGAGCACCGTGTTCTTCATGATCTCCCGCTGCAAACTCAGGTTGTAACTGACTTTGCTAGGCTCCTTAACCGAGGAAGGCATAGGATTGAACTGCGGCGGCGGAGGAGCGCCTTTGACCAAGTTCGTATCAAAGGGGAAGACTGGATTCGTCAGGTCGCTGAGTGTACTGAAGAAGGGAGGGGTGCCCGAGGCATTCGCCACGAAAGTAAAGGGAAGGATGTGGTCGTGGAATACACCGAAGCCCCCTCGCACGACCGTTTTTCCGCTTCCGTCGGCCTGCCAGGCAAAGCCCACTCGCGGCTGGAAGTCCTTTTTCGATACGGAGACGAAACTGTCCTTCAAGACCGTCGTCGTCGGATCCGAGATCTTCAACAGATCGGCCATTTTTCCGTTTACTTCCCTGGGATCGGTGATGAATTCGTACCGTAAGCCCAGATTGAGCGTGAGGCGCTGGGTCATTTTGAAATCGTCCTGGAGATACGCCCCGAACATGGTTTCCCGGAGACCCCGGTAGCCGCTCTGACCCGGCGGCGGCGCGTCGAAACGAATGGGAGTGTTGGCAAAGAAGGCCGGCATATCCAAAAACGTATAGTCGCCCCGGCCATTGGACTCCGTCGTCTCGTTATCCTGAATGCGCTTGACATCCACGCCCATTTTGAAGCTGTGCCTTCCCCTGATGTACGTGAGATCGTCGCCTCCCTGGAAGTTGTTAAACGTGTAAATTCGAGGCGCCCCGTTATCGATTCCCAGGACATTCAGCGGGCCGCCGCCCGTTTGGCCGTTCAGGCCCTGCGAGCCAAAAGAGATCGTCCCGAAGGTCTTGCCAGGAATAAAGGACAAATCCTTGGCCGCCGGGTTGCTGACCACATCGTCGAAGTTTTGGTAGGTTCGATTGAAGGCGAAACGGAGCGAGTTGATCAGCGTAGGCCGCAATAGGTGGCTCAACTGAATGGTGGAATATTGCCGGCGCGCCAGATCGTTCTCATCGGCAACGGAACCGCCGGCAAAGTTGGGGAGGACGTTAGAATCCTTATCAAAGCTGTATCTGACGAAGAGTCTCATTTTGGCGTTGATCTGATGATCGACGCGGGTCATAAAATAATTCTCGTTGGTAACCTGAACAGGCGCGGCAAGGAACCAGCCGGTGCCGTCTAGAAGGTCCGCCTTGGGCCCGGGCGACG
>Ga0306925_10001600_pt1 | contig 18806 bp, 12 predicted proteins | sample flu12Cox44000176_FD_203755 | JGI IMG/M metagenome (GOLD analysis project Ga0306925, IMG submission 203755) | Lab enrichment of tropical soil microbial communities from Luquillo Experimental Forest, Puerto Rico - flux8day.12C.oxic.44.000.176 (v2)... | ecosystem: Environmental > Terrestrial >... | reverse complement strand
AACAACTTCGCCGACCTCTCGGTCGAATTGCTTGACGAGCTTAAGGAGACGACAGCTCCTGCTGTGGCATCACTCGGCGACGATATTCGCGCTGAGCTCGACGAGATCGTCGGAATGTTGACCGGTAACCTCACAAAGATCGCCGAGCACGGCAAGCGCGCCGACGGCATCGTGACAAGCATGCTGGAGCATTCGCGCGGCAGCAGCAGCGATCGTCGCAGTGTCGATCTCAACGGCTTGGTCGAGGAAGCGCTGAACCTCGCCTATCACGGCGGGCGCGCGCAAGATCAGAGCTTCAACGTCACGCTGGAGCGCGATTACGCCGCTGCGGTCGCTCCGGTCGAGCTGGTCCCTCAGGACATCACCCGCGTCTGTCTCAACCTGATTGGTAATGGCTTCTACGCCACCATCAAACGCCAGAGGGAGGGCAGCGAGGGGAACTTCAAACCGACCCTCAAGGTATCCACGCGAGATCTCGGCGATGCCGTTGAAGTCCGCATCCGCGACAACGGCACTGGCATCGCGCCCGAACTGCGCGACAAGCTGTTCCAGCCGTTCTTCACGACCAAGCCCACCGGCGAAGGCGCCGGGCTGGGTCTCTCGATCAGCTACGACATCGTCACCCAGCAACATGGCGGCACGATCGCAGTCAACAGCGCGCCCGGCGAGTTCACTGAATTCACGATCCGCCTGCCGCGCACACATCTGGGCAACCGCTGAGGCGGCATCGCATCCTGGCAGGCGGCAGAGTATGATGCGGCAGCGTTTCTCCGGTCGACTTTGAGCGCCTGAAGGCAAAGCTAGAGCAATTGCCGAGCGCCCCGGATTGAGGAAACTCACCGCCCGATCGAATGACTGCTTACCGCCTCCTCCGAGAGATCCCCGCGGCTCGGGCAGAGGTCGCCTTCGGGGCATGAAGACGCGTTCCCGCCGCACCGGCCGAACGCCGGCTATGTGATCGGAAAGGAGACCGTCGCCTGGGCGTGCAGGAGTGGGCGAGATGCGCCAATTGCGGCGGTTCGCAGTGCCGCGCTGGAACCGAGATGTTAAACGCTCAAAGGACGTTTGTGGCCGAGCGCAGGATCGTCCAGTTGCCGACAAAGCAGCCATCCGCACCAGACCGTGGATGTGCCAACGGCCGGCTCACGTCAACTCGTCGAGCAGCTGCTTCGCTTCTTTCAGGTCGGCGGTGTCAAAGCCCTCGGTGAACCAGCCGTAGAGGGGCGCGAGCAGGTCGCGCGCCTCGCCCCGCCGGCCCTGCTCGCGCCAGAGCCGGGCGAGGCGGTGGCGGCGCGCAATTCGTAGCCGCGCGTGCCCTGCTCGCGGGCGATCGCGAGGGCGGTGCGGAACGAGTCCTCGGCCTTGGCTGGATCGGGATACGCCAATCGACCGGTGAGCTCGCCGTACAATCGATGAATTTCTGCGTCCCAGCCCCTCACGCCGGAGACGGCCGCTTTCGCCAATGCGTCATCGAGGGCGGCAAGGCCTTCCTCTATCTTCCCGGCAAGCGCCAGCGCCTCGGCCAGCAGGGCGAGGAGTAACGGTGTGAGTAAGCGGGTGCCGGCCGGCTCGCGTGCGGCAATACCGACGCGGATGCTGGCAATTCCCGTCGTCGCTTCACCCCTTTGGGCGTCGGCCCAGCCTTGGAGGATCCGGCCATAGGCCGCCCAGTGGGGGAATCCGTGTTCATTCGCAAGCGCCCCGCAATCGTTGCCGCGGGCGCAGGCCGTGGCGGCATCTCGGGCGAAGACCGCGGCCAGGCCAGCGAACCAAAAGGCGTGGGAAAGGGTGTGGGCATGTCCCAGTTGCCGGCTGTACGCGAGCGCACGATCGGCAGCTCGGGCGGACTGATCAGGATAGCCGCGATGCCAGAGCGCCCAGGACAAGATGACAAAGGCGCGGACCCCGATGTCCTGCCCGTAATGAAAGGCGGAATCGCGATGCTCGTCGGGCCGATACAACGACGCGGCCGTTTCGGCATGCGCGAGGGATGCGCGGTGATCGCCGCTACAGATCAAAGACACAGCGAGGGCGCAATGGGCGATCAGTAGCGGGCCGGACGAGGGTTGCGATTGGGCGACCGACAGGAAGTTGGCGGCGTGCTCGAGTGCGGCCGCAATCGCCCCAGCGCTTTCGTTAGAGACCCAAAGCCCGTAAAGCACGGAGAAATGGATCGGGGTTCCGACTGCGCCGGTCTCGGTCACGAGCCAATTCGCTCGCTCCAGCGCGGCGGCTACCTCGGGGTCGGCGTAGCCTCTGCCGGCCATCAGCGCGTGGGTCAAGGTGACGTGGATGTCGAGCTCCAGCTGGTTGCGCTCGCGAGTTTCGGGTAACCCCTCCAACAGACTGAGGCCTCGGCGCAATTGCGCGATCGCCTCATGCACGGCCGATTTGGCCGCCGACAATTTGCCCGCGAGGTGCCAATAGGCGATCGCCTTGTCGGCGATGGCGGCTTCTCCGTAGTGATGGGCGACGGTCTCCGGCCGCGTTTCGACGAAGTCCGGAAACCGCTGTTCCAATGCCTCGGCGATGCGTCGATGCAGGGCCTGGCGCGGACCGCGCAGCAGGGTGCTGTAGGCAGTGTCCTGGACCAGCGCGTGCTTGAACAAATATTCAGCCGCCGGCGGCGCGCCGCGCTGGAAGACGAGGCCGGCTTCGACCAGGCGGCGGAGGGCCCCTTGCAGTTCGGGCTCGGCGAACTGCGCGGCCGCCGCCAGCAGCTCATGGGAAAAGTCGCGCCCGATGGCGGCGCCGACCTGGGCCACATTCTTGGCCGCCGGGCCGAGCCGGTCGAGGCGCCCCAGCAGCGAGGCGTGCAAGGTGGCGGGCACTGTGAGCGACGACTGTGGCACGGCGGCTATCGACGCATAGCCGCGATCGGCGCCGGCCTCGACCACCGCCTTGGTCAATTCCTCGACAAACAGCGGCACCCCGTCGGTGCGCTCGACGATCTCGTCGACAACATACGGCGGCAGCGCCCCGAGATTGCCCGCGAGCCGATGCACGAGCGTCGCCCCTTCGCTGCGGCCGAGCCGGTTCAGCGCGATCACCGTCACCTGCGACCCTCCGACCCAGGGCGGCTGGAACTCGGGCCGGTAGGTTGCGACGAGCAGCACCGGCAGCTCCGTGATCTTCTCGACCCTAAGGTCGAGCGCCTCGCGCGAGGTCGGATCAATCCAATGCAAATCCTCGAAGATCATCAATACCGGCTGCCGCCGCGCCAGCGCCTGGAGTTGCCGCAGCAGCGCCGCCAATGTCCGCTCCTTCTTGCGCTGCGCGCTGAGGTCGAGCGGCGGGAAGCGCTCACCTCCGGAAAGAGACAGCATCTCGGCGATCAACGAGATGTCTCCCGGTTCCGCCCCGTCTCCGAGCAGTGCCTCCAGCTTGTCGAGCCTTGTTGCGTTCGTATCGTCGCGGGTAAACCCCGCGGCGCGTTCCAGCTGGCCGATAAAGGGGTAGAGCGCGCTGTCCTGATAGTGCGGCGAGCAGAAATAGCGCAGGCGGGTGTGCGGCTCGGTCTCGATGCGTTGCGACAGTGCCGCGGTCAGGCGCGATTTGCCGATCCCTGGTTCGCCGGAGATCAGCACCACACGCCCTGCGCCGGACTTCGCCTGCTGCCAGCGCCGCAACAACAGGTCGAGCTCCTCGTCGCGGCCGACCAGCGGTGTGGTCCCCGAACGCAATGCCTCAAAGCGGCTGACGACCCCGCTCTCGCCGACCACACGCCAGGCACGCTGTAGCTCGGCAAAACCGGCGAGGGGCTGAGGGCCGAGATCCTCGATCTCGAACAGCGTCCCGATCTGTCGCCGAGTGCTGTCGGCAACGACCAAGGTGCCCGGCCGGGCCAGCGCCTGCAGGCGGGCGGCGAGGTTTGGCGTCTCGCCGACCACGCCCCGCTCCTGCACAGCGCCGGCGCCGATCAGATCGCCAACGACGACGAGGCCAGTGGCGACGCCGATCCGCACGTTCAGCGGCTCTTGTGTGGCGAGCCGGCCGACCGCGTCGATGACCGCCAGCCCGGCGCGAGCCGCGCGCTCGGCGTCGTCCTCATGCGCCTCGGGATAGCCGAAATAAATCAGCACGCCGTCACCCATATACCTGGCGACGAAACCGCCAAAGTGGCCGACGGTGTCGGTGACGCAGCGGTGGTAGGCGCCGACGATCTCGCGCAGATCCTCGGGATCGAAGCGGATGGACAACGACGTCGAACCAACCAGGTCGCAGAACATCACGGTCAACTGGCGCCGCTCGGCCTCGGCCGCCGCCTGTCGAGTGGGCGGGGCAAGCGCCGCATCCGCAGCGGCACCTGCACCTCCGGCCGGCAACGCGGCGATGGCGTCGATAAGGAGGCGCCGGTGGCCGATTGCGGCGACGCCGAGCTCTTTCAGATCCTCGGTGGTCAGCTTCGGCAATACCCGCAGGTCGATCTCGTTCTCGCGAAACGCCTGTTCGTATCGCTCGAGCCCGAGCTCGCGCAGCCAGCCCCCAATGTCCATCGTGTTCGTTCCGGCGCTCGTCTTCGGCGCATAGTACGCACGAAAAGATAACGCGTGGGAGCCTACGATGCGACCGAAGTAGGCGTCGAACCAATGTCGCAAAGGTGCTTCACAGGCCGTCGCCGCTGATCGCAACGAGTGACCGCAAAGGGGCACTTTGAGCCGTTCCCGCCGCCTAGGCTGAACGGCCGGTGTCCGTTCGGTTAGCCGACCTCGGCCGGAGCGAGCGGGAACGAGGAGGATGCGCCGAATCCAGACCTTCCGCCTTCGCGACTGAGCGGGCGGGTTCGACGCTTAAGAGCCATTCCTGGCTCACGTCCGTGGACGGTTGATAGGGACATTCGCGCCGGATCTCGGCGACCGCTCACGCCAGTTCGTCGAGCAGCGCCTTTGCCTCTTTGAGATCGGGGGTGCCGAAGCCTTCGGTGAACCAGCCGTAGACCGGGGCGAGAAGGTCATGCGCCTCGACGCGCTGGCCCTGGTCACGGCGGAGGCGCGCGAGGCTCACCGCGGCGCGCAATTCCCAGAGCTTGGCCTCTTGCTCCGCGGCGATGCCCAGGGCACTACGATACAGTTGCTCGGCGACCTCGGTCTGCCCCTGGCGCAGGAGCAACTGGCCCTTGCGTCGGTTCAGCTCCGCCGCGAGCCAACGCTCTCCTGTCTCCTCCACGATCCGGGTGGCCTCATCAAGCAACGGCACACCCTCTTCATTTTGCCCAGCGATCTCACAGGCCTCAACTAGGAGAGCAAGATGATAAGGCATGTTTCCCTGCGCCCCAGTAGAGCGGTAAGCAGTCGAACCGCTGCGCAAAAGACACAATCCCTCCACCACATCGCCGTGTCTGAGCTTGACCCACCCGTGATAGATCGTTCCTTGTGCACCCCAATGGGCGAAACCTTGTGCTGTGGTTACCGCTGTGAGCTGGTCCACCCACTCTGCAAGGACGGCGTTGTCTCCAAGGAGCGAAAGCACCCTGGCGCCAATCGCCAAGCTAACGGCCAAAGACGGCGGATGAACCAATCTCTGGGCTTCCGCGACAGCTGCGCCACTCTGTACCAGCGCGCGGTCAGGATAACCGAGACAAAAGAGGACATTCCCCAAGACCGCTTGCGACACCACCTGAGGGTGCAAACTGGATTGTCGGACCAGCGGCCCATGGGAGATCGGATCGTAAAGGGCGGGAACTTCTTCCAGGTGAGATCGGGATTGCGCAAATCGGCCCGCAAAAAACAGCGTTCGCCCTGAGGATAGGTGACCCAGAACGAGCCCTCCGGAATCCTCGCGCCGACGGCTCAGGCGCAACAGATCCTCGTCCAGACGGAGCGACAGATCCAATTCGCCGCGGTTCATGTGAAATACTGATTGCCCATAAGGAATCCGAAGGAATTCCGAGGGGGAGCCTAATTTCTCCCATAGCTCTCGCGCCCGAGCGTAGGCATGACCTGCTTCTGCTGCGGCGGATCCCTTGAGAGCTTGCAATACCGCACCTAAGGCGCTCCAAAACTCGAGTTCCTGACGCCAGCGATCGGAGGTGTTTGGCAACAGTGCCAGCTGGTCCAGGCCTTTTTGAAATTGTGCGACGGCTTCCGACATTGTCGAGCGGGCGGCCGACCGCCGGCCGGCCTTGCCCCAATACGTGACAGATTTTTCGACGAGCCCGGCCTCAGTATAGTGCTGCGCAAAGACTTCAGGCTGATTATCCATCAACTCCGGAGACTGTGTTTCGAGCGCCTCGGCGATATGCGCGTGCAATTGGCGCCGGACATTGCGCAGCAGGCTGCCATGCGCTGCGTCCTGCACCAGTGCGTGCTTGAAACTGTAAACCGCGTCGGGCGGTATGCCGCGCTGAAAGATTAACTCGGCGGCGACGAGACGTGCCAGCGCGGTTTGCAGCGAATCTTCGGAAAAGCGGGAGACGGCACGCAGCAGTCCATACGAGAATTCGCGCCCGATCGCCGCGCCGATTTGCGCCACCTGCCTGACTGCCCCCATGCGATCCAGCCGCGCCATTAGAGAATCGTGCAAGGTTGTCGGGATACCAAGAGGCGACACGCCGCTTTCCAAGACGCTCTTGGTCAGTTCCTCGACAAACAGCGGCACACCATCGGTGCGATCGATGATTTGGACGACGACCTCATCGGGCAATGCCTCGCCGCCGGCGATCTGCGCCACCAGAGCGGTTCGATCGCGCCGATCCAGACGATTCAAGGTCAGCATGCTGACCTGAGGCTGACCAGCCCAAGGCGGCTGAAACTCGGTGCGGAACGTCACGATCAGCAGCATAGGCAGGCTGCCGACCCGCTCGACGGCGAGGTCGAGCAATTCGCGCGAGGTCGGATCGATCCAATGCGCGTCCTCGAAGACCATCAGCACCGGCTGCTGGCGCGCGAGACCTTCGAGCCGGCGGAGCAGCGCCTCCAGTGTCCGTTCTTTCTTGCGCTGCGGGCTAAGGTTGGGCAGCGGGTGGCGCGCCGAAACGGGTAATGACATAAGATCGGCGAGGAGTGGCACATCCTCGTCCGGCTGTGCTGGTGCGCGGAACAGCACGGCTTCTAGCTTTTCTAACTTGGTCGTAGGCGGGTCGTCGCGTGCAAACTCAGCTGTATGCCAGAGATGGTCGATAAACGGATAGAGCGCGCTGTCACGACAATAGGGCGAGCAGAAATAGCGCAGATTGAGATGCGGCTCAGCGCGAAGGCGCTCCTCTAATTCCGCGGTGATACGCGACTTGCCGATGCCGGGCTCGCCCGAGATCAGAACGATCTGGCCGTCACCAGCCTTAGCGCGCGCCCAGCGGCGCAATAACAGATCGACCTCTTCGTCGCGGCCGATCAGCCGGCTCAAGGCCGCTCCGCGTAGGGCCTCGAAGCGACTCGCCACGCTGCTCGGGCCCAGCACCTGCCAAGCCGGCACCGGCGCGGCGATACCCTTGACCTCGATCGCGCCGAGATCGCGGTATTCGAACAGATCGCCAACCAGCCGGCGCGTGCTCGCGGCGATGACGACCGCACCCGGTTCGGCGAGTGCTTGTAGCCGGGCGGCGAGATTGGGTGTTTCACCGACGACCGACTGCTCCTGCGCCGATCCCTCGCCAATCAGATCGCCGACGACCACCAGCCCGGTCGCGATGCCGATGCGCGCTTGTAACTCGACGGCTTTGACATCGAGACGTCCGACCGCCTCGACGATCTCGACCCCAGCCCGCACCGCCCGCTCGGAATCTTCCTCGTGCGCCTGCGGATAGCCGAAATAGGCCAGCACCCCATCGCCCATGTATTTGGCGACAAACCCGTCGAAGGTTCGGACGACGTCGGCCACGGCGCGGTGATAAGCGGCGATGACCTCACGCAAATCTTCGGGGTCCAGCCGCGACGACAGCTCTGTGGAGCCGACCAGATCGCAGAACATGACCGTCAGCTGGCGCCTTTCGGCCTCGATTGTCGCAGGGGAGGAGGGAGCAGATGAAGCGCTCGCCGCCGGCTGAGCCACGGTTGGGGGCTGCATCCCCAGGGCGGCGATTGCGGCCAGCAGCTTGCGCCGGTGGCCGACCGAGGTTACGCCGATGCTGATCAGGTCGTCGGCTGTCAGCTCCGGCAGCACTTCACCATCGACATCGTTGTCGCGGAATGCAGGCGCGTATTGTTCGAGCCCCAGCCCGCGTAGCCACGCCGCTACGTCCATGCGGTGATCCTCGGCTCCGAGGAGCGGCAGCCCCTTATGAACGAGGATATTCCTCTACTCTTCGGCTTGCCAGCGGCAGCGCTGAAATAAGCGCGGTGTCGGGTGTCGCGGCTTCAGGCTGTGAATGACTGCTTTCGAAGCCTGGGCATCACAGGCCGGGCAAATCGGGAATGGCGCATTTCCAACCAGCTGAGCCATTCGGCTGGCGTCGGCAAATGACCCAAATGGGGCATGAAGAGCGGTTCCCGCGGCCAAGGCTGAGCGGCCGTTGGGGGTTTCGAAAGCGGTCCCTTGCTGTTGATGATTAAGCCACGTAGGCTTTTGGGTCAGGTTCTAAGGGTCGTCAAGCAACTCGACGGCCTCGCCAGGGCGCTCGGCTGGCGCTACGGGGCCGGATTTTTGGGACAACAACCGACCGGCGCGTCGCCGATTTCGCCAGCGCCGTTGATGCCATGCAATGTGCTGTCGAGGTCCAAGACGCCATAGCCAAAGAGAATGCGGATCGACCCGTCGCCGAGCAGATGTGGTTTCGGATCGGCATCCACGTCGGCGACATTATTGTTCAACGCGACAACCTGTTTGGCGATTCTGTCAATATTGCGGCCCGGCTAGAGGCTCTTGCGGAGCCGGGTGGCATTTGCGTCTCGGGTGCTGTTCGAGACCACATCGGGACGAAGCTGCCCTTGTCCTTTACCGATCTGGGCGCGCAGCAAGCGAAGAACATCGCCCAGCCGATCAGGGCATACCGGATCGGTGCCGATACCTCGCCGACCTCCACCCCGGTTGAAGGCACTTGGCTTCCTCTTCCCGACAAGCCGTCTATCGCGGTGCTGCCGTTTGCCAATATGAGTGGCGACGCGGAGCAAGAATATTTTGCAGATGGAATGGTCGAGGAGATCATCACTGCACTGAGCCGCATCCGATGGCTGTTCGTCATCGCCCATAGTTCGACGTTCACTTACAAGGGTCAGTCAGTTAACGCGAAGCAGGTTGGCCGTGAACTTGGCGTCCGATATGTGCTGGAGGGCTCAGTCCGTAAGGCGGGCCAGCGGGTGCGGATCGCGGGCCAACTGATCGATGCGGCAACTGGTACGCATCTCTGGGCCGACCGGTTTGATGGTTTCCTAGAGGATGTTTTCGAGCTTCAGGACAAGGTGGCATCGAGCGTGGCCGGGGTGATTGAGCCCGCACTTCAAACCGCCGAGACCGCGCGTTCAGTGGCCCGCCCCACGAACGATCTCACCGCCTACGACCTTTACTTACGCGCCTACGCTATGTTGTGGTCGTCTGCGAGGAATATCCCAGCGGCGCTCAGACTCGCAGAACAGGCGATCGAGCGCGATCCGCATTTCGGCCCTGCCCTCGCCTGGGCTGCCTACTGTTATGTTGCACTGCTTCATGGCCACCAGAGCGAAAACCCTGAGGCTAATCGTCGAAGAGGCATCGATTTTGCCCGGCGAGCGTTACAAGTGGCGGTTGATGACCCCGGTGTCCTGGCGAATGCCGCGTATGCACTGGCCTATTTCGGCGAGGACATCGAAGCCATGATGGCATTGGTTGACCGTGCATTGACGCTCAACCCAAGCTTCGCTCGCGGTTGGTTCATTAATGGCGTCCTCAAGTTATGGGCGGGTCAACCCGATGTCGCCGTCAATGATGGCGACGCTGCGCTGCGCCTCAGTCCCCGTGCCGCAATAGGCCCGGTGCTCGGGGTAATAGGCGGCGCTCATTTTTTTGCTTGGCGGTTCAAAGACGCCGTGCCGAAGCTGCTCCTTGCGATCCAGGAGGATTCAAGCTACGTCCAGCCTTACCATTATCTTGCCGCCTGCTACGCGCATATGGGGCGGCTCGATGAAGCACGGGAGATCGTCGCCCGGCTTCGGGCGATCACCCCTGTCGTAGTAGCCGACGCCAACTACCTGCGAATGGACGAGCACCGCGAGTTTTTACTGTCGGGCCTACGCTTGGCAGTTGAAGAGGCAACATGAGCCAGACACGCCGTCTCGCCGCGATTCTTGCCGCTGACGTTGCGGGCTACTCGCGGCTGATGGGTGAGGACGAGGAAGGGACTCTTGCTGCACTAAAGGCGATAAGACGCGAAGTTGCTGATCCCAAGATCAAGGAACACCAAGGTCGCATCGTCAAAACCACGGGCGACGGCCTGCTCCTCGAATTTGCCAGCGTTGTGGATGCGGTGCGTTGCGCGGTCGAGGTCCAGCGCGAAATGGCGGAGCGAAACGTCGATGTGCCGTCAGACCGCCGCATCGAACTCCGCATGGGAATCAATCTCGAGGACATCATCAAGGACGGACGCGACATCTACGGCGATGGTGTCAATGTCGCGGCCCGTCTAGAAGCACTCGCCGAGCCGGGCGGGATCTGCGTCAGTCGGGTGGTACGGGACCAAGTGCGCGACAAGCTCGCCTTCTCGTTTGAAGATATGGGCGAGCAGCAGGTCAAGAACATCACGCGGCCAATACGAGTCCACCGCATCGTAATTGGCGAAAAATCCAATCGATCCGAGACGGCACCGGGCGGGCCGCAGCAAAACCCGCCGCTGGCGCTGCCCGACAAGCCGTCAATCGCAGTGCTGCCGTTCCAGAATATGAGTGGCGACCCTGAGCAGGAATATTTCGCCGATGGCATGGTGGAAGAGATCATCACGGCGCTGTCCCGCATCCGCTGGCTTTTCGTGATCGCCCGAAACAGCAGCTTCATCTATAAGGGCCAAGCGGTTGACGTGAAGCAGGTGGGCCGCGAATTGGGCGTGCGCTATGTGCTCGAAGGCTCGGTGCGGAAGGGTGGAAACCGAGTGCGTATCACCGCCCAGCTAATCGATGCCGTAACCGGCGCACATATCTGGGCAGATCGATTCGACGGCTCGTTGGAAGACATATTCGAGCTTCAGGACAAAGTAGCAAGCAGTGTAGCGGGTGTCATCGAGCCTGCGTTGCAAACCGCTGAGATCCGTCGATCGGTAGATCGACCGACAAGCGATCTCACCGCCCACGACCTCTATCTCCAATCCATGGCGCAATTTCCTTCGGAGCGGGGATCGTCGCTGCATTGGACTTGCTCAGGCGTGCCATCGAACGCGATCCGAATTACGCCTCCGCTCTCGCGGGGGCAGCGTTTTGCCATATGCGACTCCACCTAAGTGGCTGGAGCAAAGACCCCGACGAAGACCAGCGCGAAGGGGTCAATCTGGCGCGTCGAGCACTTCAGGTCGCAGGCGACGATCCAGGTGTCCTCGCTTGGTCTGCTTATGTACTCGCTTACTTTGGCGAGGACATCGATGCCGCAATCCAATTAATTGAGCGAGCGTTGGCGCTAAACCCTAGCTTCGCTTATGGGTGGCTTTGGAACGGGTGGCTCAGGCTGTGGGCGGGACAACCCCAACTTGCGATTAGCCATTTTGAAACCTCCTTGCGACTCAGCCCGCACACTCGAACGGCCAGTACTCTGATGGGAATCGGAGTGGGCTACTTCTTCGCGCAGCGATTTGAAGACGCCGTGGCAATGCTCCTGCGTTCATTGCAGGAGCAACCTGATTGGGCACCTACTTATCGGATGTTAGCGGCTTGTTATGTGCATATGGGGCGACTGGACGATGCAACGAATATCGTCGAGCGCTTACGAGCCATTACGCCCCTGATCGTACCGAATGCAATGCATTGGCGTAAGCCCGAGCATCGCGAGCTTTTCCTGTCGGGCTTGCGGCTGGCTGCTGGCGAACGCGCATGAGACAGACCGCCGTCTCGCCGCGATCCTCGCCGCCGATGTCGCGGGTTATTCGCGGCTGAATGAAGCTGACGAGGAAGGCACCCTTAACCAGCTAAGGTCGATCCGGGCGGACGTTCTCCGCCCACAGATCGCTGGAAATCGAGGCTGCATTGTCAAAACGACCGGTCATGGTTTGCTGGTCGAATTTTCAAGTGTAGACGGATTAGATTAGATCGTGGCAGCACGGAATGAATGAGCGAAAAAATCCAACGCCTGTTCGGCCAAGGCATCAAAATGCATGACTTATTGGCCCTGGCGGGTCTCCCGGCGAAGACCTCTGTCCAAAAAACAGGTCGGCGACATCGGGCTCGTCGTGCCCGACCAGGATACTGACACTCATGATGCCGCCTCTGCCATTGTCGCCCGGTGAACGCGCGGCAGCCGAACGGTGAATTCGGTGAACTCTCCGACCCGACTATCGACCTCGATCGTACCGCCATGCTCCTGGGTCACAATGTCGTAGCTGATCGACAGGCCGAGACCGGTTCCCTCGCCGGTCGGCTTCGTGGTGAAGAACGGCTGAATAGCTTGTCTTTGATCTCCGCTGGAATACCAACGCCGTTGTCGCGGATGTTGATTTGAACCGTATCGCCCAGATCGCGTGTCAACACTTTCAGGGTCGGCTTGAAGTTCGGGTCGCCTCCCTCCCTCTGGCGTTTGGTAGCGGCATAGAAGCCATTGCCGATTAGATTCAGACAGACGCGGGTGATGTCCTGAGGGACAAGTTCGATCGGGGCGATCGTGTTGGCAAAATCTCGCTCCAGCGTGACGTTGAGGCCCGCATCCTGGGCGCGGGCACCGTGATAGGCGAGGTTTAGGGCCTCCTCGATCAACCCGTTGAGATCGACACTGCGACGTTCGCCGCTGCTGCCGCGTGAATGCTCCAACATGCTCTTGACGATGCCATCGGCGCGGCGTCCGTGCTCGGCAATCTTTTCGAGATTGCCAGTCAGCATCGTTATCGTGTCAATCTCGGCACGCTTTTCGCCGCCGAGTGCGTTGATCGCTGGAGCGGCGGTTTCCTTCAATTCGTCCAGCAACTCGACTGATAGCCCGGCGAAATTGTTGACAAAGTTGAGTGGGTTCTTGATCTCGTGGGCGATGCCAGCCGTCAACTGGCCCAAAGAAGCCATCTTCTCGGCCTGGATCAGACTGGCCTGGGCGGCTTTCAGATCACGGTAGGCGGCTTCGGCGGCGTCCCTCGCGGCGTGGATCTCGGCTTCTGACCGCTTGCGTTCGGTAATGTCGCTGTAAATCAGCACAACGCCGCCATCCGGCATCGGGTTGTTCCGTACTTCAATGACCGTGCCATCCGGGCGCGTTCGCTCGAATTGATAATGTTCGTGGAGGCGTCGCCTCAGGCGATTGATTTCGGTCTCGGGGTCGGTCTCGCCGAACTCGCCGCGCCTGGTGAGATACCGGACGTACTCGTCGAAGCCATGACGCTCGGCGAGAAAATCGTCAGGTAGATCAAGCAATTCCTGGAAATTACGATTCCACGCTGCGAGCCGAAGCTCTGCGTCGAACATGGCCACACCGTCGACCATGTTGTCGAAGGTGACCCGCAATTCCGCCTGACGCTGGCGGATTTCGTCGAGCAGCCGCGCATTCTCCATCGCGACGACCGCCTGAGCGGCGAAATTTTGTAAGAGAGCGATCTGCTTGTCAGTGAAGGGCCGCACTTCAGTGCGATACACCTGGATCGCCCCAAGTAGCTGATCGTCTCTTTTGAGCGGGACAACAAGATATGTGCGGGCCCCACCGAGATCGACTATTGCCCGCCGTTGCGGGTCCTCCCCGCTGCGGTAGCGATCGTCATCTTTCACATCGAGCACATGGACAAAAGGTTCGCCAGCACGGATTCGCGCCGCCATCCCACCTTGCCCAGCCGGTACGGGGTTACACCTCCTAAACTCAGCGAAGGCTTTCGGAACACCTCTGAAGGCAACGAAGCGGGCCTCGCTGCCGTCCGCGACGCTCATCGTACCAAACGCGGCCTCGCACAGTCGCATTGCCTTTTCGAGAATCGCGTCAAACACCGGCGCGAGGTCGCTGGGCGAGGAATTGATAACCTGCAATACTTCGGCGGTCGCAGTCTGCTGCTCCAATGCCTCTCGCGTCTCCGTCAGCAGGCGCGCGTTTTCCATTGCGATGACCGCCTGCGAGGCGAAGTTTTGCAGCAATGCAATTTGTTTATCGCTGAACGGGCGTACCTCCAGGCGATAAGCCGTGATGTAGCCGAGAAGCACACTGTCCTTCCGCAGCGGTGTGAACAGCGCGGTACGAACATCGTCAAATTGGACGAGGGCACGAGGTATTGGCAAATCTAATGTTCGGAAATCAGGGATGTGGATTAAGCCTTCCCCGCGCAACATGCGGTCAGGAGGCGAGCCCGGAGGGTTATTTTGAGGCGCGCTCAGCAACTCTGTAGATGGCTCGGACAGGCCCCGTGTGGCTATCGCCTGGAAATGCTCGCCATGATAGGTCACCAATGCGCCTTTTGCTGCACCGCACAGACTGTGCGCCTTATCCAGAATCGCGTCGAAGACCGGGGCGAGATCTCCGGGCGATGAATTGATGACCTGCAATACCTCAGAGGTCGCGGTTTGCCGCTCCAATGCCTCACGAGTCTCGGCTATTAAGCGAGCATTCTCGATTGCTATTACCGCCTGATCGGCAAAGGTGCGAACAAGCTCGATCTGTCCTTCGGTGAACGGCCTGACGGTGTGCCGGGCGAGCACGATGACCCCAACAGGCTCGCCTTCCCGCAACAACGGCACCCCGAGATGCGTGCGACCTTTGCCCATCGTCACCGCTTCGGAAAGGGTGTACTCGGGGTCAGAAGCTACATCAGGGATCTGAACTGCTCGCCGCTCTAATACGACTCGACCGGTAATTGTGCCTCGGCTCGGGGTAGTCGGATGAGCTTCGTGAAAAGACAGGTACTCCCGCGAGTATCCGAATCCCGCCGCCACCCGCGCCCGGCCATTAGTAGGTGAAAGTGCTCCCCGTCGTAGCTGGCCATGAACCCGAAGGCTGCCTCGCACACTCGTAAGGCGTTTTCGAGGATCGCCTCGAATACGAGCGCGAGGTCGCCGGGCGAGGAATTGATGACCCGTATTACCTCGGTGGTTGCGGCCTCCCGTTGCAGAGACTCATCGCGCTCGCAAAGGGCCTCATTGAGCCGCCGCTGCAACTCGGCGTTCGAACGCCGAAGATCGGCTAGCTCGTCATCGAGCGTCGCGGTCATTTCCGTGCTCCGTCGCGCCCTGCTTACAACCGTATTATACCCCCGGAACCGCCTTTAGCGGAGAAGGGCGTGCGACTCGATCACCTTCTCGTCGAGAGCGACAAGTCAGCACTCAAGTTGGGCAACCTTTACCGCTGATATGGAGTAACGGACCCTTTAGAGCGTCTTAACCAAAGTCGGCTACTTAAGTCTCGACCGCAAGCACCCGAGTGACGTTAATTTGCTGTGTAGGAGAGTATAGAATTGTCCGAACTCAAACCGGAACTGAAGCAGTTCGGCGATCTATCCTCGGCTGACTTTGAGCGGTGCCCCGTATGGATCGCCTGTCACACCGAGGATTTCGCGGAACCCTGGTTTAATGAAACGGATGAAGAAACCTTTCGGCCTTGGATCGGGGCGCTCCCGGTGAGTCCATCTGATGGAATGCTGCTTGTACGGGCAAGCTTTGAGTTACACGACGGCAGTCGTCACCAAGGCTTCCTGACGCCAGCGCTCAAGGAAGGGGATCTCGCAACGCTGCAACCCCACCTCTTCGTAGGTGACAAGGTTTTCCGATTTTGGGGTGGCATGGCTGGGGTTGGGACCGATCGGCGAACGGCGTTCTATGATGCGCTGGGGAAAGGCCCAGAGGCGATTTTCCCGATACGGTTCAGCACAGACCCCGACTTGGCGACGGGTGTCGTGGCCGGGCGGGTGGACGGGTTTTATCGCGGAACACGGGTGCTCGAAGTCGAATCTTAGGCAACCGGCGTATCAGTTGTCACCAACGGTCGCCGCTGGCCTTTGCATTCTCGCAACAGGTCGTCCATCCTCGAACTCGACCCTGATCGCGAAATCGTAGCGATCCATGTCGAGCGCGATGTCAACGTTCTCCGGGTGCAGGTACGGACGGGCCGGATCATGGAAGCGCTTGACCTCGCCACCGGCCAGGATCAACCGACGAACGGCGTCTGGATCACCGGGCCTGCTTTCCAGCCGTTTCCTGAGGTGAATCGCGCAGAGTTCGTCCTCGTCGGTTCGCTTCAACCCATTTTCGCCCATCGCCACGAGGCAGACCTGATCGGGTGAGCCGAATAGAAGGGCGCGAACGGTCGCCTTTGCGGTGACCAGGGAGGCCGCGTAAAGTCGGGCGGCTCGGGTTCCAGCCGCTACAATCCCCTGCGTACCGGCGCTCGTCCGCTGAATGATCCTCTTGCCGCCGAAATCGACGCCGGAAATTTCGAACGGCGAATTGCCGAAATCAAAGCTGTCAGGTGCCCGGCCATGGACCTCGCCCATGCAAATTTGGCCGATGCCAGCGTCGCGGAGCGCCTATGCCTCCTCGACAGTACCGACCATCACAATACGCGATGCACCGTTCGCCAGGGCCACGGCGGCGCTCGTGAATGCCCTGAACACATCGATGACCGCCACCGTGCCGGTCGCCCGCTCAGCACCTTCGACGAGGCTGTAGATCGAGATCTCCATCGACAGCACCATTGTGTGGGGACCGTCCCGGAACTGCAAGTCCAGACAGGTGAATGACCCTCGGCCCTCGCCTCGATCCTGCGGGCCAAATCTCACACGAGAACCGGATTACGATCGGCGAGTTCCTTGAAACCAAGGGTTTCACTTCAAGGAGCCCGGCTTCCTCTACCTCAATCACACGATTGAGCTTGTGCAGCTTGGCATGTGGGCCACTGCGGTAATTAGGATTGGGAACAATTTTGCCGAGTTCGCCTAAGTATTCGGTAATGAGGTCGCTTGACCATCCCGCTTGTACAATGTTGATTTGTACACGTATCGCGGGTTTGGACATAGGCGAACCACGTCGCGGCGTCAGTTCACAATGCTCGCCATTAATAACCATGTTGTTCTCATCGAGCAGCATCAAGCCGCCTTGATGATTGTGATCCTGATGGCGTTTTCCTCGATTTCTGGACCCGCGAGCCAAGGCGAGCGGCGGCACGTCTTGCCGTGTTCACTTCGGACCGGTTTAGTGGACCGCGATAGTAATAGCGATCCATTATCTGATGAAAAATCTCCTTCGCATGTTTGAGAACAGGGCGGGCGAGCCGCCCTGCTTCAAAGTTCAGTGACGGCCTTCTACTGGATAAAGCGGTGGAAGCAATGCCGTCGCCAACTCCGCGAGATATTCGGCGTGTTCGGTGAAGCCGGTGTCCCCGCCTTGTTTCTCTAGTTGCCACGCCTCACAGCCGGATCGATCGCGTGGTTCGGCTTGACCATGACTTCGGCGGCGAGCCTCTGGATCGAAGAGTGAGCTTCATCAGCCATCGTCGTTATTTCGACGGCGGACAGCATCCCCGGTTGAGGATTTTCAACGCGCGGGGATAGTTGGGTTTATTGACGAGGTAGGCGAGATGTCCGCGCCGCAGACCCTTGAGGAGAGCGAGCCGCAGTGCCGGCGTGGCTTCGATGCCTTTCTCCCACTGCGCCCATTCAGCCTCGTTCCGACTCGGAAAGAAGATGCCTAGCGGCATGTATTCGCCGACCGGCAACGGATCGACATAATCAGAATTCGTATAGCCGGGAGCGATACCGCCCCAGATACCCGCCGCCAACAAGAGCGTCTGATCAGCCGGCGTCGTACCCCCGCTGTAGTTCAGATCGAAGATGCTCTTGTCGCCATCCCAGACGGTCGAATGCAACCCGCTTGTGACAATCCGCCAAGGCCGATCCGGCTGGGCCAGCATCGCCAAGCGTAGGTTGACGTTGACGAGGTAGTGACAGGCAAGGTCCTTCACATACTTCCACCACGGCGGGCGCGCCTTGTTAGCCCAGGTCTCAAAGTCGCCGGGCATACGGTGACCTTTCAGCACGCCGTAATGGCTGATGACAAAGAGCCCGAACTCCCGATGAAGGATGCGCCGCAATTCGGGATCATCGAGATGCGGGACGCACCGTTTTGCCCAGGTCGTGTTATTGAGGTAATAGTGCATCCCACCCGGACTCAGATCGTAAGTTTTGAGGTCATCAATCCTCTCCGGTTCAGTATTGTCGTAATACAGTTTCTCCCACTGTTTTTCAGTCAGGATGGCGATCTTGGAGCCGGTGAGATCGAAGTTTTCATCTTCAACGACATTGTACACAATCCAGTTGCCGCTAAGCAACCGTTCATCATTTATTTCATTGGTCATAAAATCACCTTTCTATTGTCCCGATAATACCGATTTATACCCCGACTATCTCCAAAACAACGGTATACGACTCTTTTTTGTTCTTGAAATCATCTAGGGCATGCACAAGATATCTTAAATAGTATCAGATCTGAACCAACATCGTGTTCACAACTGTTTTGTTTTCAAATGAGGGGTGTACAAAAATATTGAAAGATACGATTACATTAAAGGGCCGCGAATTCGAATCGACCAAGATAACCTTGGGACGATATGGGATGGGTAAACCGACGTTGCGGCGGCTGGTCAAGGCGGGAGTCGTCTCAGAACCGATCTGCATCGGCAACAAGAATTACTTCGATCGACGGCTCCTCGAAACCGAACTGATCGCGACCGCAAGAAAGTAAGGAGTGAACGGCAGTCGAAGCTGGGTCCGACCAGCATCGCGAGGTCAAGCTGAGATCGACGCCTTGAGCCAA
>Ga0306925_10001597_pt1 | contig 18814 bp, 17 predicted proteins | sample flu12Cox44000176_FD_203755 | JGI IMG/M metagenome (GOLD analysis project Ga0306925, IMG submission 203755) | Lab enrichment of tropical soil microbial communities from Luquillo Experimental Forest, Puerto Rico - flux8day.12C.oxic.44.000.176 (v2)... | ecosystem: Environmental > Terrestrial >... | reverse complement strand
TGCATGAGGCTCGGCACCGGCCAACCCGGCGCAATCCTCGCTACCTGCATACTGTGAGACGGGTCGCCCCGTACTCAGGCGGACATGTGGTCTAGCAGGGCGGCACGGTTTTTACACCGTTGAAGAGGCGCGCGAGTTCTAAGCGCGCACGGCGCATTGCGGCGACTGAGGAAAACCGCCAATCGCGCGCGGCGGCGCTGTCGTGTGGGCTTCCGAGCGATGACCATTCCGCTGCCATCCAATCGGCGCCTTGCATGGCATTGAGGTCAACGAACGAAGTCAGTTAACAAACCGGCGTTGCTGCGCATTGACGCAATGCCGGTGATCGAGCGTCGAAGCATGCGAGTGGCGCAGCACAGCGCGACCGGCTGATCGCAGCAATGGCGGCCGAAGGGAAGACGCAGGAGCAGATCGCCAAGGCGCTGGATATCGCGCAACAGACCGTCTCCAAAGTATTGGACGCGCTTACCAAAAACGGCAGTGCCGCCAAAATTGGTAAGCCGCCGCCGGAAATCCCCGATCTATTCGCGGCAGACCCAGAAGGGATCGACGGCGAGCAGTCGATCTCGATAACCAGCATTATCGAGCCCAGTCTGACCCTCGATAATAATCCGCGGGCGCTTCACTGACACTGGCTGTGCCATCATTGGCGGGCGAATTTCAAAATTTCGTTCAATTGCCCTGGACCATGACCCCGTGGCAACTCTCCATCCGCTTCCGCTGCGGCTCCAAGCCGACGCAGTAACCCCTGATCCCATCCCGAACCAGGCGCGGGTGCGTCTGGCGGAGGCGATCACCGCGCTTGATCGTGCGCGAGGCGCTGTTGAACTCGCGGCTCAGCCGGTGCACCGGCTGACCGAGGTCATCGCCGAAGGCACCGCTCTCGACGCGCAGCTGGTCGGCTTGGTCGGCCGTGATCAACAAGCGATCGGTGAGTGGCTCGCCGGCGGGCGGATTGGTTTCGAGCCCGGCGATGCCGCCGATACGCGGGCACTGCGCGCCAGGATCGAGGTGATGCGGCCGGAATATGCCGCGGCACAGCGCGCGCTCCCCGAGAAAGAGGCCCTACACCGTCTAGCCATCGAGCGCCTCGGCGAGGCTGCAGCAGCTCGCGTGGCGGCGGTCGACGAGGTCGCGGTCGTGGTGGCCAACCAGGTCGCCGCCGAGCTCACCAAAGCGATTAACGAAGCCCTAACAATCGAAGCCAGGCTGATCAGCCTGCACAACGCGCTGCTCGAACGCGCGCGCGACTCCACCAACAACAGCGCTGGCCATGCCGCCGAGCGCATCGCGGCGATCATCCGGGCCGCAAAGCGAAGCGCCGCGGTGCCGCACGCCGAGAGCGGTCGCAGACTGCTCGACGCGCTGGCGAGCGATCCAGGAGCCAACCTCACATGATGCTGGGACGCATGATGGCCGCAGGGCGGGCGCCGAGCGCGCTGCCCAAGGACCAGCTCACGGTTCTCTACGCGTTGATGACCCTGCTCGATCCCGAAAACGGCGATCAGATCGAGCGCATCGCGGCCTCGCTGCCGCGCGAGGACGTCGCGCAGGCGCTCCTCGGTCTGAAGGGATTGATCGACACACTGGTCGCGCTGACGCCGCTCGAAGCGGTCGTCGCCGCGGCCATCGAGGACCTGCAGCAACGCGAGGCGGCCCTGGCCGAGCGCGAGGTGAAGCTGGTCAAGCGGGAAACCGCGATCAGCCGGGCGCTGGCCCGTATGGAAGGGCTCTAATCAGGGTTAAGCAATGTCGACACTGACCATCACACAAATCGAGAAGATCGAGTTCGATCTGGTCGCGGCACTCGCGAAATTGCCCGCCGGCGCGCGGCAGATGCGAACCAAGGCCCTCGAGGTCCTCGCCAAGGTGCGGGTCAGGAAGCGCGAGCTATTGGCTCAGTCGCCCGACGTCTTGCGCAAGGCTTCAGCAGCCACTCCCGCCGCGCCGCATTGGTTCGGCTTGCCGAGTGCAGAGCCGGAGGTGACCGAGATGGTCCGGCAATACCGCGACCGGCAATCGGAAGAGCGGCGGCTCAGCAAGGCCTCCGGTCGGACGCGCTACCAAGCGCCGAAGCATCTCCACGGTCGCTCCATGCATCTGGCCGACGGCCGCCAGCTCAACATCCCCGCACACGGCTTCTGCGAACTGGCAGATTGCGGCGCGCATCCGGCTAGTCCGCACGCCCAATCAGCGAGACACGCCGAGCTCGTCGCCGCCGGGTTCCGGGTAATGCCGGACGAGCCGGACGAGACGCTCAAGCGGACATTGCGCGAGCAGCCGATCGTCGGCGATCGCGGTCTGATCAACTTTTTGAACCGGAACGCGAGGGGCTGATGGAGAGGCGGCGGGGAAACCCCCTGCGCGGCCGCGTCGTGCGCATCAGCGGCGAGGCGGCTGAACGTCGGCCGGGGAACAGTCCTCGCACTGGCGCGCGCCGGCGCCCCCCGCAGCCGGCATTCGAAGTGATTTCTCTGTCGCGGCACCGCGAGCTCGTCGCGGCCAGGTTTCAACGCGCCGAAGGTGACCAATGAGCCTGGCGGACGCAGCGGACGATTCGGTGATCCTCGTGTGCCCGCCCGGGGCGAACGAGGGCAAGATCAGTCATGGTGATCGCTGTTGGGAGCCCTACCGGGAAGACATCGAAAATCCGCGCTCGCGCTGGCTGGTCCGGGTGCCGCGGGGCGAGGTGGCGTATCACTTTTGCCGCATCGGCGGGTTCTACCCGCTCGAGGCGGGATGACGAGATCTCGGCGATCATCGCGGGCGGGCAGCTTTCTCCGCTTTCCAAACCCGTCCTTTGGTGGCGCCGGGGTGTCCGGCGGCTAGTGGCGAACCAGTCGATCGGGAGCCTGCGTTTCCGATTTCGTGGTTGTCCAGTGCATGGGACCGCCCTCGCCGGCGACTGGGGCAAGCGGGCGGATGGCACCTCCGCTCGCCCCGGTATGACGGGCAATCGCGGGCGGTGATCAGGGTCCTGATCGGGGTGGGACTCTGATCGCCGTCGGTTTTGAGGTCGGCGCCTCGAGCTGCCATGAGGTGCCAGGCGTGGCGGCGCGGCCGTTGCTGCTGGGTTGGTCATGGGCCCCGAGCAGCGGCCGCGTCACAGCCAGCCTGCAAACCCGGCGACAAAGTGATCCACAAGCGCCATCCCGGCCATGAAATCCGCCGCGTTGCGCGGGGTGGTTTGGTTAACACCCGGCGGCAACGGAACCCGGGTTTTTGGCCGGCGCGGCCTCAGGAAAGAGGAGCCGCCATGAGTCGCCGCGCGTTCCAGCCGACCGCCGAGCAGCGCAACAATGTCGAGGCCTTGGTCGGCTATGGCATGCCGGAAACTGCCAGTTAGGGTTGTATATTCCCGTCTATCATGCGCGCACGCACGCACGCGCGAGGAAACCCAGCAAATCCGCCATTCCCGACCACAACCCTAGCTGGCGCAGCCGTCCCCAACCGGCAAAATCGGCCGAAACGGGAGTCACCCCGTTGGATGATCGGGCGCGGCTTCTGCTGACTGACCTCGAGCCGCTCGCGATCTTTCTGTGCGGTCCGCGTTGGCAAACCGCGCTGGCCCGCCGCATCAACCGGTCGCCGCGCCTGGTCCGGCGCTGGGTCGCGGGGGACCGGCCGATCAGTATGGCCTTGTCGTAACCTTCGTGCCAAAAGTGCCGATCTGAACGGTGTGTTATTTCAATGGCTTGTCCTGTATGGCATGTCGTAAGCCATTGATATTAGGCAAGAGTCAGATTTCTCAATGGGAGGAACGGTATTCGGCGGCTGAGGGCGCTCGGCCGAGCAGGCTGGATCGGTAGCTGGCAAGATCGAACGTCAGGATGCCGCGCATGTTGATGTGCTTGTGACCGATCGGCGCAAGCCGGCTCACCACCTCGTCGGGATGATTGCCGGGCGCCCGGTCGATCATCGCCTGGAGATGATGGGTGTTCCAGGCCATGACGATATTCGCCAGCAATGTCAGGGCGCCCGAGATGGTGCCGAGCTCTTCCGTGGTGCGCCCCTGTTTTGCGGTGATCATGCCGTTATGAATGGCACGCTGAAGGCTGTGGACCGCCTCGCCCTGGTTGAGCAGATCGAGGACCTCGATGCGGAACACCGGGTTGCTGAGATAGTCGCAGAGATAAAGGGTGCGCAGTAGCTTTCCCAACGCGTCACCGGCGTTGTAGACGGGATTTCCGGCGGCGGCCGAACCGAAGCGGTCGAGCGCCGCGGTCGCCGAGTCCCAGCCGTGCTTGACCGAGACGGCGAGCCGAAGCAATCCTTCCCAGCCGCGGCCGATGGCGCGGCGGGAAACGGTTTCGGCCACGATCGGCTGCAAGACCTGCGGAATGTTCAGCCCTTTCGGCAGGTAGAGCCGTCGTTTCTTCAATCCCGCCAGCCGCGGGCACAGATCGAACCCGACGAGCTTGGCGAGCGCCATCGCGAAATGCGTGAAGCCGTGGGTGTCGACGGCGACGCGATCGAGCCGCTCAACTTGGCGCTGGCGCAAGGCGCCTTCGATGGCGGCACCGGCTTGCCTGCGGTTCAGGACAATCGGTTGATCATAAAGGATGCCCCACTGGTCGAGCACATGAGCGTAGGTCCCGACGGCATAGGTCCGCCGTCGCGGGTCGAGCCGTGCGGACCAAAGATAGCGCGTCGCCTCCAGGCTCATCATGTCCGCCGAAGCGAACAGCCCGCGCCCCCACAGGCTGGCGACGCGGTGCTCGCGCATGAAGCTCAACACCGCGTCATTGGTCGAGCGGAGCCGTCCCTCCACCTCGATCTTGAGCATCATCTGCCCGAGGCTGTCGGCCGCCAGCGAGGGTACCATGCGCACCAGCTCGGCCACGGAGAGGTCAGAGCCGAGGCCCATGAGGGCGGCATAGAGCGTCACCAATTCCTGTTCCGACCGGGGCGGGCGCCGGCCGAGGAGGATCCAGGAAAACTGGATCAAACCGTCGATTTCGATCAGAACTTCCGGAAACTGTACGTCGCCGAGGGCTCGCGCGAGCGCTTGCCGTGCCGGTTCGACACGAGAATCTGTCAGCCCCGGCTTGCGGCGGGGTAGCCGTAATTCGTCTCCATCGATCGCGACCGTGCCGGCCTCGACGGCCTCCGCCAACGCCGCAAGCCCGGCTGTCAGGCCCGCTTCCAGGCGCTGAAGATATTTCTCCGAACTGGCCGGCAGGTTGAGATCGCGGAGGAGCCGGCCCCTGTCGCGCTGCCATAGCTTCAAGGGGATCAGCTTGTCCTCAGGTGCGCGGTAGGACAGGCTGTGATCGACCGAAACGGAGCGGTTTCGCAGCGCCCGTTTCAAGGCCATCAGGGTCGCTGCGCGAAAGCAGCCGAGAGCTGCCGCACGATCCGGCTGATCGATCAGGGCTTGCCACGAGGGACCAAAGGGCTGTGGAGCTTTGGCGGGCAACGCATTCGGTGAGGCAGCGAGTGAGTCAAGCATCGCGAAGGCAGCAGCGAGGTTATGGCCGACCGGAACCGCCAAGGGCGCCGTCCGCGCCAGCTTTAGCAGCCGAGCCAGATCCTGGGACTTGCGTCCAAGTTCCTGACGAATGGTGGCAACCTGGGCCGCCTCGCGCTCCGGTTCAAAGGGAGCGATCAAGCTGCGCAGCCGCGAGCGCAGCTCGGCGGCGCCGAGCGCATCGTCATCGGCGAGGCCCGCGAGCTGGCCGAGTAGTTGGCGGAACCGGCGCAATCGGCTTGCCCGCGATTCCTCCACCCGTTCCCGGGCGATGCGCCACAGGGCTGCGATCTGATGATCGAGAAGCGTCAGGCTGGCATCTGTCAGCCGCAGCAGCATAAGGCGCAAGAAGCAGGCGACTTCGATCGTCTGGTGAGGATCCTTGATCCGCGCCAGCGCCGCCGGCTTCCGCGACATCATCCGTCGCGCGAAATATTCCAGACCGGCGAGCGGTAGATCCGGCAGGACCAGCCGGTGCGCGCCCAATTCCTTAAGGAAACCGACTTTATCAATCTGCTCGGCAAGGGCTTTGGCGGCCTTGCTCGACGGCACGGCAGCAAGCCACTCGAGCCGGCTGATCTCGCCGTCCTCGATCGGCGCCAAAAGCCGTGGCACCCAGATCTCCCGCTCGGCCGGCACGGCCGCCGCGATGAGCCTGACCAGGATTTGTTCGCGATGCCGCCGAGCCGCGGTCACGAGGCGCCGGATGTCTCGCTCGCGGAGCAGGAGGTATTGATGCTCGACCAGCCACGACCGGGCGAACGCCATGATCTCGGCATGGTCAAAAATGGCGGCCGCTTCCCGACGAAGATAGGCCACCAGTCCGCGTTCCGCATGGGGGCTGAGTTCGCTGCGTCCGAGCAGCCGGAGTGCCGAGGCATGATGCTCGAACAAGGTCCGGCGACGCCGGCGATAGAATGCCCGGATCGAAACAATCCGCGGCGCTACGCAATCGAGTTGCCGGCCGAGATGAGCGAGGATCTCCGCCGGAATGAGCTCCACTGAGTTGAGCGTTCTGCCGGTCATCTTGAGGAAACCGATTTGCAAGGCGAGCGCCAGCCGGTTCAAAGGCCCCCGCCGTTCCCGAACCGAGACAAGCTGGTCCTCCTCGAGAGTGAAGAAATGCTCGATCTCGAGCGCTGATAGCGTCTCGGGAAATCGCTCCTCACCGAGATATCGATGTTCCCACCGATTGTTCGGCAGCTTTTTCGTCGGGCTGGCTACGGGGTCCGGAATAGCGGGGCTCCCATGATCTCGGCCTTGACTCCGCCGGTCACTGCTCGGCGACGCCCGCGTGTCAAAGGCCGGCGATCAGTACACCCACCGTCAAGCTCAGTGCTCAGACATCTTCATGCGCATCCGGCCGGTCCGGGGCTATGCCGCTAACGCTAACTTCCCCCTTTTGCGCTTCGCGAGCCAGCCCGCGCCGGAGTGGCCAAATCAACGTCGACAACCTGACAGCGCGATCTGCATCGGGTTTGCGTCACACAGCGCATTCGGCCCGGCCGCCGCCGCGCTGCTTCACTTTGGAAAAGCAAACTCTCTCATGATATCAACGGCTTACTATGTATGGCCTAGTGCAACCCATTGAAATCACGCGCCTTTCAGATCGGCACTTTTGGCACGGAGGTTACGACAAGGCCAAACTGCTCGCCGTAACGGCGCGCGATTGCTGCCGCCGATTTCAACCGGATGCCGACGGCACCACGTTCGTCGACATAAGGACATAGGCGCACTCGGCCGCAATTCGTTTGACGACACCTCGGCAGTTATTGGCGGCGGCATTTCGTACCACCCTCAAGAGTGCGGAAACCGGCCTCCGCACGCTTTCGTTTAAGCTCTTATTAGACGCGATCCAACGATCCAACCGCCCTGCCCCGATCTATGACAATCGGATTTATTCTTGATAACAGATTTTATCAAGAATAACGCGGCTAGGTGGGGGAGAAGCTGTCACGAACAGTACAGAGTAGCCAGCCACGATCGCCTGGCGGCCGATCGCCGACAGCCAGCTGCGTCCCGCAATTGACTATCCGCGGATCATTCACATCAGCCCGCCCCCAGTTTTTTTATAAGACCTCTATTCAGACGTCAGGTTTCACAGATTGCTGCATCCGCAACATCAGCCCAGGCGCTCAATGTTGAAGGCTGTCCGCTTTGGATCATCGTTCTCGTCACATCCCCATTCCCGCCGAGCAGTTTTGAGCATGACCTTCACCGTTGGGCACTCCAGGAGGAGCTGATAGCTTTCCTTTGCCAGCTTTGCCCCGGCTCTACTGTCCGACGGATAATGCAGGCCCAATACCTCGCGGTTTCGCGCTACCCGGTGGGCAAGCAGCCGCAGTGGCCTTCCCGGTCCCACGACGGGTGGTGGCATGACCTCACCCAGGATCAACGCAACCAGGTGGGCCTGAGTCGCGTGCCCACTCGGGTATGAGGCATGCCCCGGCACCTCTATCGGCGGCATCAGCCATGGGCACAGCTGGGAAGCTCGGGGTCGATCGAACTTGTATTTGTAGTGCATGACCTGAAACTCGCCGACATGAAGGGCGATTTGCATAAGCCCGAACGTGCAGGGATGCGATGATTGGGTGAAACTCAAGATGCCGCGGAAGTAGTTGTCAATTCCATTACGCTGTGCAAGGGCTTCCGAAAGTACATTAGCCCGGTAATCTATCAATCGTACGAGTTGCTGAAGCTCCGCTGTGACATCTTCGGGAAACTCGGTTGTCAGGTCAATGCTGTCCCACTTTGGTTCCCGTTCTTTTCCAACATTAACGCTAACAAATTCTCCCAGCACCGCGATTGAATAGAATTGCGCTGCCCATTGACGTTTTAAGGGAAGGGGCCACTGAACATTCTTTGCGCTCAGTCGAGCCGCGGAGTCGCCGTTCTTCCACTCATTGGTTAGCTCGGGTACGCCTAGGAGACCGTCGGCCCCTGCCGGACGAGAAGCGGGCGGCCACTTGTTTCCGCGGTACCATTGGTCGGGCCGACCCGGCTGACTCACCGGCGACACGCCAATCGGGCGGACGACCGGAGATGCTAGCGGGAGAGGAATGGATGGACCGGCGTCCATTTCCATTTCCATCTCCATTTCCATTTCCGCAACTCCCATTAAACCAGCCATTTGGTCCCTCCGTGAACATTCCCGATAACCAAAATACCGCTCAAAAGCCTGCTCTAGTGTGAGGTAGCTCACACACCACCACTCTTCTCCGGCGCATGCTGCAGCATCGATGCCAGTGCCACCTAACACCAAGGGAATCGCACAATGAAACGTAGTTACTCAGCCCAGCATTACCTCACCTTTGAATGGAGCGAAGGGTACGTGACCGATTTGCCACCGGAGGCGTGGTCGAAACATGCGGGAGATGTACTCGAGACTATAGGGATGGTTGAGCCTGGCACCTACCGACTTTTGCCCGGCCGGCTCTGGGAAGTAGATCTTAGAGAGGCGGCGGCACGTGCCGATAACGTTGGGAATCGAAAAAGGATATGTCGTGTCAGTTTCGATAAGGTGCCAGAGCAATTTTGGCCTGACATTAACTCTGGAAAGCACAAAGCAGTCCACAAGCTGTCCGCAATCGGCACTGACCTGCCGATCCATATCACTGATTTCTGGAACCCTGCTGAATCAATAGATCCAATATTTTCAACTAGAAAAGTCGCACATCAACTAATGAATATATCAGAAGAAGAAAAGCCAGGGATAGGTGCGAATGTCGTGATCGTGGATCAGGGGCTGAATCAGGACTATATCCGCCACCTTGGGGGCGATTTTATGGGAGGTTGGCATCTGGTTGGGGCACCACAACCTGGGAATTATGATCTGGGCCATGGGTCCATGTTGGCCCGTAACATCCTGAAGGTCGCTCCGGAGGCCAAGATTTATGACCTTCCGGTCGTTCCCGATAATATCAACGATAGTGAGAAATTTCTGTCCACAGTTCACGCTGCCTTCAATCAAGTTTTAAAAACCATTGACCACCTCGAGAAAAACGGTGAGGAGCAGGCGCGGCGTCCGTGGGTCTTCGTTAATGCTTGGGCGACCTACAACACGGGAGGCGAGCAACCAAGTGGCGATTACACCACCGGGGTGGACCATAAATTCAACCGACTGATAACCGACATGGCAAAGCGGTTCGATCTGGTATTTGCCGCTGGAAATTGCGGCCAGTTCTGTCCCTCCCGGCGCTGCGGTGCGAATGACGTGGGACCCGGCAACAGTATCCTTGGCGCGAACTCTCATCCGGACGTACTGACAGTCGGCGCGGTGCGCGCCGATGGGATATGGCTAGGCTACTCCTCCCAGGGCCCTGGGGCGCTATCGGAGAAGAAGCCCGATCTTTGCGCAGCGAGCCAGTTTTGCGAAGATGATGACGCGGCGGCAGTGAATACGGGAACATCAGCCGCATGCGCGATTGCCGCTGGTGTTGTCGCGGCGCTCAGAAGCCGATGTCGAACGAAAGATGTCACCCCTGCAGAGTTAAAGGAAATCCTGGTCAAGACAACGACCGCGACTCCCACCAGCGGGGCGTGGGATAATCAGATTGGCCATGGCATCATCAACGCCGCAGCGGCCTTGGAAGGTGTCAGAAGCTTGGTCGCGACCGGTGATAGGTGCGGGCTTTGAAAAGCAAGATTGCGGCGGTTTTGATCGCCGATATCGCGGGCTACGGACGCCTAATGGAAGCGTCCGAACGCGGTACCCATACACGGTTGATGGCGCTGCGTCAGAGTGTGATTGATCCTGCTCTTCACCTCCATGGCGGCCGTATCGTTAAGCATACCGGCGACGGGTTCATTGCTATTTTCGAAACCGTCCGGAAGGCGGTTTTGTGCGCTATCGCAATGCAACAGCAAATCGAACGAAAGGAAGTAAACGAAGCTGCCGAGTGGCGTATTCGCTTCCGGATCGGTTTAAACGTGGGCGATATAATTGAGGAGGCAAACGACGTCTATGGCAATGCAGTAAACATCGCCGCCCGGCTACAGGAACTCGCGGAACCGGGGGCGGTGGTGATTTCCGTGGCCGTCCGCGATCAGGTGACTATTGATCCGACTGTTCCCGTAATCGATCTCGGGCCCGTCACGTTGAAAAATATCGAGGCGACTGTTCATGCCTTTCGCTTGGCAACAGGGATCAATGCCTCGCAACCGCGAACAAACCGGGTCGACCCCCGTAGAGCGGCTTCAATAGCGGTCCTACCATTCCGCACGCCAGAAGAACTCGAACAGGCCTATTTTGGCGAAGGCCTTGTCGAGGACATCATTGGGGCGATCGCCGGGCTCGAGGATTTACTGGTCATCTCTCGGAACTCGACGTTGGCTTATCGTGACAGAGGCCTCGATATACGCCGAATCGGGGACGATTTGGGCGTTCGTTATATTCTGTCGGGCAGCGTGCGGCGAAGCCCCCGGTTTCTGCGAGTGCATGCCGAACTTGCCACCACTAACGACGGGGGTGTCATCTGGGCCCAGAGTTTCGATGCTGAAATAGGAGATCTGTTCAAAATCCAGGACCATATTACTGCCCAGATCGTCGGAATGATCGCGCCACGTATCCGCGCGGCGGAGATCGAGCGGGCTTTCCTGAAGCGCCCGGAGAACATGGATGCCTATGATCACTTCTTGCAGGCGTTGTCGTTGTTATTCCGTCTGGAGCGCGCGGATTTCGCAAACGCTGGCCGACTGCTGCGAAGGGCCATCGCGCTCGACGACAGCTACGCGACATCCTACGCATTGGCTGCCGAATGGCACGGGCTGCGAGTGGGGCAGGGGTGGTCGCACGACCCCGAGGGTGACAGTCGCGAGGCCGTGCGTCTAGCACAATCAGCGGTTGATCGAGACTCGAGAAATATCCGTGCAATTACGCTGCTGGCACACTACAAGTCCTTCTTGTTTAAGGATTACGATGGAGCGTTGACGCTCTTCAAGCGAGCACTTGACATGAGTCCCAACAACGCTTGGACTTGGGGACTTAGCGCACCCACACACAGCTATATCGGTGATGGGCATAGCGCCATCGAACGGACCGAACGAGCTTTGCGATTATCACCGCGCGATCTGCTTGCCTTCTACTATCATACCTCATTGTGCATCGCTCATTATACCGTTGGCGCTTATGAGGAAGCGGTTCAGTGGGGGAAAATCGCCCTGAGCGAGAATCCGCGCTTCACTGCGGCGGCATGGCCGACCGCAGCCGCGCTCGGTGCGATGGGCAAGAAGGACGCGGCTGGCGATATCGTTCAGATCCTTCTTCACGTTAATCCGCAAATCAAGGCCTCGGTCCATGCCTCACGGTATCCGTACCGAGACGTCTCGCGCCGGCGATTACTAGAGCAACACCTTCTGGCCGCCGGACTCCCGCCTTAGGGGCGTCGGCGAAAGGTCCGGCCCGCTAGGAGGGCCAAGGGCGGCGGGAACCAACCGCACCACGGGTGCCCACCTGCCGTCTTTGCGATCGAGCGAGGTATGAGTTGTACTTGGTCAATACGGATTTCGCGTAGATTAGCGGCTTTGCTGAATGAATCCGTGTTGGGATCTCCATACTAAATCTGGATCTTTTCTACCTCGTCGAGCGTGATCTCGTCGCCGGTGCGGTCGTAAAGTTTCGTTGTCCGCGGGCTCTCGTGCGCCGCCATGGCCTGGGCGTTCTCGAGCGTGCCGCCGGCCCCTAGGTACGCGGTGATCCCCGTCGCCCGGAACGTGTGGCAGCCGATCCGCCCCTTCATGCCGAGGTCGGCCTTGCGGCGCTGGATCATGCGCCAGGCGTCGATGCGGTTCATCGCAGTCGCCGTGAGCGCGCTGGTGCGGCCGGCCGCGGAGCGGAAGAGGGGGGTCTTCTTTTCCTCCCGGATGCCGGCGGCATCGATATAGGCGTCGAGATAGGCTTCCAGAGTATGGTGCGCCGGCATTTCGTGACGCTTGCCGCCTTTCTCATGCAGGCGGACCCACCAGCGCTTGCTCTGGGGGTAGTAATCCTCGACCCGCATGGCGACGACCGCACCGACCCGAGCGAGGGCATAGGTCATCACCGCGATCAGCGCCCGGTCCCGCAACCCCACAGCGGTCGAGACATCGATGCTGTCGAGCAGCTGGCGGGTCTGCTCGGCGGTCAGTACCGGGGTCTTGCCGCGTTTCACGACGTGCTTCGGCCCGCGCACGGCATGCGCCGGATTGGTCGCAAGGACCTGACCGACGACCAGCCAGTCGAACAGCATTCGAACAGCCGCCAGATGCTGCTTGACCGTCGGCTTGGCGGCTGAGGCCTGCAGCGTCTCGACATAGGCGGCGACATGGATCGGCTCGATATCGACGAGCTCGACGATGCGGTGCTCCTCGAGCCAGCCAAAGAAATTGCAGGCGGCCCGGTAATAGGCCATCCGGGTGTTCTTGTTGCGGATCGTGGCGGCAAAGAATTCCACAAAACGGCGCGTGGCCTGATCGCCGGCACTGGCGATCGCCACCGGCACCGCGAGCGAACTCTGGATCGTCGGCGCCCGCATCGGCGACGCCACCTCGACGACGGCCGGCACGCCCACGCGATCGCTGCTCATGCCGCCACCCGAAACATCAGGATTCCCCACATGCCGACCTCCCCCAGATCGCGCTTTAGTGTAACATAACGTCCTTTATGTTACACTATTAATCGAGCCAGGGACTTGACAATTATACATATAAATATATAATCAGGGTTCATGGTATTCGCGGCGACCGGATCCCCCCAATGCCGATCCGTCCGTTCGTGAAAACCTCGGTATCCTCGCCGGGGTTTTCTCTTACGCGGTAAGTGCGGCCGAGCCCTCGAGGCGCAATACACATGCCGGCGGGATCCGATTGCTGTCAGCTTGATCCCGCTGCCGTGATCCGGCCGGTCCTCGGCGAATGGCATCCGCATATGCCCAAGCACCTCGATGACGAGGAGCTCGCCGACTGGCGCGCTGGCCGCAACGCGGTCTACCAGCTTGCCGCCTTGACGATCGGCGCGCGCCTCGCAGTTGCTGATGGCTGAACAAGAATCACTGCGTCCCCCCGGCCACGGCTGATTTTTGACAGCATGCCCGGCCAGTGGCAGGCTATTGCCATGTCCACCCAGGACCGCAAACTCACCCTCGAATGGGTTAAACAGCCGGACGGCGGCTGCGCGCTTGCCGCGAGTAGGCCGTCCCCAGGCCGGAAAGAGATTCAAGCAAGACGACACCGATCGCCGTAATCTGACCATGTCGTCACCGCCGCCTGCTGGCGCAAACGCCATGTTGGCTTTTGTGCTTCTGGGCCAAGCCGGGGAGGGATTTTACGATGAACCGCTTGTCGGGCTCGCCGGATAGACGCTCGTCTTCCGCGAGCGCCTTGACCACATCCATTATCCGCCACTTCCGGTCATCATCTTCCGCTAGGCCCGCTGCGGTCTTGGATTTACTATGGTCTTAACGCAACAACCCCGTCCGTGAGTTGCCTCCCAATCGTTGCTCGAGCCCGGCTCGGGTGAGCAGACTGCACCATCAAAGCCCGGGACTAAACACCTAAGTCAGGCACCCGCACCAGCCTCCGCCAGCCAGACTACCTTAGGCCTGATAGAGTTCCTGTAGCTGAGTAATCGACTTGCGGATGTGCGAAACAACCTGTTCCTCGAGCTGGCGAAGTTGCTCGCGCGCACTGCGCTGCTCGGCCGGTTCCGGCGGCGGGTCTAATGGCACCCCATCGTCTCTCTTTCCCAGGGCTATCCACACAGATTGTGCATCCGTCGTCGTCACAAGCTCGATGGCATTGCTCAGTTCCGCGCCTACCCGCGTAGCCCTAGGTTGGAAGTAAGGAGAGGCTAGCTGCGATCGGATACTGGTCATTCTTGAAGAGAGTTCTGACAGACCTCCGTCGCGGAACTTGCTCCGGGCCAGTGCGAACAGACCCCCGATGTCGCGGAACAGATCGAGCAACGAGGTGTCAGTCGTGCTGCGTGTCGCCTCTCCGCTGAATAAATACTCCGTAAGATTGAAACCTGTTGCCACCAGCGCGTTGCCCGGCTGTCCTGCGTCGACATAAGCGGAAAAGCTCTGCGGGAGGCTGGCTAGATCAGGAGAGAGACCTTCCAGATGGCGGGCATCCGGCTCCGAAATCTGCTGCCGTAATGCATTGATGAATGCTTCGCGGAATGAAAGCAGCGCAAACTGGATTGGCCGCCAGTCAGTACGAAAGGCGATTGTCTGGAGCGCCAGCACGACGTCCACATCTAGATATGGCTTGATCTTACGGACGAGCGTATAGGCGTTGATGTAACGCTTCACCTCGCGCGGATTCATCCCCGATGCGTCAGCCAAGAAGCGCAGATGTGGCCGCACCTTTAAACTGATCTCGTTCCTTTGCGCTTCCGGCAGCGCCGACGCAGCAAATACAGAGTTGAGGAAGTCATCGATCTGCGCGTTCGAAACAGGTGCTAGCGCGTAGGGAACCTGAAAGATCTTGCGGATGTAGTTTGCGCCGCTGACTACCCCATCAGTCGGCGCTGTCTCGCCCTTGGGAGAGAGGACGTCGCGATAGCGGCGCTCGATGCTCACTTCCACCACTCGCTGATCGAGCCCAACAACGAAGATGAAGCCCGGCATATCGAAGAACAGCTTGATCGCTTCCAGTACTTCCAACGTTCCATCTGGCAAACAACGGTCCAGGTCATCGATAAAGACCACGATGCGACGCTCGCCAGCTTTGCCGACGAACTCAGCGAAGGCTTCCCGCAATGCCTGGAAACTGGCGTGATAGAAGGAACGCGGCACGCGCGCGGCTATGTCCGCCTCGTCGAATTTGTCGGCTCGCGTAAGCGCTTTGTTAACGTCGTAGGAGAACTCTGGGCCGCTGGGCACGCCTATCTTCAATGAGAACCCGGCGAGTAGGCTGGCAATCGCCTTACCGACAGTAGCCGCCACCTGCTTGGCGGTCTGTCTGAGCTGCTCTGAGACTCCCGTGTTCTCGTCGTGCCACGCCATAAGGCCCTCGCGCACGACGTCGAGCAGCGGGATGATCAGGTGCTGCTCCTTCTCGTAACGCCAAGCCGAGAACCATACGACGGCGCAGTTGGTACGATTGAGCCCCCCGGCGATGGCTTCCATCAGCGTGGTCTTGCCAGAGCCCCAGCCACCGAACAAGCCGACCGTGAATTGCGCCGGGCTAGTCTCAACCACAGTCCTGAACGCCCCCGCCAGCTCGTTGAAGCCGAGCGCGAGGTGTTGCTTCAGCGGCACGTCGAGCAAAATGCGGTAGTCAGCTGTCACATGCTCACCTTCTTGCGTGTCCAGCAAGAAGTCTCGCAGTTTCAAATAATGACGACCACTTGACAAGACCCCGTCGCACCCGAAGGGTCGCAAGCTCCGCCGGGCAACCCTCGTTGACCATGCGCAGTGTAGGATGGGCCACCCTGGCGCAATCGGAAATGCGGTCTAAGCCGCTAGCACCATTTTCGCAGAACGCGTCGGCGCGTTGCGTCGTCCCGCTGTACCATTTCCGACAGTGCGGACAACGCAGGCCAGAAGCAATGGGCGCCCGCTATCGCCGCGGGCTTCAGCTCGCTGACCGGATCGCCCCCAACGAGACGATGGCATGAGCCGCAAATCCGTCTCGTTAGGGTCGGTATTTTCCTCTTGAGACGACGCGGGCACAGGGTCTAGAGGCTAACGAGACGGAGTCCCCTTCCCTGCCCGGCTTCTCGATGGCTCTATACGGATAGGCACGCGTTTCAACTCTCGACCAGAACCTCGGCATTCAGCGCGCTGCACTGAAGGCGGCGGGTTGCGATGTGATCCGTGCCGAGAAAGCAAGCGGGACACGCCGGGATGGCCGGACGGAGCTACAGGTCTTGCTCGATTTCCTACGGCCAGGCGATGGCCTGGTCGTCACGCGCATCGACCGGCTCGCGCGATCATTGCGGGATCTGCAGAACATCGTTCATGAGCTGAGGGAGAGACGCGTGACCTTGCGCGCGACTGAGCAGCCGATCGATACGGGCACCGCGGCCGGCAAGGCCTTCCTCGACATGCTTGGCGTGTTCGCCGAGTTCGAAACCAACTTGCGGAAGGAACGGCAGGTCGAGGGCATTGCCGCAGCAAAGTTACGCGGCGTGTACAAGGGCCGGAAGCCGAAAATCGATGCAGCAGTTGTTCGCAAGCTGCGCTACGGGGAAAAGCTCGGGCCTGCCGAGATCGCACGACGGCTCGGCATTGGCCGCGCCAGCGTCTATCGCGTGCTTGGGAAGAAGGCGGCGTAGCCATGCCTATACGCCCCGAGTTACGACCGCTCTATCCGCCGCACTGGCGTGAGTTGAGCAGCCATGTTCGCTTCGAGCGCGCCGGAGGTAGGTGCCAACGCTGTCGGCGACCACACCTCTCCCTCGTTCGATGCCTGCCGGACGGGCGGTGGTTCGACGAGCAAGCGGCAACCTGGCGGGACCGACAAGGGCGCCCGGCCCGGTGGCCCGACCTTGTGGAAGCCACCCAGTTCCGGATGACCCGTGTCGTGCTCGCTGCGGCGCATCTTGACAGCGACCCGACCAACAACCGGCTGAAGAACCTCCGTGCGCTCTGTCAGCGCTGCCACATGTTGCACGACCGGTCGCACCACTTGGCGCAGCGCTGGCTCACTTACCGGCGGCGTGTGGCCATCGGCGATCTTTTCCTCGGACCGTATCCGGCATTGATCGCTGCACTGGCATCGAAACGGACAGGCGGCTTATTGGGATATGTATAAACGCAGAATCCTGCGTTTTCAGCAAATTATGCCGCATCTGAACGTCCTTTATGATAGACATTCCAGACACCATCATAATAAACTCTGCGCTTTATACCAGGGATTATTTCAGTTGTATTTGCTTGTTATAAAATGGGCTCCCGCGGAAGACATCAAGCAAGCTGAGCAGTTGTCGACAGATGTTCCGAACCCGGCCGTCGCAAACATCGGCGCAGGCTGTGAAAGAGCTCAAACACAAAATGGCCGTCAGGTTGATAACAGATAGATTACCCGGACAGCCATCTGTTGTGCATTCGCAGAAGTATCCGCGATTCCAGTAGCTACAAGAGAGTCGTCGTGTATGACGATCCACTTGTACACATCGTCCAATAAATGTTGATTCTTATAGTATCCATTATAAAGAAACGCATTATATATACTCATATCTTGCCGACTCTGGTCGTAATCGCACAACTGTCGCACGGAATAGACCATCTTGAAATACGCCATTCTTCCATGTCGCTGAAGATGGGTATACGTCAGAGAGTTTTTTCGGGAATCGTCGGTGATGGCGTAAAAACCCGCCCAATTTTTTCATGGCGTGTACGTAATTAATTGGAATATCTAAACTTATCTTAGCATATTGGTGCTCATCCCGGTATGACCGCGACCCTTTCGCTAACTGTTGCTGGGCGTAATCTACTTCTAATAGAACGCACCGGTTGACCTCTCTCGATTCCTAGGGGGTATATAGAGCCAATATTATAGGCATGACAAAAAATTGCGTTCCCGGGAACGTAGTATGAGTTTCAACAATTTCTTCAAATAGATAATGACCATTCTTTCGACCCGAACGGGGGTCGTAGACGAACAGAGTGTATTCTTCTCGAAGGGAAGTTTGGTGACAGGCCAGGACACGAGATCGCTCGCAATTTAATGGCGAGGTGTGTGTCCGATGATCTCAATGTTGCCCATCCTAGTCTCAACAGCCACCGCACTCGAGCTATTGCTCGTTGTTCTTGAGAGCGCCTGCCCATGGTGCGCGCGTTGGCTTCCGCTCGGCAAAACGCATGGAGCGCAAATCGGAATCGTTTTCGGAGCTGCTATCGCTGGGTCCGAATTGTATGACGCCATCGGGCACGCCCTCGGTCCGTCGATTTTATATGCGCTCGGCTTCTAGGCGACATGCGGCCCCAGCGTAAATCAGCAAACTCCTCTCTACATCGAGGCCGGAACTAACGAACGGACAATTTTTGTAGCATAAGCGGACAAACTGAGAACGCGCTGGCGCCGGGCCGCGGAAATCCGCCAAGGATAGCGTGTTCAGCTCCGCGTCGACGGCGGCGCCATGAAGGCCACGGTTTGCCGCATCTTTGGCCTCCGGCGCAGCACGCTCATCGACTCCCTGGGCCGGATCGGCTGGTCTGCCGGTCTTAACCTCCGGGGAGATACGGCTGATGCGCCGACAGCAACTGACCGAAGCCCAGATCGCCGCGCTGTTCGATCCACCGACCGATCGGCGTGAGTTGGTGCGCCACTGTACATTGAGCGAGGCAGATACCGCCATGATCCGGCGGTGTCGGGGCGACCACAGTCGCCTCGGCTACGCACTGATGCTTTGCTATCTCC
>Ga0306925_10001596_pt1 | contig 18825 bp, 13 predicted proteins | sample flu12Cox44000176_FD_203755 | JGI IMG/M metagenome (GOLD analysis project Ga0306925, IMG submission 203755) | Lab enrichment of tropical soil microbial communities from Luquillo Experimental Forest, Puerto Rico - flux8day.12C.oxic.44.000.176 (v2)... | ecosystem: Environmental > Terrestrial >... | reverse complement strand
TGCCCCCTCCCCGACCCTCCCCCGCAAGCGGGAGAGGGAGTTCGCTAACGCAGCTTCTCGATCTTGGCTTGGGCGATGATGTTGCGGTACATCGGGACCTCGCGGACGACGCGCGCCATATGGCCCTTGCCGTCCTTGGCCTGAACCTGGAAGCCGCCCTGCACGAGGCGCTCGCGCATTTCGGGACGGGCGAGGATCGCGAGCGTCTCCTTCTCCAGCCTGGCGACGATCTCGGGCGGCGTCTTCGCCGGCGCGAGCAGGGCGGTGTAGGTCTCGAACACGAAGTCGGGGAAGCCCGCCTCCGCCATGGTCGGGATATCCGGCAGGTCGTGCCAGCGGGCTTCGCCGGTGACCGCGAGCCCTCTCACATTGCCGCCCTTGATCTGGGGATGGGCCGGTGCGAGCACCCCGGAGGAGAGCTGGACGGTGTTGCTGAGCAGCGCTTGCAGCGCCTCGCCGCCGCCGGCGAACACGATGCTGGCCATCTTGGCGAGGCCCTCGCGCGCCTTGAGTACCTCGGCCTCCAGTTGCGGCGTGGTGCCGACCGGCGGGGTCGAGACGTTGAACTTGGCTGGGTCGCTTTTGGCGAGCGCAATGAACTCCTTCATGGTGCGCACGCCCAGTTCGGGCTTCACCGCGAACACGTTGGGCGAGGTGGCGAGCTCGGCGATGGGCGCGAAGTCCTTGAAGGGATCATAGGGCAGCGTCTCGTAGAGGCCGGGGTTGACGGCATAGGCACTGGTCGCCAGCAGCAGCGTGTAGCCGTCGCCGTCGGCGCGTGCCACATAGCCCATGCCGATATTGCTGCCGCCGCCGCCCTTGTTCTCGACCACCACCGAGCCGCCGATCGCGCCCTGCAGCGACGCCGCGAGGATGCGCGCGATGATGTCGGACGGCCCACCCGGCGTATTGGGCACCACGATCTTGATGGCACGGTCGGGATAGGCCGCGAATGCGGGACCCACGCGCAGCAGGCTCGGCGCGGCGACGCCCAGAGCCAGTGTGCCAGCCTGCCCGATGACGCGGCGACGCGTCGGCGCCCCTGCGACCGCAAATTTCCCCATGGGCTCGCCTCCCTGTGTGCCGACTGTTGCGGCGCTTCTGGGAGAGATATTAAAGCCGGCGCGCAACAGGGGTCAAATTCGCCGCCTGTGCTCATCAACCGCTGGGAAATGCTGCCTCACGTCCGGCACCCGCCACCCGTTGGCGTGCCGCCAGACCATGGTCGGGGCCGGCGCACGCGGGGGCACCAAAGCCGGCGCTGGCGCGACCGGGGCAGCCGCGGCATGACGCGCGACCAACGCCACAAGGGCGCCGAACACAAAGCCGCCGATATGCGCCCACCATGCCACCGAGGCCGCCATTCCGGGCGAGGCCAGTTCGGAGCTGCCCTGCAGCACCTGCAGGCCGAACCACACGAAGGCGAACAGGAACGCCGGCACCGGAATGAACAGCGGAATGAATCCGATCGGCACGATGGTCAGCACCCGCGCCCAGGGATAGCTCACCGCGTAGGCGGCGATGACGGCGGCGACCGCGCCGGAGGCCCCGATCACCGGCTCGGTCGAATCGAGATGGGTCGCGATGTGCACGATGTTGGCGGTGACCCCGCCGATCAGGTAGAGCGCAAGAAATCCGAGCCGTCCGAATCGCGCCTCCAGGGCGGGCCCGAAAATCCACAGGAACCACATGTTGAAGATGATGTGCATCCAGCCGCCATGCATGAACATGTCGGTGAGCATCGGCATCCAGTTGGAGGGATCGAGGCCGACGGAGACGGCGAGCCGCGGATCGGTGTAGCGCAGCGGGATCAGTGCATAGTGGACGAGTGTCGCCTCGAGCGTCTGCGGCGACAAGCCCTGCATCCGCAGAAACACCGCGAAGTTGGCGGCGATCAGGCCGAGCACGACCACCGGGGGCGATGCGCGCGGGGCGGTATCGATGAACGGGAACACGGCTGGCGATCCTTCAGGGCTGCACCAACCCTATATGTAGGCGTTCCCGTGCGAAGTTTAATACCGCCTGTTCTCGGGTGTCGCGGCGGTCTCCAGCGCCGCCAACATGCATGGGCACAAAAATCGTGGGGACGGGTCGAAACCCGTCCCCCCAGGGTCGGCTCGCCGGCGGGGCCGACATACCCCTCGACCGGGTATGGCCGGCGCGCGTTCCCCTTCGGGCACCCGTTACGCGTTTCCGAACGGAATCGCGACGAACTTCGTCCCGTTGTTCGACTTTACCCGCATCAGCACGGAGCGTTTGCCGGCTTTCTGCAGGTTCGCGATCTCCTTGCTGACATCGGCCGGATTGGAGACCGCCTTGCCGGCCACATCGAGGATGACGTCGCCGCTCTGCATGCCGTGTTCCGCTGCCGGTCCGTCGGGATCGACTGCGGTGACCGCAACGCCCTGGTTGCCGGCGCCGACCGTATTGGCCGGCGCGAGGGTCAGCCCGAGATGCGGCGTTCCCTTCTCCGTCCCCTGCGGGACGGCGTTGGCCTGGCGCTCATCGGGCAAGGTGCCGAGGGTGAGCGTCACGGTCTTCTCGCTGCCGTTGTGCAGGACACCGAGCTTGACCGAGGTGCCGGGCGCCATCGCGCCGATCTTGCGCGCCAGCATGTGGGAGTCCTTCACCGGGTTGCCGTCGAGCATGGTGATGACGTCACCGGACATGATCCCCGCCTTGGCGGCCGGGCTGTCCACTTGCGGCTCGCTGACGAGTGCGCCTTCCGCCTTTTTGAGGCCGAGGCTGTCGGCGATATCGGCGGTGACGGCCTGGATCTGGACGCCGATCCAGCCGCGAGTCACGTGGCCGGTGTCCTTGAGCTGGGCGACGACCGTCTTCACGGTGTCGGCGGGGATGTCGAACCCGATGCCGACCGAGCCGCCGGACGGCGAGAAGATCGCGGTGTTGACCCCGATCACGTTGCCGCTCACGTCGAAGGTCGGGCCTCCGGAATTGCCCTTGTTCACCGGGGCGTCGATCTGGATGAAGTCGTCATAGGGGCCGGAGCCGATGTCGCGGCCACGGGCCGAGACGACGCCGGCGGTGACGGTGCCGCCGAGACCGAACGGGTTGCCGACCGCGATGACCCAGTCGCCGATGCGCGGATCACGATCCGCGAATTTGACGAACGGGAAATTGTTTCCGTCCACCTTGATGAGCGCGAGATCGGTCTTGGCGTCGGTGCCGATCACCTTGGCCGAGAGGATCTTGCCGTCGTCGGTGACCACCTGGACGGTCTTGGCATGGTCGACCACGTGGTTGTTGGTCACGGCATAGCCGTCGGCGGAGATGAAGAAGCCGGAACCTTCCGCGGAGGTCGGCCGGCTGCGCGGCATCGTGCCGTTGGGCATGCCGTCCGGCAGTCCGAATTGACGGAACTGACGGAAGAAGCGGTCGAACGGAGCGCCGGGCTGCGTCGAGCCGTCATTGTCGCCGAAGCTCGCGGTCTTTTCGGCGTCCATGCGGACGCGCACCGAAATCACCGCCGGCTTCACCTTGGCGACGATGTCGGCAAAGCCCGAGGGCGCCAGCATGTTCTCGGCGGCGATCGCCGAGCCCGTGAAGCCGGGCGTGCTGGTGGCGCGGAAAGCGCCGGGACCCGCGAGCAAGACCGCGAGGCCGATGCCGGCGACGGACGCCATCAGCGTAACGCGCCGAGCCGAGAGTTTGTTGGGTTGTGTCATCAGTTATCTCCGAGTTTACTGGCCCTAATTGACTGCGCGGCTACCGTCGGGAGTTTCCAAGACGGAATGAGACCGTCGCTGTGCAGTAAATGAACGAATAAGCGTCCAACGTTACGCACGCCTGTCCCCGACATGAATTGTTGGTAAGGCGAGGCCAAATGGCGCAGCACGTTCACATTCGCGAGACCGGTCGACTTTGCGCTGTCCACGACTGGCAGCTTACGAATGGCCCGATCGCACCCGCTCGGGCTCGCGGCAAAGCCCCCCACGCGGACACTCTCCCGGCAAGCCGAGAGAGGAGAAGAGGCGCCAAGCCCTGAAGAATCCTCCGTCCTCCGTCGTCCGCCCCAAATTCCAGTTGAACATTTCGCGATTGGTCCGCATCAAGGAAACGCACACCGATCGGGTGACATTGCAGATGAGACGCCGCTTCACGCCAGGGCCGGACTGCGCGGGCGAGCCGCTGGTGCGGTTCGCCGCGGTCACGAAGCGCTTTGCCGGCGTGCCGGCGGTCGACCGGCTCAGCCTCGACATCCACCAGGGCGAGTTCTTCGCGCTGCTGGGGCCTTCGGGCTGCGGCAAGACCACCCTGCTGCGCATCCTCGCCGGATTCGAGGCGCCGGACGAAGGCCGCGTGCTGCTCGCCGGAGAAGACCTCGCAGCGGTCCCGCCGCATCGGCGTCCCGTCAACATGATGTTCCAGAGCTACGCGCTGTTTCCCCATCTGACGGTGGCCGGGAACATCGCGTTCGGCCTGCGCCAGGACCACCTGCCCAAGCAGGAGATCGCCGCGCGGGTCGAGGAGATGATCGCGCTCGTCAAGCTCGAGGGACTGGGCCCCCGCAAGCCCGACCAATTGTCCGGCGGCCAGCGCCAGCGGGTGGCGCTCGCACGCTCGCTCGCCAAGCGCCCGAAGGTTCTGCTGCTCGACGAACCGATGACGGCGCTCGACAAGAAGCTGCGCGAGGAAACGCAATTCGAGTTGATGGACCTGCAGGCGCGGCTCGGCACCGCCTTCGTGATCGTCACCCATGACCAGGGGGAAGCCATGACCGTCGCCCACCGCATCGCGGTGATGGACCGCGGCGAAATCGTCCAGGTGGCGACGCCGGCCGAGATCTATGAGCAGCCGAAGTCGCGCTGGGTGGCCGCCTTCATCGGCGATGTCAATTTGATCGAAGGCGGCGTGGTCGCGACCGATGCCGCCGGGGCGATGGTCGAGGATGGTGGCGGGCGGCGCTACCGCGTCGCCGACGCCGGCAGCGCCACGGTGGGCGCGCGGGTCGCCATCGCGCTGCGGCCAGAGAAGCTGCGCGTTGCCCCTGTGGCTGCAGCGTCGGCCACCGCGGGCGGCGAGAACACGGTGCGCGGCCGGGTGTGGGACATCGGCTATCTCGGCGATGTCTCCCTCTACAGGGTGCGGCTGGCGGACGGAACCGAGATGAAGGCATCCCTCGCCAATGTGACACGCCTCGTCGAGCGGCCGATCGGCTGGGACGACGAGGTCGTGCTGTCATGGGCGCCTTCCGCCGCCGTGCTGCTCACGCGCTGAAAGACGATCCGCAATGCTCAAACGTCGCCGACCACCGCTGACCGCTTCCGCATCCGCATCCGCGTGGGCGAAGGTCACGGTGCTCGCGCCCTATGTTTGGCTCGTCGCATTTTTCCTGGTGCCGTTCCTGATCGTTCTCAAGATCAGCCTGTCGCAGACCGCGATCGCGCAACCGCCCTACCTGCCGGTGCTCGACATCGCCGCCGGCTGGCAAGGGCTCGCCGATTTCGTCTCCGGCCTGTCGCTTGCGAACTACGCGACGCTCCTGGGCGATGACCTCTATCTGTTTTCCTACCTGCGAAGCCTCACCGTCGCGAGCGTGGCGACCGTGATCCTGGTGCTCGTCGGATTTCCGATCGCCTACGCCATGGCCCGCGCGCCGCGCCGGCTGCGCCCCCTGCTGGTGATGCTGATCGTCCTGCCGTTCTGGACGTCGTTCCTGATCCGGGTCTATGCCTGGATCAACATCCTGCAGCGCGAAGGGCTGCTCAATCAGGCGCTCTCTGCGCTCGGGCTGATCGACCAACCCGTGACCTGGCTCGCCACCGACACCGCCGTCTATATCGGCCTCGTCTATTCGTACCTGCCGTTCATGATCCTGCCGCTCTATGCGAGCCTCGAGAAGCTCGACAGCACGCTGCTCGAGGCGGCGGCCGACCTCGGCTGCCCGCGCTGGAAGGTGTTCTGGGTGGTAACGGTCCCGCTGGCGCTGCCAGGGCTCGGCGCCGGCGCGCTGTTGTGCTTCATTCCGATCGCCGGCGAGTTCGTCATCCCCGATCTGCTCGGCGGGTCCGACACCGTCATGATCGGGCAGACCTTGTGGACCGAATTCTTCGCCAACAAGGACTGGCCGGTCGCCTCCGCCGTCGCCATCGTGCTGGTGACGCTGCTGGTGGGACCGATCGCGATCTATCAGCACATCCAGTCGCGCCAGATCGAGGGCCGCTGACCATGCGCCGCCTGTCACTCGTCAATCTCACGGCACTCGGCCTCGGGCTCGCGTTCCTCTATGCGCCGATCGCGATCCTCATCGTCTACTCCTTCAATGCCTCGCGGCTCGTCACGGTGTGGGGAGGCTGGTCGATCCGCTGGTACGTGGCCCTTCTCGAAGACCGCGCGATGATCGACGCAGCACTGACCTCGCTCGGCATCGCGCTCCTCTCGGCGGCGGTCGCGACCGTGCTCGGCACTTTTGCCGCGCTGGCATTGGCCCGGATCGCGCGGTTTCGCGGCCGCTTCGCGTTTGCCGCGATGATCTATGCGCCGCTGGTGATGCCGGAGGTGATCACCGGCCTGTCGCTGCTGCTCTTGTTCGTCGCCATCGATCTCGACCGCGGCTTCTTCACCGTCACCATCGCGCACACCACGCTGACCATGTGCTTCGTCACCGTGATCGTGCAGTCGAGGCTCGCCGGCTTCGACCGCAGCCTCGAGGAAGCGGCGATGGACCTCGGCTGCCCGCCCGGCCGCACCTTCCTCGCCATCACCCTGCCCTTGATCATGCCCGGAGTGATCGCCGGATTTCTGCTGGCGTTCTCGCTGTCGCTGGACGATCTCGTGATCGCGAGCTTCACCACCGGCCCCGGCGCGACGACGCTGCCGATCCGCATCTATTCGGAGGTGCGGCTCGGCGTGAAGCCGGAGATCAACGCGATCTGCACGATCCTGATCACGGTGGTCGCGGTCGCGGTGGTCGCGGCGTCCTTGATCGGCAAGGGCGGGCAGCAGGGGCGCGCCGCGTGAGCGCGGCGCTGCTAGCTCTTCTTCTGATGCGGGGTGCCGATGTACGGAAACTCCTTGAGAATGTCGGTGTGCGGTTTCAAACCGCTGGGAGGGCATTCGCCCTTGGTCAGGAACGCGAGGCGGTAATCGATCACGTCGTCAGTGAATACGCGGCCGTTGGGATACTTCGCAGGCTTCGACGGATCAAAACTCAGCACGTCGGGCAGCGTTCGCTCCTTGTCGATCTCGGCAATCGCCTCTTCGCGCGAGTAATTTCCCGTGTGCCCCATCAGATGCACGAACTGATCCAGCCAGCGCCCGCGATCGTTCACAGGCTCGCTGGCGTTGTATTCCAACTTCGTGTCGTCGGTGTTGAAAAAGCTGCTGACACTCGGATGGCCGGCGCGATCGACGTGGACCAGCTTGCCATCTTGCCGCACGCTGCATCGTCCCCAGATGTGTACTTCTGGCTTCGGGGCCAGTTCGCTCGTCGGCAGTTCGACCACCGTCGAGAAGACGTTGGCTTCGGTATTCGAATCCACGCCGGTCCACGGTGACTTGCCGCTCAGGTGAGGCTCGGTGAAATTTCGCTTGCCTCTGATGTCGAACAGATTCTTGATGCCGTCGAAATCGAAGAAGAAAGCGTCGCTGCGACTGCCAGCGAAGAATGTGTAGTCGCCCGCCTTGACGAGGTTGGGCGTGGGGCCGAATGAGACTTCTGCATCGCCGACTATCTTCCTCCCGACCGCTTCGACCGAGCGCGACTCCGCGCCCTTGGCCAGAAACACGTTGAAAGTCTGCCTGCCGTTTTGCGGCTCCGAAAACACGTAGCTGAGCGCAACGTCCGTCAGCAAATCACCGTTGTTGTCGATGTTGAGCCGGTAAATGGCGTCGGGATGGAGCGCGTCAGCATTTGGATTTGCGTTGAGGATGATCACGGTTCTCGACGGATCGGTGGGCGACTGGAACGCGTAGAGATCGCACAGGTCGAGTCTTTGGTCGCCGAGCGGCGGACCGAGGCTGAGTCCGGTAAAATGATTCGACATTTTTTTCTTCCTTTCGCAATCGAGGCATTCGAGCCCTAAGCCACAATTGTGAGGATATCGAGTTGGCCGGCCATGAAGGCGAATGTGCAACCGACCGACTGCTGGCCAAGGCACGCTCCGCTCGACGTCCGGATCGACGCCGCGAGCGGACCTACTCACGCCATCACCGTAAGTCGCATGAAGGGTTTGCGGCGCACCGCAACCGGATGCCTTGCGCGGATGGTGCTCTGCTCTGCAACCCGAGAAATCACCGCGGGTTGCGATCCAGCGTCGGTCCCGTCAGGCGTCGGATCGACGACTCGATGGCGTCGCGGGCCTTGCGGTCGCGCACCGCATCGAGCAGCGGTGCCGCGGGGACGGAGCGTTTGATCAGGGTCTGGGCGTCCGGCAGCATCACCGGATCGTCCCACGGGCCTTGGACGACGAAAGGAAGCTCGAAGGCGACACCGGCATCGGCGGCTGCGTTGGTCAGGCTGGCGGTGCCGGCGAGGTCGAATTCACGCGCGGGTATGGAGGTGGTCCCGGTGAGCCCCAGCTTGACGTTCGGGCCGTCGAGGCGAACGTCTTCGATGGTCGCCGTCCCCTGGACGATCTGGAGCGCGATGTTGAGCTTGTCGAAGGGCGTGCGGCCGTTGCGGAAGTCGCCGCTGCCGGACAGGGGACGCTGCGAGAGCCGGCGCAACAGCTGCTCGACATTCACGCCGGTCAGCGCCCCGTCCTTGGCGGAAATCTGCGCGCTGCCGTTGAGGTTGCGGGCCAATTCGTGGACGTTGGGGCCGGTGCTCTCCATCTCCAGGGAGATGTTGCCGGTGCCTTCCATGCGCCTGATCCTGAACAGCTCGGTCATGACCTTTTCGAGATCGATATCGGCGAATTGCATCTGCGTCTTGAAATCGGCGCCGGTCTCGGTCTTGGCGAGCGCGATATTTCCCATGATGACGCCACCGAAGGATTGCGATTCGCCCACCGTGACCACCAGCCGGCCGGCCCGCATGGTCGCGGCAACGGCGGTACGGCCGAGTTGGGCATTGGCAAAGCGCACCCTGGCCGCGGACAGGCGCAGGTCGGCGTCCCACCCGCTGAACCAGCCGAGCACGATCGGGTTGCGGTCCCATTCCCTGGTGTTGTCCGCAACCAGCCGGATCGTCGAAACATAGGGGGTGAGATCGAGCTTCTCGACCGCAAGCGTGCCCTGCAGCAGCCGGCGTCCGGTGGTCGCATAGGTGATCACGCCCTCGGCGACGTTGCCGTCGAATTCGGCGTTGAGGTTGGACAGTGCGATCGTCCCGGCATTGACCGCGGCGGTGGCTTTGAGCGCGAACCGGCCCAGCCCACCCTCCGGCAGGTTGGTGTCACCGGTCCAGCGCAGCGCAGCGCGCAGCGATGCGGCGTCGGCGGCGAGCGTACCGTCGACCTTGAGGCTCGGCTCGTAGCTCATGGTGCCGTCGAACCCGCCCTTGAGCGGACCGGCGTTGAAGCGAAACTTGAGACCGGACGTGCGGCCGGCGAGCGCCATCGGAAAATCCGCGATGCCGAGGCTCGCTTCGACCGTCTCGTCGTGCCAGACGAAATGGCCGGTGGCGGCGAAGCTCTTGGCGATCGAAGGCCAGGCGAGCGAAAGCTCGACGCCCTCCAGGGTTTCAGCCAGTTCGCGGGCGGGATCGCGGATCGCGATGACGCCGTCATTGATGCGGATTTCCGAAAACGACAGCACCCGGTCGGTGTGGTCGGCATTCGGCTGCAAGGCGCGCGCCAGCGTATCGACCAAGGGCGACCAGTTGGTGTGGCCGTCGGGGCCGATCTCCACCGCTATGCGCGGCTTGACCAGCGTGATGTCGGAGATTTCTATGCGGCCGACCAGCAACGGCAGCAGGCGCAGGTTGGCGATCAATCGTTCGACGGCGACGGCGGGTTCGCCGGCGGCCTCTTCCCCCAGCGCGACATCGGAAAACGTCATCGTCCGCGCCGGGAATACCGACATCGAGACCGGGCCGCGCAGCACCGGATCGAGGCCGGTGACCGCCCGGATTTCGCTCTTGACCGCCTCGCTGACGGTATCGACGGGAATGACGTGCCTTGCCGTCGCAACCGCGGCGGCGCCGGCCACGACGGCGATCGCAATCAGGGGGACGAACCGCTTCAAGCCGATGAATCCGATCTTCGCCGCCAGAGCGCAGACTGCAAAAGGCAAAGCCCGAGTTTTTTTCGGAATGCCTCAGGCCAGGTGCTGGTCTGAGCGGGTTGTGGTTCTACTAACGGCACGGACGATGATAATCTGCCGGCGTTCGTCCAGTTCGATCAAAACCTTTGGACTATTCCGGCGCCCCCGACGGCCGGCAACCTGAAATAGCTCTGTGACGCTTTCGTGGCCGGTCCGCGGCCATTCCCGCCCAAGTCTGCGGTGCAAATCGGCCGTTCAAAGTCCACCAAAGCCGCGGCACAACCGGACCGAGCGCCCAGGCGGAAGCAGGCGCCGACGCAAATGAAAAAAGGCTCTGGCTAGCCGAGCTTCGGGGAGACGGTGTAATCCGCCTCGGTCTTGGCGCGGATTTCCTCTTTGGTTACGCCGGGCGCGATCTCGACCAGGGTCATGCCGTGCGAACCCTTCTTGTCGATGGTGAACACGCCGAGGTCGGTGATCACCATGTCGACGACGCCGGCGCCGGTCAGCGGAAGCTTGCACTTGTGCAGCAGCTTGAAATCGTCCTTCGACGTGTGCTCCATCACCACGACGACCTTCTTCACGCCGGCGACCAGGTCCATGGCGCCGCCCATGCCTTTCACCATCTTGCCGGGGATCATCCAATTGGCGAGATCGCCGTTCTGGGCCACCTGCATGGCACCGAGCACCGAAAGGTCGATGTGGCCGCCGCGGACCATGCCGAAGCTGTCGGCGCTGGAGAAATAGCTCGTGGTCGGTAATTCCGTCACGGTCTGCTTGCCGGCATTGATGAGATCGGCGTCCTCCTCGCCCTCATAGGGGAACGGCCCGGTGCCGAGCATGCCGTTCTCGCTTTGCAGCTGCACGTTCATCCCTTCGGGGATGTAGTTCGCGACCAGCGTCGGAATTCCGATGCCGAGATTGACGTAGAAGCCGTCGCGCAATTCCTTCGCGGCGCGCTCGGCCATCTGCTCTCTGGTCCAGGGCATGATCGGATTCCTTATGAGGCACGTTTGCGCGTGGTGCGCGCTTCGATGTGCTTGATGGCGTTCGGCACATGGACGATGCGTTGCACGAAAATGCCGGGCGTGATGATGTGATCGGGATCGATCTGGCCGGGCTCGACGAGGTGCTCCACCTCGGCCACGGTGACCTTCCCCGCGGTCGCCATCATCGGATTGAAGTTTCGCGCGGTCTTGCGATAGACGAGGTTGCCCTCAGTATCGCCCTTCCAGGCATGGACGATGGAAAGGTCGGCGACCAGGCCGGTTTCCATGATGTAGGCGTCGCCGTGGAAAATCCGCTCTTCCTTGCCGCGGGCGATTTCGGTGCCGGCGCCGGTGCGGGTGAAGAAGGCGGGAATGCCGGCGCCGCCGGCGCGAATGCGCTCGGCGAGGGTGCCCTGCGGATTGAATTCGATCTCGAGCTCGCCGGCCAGGTATTGCTTGGCGAACGTCTTGTTCTCGCCGACATAGGACGAGATCATCTTCTTGATCTGGTGGGTGTCGAGCAGGGCGCCGAGGCCGATGCCGTCGATGCCGGCATTGTTGGACACCACGGTGAGATTTTTCACCCCGGAATCGCGGATGGCGAGGATCAGCGTCTCGGGAATGCCGCACAGCCCGAAGCCGCCGGACATGATCAGCATGCCGTCCCTCAGGATGCCCGCGAGCGCCGCCCGCGCATCGGGGTAGACCTTCTTCATGGACCCGCCTCTCCCAGTTGATCGACCCCTCGAAGTCCGAAAAGTCCGCGACGTTTCAGAAATCAAGCTCTAGCCGAGCCAGGGAAACGCGATCAAGCCCGTCCCCGGAAGCGCGGCACCCCTGCACGGCTGCATTGGCGCCAACACGGGCGCCGCGGCCGCACAACGTGCATCCTCCGTGCCAGAGTCACGACGATGCTCGCGCCGCCCCCGCAGGCCCCGTGCGCGGGACGCGCCGGCGCGCCACAAGTCGAAACGCGCCCCAATCGTGGGCAAGCGCCTAATGGGCGGGCGGCGGCGTCGATGCCGGCCCGCCGGTTTCCGGCCCTTCGCCGGACATCAGCAACCAGACCTCGCCATCCTTGGCGCCGTCGTAATGGATCTCCTTGCCGAAATGGGTCACGTAGCTGCCGACCGGAATCGGGACGGTGGAATCCGGTTCGAATTTATCGCCGGTGCCGACCCACCAGGTGCCCTTGATCACCGTGATGGCGCGGTCGTTGGGATGCCAATGCGGCCGGCTCATATTGCCGGGCAGCCATTTGAACAACTGGACATAAAGACCGGGCTTGCTGGGATCGCCGTACAAGACCGCGACCTCATTGGTGCCGGCCGCGTTTCGCTTCCACTGGATTTGATCGGGCAATTTGATGGTGATGGCCTTGGGGTTGAGCTGTTGTTCGGCGGCGCTGGTCGCGCTCGGGCCGGCTGCGAACGCCGACAAGGCAATTGCGGTTGCGATCAGTCTCACATGTCTCATGGTTTCCTCCCGAGATTGCATCTCCACTTACGCGGACGGTTGAGAGGGGCGTCGTTGCGGCCCTACCGGCTATGCTCGCGCAACGGCGTGGCGCTGGCAAGACGACGGCGCGACGATTCGATCGGGCAATGTCGGGGGCGATATTTGGCGCCAAGCGATGGGAGTGCCGGCGCCATGGCGGTCAAGGCGAAGCCGCGCAATTCACGCGCGCCGGGCAACCAATGCCTGTCTGCGAAGGAACCGGAAGGATTACCGCAAGTCGGGTGGCCCCGACTTGCGGTCGTCGTCAAACTATCGTTTCGCTCACCTCGCCAGCGGATCGGGGCGCATCTGGAAGTGCACGACCTTCGGCGAGTTCTCCTTGCCGCCTTCGAGGTGGAACGGGGTCCGGTTGCCGGTGTTCGACCAAACGCCGCGGCCTTTCCAGCCGGCGTTGGGATCGTCGATGCGGCCGTCGAGGCCCTTGGCCCAGAAGCCCAGCGGATAGGGCACGACCATGTTAATCAGCTTCCCATCCTTGAGGGCGATCAGCGAGTCGTTCTGATTGCCGGTGGCAATGGCCACGTCCTTGCCGAGGCCGAGCGTGTCATGCTGGTCGACCCAGGCGTAGTAGGGCGTCTCCCCGCTGCCGGCGGCAGTGACGCCGCCGAGCTGGGGTCCCGGCAGCGGATACAGCGTCCAGCCTTCGGGGCAGTGCTTGCCAGTCGCGGTCGGGCCGTTGAGCGGACCCTTGCACTTGCTGCGGTCGAAGGCACCGAGATGTCCGCTCGACAGAGCGGAATACATGACGCCTTGGCTGTCGATGTCGCCGCCACGCGGCGAGAAGCCGGGCGCCGGCACCTCGTAGATTTCGGCGAGCGCCGTCTCGGACGGGTTCGAGCCGGGATCGACCCGCACCACCGACCCGGGGAATCCGGTCACGGTGCCCCAGATTGAGCCGTCCTTCGGATTCGGCGCAATCGAATAGAAGCCGACGCGGATGCGCTTGTCCTTGGCCGGATCGACCGGCTGGTTGGGCTCCACAAAGGCGTCGCGCTTGCCGTTGCCGTTGGTGTCAAGAACGAACGGGGTCCAGCCCTGCGACTTCACCTCGTCGCCGGTTTCCTCGAGCATCTTTGTATTGACCCAGCCCAGCACCGCAGCACCGACACCGCCCGAACTCGTCCACAGCGTGCGATTGGCATCGAAGCCGAACTGCACATGGTGGGTCGGGAAGCAGGTGCTTACCATGGTGAAGTTATTGGTCGCCGGGTCGAGCATGACGATGTGGCGGTTCGATGCCGCGATCGGGAACACCTTCGCCGAAGGATGGTCCGATCCCGCCTTGCAGAAATCCGGATTGGCCGCCGGACGAACTCTCGCCGCGTACCAAACCCGCGCCTTTTCGTCCAACATCAGGCTGTGAGGAATGGTCTGGGCGGTCCAGAGCTTTTCCTCGCCCCACCAGACCGAAGGCGCCATTTGCGGGTTGTTGATCGCCGATGGGGTCTTCGGATCGCGGACCGGGAGCTTTATCGTCGTGGCTATGCTTTTGATCGGATCGAAGATCGGCACCAGATCAGTGCTGTTCTCGGTCGCGCCATAGAGCGCGCCGTAGGCGTTGATGGTGGGATTGCGCTTATCGGTGGCGACCTCGTCGTGAAGGTAGGCCTTCGGGTTCGCCCAGTCCCACACCGTAATGACGACATTGCGCTCCAGGCCCTGCGGGCGTGGCGGCTTCGACGCCGGCAGTGCTCCGGCGGCGATCCGATCGGTCCAATCGGCGAGCATCTTCGCGCCGCGGAAGGTGCCGAACCGCTCGACGGTCTCGACCATGTCCTTGCCGGCTTGCCCGGACTGGATGCGCCGCAACCATGCATCCTCGCTGTTCTTGAAGTCGCCCAGTGCCGGCGAGAGGGTGCGGGTCGCCTTGGTGCCGATGGCGTGACAGTGGAAGCAGCCGTCGGTCTTGAACGCCGACAGGAACTGGGGCAGCGACTTGATGTTCGGGTTGATTCCGTTGCCATCATTGCCGGTGCCGGGGAATTCGCTCGTCTCGGGGATCTTGGCCATCGAGAGCCAGTAGATCGGCGGATATATTTCCGCTGCCGCGGCTTCGCTCGGCGCTGGAACTGCGGTCAGGTTGACGATCTTGCCGGGGGCGGTGGTGACCTTGGGCGAATCGATCAGGCCGTAACCGCGCACCCAGACGGTATAATTGGCCTTGGGAAGATCAGGCATCACGTAGCGGCCCTGGTCGTCGGTGACCACGATCTTGACCATCTTGGTGGGAAGATCGGCGGTTTCCGCGATCACCCAGACGCCGGCCTCCGGCCCCTTCGGCCCGGTCACCACGCCGCCGAGGTCGGTCGCGCCGATGCTGACCGGGGCGTTCTGCTGAGCCTGGACCCGCACCGGCGCGGCAACCACGAGCACCGCAAGGGCGACCGCCGCCACGCTTGAATACAATGCCTTCTTCGTACCCATCTTGCTGTTCCTCCGATGTTTCTCTCAACTTTCTTTAAAGCACGACCCGCTGGAGTCGGACCGCACCCTAAACCCTTTGCATTACGGATGACTTTATCGAAGCAGTCTGCACCTTTTCGCGATCACGCGCCAGGGCGCCACCCGCGGGAAGCGCGCCCTATACACCTTGCAACCCTATTCGCCTAGATCGTGTGCCGTGAACCGATCCGCGTCGTCACCCTTGCCGGCGTGCTTGGGCAACGTATTGGCCGCGATCTCGGCGATGAGCTTGTTGAGGATCGCCTGCCCGAACGAGTTGAAGTTCTCCGCCACCAGAACGAACGAGCCGGGGCCGCCGGTCACGTTGTTGCGGTAGTACTTGTCGAGGCCGCCCGGCGGATTGGTATGATCGGCGTTCCACGACATCGGCTGCTCGCTGAGAATGACGAGGCCGTTGATGGTGACTCCCTTCGCCAGCGCTTCGTCGCGGGCGTCGTTGACGTCGCGGCCGGCATTGTTGGTGCCGTCGCCGGATACGTCGATGGTATGGCGGTTGGCCTGGAACGGCGAACGCGCGAGCTGGGCCATCGCGAAATCGATGCCGCCGCTGATCGAGGTGCGATCGGCGAAGGCCCGCGGCGCTTCGACGACCTGAGCGGAGAAGTCCTTTGCCGTCGCCTCGTCGCGAATGATGGTCCAGTCGATGACCACCTTCTGCGCGCCCACCCCCGACCACTCCACGAAAGACACCGCGATCTTGCCGAGCGTCCCGGACCGGATCGCCTGGATGACCCGCGGATTGACGATCGCCGCGGCATAGCCGTCGCGCTGCAGCTTGAATTTCGGGGCGTCGATGCTGCGCGATACATCGGACGACAGCACCAGGAGGAGATCGACCTCCTCGGCCGCCCGCGCCGTCGTTGCCAACTGCATCGCCACCGCGGAGGCGGCGGCCGCAACAATGAAAACCCGGCGCGTCAGATTACTCATGCTCACCTCCGCACTTGCGCCCGGACCGCGGGCGCATCGTCGCAAGCTTAACCCATTTCGATGCGGTTGCTAATATTATCGATTGCCGTCCACCGGCGTCGTACCGGCGTCGCCGCCGGCAGCCCGCCGGTCCGGCACCGGCGCCGCGCTGTCCGGCCTCGTCGCAAAGCTCACCTCGAACAGCGAGCCCTGCTGCGGCTTGCTGGTGATGATCAACCGCGCATGATTGGCCTCAGCAAGCGCGTTGGCGAGCGCCAAAGCCGAGGTCTGGGCGCCCGCATCCCAAGCGCCTGCATTCCAGACGTCTGCATCCCAGGGATCGGAGGAAGAAGGCGGGCTCGCCTGCAGCGCTGCTTCGATCGTTTTCTCGTTCAAGCCTTCGCCGTTGTCGCGAATGCGCAGCACGACCAGGCCATCGGCCGACCGCCCGGTCGAAACGATCACCTGTCCTCCCGGCCTCGTGGTCCGGCACGCATGCCCGAGCAGGCTGGCGACCATCGAACGCATCGCCTCGGCATCGGCGAGGACCGGCGGCAGGCCCGGCGACAAGGCGGTGCGCAAGACCACCCGCGCCTCGCTGGCCGCCCCCTGCTGTTCGCTCACGCAGGCGTTCACGACTTCGTTCAGGCTGATGCGGACGGGCATTAGGCGCGACGCGCCGGACATGATCTCGGCGAGTTCGGCGGCATCTGCGATGAGCGACATGACCTGGGCCCCGGACGCACGGACATCACGGAGATATTCGCGGTAGCGGTCGCTGCCGACCGGACCGAAACGCTCCGCCAGCATGATGTCGCAGAATCCGAGGATCGCATTGATCGGGCTGCGCGCCTCGTGGCACAGCTTTGCCAATGCCTTGGCCTTGTCGAGAGCGGCGGCTTGGGCCGGCGGGGGCGCGGCCGCATCGGCGCGCTCCGCCCACTTGCGCACCGACAGGTCGCGCAGCACCACGCTCAATCGACCTGGCTGCAGGGGACTTGGCTGCACGGGACCTGGCCGCTCGGAATCGGATGGCCCGGACCCTTTCTCGAATGGCGCGATGGTCACCATCATCGGCCGCAGCTCGCCGTTGCCGGCGAGCGCCGTCAGTTCGGCGCTCACGGTGCCGCTCTCGCGGATGACGCGGGCGAGCTGGGCAGCCGCTGCGCTGCGCGCGTCCGGCGCAAACAGGCTCTCGAAAGCGGCACCGACCGGCCCCTGGCCGCCGCGGCCGAACAATGCTTTCGCACCGCCATGGCCAGACACGACCGTACCGTCGCGGTCGACCACGAGGATGGCGTCGTCGACCCGGTCGAGCAGCATTGCGAGCTCATGCGACCGCGCCTCGGCCTGCGACAGCGCTGCCTCCACGGTCCGGACCTGCTCATGGGCGGCGCTCTTGAACAGCAGCACCGCAAAAGCGGACTCGCCGTTCCAGTGGATCGCGAACAGCCGGCCTTCGACCGGCATCGTGTCGCCGTCGCGGGTGGTGATGGCAAGCCGCCGGCCGCCCTCTCCGGAGCCTGCGAGTGCCCCGACGCCGGCATCGAGGAACAGCGCGTCCAATCCGCCGGCCATTGTCAGCGCCTGGAGGTCCGGGTAGCCGCTCCATGCGAGGAAAGCGCGGTTGGCGAACAGGAGCGCCTCATAGCGGTAGACCAGTATGCCGACCGGCAGCCGATTGAGCAGCGGGTGGTCGTCCGCCGCAGAGACCGGATTGGCCTCGTCGAACATCCAGGCGGCGGCGCGCGCGGGAATCTGGGCCGCGGGCGACAGTCGCCCGGCGGGCGCCGCCGCCGAGAGGTTTTCCGGCGCTGGCGGACGCAGTTCCTCCGGCGCGGTGTCGGTCTGCAAGCGGATGGCCAATTGGCGCGCCAGTTCGTGGAAGGCACTGTTCTCCAGCGGGCTGAGCGCCGGAGAATTCGGGTCCGTGGCCCGCAAGTCGGCAAATGCCGCCGTTCCGGGAAACCGCACCACATTGGGGGCGATCGGCGCCGGCGCGGTCGGGGCATCGGGGACCGACGTCACTGCTTCCGCGAGCCCCGCCGCCCGCAGCCGCGGTGGCGGCGCGGATGCCATCGGCGGCGGCGTCACCGCGGCGGTCGCGAGTTGCCGCGTCGTCGCCAGGCGTTCGATATGGGCGACATCGCGGCACACGCCGAATCCGCGATAGCCCAGGAAATTGCGGCCACGGTCGAATGAAGGCAGGCCCGCCAGTTCCACATCGAGCCGTTCGTCGCTGCCCTCGATCGGCCAGGAAATCGTGATGTTGCTCCAGGTCTCTCGGGACGCGACAGCCTGGGCGACGCGCCCGGCGGGATCGAGGCCGAGTTCCGCGTTGATTTCGGACCACGGTCGCCTCGACACCATCTCGACCCCGGTGCCTATGATGCCGGCGAATTCTTCCGAGCCGAGCGAGAACCGGCCGGCGGTGTCCAACTGCCAGACGAAACGCAGGGGGTGGCGGCGCAGCGCCGGAGTGCCCTTTGGCTCCGGCGTGGTTGCTTTCGGCGGTTGCGGCAGCGCGGCGGCCGGCTTGGCCACCGGATCGGAAAAGGATGCCAGCAGCACGGTGTTGGCGCCGTTGCCGATCCTTTGCAGGACCACGTGGCCGATCCTGGTCTCGCCGTCGGCACGGCCCGCCGCGAGCGCCGCGGCGGCAAGCGATCCCGCGCCGATGGCATCGAGCTCCCGCGCCCCGGCAAGGCGGCGCTCGGCCGCGACGGTGGCGAACAGCATCGCCCCTTCGCCTCCATAGGCGGCGATGTCAGCCGTTTCG
>Ga0306925_10001592_pt1 | contig 18843 bp, 12 predicted proteins | sample flu12Cox44000176_FD_203755 | JGI IMG/M metagenome (GOLD analysis project Ga0306925, IMG submission 203755) | Lab enrichment of tropical soil microbial communities from Luquillo Experimental Forest, Puerto Rico - flux8day.12C.oxic.44.000.176 (v2)... | ecosystem: Environmental > Terrestrial >... | reverse complement strand
CCGCGCTGACCACTGCGCATGCCCAGGAGGCCAGTGACCAGGCCTTGTTCGGCACCTCGGCGACCCCGGAGGAGAGCCGGGCACTGACCGCGACATTGGCCAGCCCGAAGGCCCGGCAGGCGCAGGCGGTCGAGGAGCAGGCCATCGCGGCTGGCCAAGCTAGTCCTGGCCCCGCCACCCCGCCCAAAGGCGCGCTGGCCCTCGGCCCGCGGGCCAGCCAGCAGTGGTCGGCCGGGATGTCCGACACGATCGGCTGGATGGGTCATGCCCAGCAGCAGCTGGCGGAATGGGTCACCGCCGACGCCCGGTCCCAGCAGCACAGCGGGACGCGGTCCGCGATCGTTACCGGCGCCGCCGCCCTTGGCGTCCTTGCTCTCATCCTGCTGGGTACCATCTTCGCCGCCAGGTCCTGGGTCCGCCGGCGGAGACTGCTTGAACCAGCGGCCCTGGAAAGCCCCCAGGCACCCCTGGCCATCACCGCCGGCGACGTATCCGCCGGCTTCTCCCTGCGCAGCCATTCGCTGCTGGAACAGCTGCTCCGCCAGATCGACAGCATGGAACTCAGCGAGGACGACCCCGAACGGCTGGCCAAGCTGTTCGAGATGGACCATCTGGCCACCCGGATCTGGCGCAACTCAGACAGCGCGCTCGTCCTGGGCGGCCATGAGCCGCCGCGCCCGGCCGGGCCGCTCGCCCTGGTGGACGTGCTGCGCGCCGCAGCGTCCGAGATAGAGGACTACGGCAGGGTCATTCTGGAGGTCCAGCAAGGTGTCTATCTCAGCGGGAGCGCTGCGACCGACACCGTGCACCTGCTCGCCGAACTGCTGGAGAACGCCACCACGTTTTCTCCCGAGACGACCCAGGTTCTCGTGTCCGGGCATGCGATGGTCGGTGGCGGCTCGCTCGTCACCATCACCGACGGCGGACCGGGGATGTCCGAGGAGGAACTGGCGCTGTTCAACTGGCAGCTGGACAACCCCGCCCCCGCGGACACGGCGGTAGCCCGGCGCATGGGCTTGTTCGCCGTCGCGCTCCTGGCGGCACGGCACGGCATCACGGTGACCCTGGGCAGGCCGCTGGACGGCGGTACCACGGCCGAGGTATACCTTCCTGCCGCGCTGATCTCGCTGGGCAACGTGCACGGCAGCTGGCAGGGACGGGCCGACGAGGCCTCCTTGACCAGGGCCAGCGACGAAGCCGACGGCAGGGTTATGGAACTGCCTGTCCGGTTCGCCTCCGGACCGGAGACTCCCCCCGCCCTGGAGACCGACGAACAGGATGCCGGCGAACCCGAGGCCGGCGAACTCGAGGGCGTCCCGGCGATGGCGGCCGCGCCGGTGCCATCACCGGTCCCGGAAACCTCCACCGCCGTGATCGAACCCGATCCGGTGGACGCCGACCTGGGTGACGGCCCGCCCATCTTCGAGTCCATCCGATCCGGCTACCTCCATGCCTTCGGCTCCGACCTGCCCCGGGCCAGCGAGCAACAGGCCGACGGGCCACCGGCGGAACAGCCTGCCGGGCCACCGGCGTCCTGGGGCGAGGGCAACGGTCACGCCCGGCCTCCGGTGGCGGGTCCCCCGCCCTTCCCCGGGCTGCCGCAGCGCATTCCGGATTCCGGCCAGGTTCGGGGCGCGGCGGTTGACCAGGAGACCCAGGAGGCTCCGGCGGCCGAATCGGCGGAGACCGCGCGCGACAAGCTGGCAGGCTTCCAGCGCGGCTCCCGCCGGGCGCGGGCGACGGCCGAGATGAACCGCAGCGCGCCGCCGGGACAGGATGCCTGAGGGCGAAGCACGCGATCCGGCCCTGGACCCCCAGGACCCTGACCGGGTCCTCACAGATTTCGTCGAGCGCGTCCCCGGCGTCCTGCGGGCCTCCGTGGTGGCCTCGGACGGCGTCTTACTGGCGGCGTCCGACCGGACAAATCCCGATCAGCTCGAGCAACTGTCCGCGCTAACCGCCGGCCTGATCGGCCTGGCCGGTGCGGCGGCCCGGACGTTCGACGGCGGCGCTGTCACCCAAGCCCTGGTAACCATGGCACGCAGCACGCTCGTGATCATGGCGATCGATCAAGGATCAAGCCTCGCCGTGCTCGCCACCGCCACTGCCGACCTCGACACGGTCGCGTACGAGATGACGATGCTGGTGGAGGGGGCTGGCGGCATGTTCGCCCCGCCCGATCGTTAGGGGGGTGCCTTATCGATCTGCGCCGCCGCGAGCGGGCGCACGGCCGGCTGGACATCTGTAAGACATGCTCTACGCCGGCCGTGGCCAGGGTGTCAGCGGTCGCGCATGACCTTTCTCCGATAGGCAATGCCCCCGGCACCGGCCAAGATCGCCAGTACGCCGAGGTAGAACAGCAGGACGTGCTGGAACCCGGCCGTCCCACCGCCGCCCGTGCCCGGTGCCTCAGCGGGGATGGAGGTATCCGACGGGGTGGGCGTCGGCGTGGGCGTGGGCGTCTCCGTCGGCGTGGGCGTGGGCGTGGGTGTCTCCGTCGGTGTGGGCGTGGGCGTGGGCGTCTCCGTAGGCGTGGGTGTCGGCGTCGGCGTCTCCGTAGGCGTGGCTGTCGGCGTAGGGGTCTCCGTGGGCGTGGGGGTCTCCGTCGGCGTAGGGGTCTCCGTCGGCGTAGGCGTCGGCGTGGGCGTGCCGGTTGCGAACGGAGGCGGTGTCGTCGGTGTCGAGCTTGATGAGCAGGCCGAGACTGACGCAAGAGCGAATATCGCCAGGGCGGCGCAGCCGAGGACGGTCCTTGAAAGGCGCCGCCGGCCATAAAAGAGAGACCAGCGGGCACTAAAGACACGTAATGGTTTGCTCATCACTGTGATATCAGGCTACGCGAGAAGATCACTTCGAGGAAGGCAAGGAGACCGCATTGAGGGGCGCGGAGCGGCGGCGCATAGCCGGGTTCCGCGTGGTCATGTCCTGGCCGGAGGGCAGGTTCGCTCCCTCATCCCCCAGGCCTCCCAAGCCCCCCAGGCCTCCTAGGCCCCCTAAGCCTGGAGGCCTGCGTTCCCGTGTTGCCGGAGTGGCCGGTGCCCTTCTCATCGTGGGCGGGGCCGCCGCTGTCGGCGCCGCGGTCGCTGCCCAGCAGCATGCGCCGCAGCCCTCTCTGGCGGCGGCGGGCGCCACCGGGCCCGCGGGCAAGGCGTGGTGGCTGTCGCTGCGGCACTCACCGCCGGTCTCCATCGAGATCCCGGCCATAGGCGTGCACTCGGTACTCCTGCGCCTTGGCGTCAAGCCCGACGGCACCATGCAGGTACCGCCACTGCAACGGCCCAGCCTGGCGGCCTGGTACAAGTACTCGGTCACCCCCGGCCAGATCGGCACGTCGGTCATTGAGGGTCATGTCGACACCAAACAGGGCCCTGCCGTCTTCTACCGGCTGGGGGCGCTGCGGCCCGGAGACCTCGTTAACGTGCGGCTCGCCGACGGGATCACCGCTGTTTTCCGCGTCACCGGCGTACGTCAGTACCTGAAATCCAAGTTCCCGGCGAAAACCGTGTACCGCGACGCGACCCGCTTCGCGGCTTTGCGCCTGATAACGTGCGGCGGCGCCTTCAACTATGCGACCAGCCAGTACCTCAGCTCCACCGTCGTATTCGCGTTCCTCGTCACATCGCACCAGGCCGGCCATCACAAGGCCGCCACCTGACGGCCCCGGTCATTGAGTCACCTGCCGCTAAGTTGTGTAGCCACGGTGGTGACGGGCGTGACCATGAGCGGAGGCCGGACCGCATGGTGGAGAACCGAGGGGCCGACGAGGGCTTTCCCGATTCTCTGGATGCCGTCGCGGAAATGGTCGCCGAGTTCGGAGTCGGCAAGCGTCGGCTTCGGGAAGCGCTGGCGATACTGACCGAGCGGCGCCAGACCGTTGAGAGCTTGGTACGCGCCTCCGCCCTGCCCCGCAGGACAGTGGAGTCATTGCTGCGGGCCGCGGACCGTGACCTGGATAGCAATGCCGACGGGGCCTTGATCCGGGCGGACCGGGCCGCTGCCTACCGTGACCGGTTCGCGATCGGCCAACTGCGCCGAAGCCAGGTTACGGATCCGCTCGAGACGCAACTAGCCGCACGCCGGGCGCTGATCGCGCAAATCGATGCCGACATCACAGCCGCACCGGCGGCACGAGATGCCATGGACCATGTCGCGGCGACAGCCGAGACGGTGGTGCGGCGGGCGCTGTGGCTGAACGCCACGTTCGACCTTGCTGGTTCGCGCCTGCTCTGCATCGGTGATCACGACCTGTCGTCGCTGGCGATCAGCGCCCTCGTCCCAGAGCTTGCGGTGACCGTGCTGGATGTGGACGAACAACTGCTCGAGTTCATCGGGAGCCGGGCCGCGCGGCGCGGATACAGCATTCAGTGCTGGTACGCCGACTTCCGGTTCGGCATCCCCGGCATCGCGGCCGAGTCGGCGGACCTCGTGCTCACCGACCCGCCGTACACGCCCGAAGGAGTGCAGTTGTTCCTTGGCCGGGGCGCGCAAGGGTTGCGGGATCGCACGCACGGGCGGCTGGTGATGGCCTACGGGTTCAGCCCGCTGCACCCGGCGCTGGGCCTCAAGGTGCAACGTGCTGTGCAGGAGCTGGATCTCGTAGCCGAGGCGATCTTGCCGGCCTTCAACCGCTATCACGGCGCGCAGGCCGTGGGCAGTGCGAGCGATCTGTACCTGCTGCGCCCGACCGCGCGTACCTTCCGGATCCTCGGCAAGAAGCTCGCCAGCGTGGCGGTGAACATTTACACCCACGGCGGCCAATCTCTGGAGGGCGGGCCGGGCACGCTTGATCCCGGTGTGGCCGGGGCTGTTATCCGCATTGCGGCCGGAGCGGAAGATGGAACGCTCCTTCTCGCTGGCGCGGGCTGGCCAACGGTGCCGGACGGAGCATCGGCCAGCGACCTGGCGTCGCTGTTCGGGTCGGGCGTGCCCGCACCGGCTGGCCGTGAGCGCCCGCTCCGGGTGGCCGTGAACCTTGCCGACGATCCCGGTCCGTGGCTGCTGCGGGTGTTGCTGGCGGTGAACGCGGACCGCTTGGCGGTGCTCGTCCCCAACAACCATCCGGATCTGGCGAGTCAGGAGCCGCAGCGCGCGCTGACCTCGCTGGCCGCACCGAAGTACTCGCTGCGGCTGCGCCGCAGCACCCCCGCGCCCCATTACGCCGTGGTTGAAGCCACCGCGGTCACGTCCGGGCCTGCGGCAAGGACGGTGGCGCACGATCTTCTCTGCCGAGCGCATGGCAAGGTCGGCAATGTGTGGCGGGAAGCACTGATCCGGCACCACGCCGAACGGCCGGGCGAGCCCCTGACCAGAAATGAAGCACGTTCGCTGATCGCCGGCACCGCCACCGAGCCGGCGTGGCTGGATGCGCGGTTGATCGACCTGCCGAGGCATGCGATCCGGACCCTGCTCAGTGAAGCCGAGGCGTCCGTGGAGGCGCTGGCCTGAACGCTCCTGGGTTTAGCGCGACACACTTTCAGCTGGACCGTATACCCCGGGGCCCGAACCGGGCATGTCATGATCGGGAAGGCGGAAGGGAGCACCGTGAAGTACGAGATCGTCGCCGAGGCTTACCGCGATCTGGAGCAAACCAGCGCCCGGCTCGCGCTGATCGACCGTCTTGCCGCGCTGGTCGAAGCGACGCCGGCAGAGTTGCTGCCCACGGTCTGCTACCTGTGCGAGGGCCTGATCGCGCCGGAATTCGCCGGGGTGGACCTCGGCTTGGCCGAGAAGCTCGCGATCCGCGCGGTCGCCACCGCGACCGGCACCGGCCCCCAGGAGGCGGCGGCCAACGTGCGGACGGTGGGCGACCTTGGCCTGGCCGCCGAGCAGTTGCTGACCGTCACCGCCGCGGACCGGATGCCTAGCCTGCTGGTCACCACCGTGGTGGATACCTTGCACCAGATTGCCGCGGCGGAGGGGCAGGGGTCACAGGGCCGCAAGCTGGACCTGCTGGCAGGCCTGCTTGCCCAGGCAACCCCGCTAGAGGCCCGGTACCTGCTGCGGCTGGTCACCGGAAACCTGCGGCTCGGGATCGGCACGCCCACCATTCTCGACGCGCTCGCGCAGGTGTATATCGGCAACCGGGCGTCCCGCCCGGTTCTGGAACGCGCCTACAACATCTGCTGCGACCTGGGCAAGGTTGCCGCCGCGCTGGCCGGTGGCGGGCTGGAAGCGGTTGAGCAGATCCAGGTCCAGCCGGGGAACCCGGTACGGGCCATGCTCGCCCAGCGGCTGTCCGACGCCACGGAGATCCTGGGCAAGCTGGGCGGAGAGTGCGCGGCCGAGTACAAGTACGACGGTGTCCGGGTGCAGGCACATCGGACCGCCAGCGGCGAAATCGAGTTGTTCACTCGCCGTCTGGAACGGATCAGCACACAGTTCCCCGACGTCGTAGAACTCCTCGCAACGGGCCTTGGCCCGGCTGAGGCGATCATCGAGGGGGAAGTCGTCGCCTTTGACCCAGCCGCAGGAGAACTGCACCCGTTCGGCGAGGTCATGACCCGCCGGCGCAAGCACGGCATCGCCGAGGCTGTGCAGGACGTTCCGGTGGGCTTGTTCTGCTTCGAGTTGCTTTTCGCCGACGGCGAGGACCTCACCCGGCTGCCCTACACGCAGCGACGGGCAAGGCTGGCCGAGGCGATCACCACCTCGTCCCAGCTGCGGCTCACCACAGCCACCGAGGTCGCCGATTCGGCCGCCCTGGACGCCACGTTCGAGCGGGCGATCACCGATGGCTGCGAGGGGCTGATGTGCAAGTCGGTCAGCCCGGATGCGATCTACCAGGCTGGCTCGCGCGGCTGGCTGTGGATCAAGCTCAAGCGGGACTACCGCACCGAGCTCGCCGACACCGTCGACCTGGTCGTCGTCGGCGCGTTCGCCGGGCGTGGCCGCCGTGCCGGTGTCTACGGTGCGCTGCTGCTGGCTGCCTACGACGCCGACGCCGACGTCTTCCGCACGGTGACCAAGTGCGGCACCGGGTTCTCCGACGCCGAACTGGCCGAGTTGCCCGCCCGGCTGGCACCGCTGGCCCACCCGGACAGGCCCGCCCGGGTCGATGCACATCAGCAGCCCGACGTGTGGTTCGAGCCCGGGCTTGTGATGGAGATCCTCAGCGCCGAGCTAACCCTGTCCCCGACCTACACCGCCGGCTGGGGACAGATCAAGGAAGACGCCGGGCTTGCGATGCGGTTCCCGCGGTTCACCGGACGGTGGCGCGACGACAAGTCCGCCGAGGACGCCACCACCACCAGCGAGCTGATCGACCTCTACCGCACCGCACAGCGGAAACCAGCCAGCACCTGAGCGCACAGCCGGGCTGACCGACACGCACTCACCTGGCGCATTGCCGAGGCTGATTGATGTGCCGCGGCGCCAGGCATACAAGGGGCTGCAGGTCCCTTGCCGCTGCAGCGGCCAGCGAGAAGACTCCTCAGCATGACCGTGGAGCGGACCAACCCGCCGCTGATGGCGCAGGAACAGCAGATGCTGAACGCTTTCCTTGACTTTTACCGGGACACGCTGGCACTCAAATGCGACGGACTGACCGGTGACCAGTTGCGAGAGCGAGCGGTACCACCCTCCAGCATGTCGCTGCTCGGCCTGGTCCGGCACATGGCCGAAGGCGAACACCAGTGGTTCACCCTGGTGCTCGGGGGCGAGCAGGAGGAGCAGGCGCCCTATCCCTACTACACCGACGACAATCCGGACGCCGACTTCGACGACGCCGACGGCGCCGACGTTGCGGAGGCGTTCGAGACCTGGCGAGCCGAATGCGCCGATGCACAGGCCCGGGTCGCGGCTGCCCCATCCCTGGATGCCACCGGCATCCAGGACGGCAAGGAGTTCTCGCTACGCTGGATCATGATCCACATGATCGAGGAGTACGCGCGGCACTGCGGCCACGCAGACCTGCTCCGGGAGCGGATCGACGGCGCGGTAGGAGCCTGAGCAGAGCAGGGAAAGGAGGCGGCGGCACCGCCATAGTCGGCTTCACCGGGACCTTCGCTAGCAATGACACTGCACCGTCGGCGTTCACACTGAACGGCATCCCCTGTCACTGAGCACGCTGACCGGCTGGCGCCCCAAGCGGCGCAACGGCCAGCATGCGGTACGAGCCCCGGGGCCGGCCAACGCGTTACCCGCGCATGGCTAGCGGGGCTGGTAATGCGAGGGCTCCGGCATGGGGATGTTTCTCCGCTGGGAGATCCAGTAGCTGCGCTCGCGGAGCGGGCGGATTGCGATCTGGAACCAGTCGTTGCCCGCCATCCCGGCGGCCTGCTGCCACGAGCCGTCCGAGTCTTCGGCCGGCTGAATGGGCCAGGCGGCAAGGTGCAAGGGCCAGGTATCCACGACCCCTTCGTCCCTGTCGTCCCCCGCTATCACGCAGCCTTCCACGACGTTGGGCAGCACCGTTCCGGCTCGATGTGACTCCCAGTTCTCGGCCCATTGGCTCAATGTGAAAGTCGCCGTCAGGTAGTAGGACAGCTTCGCGGCGGGAACCAGCAAGACCTCCACGTCGGGGCGCATGTGAGCGTCCTGCAGCCCCTTGACCTTGAGGTGAATGGTCCTGTCGTTCATGAGGTTGACCACCCTGACCTGAGCCTGCACACGCAGCAGCCGGGTCGTATCCGCAGGCAGGTTCCATCGCGCGCCGGACATTTCCCCGGGGTCCGCAGGGAGGAACGCCACCTGCTCCACGTACACGTCGATCCGTGGCGCGTCCTGGTCCAGGCGGCTGCGGGCAGCATCGATGGCAAGCGCGTTGGAAACCTCGAGGGTCCGCTGGCTCAGAGTGGTCGTGCGGTGGGTTTCCATGGCCTGCCACGCCACGATGGCGGAACCGACTATGGCCACGACCACCGCCGCGACGGTCCACACCTGAGCTGAACCCGCGGAAGCATGACGAGCAGCATGCAACGCATCTCCCGCCAGCCACGCCCACCGCATCCCCTCGCCTGGCTGCGCGATCATCGTCAAAGCCTACGCAGTGGGCGGCCCCGCCTCCTAGTACGGCAGCAGCCATTCGGTCGGTGACCTGGGATGACCCGGTTGGTTCTGGTTCGGGGGGGTCATCGCTGCGTCCCTCGTACGGGGGATCCCCGCGGCCCACGTCCCTCGTGGCAGCGGCGGCGAAGACGGCTCCGTGGCGTGACGATCCGGCAGGTCCAGCGTTCCTAGCCTGTCGCATATGGAAGCAACCAGTGAGATCGACGACCGACCCCGGAGGTTGTTGAGCGTGGCGCTGGGCCGACGACCGTCTTTTGGCGACGGCACTCCATGGAGGGCATCATGATCAAACAGTTTCTCGGCGCCGTAACCGTGGCCGCTCTGATCGCCGCGTGCGGCGGATGCGGCCCGGCGGCCCGCAGCGCCCACGCCGCTCGGCCAGCGAAGGCCGGTGAGGCGGCGAAGGCGGGACCGCCACCCAGCTCCAACTGCCTGGTGCCGCCGGCCACGTGTTACACGCCGCGGGTCTTCCGCATCGCCTATGGCATCTCGTCGCTGCTGGAGCGCGGTATCGACGGTCGCGGACAGACCGTGGTGATGCCGGAGGTCGTCCAGCAGCCGGCACCGGACGCCAGCGACATCCGCCAGGATATGGCGCGATTTGACAGCCTGTTCGGCCTGCCGGCCGCGCGGCTGCGGGTGGTGAACAGCCTCGCCGGCTCTGCCTCACCCTGGCTGGCGGGCGGCGAGGAGGTGGAGGACGCCGAGATGGTGCACGCGGTCGCCCCGGGCGCCGCCATTAGCATCGTCCTGGTCAAGCAGTCGGCGGTGCGCAGCCCCGCGGACTTCGCCGCGGCGCTGACCGCGTTCTTGCGGCTCGGCGCGACCCACGGCGGCGTGCTCTCGCTCAGCGCCAGCATTGGCGAGCACTACCTCACCCCTGCCGAGGTGGCCGGCGTGGAAGCGGCGCTGCGGGCGGACCGGGACCATCACGTCACGGTGGTGGCCGCCTCTGGTGACAAGGGCGCGGCCAGCGACCTGCATTTCGGGTCGACCCGCCCGGTCAAGGAGGTCAGCCTGCCGGCCTCCGACCCCTGGGTGCTGGCCGCCGGCGGCACCAGCCTGACCGCCGACCGGGCCAGCGGCGCCTATATCGGTGAGACCGCGTGGAATACCCGTCCCGCGCCGCCGTCGCCCGGGGACGGCTCCTCCGCCTCGGGCGGCGGGTTCAGCCACCTGTTCGCCCGGCCCGGCTACCAGGACGGGGTCCCGGGATCCGAAGCCACTCGCGGGGTACCGGACGTCGCCGGTGACGCGGCCTTCGACACCGGCATGGCCGTCGCCTCCGTCGGCGGCCGCGCCGGCCAGGCCCTCGTGCGCCCGGCCACCGGCACCAGCGCCGCGGCCCCCTTCTGGGCCGGGCTGGTGGCGCTGGCCGACCAGTTCGCGCACCGGCACCTCGGCTTCATCAACCCCGCCGTCTACCGCATCGCCCGCGGCCCGCTCTACCACGCGGCGTTCCACGACATCACCACCGGCGGCAACACATTCGTCTTTCCGCCCACCACGATCACCGGCTATCCGGCGGGCCCCGGCTGGGACCCGGTGACCGGCTGGGGAACCCCCGACGCGCGGGTGCTCGTGCCACTTCTCGCCCGCAGCTGACCGGAACGGTCCGCCACCAGCCAGGTGAGGCATGGCACCCCGGTAACACGCGAGGTAATGTCAAACCTGCGCACGCACAATGACCGACCAATCCTGGGACTGGGGGTTGCGGTGTGCCACGGACGGCCGGAGGGGTCGTGGCCACGAGTCTTAACCTAAGGACTGGCGCGAGGTATGAGGTCACCTTGCTCGGCGCCCAGCGCTGGGTGCGGGCAGCGCGAGTCCTATCGGTCTTGCCCGATGTGCTGGTCCTCCAGTTCGATGACGGCCAGCGGCTGACCGTCCCGCGAACGGCCGTTGTCTCGGCCCGCCCCCTGGGGCAGGCCCCCCAGGGTAAGAATCAGGCAGCGGCGCGGACGAATACGCACGCAGGCACGGCCGCAACGACTCCTTCGGTGAGCGCCGAGACATTCTATTTCACGAACATTAACGAGAAGGGCAGCGACGTTTCCGCCGGATGGCTGCTCGATCTCCGCACGAGACTCCTCAAGGAGCCCGGTGCCGACAGGACATCCACTCAGCTTAAGGGCTCAATAGCGGACGCACTCGACGCCGTGGCCAGGCAGTTGCTTGAAAACGAATACGAGCGCCGCCTGTCCGCCTGGGAGCAGGCCAGCCAGAGTATCGCCGTGGCGACCGAAACGCTGGATTCCGCGAAGAACGCGGGACAGAAACCACCGGCGTACTTTCGCATTCTCCTGCGGCAGCTGACTTACGTGGTGGACACCGAGCACTCCCGGCACATCCGCAGCGCGGTGTCCTCTCCCGACTTTGTCAGCCTCGCTTCCAGGGAGCGCTTCTATGTGGGAGAGGACCAGACCTTCCTGCTGACCGTGTCGGTCGGCCTCCCGGCCGGGGACGCCCCCGTGGAGAGCGTTCAGCTCGTGCTTCAGCACAACCCCGACCTGCGTGCGTTTGGGCAGACGGGGTTCCTGCAGACGTTGCGGCCGGGTGAGACGCGCGAGCTTGTCCAGCGGCTCAAGGTCTCTGACCTGGCGCTCGGCGTGGGCGAGGTCACGATGTCCCTGAGCCTTCGCTTCCGGAGCGCCTCCGGCCAGTTCGCAGAGAGCCCCGCCCGGACCGTGGCGGCCACGCTCGAGCCCGCGCGCAGGTTCGTGAGCGTCGCCAACCCGTACAGCAGGTACTCGGGCGGCACGCCGGTCGAGGAGCAGAAGATGTTCTTCGGGCGACGGGAACTACTCGAGCGTATTCACAGCGAGGTCACCAGCGGGCCGCTCGGCCAGTGCTTCGTGCTCTACGGGCAAAAACGATCCGGCAAGTCTTCGGTACTGCGGCAACTGGCTAAACGGCTCCATCCGCCGAACCTGGCCATCTACCTCAGCCTGGGCACCATTGACACGGCCAGGGCGGAGCGCAGCTTTGTGCAGGCATGTATCGACTCGCTGTACGAGCGGCTCGTCCATGACTTTGACATGACGGACATCATGGAACAGCACTGGCCGCGGGAATTCCAGGTTGAATCCTCGCCCATTGAGAGCTTCCGGCGCAGCGTGCGTGCCTCCCGGCGCATGCTGGAGGCACGGAAGGGCTGGCGCGATGTCCGGCCCATCTTCCTCATCGACGAATTCACCTATGTGTACGAATACATACGCGAGGGGCTGCTCACGCCTGCGTTCATGCGGCAGTGGAAGTCACTTCTCGAAAGCCGGACGTTCGACGCCGTGCTGGTCGGCCAGGACACCATGCCCCGCTTCAAGGAGGCGTACCCGAACGAGTTCGGCGTCACCCATGACGAGAGGATCAGCTACCTCAGCGAGCAGGAGGCACGGGCACTCGCCGAGGACCCCATCATGATGGGCAGCGAGTCACGGTACAAAGGCGCATCCCTGGACCGGCTGATCGGCCTGACCGCGGGGAGCGCCTTTTACCTTCAGATTTTCTGCGACCGCCTGGTCCAGCATCTCAACCGGAACCGGCTCGCCTTCATCACCGAATCCGTGGTCGGCGACGTGCTGGGACAGCTGACGATGGGACCCGCGGCGCTCCCCATGGATAAATTCGACCCGCTTATCACCGCCGCCGGAGAGTCGGTCGCGCTGGCACCGAAAGAGCAGTACCTCGCGCTGCTGACCCGGGTCGCGCTGAATCCGTCGATCACCTCGCAGGATGTGGGGGCCGAGGACGCATCGCTGGTGCGTGACCTTTTCGCACGGGAAGTCCTTGAGCGAGACGCCAGCGGGCGCCTGCGCATTCGCGTGGGACTGTTCGCCGAGTGGCTGCGAGCCAACAGTGTCGGGAACGCGGAATGACGACTGCTAACCCATTTGTCGGGTACGGGACCATAGCCTCCGACGACCGGTTCGTCGGCCGTGACCTGGAGCGGGGGGCGCTCAGGAGGCGCCTCTACGAAGCCCGCAGCAGTGCCGCACTGATCGGCCTGACCCGCATGGGAAAATCCTCGCTGGCCAACCAGATCCTCAGGGAAGCACCTGATGAGCGGACCTTGACCGGCTGGGTCAACATCGCTACGGTCCGCTCCGGCGCCGAGGTGCTCAGGGACATCCTGGCGCTGTGCCCGTCCGAGGTCGCCCTCCATGCGACCTTCACGACCGCGGGCAGCGCCCCTGCCGGGGGCGACGTGCGCGACACCCACGAGGTCCCGATTCACGACCTGTACCGAATGATCCGCGAGGCACTTCTGCGGCTGGGCAGATCGGGCGGCCATCTGGTGGTTGTCCTCGATGAGTTCGATTCGATAAAGCTCTTCCCCGACGCCCGCGACTTCCTCAACCTGCTCCGGGAACTGGTTTACTACCCTGACCGGATTCCCATGGCGGTCCTGGCGGTAGCGCGCCGCCCGATCGATCGCATCGAGGTCGACGCCGCGGACGTTTCCAGCTTCGCCGGGGTCTGCGACTCGATATACCTGCGCCCGATGGACTACGAGCAGGTCAGGGTGATGGCTGACCGATCTGCGGACCTTTCGGATGACGCACCCGACGTGGCGTGGAAGTACGCGGCGGGGCATCCCTTCCTTTCGGAGGTGCTGTTCTGCCGCATGATGGAGCACGGGATGACCGACATCGGGCGAATCATTCAGCCCGACCTGTCGTCCTACTACAAGAAGCTCGAAGACTTCATGCGGAAAGAGGAGCTTTGGGAGCCGCTGCTGAAGCTGGCTTCCGGCCGGGGGATCGAGGTGGATGTCGAGCAGGGAGCGCTCGTGCGGCGCTACGGCCTGATCGACGAGAACGGCGAGGTATGGTCCCCGGACTTCTCCGCCTACCTGCGATCACGTTGACCGGCTGAGCACCGCCGCGGCGTCGCGGCCCCGCACCCAAACACAAGCCTCACCCGGGGCGGCGCCACCCGGAGCGATCCGGCGAGTCCGCTGACTGATCTAGATCCCGGCCACCAAGCCAGCACCCCTGGCCAGCGCGCATCAGACAGACCTCTTGACAGGTTTGTTTGGAAAGGTTACGAACTAATTGACTGTTCAAGCCGGGCCGGCCGTCGTTCGTGGTAACTGCTGCATGACAGGAGTGGCCAGTTATGCGACGCATTCTTCATGCCCGTTCAGTCCCCTGGGCCGCTGCGGCGATAGCGGCCACGACACTCGCCTGGCTCGTGCCGAGCGCTTCGGCGAACGCCTCGGCACACACCCGGCCGGCCGCCCCCTCCCCCGGCCGGGCGGCGGCCCCGGCTCATCACGCCGCCACCAGCCTGAACGCGCCGTCCGGCACCGGCGCAAGCGACATTTCCAACCTCGGTACCAGCGGCTGGACGGTGCAGAGCAGCGCCGTAGCCACTCAGACCGGAGCGCAGATCTCCACCCCCGGCTTCAACACGAGCACCTGGCTCCCCGTCACCAACGATGACGCCGGCGCGCCGGGCACCGAGATCGAGGCCCTGGCGCAGAACGGCCAGTGCCCCGGCGACACCGCGCTGCAGCCGGTGAACCAGAACACCAGCAGCCCGAACAGCGTGTTCTTCTCGAACAACATGCAGCTCTGCTACGGCAACATGACCAAGATCGGCCCCGACACCGTCTCCCGATTCAGCGTCCCCTGGTGGTGGCGCACCGACTTCACGCCAAACCTCGCAACGGGCCAGACCGCCACACTGATCGTCAACGGCGTCGTGGGCACGGCCAACGTCTGGGTGAACGGCACCGAGGTCGCCACCTCGGCCACGGTCACCGGCGCCTACACCAGGTTCACCTTCAACCTGACCAGCCTGGTCCGCTCGGGCACCAACTCGCTGGCGATCGAGGTCAACCCGAACGACCCCACCAGCATGTTCACCCTGGACAACGTCGACTGGACCCAGATCCCGCCGGACAACAACACCGGCATCCAGTTCCCCGTCCAGCTCCAGGTCGACGGCGCGCTCGCGGTCGGCAACTCGCACGTCAACCAGGCCGACGCGGCCAACCTGTCCTCCGCGGCCCTGACCGTCAAAACCGACGTCACCAACTACACGGCCACCGCCCAGGCAGCCACGGTCACCGCCACCATCACCCCGCCAGGCACCGGCACCCCGATCACCGTCACCCAGAACGTCACGGTCCCAGCGAGCACCACACAGACCGTCCAGTTCACCCCGAGCGCCTTCCCGGCCCTCACGATCACCAGCCCTCAGGTCTGGTGGCCGTACCAGCTCGGCGCGCAGCCCCTCTACACGCTCACCGCGAGCGTGGCCCAGGGCACCACCCAGTACAACACGACCACCGAAACCTTCGGCATCAGGACCGTCACGTCCTACCTGACCGGCTCCAACGCCATCGAGCCGAGCGGCACACGAGCCTTCAAGATCAACGGCGTCCCGATCGTCATCAGGGGCGGCGGCTACGACCCGAACCTGTTCCTCCACTACTCCGCCGCCGACACAGCGCAGCAGATCGCCCTGATGAAGAACATGGGCCTCAACACGATCCGCCTCGAGGGCCACATCATGCCCGGCGACTGGTCCGAGCAGATGGACCAGGCCGGCATCCTGGTCAACGGCGGCTTCCAGTGCTGCGACGCCTGGGAGGTCGGCGGCAGCCTGACGCAGGCCCAGCTCAACGTGCTGCAGAACTCGGCCCAGACCATCGGCACGAACCTGCGCAACCACCCGAGCGTGTTCAGCTTCCAGTGGTCCGACAACCAGCCCAGCAGCCAGCAGGAATCGGTCTCGATCACCGGGTTCACCAACGCGGACTTCTACCCGCAGACCCCGCTGATCGCATCGGCTGAGTACAAGAGCACACCGACACTCGGCGCGGCGGGCGAGAAGGAGGGCCCCTACGACTGGGTCCCGCCGGACTACTGGTACGACACGACCCACCTCGGCAGCGACTCAACCGTGACCAACGCCGGCGCCGCCTGGGGCTACGACAGCGAGGAGAGCGCGGGCAACACCATCCCGACCATGGATTCGCTGAACCGGTTCATGTCCGCCAGCGACCTGTCCAACCTCTGGCAGAACACGAAGGCGAACCAGTACCACGCCAACTACGAGCCCCGTTGCAGGACCGGCTACTCATTCGGCACGCTGTGCCACTTCGACACCGCCCTGTCCAGCCGGTACGGCCAGTGGTCGAGCCTGTCCCAGTACGTGGAGGAAGCACAGGCCCAGGACTACGAGAACACCAGGGCCCAGTTCGAGTCGTTCATCGACCACGCGAACAACACGCCGCTCCCCTCCACCGGGACCATCTACTGGCAGATGAACAAGGGCTGGCCGAGCCTGCTGTGGACCCTCTACAACAACGACGGCGACCAGGCAGGCAGCTACTTCGGCGCCCAGGAGGCCAACCGCAGCCTGCACGCCATTTACGCACTCGACACCGGCACGGTCACCCTGGACAACCTCGGCAACACCACCCAGACCGGCCTGTCGGTCGAGGCCAAGGTGTACAACCTGGCCGGGACCGTGCTGGACGACCAGACCGCCAGCAACCTCAGCCTGACCAGCCAGCAGGTGGTCACCGGCGTGCTGACCCTCCACGTCCCCACCAGCCCGGCCCAGACCTACTTCGTCGAACTCCAGCTCAAGCAGAACGGCACGCTGGCCGACCGCAACGTCTACTGGCTGTCCACCCAGCCGGACGTGGTGAACTGGTCCAAGACGCTCGGCCAGCCGCAGGGCACCATCTCGCAGTACGCGAACCTCACCGGCCTGCAGACCCTGCCGCAGTCCTCAATCACGGCAACCTCCAGCACGGTCAACCAGGCCGGGCCCAACGGCGCGGACCGCGCCACCACGGTCACGATCACCAACACCTCAGGCTCGACGGCCGCGTTCCTGCTGCGCGCCGACATGCGCCGCGGCACCGCCGGCGGCCAGGAACTGTCCGGCGACAACGAACTGCAGTCCTCGCTGTGGCAGAACAACGACATCACGCTGTTCCCCGGCGAGTCGCAGACGCTCACCGTCACCTGGAACTCCGCTGATTTGCAAGGCAACACCGCCGTCGTCAGCGTGTCCGGCTGGAACGTCCCCAAGATCGACATTTTGGCGTAACGACGGCCCAGGGCCCGCCTGCGAGCCCGGGCCAGCCGACCCTGCCCCATTCCCAAACACAGCCGATGGGAGACCTGATGAGACTCCGCCAACGCACCGCTATCGGCTTGACCATCGCCGCCGCCCTGCTCTGGCCCGCGGCCGGCACCGTGACCCCCGCCGCGGCCGCCGCGTACACGCCGCTGCCCGCCCACGTGTACGCGCCGTACTACGAGACCTACCTCGCCCCGAACACCCCGGGCATCACCGCCACCTCCCAGGCGTCCGGCGCCAAGTACTTCACGCTCGCGTTCCTCCAGTCCACCGGCAGGAACTCGTGTTCGCTGGACTGGAACGGCACCTCGTCCCAGCCGCTGAACTACTACGCCTCCGACATCGCCTCGCTGCAGGCCGCGGGCGGTAACGTGATCCCGTCCTTCGGCGGGTACAGCGCCGACCACGGCGGCACCGAGATCGCCGACTCCTGCACGAACGTGCAGTCGATCGCCAACGACTACGAGCAGGTGATCACCACGCTCGGGGTGACCAGGCTCGACATGGACGTCGAGTCCAGTTCGCTGAACAACACCGCCGGGATCACCCGCCGCAACCAGGCCATCGCCCTGACCGAGCAATGGGCCGCGACGAACGGAATCCCGCTGCAGATCCAGTACACGATCCCGGTCGAGCAGTACGGGCTCGACCCGAACGGTGAGGCCGTGCTGCAGAACGCCGTGGCCAACGGCGCCGCCGTGACCTCGGTCAACATCATGGTCTTCGACTACTACATCGCCAAAGAAGGCGTCGTGGAGATGGGCACCGCAGCGGAGAACGCGGCCACCAACACCCACACCCAGCTGCAATCCATCTACCCGGGCATGACCTCGGCGCAGCTCTGGAACATGGAAGGCATGACGCTGCTGCCCGGCATCGACGACCTGCGGAAGAAGACCGAGGTCACCTACGAACCCGATGCCACGACCATGCTCAGCTTCGCCCAGGCCAACAACATGAACTTCCTGTCGATCTGGGCGATCCAGCGCGACAACGGCGGCTGCCCCGGCACCGTCGACAGCAACACCTGCTCCGGCATCACCCAAAGCACCTGGGACTTCAGCCACATCCTGGAGCCATTCACCGGCTGACTAACCCAAGACGATAAGGACGGCAGCAACGACCACGGCCAATCTGCTCGACGGAGCGGCAGCGTGACCCCCGCTTTGGGGTCATGACGGGCCGGCACGGCTCGCCTAGGCTTTCGGGATATCGAGTGGTCGAGGACGGGTATCTCCTGTTGCCCCTGCCCGGAGGGGGGGTTCCGTGCTAGGGCGGTAAAGGGAGATGCCCGTCCTCGATTGCTTGATGGTACAGGGCCTGCCTAGGTGGGCGGTGACGGGAGATGCCCGTCCTCGACCGCCCGGTGGTACAGGTCCACTTTGGTGGGCGCCGCGCGGTTTGCCTGGGCGTACTTCTCCCGAACCCTGCGCACATACTGCTTCGCGGTTTCCTCCCCGATGCCCAGCCGCCGGGCCACCGACTTGATCGGCAGACCGGTGGCGTACAGGCGCAACGTGCGCGTTTCCTGCGCGCTCAGCGTCGGCCGGTCCATGGCGTCATCGGTCGCGAAGATGTAGGCCAGACGCGGCGAAACCCAGTCCTCCCCGGCCGCCACCGCCCGGATCGCCGCACGCAACTCGGCCGCCTCTTCCTGCTTCAGCACGTAGCCGCGCGCCCCCGCGCGGATCGCGTCCCTGACCGCGGCGGGCCGGTCCGAGGCGGACAGCA